>Ga0307373_10015391_pt1 | contig 10413 bp, 5 predicted proteins | sample OX2MG_FD_202534 | JGI IMG/M metagenome (GOLD analysis project Ga0307373, IMG submission 202534) | Soil microbial communities from Risofladan, Vaasa, Finland - OX-2 | ecosystem: Environmental > Terrestrial > Soil > Coastal area > Acid sulfate soil | place: Finland: Risofladan, Vaasa | collected...
GAAGGTGCCCAAAACATGCTCAATCTCAAAGTAATAAGGATGAATGGGCAATGGGGAAAAATAATAAAGATGGTTAAAACTAATTTTAAACGCACCGCTTAAACCGCGACATTTTGAAATGCACCCTGCGAATAGATACTAATGATAACATCAATACCCAACTTCCTTAAAAAACCCGGGAGGCATCCTGTTTTTTGATGCCTGTTCAAATGCGTAAGCTATTTTAATTAATTCGTGTTCGCTGTAAGCCGTTCCAATAAAAGAAAATCCAATAGGTAGATGATGTATAAATCCCATCGGTACTGTTATATGCGGATAACCCGCCAAAGCCGCAGGCGCAGAAAAAGAAAAGCCGGTATCATAATCGCCGTTTGCAAGGTCAATACAACAGGCTAATCCATTGGTGGTTCCGCACAAGGCATCTAAATGATTTTGTTGCAGCATTTCATCAACAATTCCCCTGGCTGAAGTGGATTTTGCGAGCGCTTCTTTATATTCCGGGTTATCCAAACTGCCCTTTTCATTAGAGCTGATTAAAATATCCTGCTTAAAAAATGGCATCGCTTTGGCTTGATTTTGCTTATTAAATTCTATGACTTCTTTGAGCGATTTTACTTTTGCACTTGATGTGGAAAGATATTTATTTAACCCATTTTTAAATTCATATTGAAGCACTGTAAATTCTGCCTTACTTAGTGGATTGATTTTTTTTAAAAGTTCTACTTCCACTATTGTGGCTCCATTTTCTTTGAGCAATTTAATCGTTTTTTGAAGCAGCGCCACCACATCAGGATTGCCATCATCAGATAAAAAAGATTTTTCAATACCAAGTCGTTTTCCTTTTAATCCATCGGTGGTTAAGAATTGAGAATAATCTTTTTGAGTTTTTCCTTTGCTGCTTAAAGTAGCGCTGTCATTGAAATCTACACCTGTAAGATGAGATAAAAGAATAGCTGCATCGGTTACGGTTCTTGCCATTGGACCTGCGGTATCCTGGGTAGAAGATATTGGGATAATTCCAGCCCGGCTCCACAAACCTACTGTAGGTTTAATGCCCACCACGCCGTTTACTGAAGAAGGGCTTACGACTGATCCGTCTGTTTCTGTTCCAATGGCAATGGTGCAAAGATTAGCAGATACAGCCGCCCCCGAACCGGCGCTTGATCCCGAAGGATTGCGATGAAGCACATAAGGGCATTTGGTTTGTCCGCCCTGGCTGCTCCATCCACTGGTAGAATGTGTGGAACGGAAATTGGCAAACTCACTAAGATTGGTTTTTCCTAATAATACGGCTCCTGCATCTCTTAATAATCCAATAATAAAAGCATCCTTTGAAGCATAATTGCCAACAAGCGCCAACGAGCCCGCAGTGGTCATCATTTTATCACCTGAGTTAATGTTATCTTTTATTAAAACCGGTATGCCGTGGAGCGCGCTTCTTACTTTACCATTTTTTCTTTCAGCGTCCATAGCTTCTGCAATGGTAATAGCATCAGGATTGATTTCAATAACACTGTTGAGGGAAGGTCCGCTCTTATCTATTTGTTCAATTTTTTTTAAATACCATTGGGTAATTATTTTTGAAGTAAGCAATCCTTTTTTCATTTTTTCCTGCAGATCGGATATCGTTGTTTCATGGAGGTCTGTCTCTTTTAAAAATGCTTTTTCATTTTCAGTATTTGTATTTAATTCCTGTGTTGAGTGTAATCCTGCGGCACTTAAAATAGCAGGCAAACCAAAACTGGCAAGCGTTCCATTTCTAATAAAATTTCTTCGTTTCATAATATATAAAATTTAACTTCAAAGATTAAGATTGTTTTTTATTTATATTTTCATCTTACAGGTTTTCAAAACCTGGAAGGCGCTGATGAATAATTGTTTTGGAGACGCTACCAACAGAGCGAATCGTATTTTACCAAAGGCTTACCCTCACACTATCCTGATGGTACATCCTATCTCCGGGTTTTACATCGAATGCCTTATAAAATCCAAGGTTGTCGGAAAACGGACCTATCACACGATATTTAGCAGGTGAATGTGGATTATTCAATAACATAGTTCTCAGAATAGCAGGACGATATTTTACACGCCAAATCCCTGCAGCCAGCGACAGAAAGAAACGCTGATCCGGTGTAAAACCATCTATCAAAGTATCTTTATGTGCTTCCGCTGTTTTTTGAAAAGCAGCATACGCAATGGAAGCCCCCCCTATATCGGCGATATTCTCGCCCTCTGTCAACTTACCATTGATATGTAAACTATCTAAAACTGTATATTCATCATATTGCTTCACAATCAAATCAGCTTTTTGCGTAAAGCGTTTGGCATCTTCCAGTGTCCACCAGTCTTTCAGATTGCCGTTAGCGTCATAATGCCGTCCCTCATCATCAAAACCATGGGTCATTTCGTGGCCAATAACAATACCGATTGCTCCGTAATTGATGGCATCATCTCCATTTTTATAAAAGAAAGGAGGTTGCAAAATACCTGCGGGGAAATTGATGTTATTTTCAGTACGATCATAATAAGCATCTACTGTTGGTGGTGTCATGTACCACTCCGATTTATCTACCGGTTTTCCCAGCTTATTGATATCATACATATAAGCATAATGACTACAATTTTTTAAATCAGTGACCAGGGAATCCCTGGAAATATTTACGGAAGAATAATCTTTCCATTTATCAGGATATCCTATTTTTTTTAAAATAGCATGCAATTTTATTAATGCCTTTGCTTTAGTAGAATCACTCATCCAATCAAGATGTTGAATTCTTTCAGCAAAAGTTTGCTGAAGATTATTCACTAATTGTATCATTCTTTTTTTGGATTCCGGAGGAAAGAAACGTTGCACATATAGTTGTCCTAAGGCATCGCCCAGGTTATCATCTACCATGCGGCACATTCTCTTCCAGCGTGGCTCTATTTCCTGTTGACCGGTAAGCAATTTAGTAAAATCAAAACGTGCCTGAACGAAATCATTGCTTAGATAAGATGCAAAATGATTGATAAAATGAAAACGCAAATAATTCTTCCAGTCATTTAAAGGAATTGATTTAACTAAATGATTCAATCCCTGATAAAATTCAGGTTGTCCCATAAGTACGGTATCTTCTTTTATCAGCATTTCATTTAAAAGGGTATTCCAATCCAGGTTGGGTATTGTTTTTTCCAATGAGGCAATCGTTACCTTATGATAATTAGCAATAGGATCCCTTAAGGCTACGGGAGATTTAGCATTTTTTGCCATAGCCGTTTCAGATGCCAATACAGAAGAAGCATCTTTTTGAGCAGTGGCCGCATCATTGCCGGTAAGTTGAAATAATTTTACGATGTATTGCAAATAGGCGTCACGAATTTTCCTGGTGGCAGAATCTTTGTTAAAATAATAATCTTTGTTTGGTAATCCGAGTCCGCCCTGATCGAAATGTGCAATATTCATGGAACTGTTCTTATCATCTGCTCCGGCATTAAAGTTGAACAAAGGAGATAATCCTATAGAATATTCCGTGGCGATTTCTTTCCAGAAATCCTGCAGGTTTTTAATAGCACTGATACGATCCAGGTCAGTAAGGATAGGTTTATCGCCTAACTTTTCTACCAAAGAAGAATCCATACCACTCGCAAACAGATCTCCTGCTTTTTGCGCGTAGCTGCCTGAAGTAATATTTTTATCATGTGCTACGGAATCCAAAACAACGTGCATATCCTCCACAGACTTATCCGCCAGAGAAAGCATCCCACCCCATGCAGGAAGAGAAGCTGGTATGGTAGTTTTTTTTAACCAGCCGCCATTAGCATAATCAAAAAGATCATCCTGAGGCCGAATTGCTGTATCCATACCTGAAAGGTTGAGGGGATCTTTGTATGTATTTTGATTGACGGAATGGCAACTGAATAGGCCACTCACCATAACTGTTGTTATTAGTAACAAACAAGTTGTTTTTGTGTTACTCTTTTTATTCATGATATTTTATTTTTTGATTGATAAGTTTTAGAGAGAATGTTGAAATTTTTACTTTGTCACGTTGGTGCAACCGATACCTAAAAAACTCAATGAAATTACTTTTTTATTTCAATGCGTATCATTTATAAACTTCGCCACATTATCATGCAGTTCCTTTAATGTTGCCAGATGCAGATATACCATGTGCCCTGATAGATAATGGAAATAAGAAATGTTTTTTTGCAGCTCAGCAGGTATCGGAAGATGATGCATTTCATACTCGCCTTCAAAAAAGGGAGTTACCAAATCAAAATATCCCATATTCAGCATCACTTTCAGTTTTGGATTGTAAACCATGGAAGCTGCCAGATCGGGCATTACATTGGCGTAAAATTTTTGGCCCGTGCTCATATAGGCTGCCCGGTAATCAAAATGAGGTATAATGTTTGAATAATTATTAGGCTTATAAGTCATTCCTTCCCCAAATTTTAAATCTTTCCGCAAATAATTATTAAAAGTACTTATAAATGCAGATTCGACTGTAGAAGAAGTTGGTTCAAAACCTGGGTATTCACTCAATGGATCCATATCCGGCCCGGTAAACATAGCATCATAAGCGCCGGTGATTTTGCCTTCATCCGCGAGCAATTCTTTTTCAAATCTTCCCAGGCCTATACGCAAGTTAGCTTTGCGAATATAGCTTGCCGGAAGGCCTGTATAATCATGCAACTTTTCTACCATTCGGCTAAAAGTGGCAGAATCAAGCAATGAGCCCTGAAGCAACGCCAGCGAATAATCAGTTATAGCAAAATGTTTTACTTCGTCCAGAAATGGCACTAATTCTGCCGGCCTGTTCGGAATTTTATGATGATACCAGGCAGCAGCTGCTTCTGTTGGTAGCGCCAACACATATGACAGAATGCCTCCCGGGTGAGTTTCTGCACCCTGGCTTTTATCATAGCTCAATAACTGGGAGAGAAGGATTACTCCATTGAGGTCAATATTATCCTCGTTTTCCAAAATATTAGCTATCACGGCTGAGCGGAAAGTGCCATAACTTTCACCAAATAAATATTTAGGGCTATTCCATCGGTTGTAAGTAGAAAGAAAATTTTTAATGAAATCAGCAAAAGCGTGCCCATCTCCATCCACACTGTAAAAATCTTTAGGGGTTCCTGCTCCGCCTTTGTTTTTAGTAATAAGTCGGCTGAAACCTGTCCCCGGCATATCTATAAACACCAGGTCGCTGGCGTCCAACAGACTGTAATCGTTGTTTACGGTTTTATATGGTGGAACTATGCGTTGTGTATCTTGTAAGAAAACGCGTTGTGGCCCCCAGGCGCCCATGTGAAGCCATATAGTAGAACTGCCGGGGCCGCCGTTGTAAATAAAAGTTACCGGGCGTTTACTATTGTCTTCATCACCTGTTTTAAAATAGGCTACATAAAACATGCTGCAGGTGGGGGTATCATTTTTATTTTTTAGAATTAAAGTGCCGGCTACAGCCTGGTAATTAATTCGTGTACCCTCTACTGTTACCGTTCCCTGGGTAACTGATTTTTGCGGCTTTGTAATTTTGGCTAATGTGTCTTGTAGAATGTCAACTTTCTCTGTGGTGATTTCTTTTTTTATTTGTGCTGAAGAAAAAAAATTGCAAGCAAGTAAAAGAGTAATGCAAAACAAAAAGGATTTTGATTTCATGATGGTTTTTATTTTAATAAACTTTTTATTTTTTGAATTACTCCTTCCCTGGTTTCATATTAGGGGCGCCCACCTTATACATCACATACAACATAATCAAAAGGATTAAAATTCCCGGAAGCACAAGGTCATGTATTCCCAGGAAAGCCAACACGTCTGATCTTCCCGTCATCACAATAGGGATAGCCATGAAAATACCTACCAGTGCTTCTCCTGTTATGAACCCTGAAGAAATAAGCATACCACGCTGTTCTATAGATTTGAGTTTATCACTTTGTATATTTCCCGACTGCCTGCTTAATTTCCTTTTTACCAAAGCTGAAACAACACCACCTACCACGATGGGAACGCTCAATTCGAAAGGCAAATAAATACCAATTGCAATAGCCAGAACAGGAGCACGGAAAGAGGATTTTTTACGCTCTAATTGTATATCTAATATAATGACGAGGGTGGCCATTACCATACCAATAATAACCATATTCCACGGCAATCCGCCGTGGAAGACGCCTTTGGCAACTGCGGCCATAAGTGTGGCCTGCGGTGCAGTCAGTGATTCAGGATGAGCAGTAGTAGCAGGACCTATTCCATAAGCTTTCAGCAACAAATTGAGAACAGGCGCCATCACTAATGCGGACGTAAGTGTGCCGATAATAAGCATTATCTGCTGTTTCCATGGTGTAGCACCTACAATGTATCCTGTTTTCAAATCATGCAAATTATCTCCTGCAATGGCCACTGCACATGCCACCACAGCACCGATCAGAATGGCTGCTGCCGCTCCTTTTGCATGTTCAGCGCTGCCAAACAAAAAGTATATCAAAAGAGACGCAAATAAAATAGTAGCAATGGTAACGCCTGATACCGGATTATTGGATGAACCCACAAGGCCGGTCATGTATCCTGAAACGGCGGAGAATAAAAAGCCTGCAATAACCATTATCACAGCCATGGAAATACTCATGCGAAAAGAGCCTATCAAAAAATGATACAAAAAAAACAAGGGGATTACTGAAATAATAATGATTACTAATACCCATTGCATGGGTAAATCACTTTCCAGGCGGTTATAAACATGAGTCTTTTGCTTTCTTTCCTTGTAGGCAGCAAGTCCCGAACGAATACCGGTAAATACGCTGTTCCGCATTTTTACCAAAGCCCATAAACCACCTATCACCATTGCGCCTACACCAATAAAACGGGTTTGATCGGACCAGAGTTGATTGGCATAATCTACAGCAGAAATTCCTGCGGGTGCTCCACCATGCAAGAAGGTAAGAATAGGAATGGCTATCACCCAGTTCATTATACCTCCTGCAAATACCAATACCGCTATATTCAATCCTACAATATAACCCACACCAATTAATGCCGGAGAAAGGTTGGATCCCACATAGGCAATTGTTTTTCGTCCAAAAAGGTAAGTTGCTCCTGTGGCTGTTTCAGCAATCCATCGCAAACCGGTTTGAGCGAATTTAAAAAGTATGGCAAACAGCGCCGCCAACGCCACATATTTTACACCTTCGCCTTTTTTTTCACCTGTTATCAATACTTCAGCACAGGCAATGCCTTCAGGAAATTGTAACGGTTGTTCTATGATTAAAGCCCTGCGCAAAGGAACTGTAAATAGAACACCGAGCGTTCCACCAAATCCTGCTATCAGAGCCGTTTGTGCATAATTGAATTCGCCCCACTTCCCAAGCATTACCAATGCGGGCAGCGTAAATATAACTCCGGCTGCTAATGCCTCACCTGCTGAAGCACAGGTTTGTACTATATTATTTTCCAAAATGTTGGAGCGGCGAAACATTTTGAGAACACCCATTGAAATCACAGCCGCAGGAATAGAAGCCGATACGGTCATTCCCGCAAAAAGCCCGAGATAAGCATTGGCTCCGGCCATTATTACCGCGAGAAGTATGCCAAGTATCACTGCTTTTACTGTAATTTCAGGAAGATGCATATCTCCTGAAATAAATGGTTTGTGTAATAGATTTTGTTTCATTATTTAAAAATTCAGATTTTGAAGTTTTAATAACGCACTATCCAATTACCTACGAAAAACATTCCTGGCTTTTCCTATCCAATATTTCCTTACCGTTCACTCATTCTCCAACCATTATCTTTTTCGTTGGCATCCGCCCATAAGCCTGTATCAATCACAAGCGTACTTATTTTTTTATGAGTCCTGATATTTATTACTGTTTGCTGTCCGTCATTCTTCCAAACGATTGGCGTTTCATGAATATCCTCATTGGTACCATCGGTATAATTTATTTTTACATCAAACGGAATATCAAATCCACCAACATTCTTTACTGTTACTGCATAATCATCTCTTCTTCCAATAACATTTTCTACACTTAGATCGGTATATCCATGTGAAAAAAACCAACTGTTCCAAAACCAGTTTAAGTCTTTTCCTGAAATATTATTGAATGCATTGAAGAAATCCCAGGGAATAGGATGATGTCCATGCCAGCGTGCGATATATCCCTGCAGGCATTTCTTAAAAAGCTTTTCTCCCAATAAATCTTTTAATGCCATATATGCCATCATAGGTTTGAAATAGGCATTATTAGCATAAGCTAACCCCGTTTGAAAATTGGATGCAACAACAGGCACCTGTTGTTCCTGTGACGGGTCTCTAACTAAAAGCTTCTCATAACTTTCATTGATTATGGCAGAACCATATTCTGTCGCGCCTATCAATCCATTAAAAGTTTCAGCCCAACCTTCATCCATAAAAGCATAGCGACTTTCATTGGTTCCCATATAAAATGGGAAATAAGTATGAGAGATTTCATGGTTTTCTTCAAACCTTACTTCAATCGGATTACTGGTTCTATACGCTCCGTCATTGGCCATCATCGGGTATTCCATACCTGCAAAACCTTCTACCACAGTCATTTTAGGATAAGGATAAGGAACGCCTGGCAAATTCCGTGAATACCAGCTCAATGCTTTTTGCCCGATAGCTACCGCCTCATGAAAATCGGCAGAGGTATCATAATAAGCGGCCTGCATGGACGCACGGCGGCCGCTTGCACTATCAACCACCACACTCGCAGCATCCCAATTATCATGATCACTGATAAATAAAGCTACTTCCGTTACATCGTTTGCTTTCCATATCCATGTGTTGATTTCATTCTGTGTAGTAATATTTTTACTTTCTAAATCCTGCGGCGTTGCAATATGAACAACAGCATCTGATGTCATGGATTCTTTTAATAATTGAGCATAATGCGGTTGTAAAACCTGTTGGGGATTTTGCAAAGTGCCGGTAGCCCACACAATAAAATTCTTAGGCACATTTACTTTTAAAGTATAATTACTGAAATCATTATAAAATTCCTGTGCCCCGGTAAATTCTAACCTGTCCCATCCATTATAATCATCAAACACAGAAACACACGGATAAAAGTAAGCCACGCAATAAGTAGTAGGATCTATCATACCTTCTCTGAGCGATCTGCCGTTTCTTACAAATGCCGGCGCTATCTCATAATGCCATTGAACCGAAAAATGAATGGAATCTCCGGGCAATAAGGGTTGGGATAAATTTACATCCTGTCGTGTATAATGACCCAGAAGAACAGGCCATGATGTTTCTTCTCCGTTGATCTCAAAATGGTCAATATGGATTCCGGAAGTTAGTTGTGTAGAATCGAGGTTTATCAAACGTTCGGCTTCCGGTTTTTGGTAATTCATAATGAGACTGAATACGATTGTGTTTAGTGTATCGGGGCTGTCATTAAAATAAGTAATCTGCTCTGATCCTTTAATGGTGCGGCCGGGAGGTGTTACAGTCAGGTCAATATTGTAATTGCTATGGTTTTGCCAATAATGAGCGCCAGGATTTCCGTTTATTGCACGCGTTCTTTTTTCGAAAGCCGTTTTTACATTGCGCGGCATGTATAAAGATTGTGCGTGTGCCTGAATGAAAAAAAATCCTGTTAAGACTAAAAGAATGATGCATGTTTTCACGATAAATAATTTATAGTTTGACAAAAAACAAACCATTGAATGAAATAATAAAACGCAAGGTAAATATTTTAAAAAATTATCCCTGTCCGCTCTGGCGGCTTTCATGCAACAAATCTTTTTCCCGCTGGCTTAATTTTAAAAAACGGTTGAAAGATTTTATTGGCAACGTTCCGTGTAATGCCACTTCCAGTATCAATAACGGCAATGATTACTCTATTATCTAATCTCTTTGTCTTTACGAAATCAGTTGCTGATAGCTGTTAGTTTTACTTTCTGGTTTACTGCATAAAAAGCATCAATAACAGAAATATACCACTTCTTTTCTTTTTCATTCCAATGAGTTCTTACTTTTTTGACTCAAATAATTTAATATCATTTTTCATTTTACGATTTTTTTTGCTGATTATTATAACTCATTTTGAAAATATAATAAACAGGAATACCGCTCAACATTAATCCCAAACCAATCAATGAAAGTTTTGGCTGATTAATGAATGTGGCAATCAATAAACCAATTGTAACCAAAATAAAAAGCACGGGCGCCCAGGGATAAAAGGCAACCTTTTCTTTTATTGCACCCTTTCTCTTCATTTTTATAAGGCCAAGGGCAAGCAGTGCATAAAAAAGAAAGTCTGAAAAAATAATCATGTCTGTAAGCTTATCAAAGGTGCCCGATATGACGAGTATAATGCTCCAAATCATTGAATAAATTAAAGCGATATAGGGCGTATTATAAGCAGGATGTACTTTTGCTGCATTTTTGAAAAAAGCATTTT
>Ga0307373_10015392_pt1 | contig 10412 bp, 10 predicted proteins | sample OX2MG_FD_202534 | JGI IMG/M metagenome (GOLD analysis project Ga0307373, IMG submission 202534) | Soil microbial communities from Risofladan, Vaasa, Finland - OX-2 | ecosystem: Environmental > Terrestrial > Soil > Coastal area > Acid sulfate soil | place: Finland: Risofladan, Vaasa | collected...
GGGCTGCTCGTAGATGGTCCTGGCGATGAGCCCCAGATCCGAGGTCTTGTGGTAGGCTCCCTCGAGCAGCTTGCGCTTTTTGACATCGTTCCACCTGGCCTTCGCCATGGCATCGAGCACGGTCGCGTCGCCGATGCCCAGCCGCAGGTTGCCCAGCAGGATGCGCACCACGTATTTGGCGGATACGCCGTCAACGCGCGTGAGCAGGTCAACCAGCCGCGCGCTCTTGTGTTCGATGGCGCCTTTGCCTGCCGTCTGCGCGATAGCTCTCAACCCTTGAAAGATCTCTTCGATACTCAGGACAGTGGAGACAGTCCCTGCCTCGCTCATTACCTGCCCGGCGACCAGTCCGAGATCACCGAGCGTCGCGTAGAGCGCCTCAACGTGCTCTGGAGTGCTGTGAGAGGCCGTGGCAAGAGACCTGACCACGCTTTTCTCCGCCATCCCCATCTCCAGCGCCACAAAGAACGGCGCCACCCTCCCCTGGACCAGGTAGCAGACCTGTTCGATCTCCTCTGGCCGTTCGAGCGAGCGAAACAGCTGCGTGATCAGCTCGATCAACGCCAGCCGGGAGCTGGTCCGTTCCAGTTCTTCAAAGGTGTGTGCCAGTCTGGTAAACTCCACGAGATCGCCCTCCTTCTTCCCATGCGCGTTGATGCGGTGCGCAGTAGGGTTCAGTCAGTGCGCTGCAGCTTTCAGGAGGCCTCACGTTTACTGGAGAGATTCCTCCTGCTCTAGCGCATCTGTTCTATTGTTCTATTATAGCTTTCCAGAGGCGGAAAGTCACACCAACATGGACACGGCACTCGTCCGTCGGTCATGTGCTTTGAGAACGGGCAAGCCGATTCTTCGCGCGCCTCTTCAGACGGCGGTGCTGCACGACAAGAATGGCCATCCTTGAAAGCTCTTGGGCGTCGCCAGGGAATGTGCCCACATAGCCCTGCCGAAAAGCAACCATGCGAAGCCCTGCGCGCTCATGCAGGTCCGTCATCTCCCAGGAGCGCTGCTGCTCCTTGAAGATCAACAGGTGGGCGTAATCCCCTGACAGGGCCAGCAGCTCAGCCCCCTGCAGTATGCAGAGCGCCTGTATGTGCGCCTGTTTCATCTCGCTCCCTTTGTGATAAGCATCCAATTGAAGCGCTTGCAGACTTCTCCCCTCTTGCATGACAGACATGCTCCTTCGTTCTCATGCATGTGGTCTCGGCGCGATTCCCTCTCGCTCCTGTACCAGTGCATTCCACTGCTTCCTCCTCAATGAACGAACGATCACAAGGAAAACGAGCGGAAAGCCTCACACCTCACGGCAAATGAAAGACCTTCACCAGCGCTCCTTTGACCTGGTCTCGGTAGGGCCAGTCCGAGTGAAAGGTATGAGCCGCCACCAGGACGCGGGCGATGTGATACATCTCATGCTCATCTGCGCCAAAGGTACTCGATTCGTCAAACAGCATTTTATGCGTCATCGTCACAACCAACATCCCGGCCTGGGTCGGGTCTCGAAGCGCGACTCCCTCTTCCGCCAGCTGCACGAGGAGCCGTTTTTCAACTTCTTCGGCGACAACGAGGATATACTCGTCTGGGACGTTCGGACGCAGGTCGAGATGACCAGGCGTCATCGCCGAAAGGCACTGCTCACGCGTGTACGGCCAGCTCGCCGCGAAATCGTAGCCCTGCGCCAGCGTCAGTGCCAACTCGAGCATCTCTTTATGAGGAATGGGGAGTTCTGGCGGCTGTAAGAGGGCATAGATCGCCTGCACCATCAAGAGCAGGGCTTCCAGCGCATTTTTCGCGGGCTGCTCGGCAAGCCAGCACGTCACCTCCGGTTCTACTCGTCGGGCGAGAGCGTCAATCTCGGCTTTGGTCAAAGAAACCACCTTCACTGCGGTTCCGGGCGGAAGCTGGGCAGCCACTTCTGGCGGGACCTGATAGCCGAATGTGCGCCGCCCGGCTCGCTTTTTGACCGTGAGACCCTGCTTCCCTTTGTCTCGATATCTCTGTTTGCCCATACTCTTTTCCTTCGCTTATTTTGCTTCGGCAACATCTCTTCATCGCTACAACGAACAACAGCAGCAGGAAAAGCAGGTCCAGCACACAAGTCCTGTCTATGAGAGACGGTGAGAAGAGAACAAGCCAATAGAACACGGAAAAAATTGGCCGTGTTTGCTCTCGATTCCCGCGGCCATTTCAGCTATGCTTGTCTCATCAACTTGAGAGAAAGAGGAGGGAGACGAGATGGAGCCCTATATGAACACTCCTCAGTTTTCTGCCGTTCCTGTTCAACCCTGGTATGAGAAACGGGAGATGGTCGAGGCCGCCCAGGCCCTTGGCTATGAGGCAACGGAGGCGCTTTTGGACGACTGGATCAAGAAAGGGTTGGTGGGGCGTGCTGAACGAGCCGGGCTTGGGCGCGGGCACGGTTCTGTTGCCTGGTGGTCCTCTTCGCAATTTACGTTGTTTGTAGAATGTCTAAAAGCGCGCCGACAAGGGAAGCTCCGGATTGGCCAATTATGCGCTTTTCCAGCATGGAGATGGGTCTACTGGAGAGAGCTTGGAGGCGTTGCACTTCCTCAAGTCAAGCGTGCCATGGAGACCTGGGTTGCTTCCGTCAAGAGCACGACCACCGAGCGCGAGCGCAAGGAGGTGCGTAAAGGGGTGGAGAAGCTGCAGGGGCGAGGGGCTTCTGGAAAATTAGCCTTCATCAACGAGCTGACCGACACCTGGGCCTTTCAAAAGGAGCCAGATCCAGACCTGTTGCGGTATCTGCTCGAGCCCGTGGTGACCGACTCTCCGCTGCGGGTCACCCTGGACAACGGAGAGACACGCTCGTCCGACATCGAAATGCTCGCGACGCTATATCCTCTGCGCCTAAGGGCGTTCCGGCAGTATGAGCAGATTGCCGGTCTGCCTGACGCCGTGTGGGAGTGGGCTCGCACCTTTTTGTTATTCCTGCAGTACCAGGGGCAGCGGGTGCAACCGGTTCTGGCTCGAAATCGGCGGCTGGCCGAACGCTATCACCGCCTCACCATCTATGACGTTCTCTTTGGCTGCTGCTACGACCTGCTGACGCCCCTCTCACTTGCAGCCTTGCAGCAGCTTCCAGACCAGCCGAAGCACGATCCTCTGCCGTTTCTGTCCTACCAGGCGTGGCAAGCAGGGGAAGCGACCGCCCGCATCACCACGACCCTGGTTGCCTCTCAACTCTTGCTGCCTGGTGGGGACCATCTTGCCTACCTGCGCAATGAGGTGGGCATTTCCTACCAGGAACATCTCTATAGCTTTACGCTTGATCTGCCATTTCTCTGAACCGTCTGCTGTTCGCCAGACAGCCCACCAGCAAAGCAAACGGGCCTGCTCTGCTCATGAGTGTAGGCAAGCGCCCTGCAGGCGGTGACTGGCTTTGGACTCGACGCGCGAGAGAGGCAAGCACGATAGGAGAAAAGGGATGACGTTTCTGAGTTCCTTCGCGATCAAGCCCGTGCCGCACGGCAATGGGCAGGCTCCTCGGCACCTGGATCTTTCAGAGGTCTCACTGGTGGTGCCAGTCCACAACAACCGGCAGGGGACACAGCGTCTGTTGGCAGCGTGCCTGGATGTGTTTTCGCCACGCCGCTGCCCAGGAGAGATCATCATCGTCGATAGTCTTTCGTCTCCCCCGCTTGCCGTTCCCAGCTACGCTTCCTGGGGACTTCCGCTGCAGGTGCTGGCGTGCCCTCGGCCTGGTGCCGCAGCGGCGCGGAACCTTGGCGCCCGAACCGCGACAGGCGAGTGGATCCTCTTTTTAGATAGCGATTGCCTTCCGACACCCACGCTGATTGAGGGCTACCAACGCGCCATGAACGGCGCGGTTGCCTATGCCGGAGTGGTGCGTGCAGCACGGGGCGACCCACTGTCACGCTACTATGACACCCAGGGGATCTTCTCTCCGCCACCGGTGTGGCATCAGGGAAGAGAGCGGCCCGCGTACCTGATTACCGCCAACGCGCTCGTGTGGCGGGGAGCCCTGGCCCAGGTCGGGGGGTTCGATGAACGTTTCCCTGACGCCGGAGGCGAGGACGTTGATCTTGGGGTACGGCTCTGGCGTATTGGGCCACTGGCGTATGCTCCACAAGCGCAGGTGGTCCATGCCACCGAGCCGCACCTGGGTGCATTTGTGCGCCGATTCATCCGCTATGGACGCGCGAACCGCTTGCTCAGTGCCCGCTACCAGGTCGACCTCTCGCCGCAGCGGTTTACCCCGCAACGGCACACCGCACTGGATCGCATATTGGCTGACCTCCAGCTTGCCGCGCTGTGGTGGGGATATGTGACGACGAAACCTGGCAGGTCCTGGTCAGTCCCACCGGTGGAAATTCCGTGGTGTGTTGAGAGGGAATGATCCTCTTCCCGTCAGAAAACAGAGAGGAATGATTTTCACTCGATGGGGAACAGCCATTCATCCCCTCGAGTACTCGCGCAGGCCTGCCCAGCAGGCGCTCCTTGCATCCTATTCGGTTGAGGACATCGGCTGCGCTCCTTGCCCCTTCTGCTCCGTTGATCGTGAGCGCCTTCTGCTTCCTTGGAAGAGCATCCAATAACAACTTTATCATCTTTTTATCAGTTTGCAGGTAGTGGTCCCGCGATAGGCGAAGCCAAGAGAAGTGAGCAGATGGAAAGGGTATGGATGTCAGTGAGCAGTCGATCAGATCATGTCAGGGGATGCAGCGTGGGGGTCCACTCAAAGTGAGAGCGTGCTAGCATAGTTGGTGGCCTGGCCTACAAGCCTGTGCATGTGGACACATGTTTGGAATGCGCAAACACGAAAAGGCTGTGGCGTGGGAGAACAAGCCCATAGCGATACCTCATACGAACGCTTCCGGCAACCCGGCCGCTACGCCAGCTCTTCAGGGGAACTCCCCTCAATGAACTTGGCTTTGAAGGCTCGCCACCTGGTGTCATTGAGGCCCAGCGCCCGCTTCAAGGACACTAGTTCAGGCGGACTCAGGTCTTCTTCGGCAAGGTAGCAGAGCCTACCGAGCGCCTGCTCTTTGACATGCCGCTTTTCAATGGTGCTCGGCCAGATTCCCGTGAGCCGCTCCAGCTCGAAAAGTTCCTGCGTGAAGTCCGCTTTCAACTCTTCCAATGTCTTCATGCACTGCACCTTTCAGGGGCCGAAGCTGAGCACACCTTGCTCCGCTCGTTGCCGACACGCTAGGACAGAAAGAGACGTCTCGATGTATTCTACTGCACAGAAGGGTGGCGCACAAGAAACACATTTCCGAGCACGCCGTGACCCTGGCCGCCTGGAGGTGATCGTGCCATAACAGCGAGATCGGCAAGAATTTCCGTTTTATCTGCTTCCAAGAAGAAGAGGAATGAAAGCTGTTATCGCATGAGAAGTAGCCATTCGGTTATGGGAGATGCTCTCCACGAGCGCAATAAACCGAGGGCGTACTGGCTGCTGGAGAGACAAAGCGATGACAGCGGAAGGCGAGAGCCTCTCATGCGCAGGAAGCAGAATCACAACGTGCGGCAAGACAGACCAACTTCATCGACCGCTCTCAGTGCTACAGAGGCGATTGAGCAGCCGGTGCGAGAGCACCCAGTGGTGCATGAGGTGATGCGTCTCTTTGACGCGCGCATCGTCGCCATTGAGTGGACCGGAACAAGGGAGGGAGCCGAATGCCCGACAGTAGAGCAACAGGTGCTATTCTTCTCTTCACAGGTGTAAGGAGGGAGACGCGTGGCCATTGCACTACACCGGCCATCCCATCTTTGATGTAGGGCTCGCCGCTATTACCGCGTATTCCAGGAAGCCCGATCCGGGGAAGCTAACCGAGACGGATCTTGAGGATGTCGCCAGCTTCATCGAGCGCTATTATACACCTGAAATAGCTGCAACTGACGCTCACCAACTTATTTCCCTACCCTCCAACTGTGGAATGGGCTACAAAGGTGGAAGAGAAGTCCACGTGTGTCTACACTTACCTCTTTTTAAAACATGTTTCGATACCTTTCAAAGCATCTGGCGTAAAATCCGAATGAACAGCAACCGAGATGTCCTGTCCTGCTTCTTGGCATCGGTTGCTCCTCGCTGCTATACTGGGTGCAACATCGTCTAGACAATTGGGGAGAAGTATGGCATCACCGCAGGATGAAACTGCTCCCAGCACAACCCACCTATCAGTGGAGCACCTGCAGGGAGTCATCGAGCGATTGACCTTCCACAGCGAGGAGAGCGGGTACACCGTTGCCCGACTGCATGTGCCTGGGCAGCGCGAACTGGTCACGATCATTGGTCAGTTTCCTGATATTCACGCCGGTCAGACGCTGCACCTGACCGGCTTCTGGAAAGAACATCCCAAATTCGGTCGCCAGTTCCAGGTCACCAGCGCCCGTGAAACGAAACCGGCCACACTGACCGGATTGGAGAAATATCTGGGCAGCGGCCTCATTAAGGGAATCGGTCCCGCGACCGCGAAACGCATCGTCAAGCACTTCGGATTGGAGACACTGGAAATCATTGAACAATCGTGCGCTCGCCTCATCGAAGTTCCCGGAATCGGCGAGCGCCGTGCTTCCATGATTGAGCGAGCGTGGGAGGCACAAAAGGCCATCAAAGAGGTGATGCTGTTTCTGCAGGGCCATTCGGTCTCGACCACCTATGCAGTCAAGATCTATAAGCACTACGGCGATCAGGCGATAGAAGTCGTTTCCAGAAACCCGTACCAACTGGCCAGCGACATTTATGGCATAGGCTTCATCACAGCTGACACCATCGCCCGCAATCTCGGCATCGCACCCGACTCTGATTTCCGGTACCGGGCAGGCGTGATTCACATCCTGAACATGGCTTCAGAAGAAGGACATTGCTTCCTCCCTGCCCAGGAACTGCTCGAACGAGCGGGCAAGCAACTCAGCCTGGAAGAGTACCCGGTGGATCCGGCGCGTCTCGAGGCGTTGATTCTCCAGATGGCGGAGGCAAAAGAACTCATCATCGAGCAGGGATATGGCGATCTGGCGGAGCACCGCCTCTGCTACTTGCCTGCCTTTTACCATACCGAAGTGGCCCTCGCAAAACGGCTTGCACGCTTTGCAGAACAGCCCATCGAGGTGGATATGGCGCGTGTGGGGAGGTGGGTTGATGGCTACACGGCAAAGAAGGGGATCACCCTGTCGGCTGAGCAGCGACAAGCGGTGGAATTAGCCGCGTCTTCGCGCATGTTGATCCTCACTGGAGGGCCCGGGACAGGCAAGACGTTTACCACAAAGACGGTTGTCTCCTTGTGGCGGGCCATGGGCAAACGTCTGTTGCTTGCTGCTCCCACCGGGCGGGCGGCCCAGCGTCTCTCGGAATTGACCGGGCACGATGCCAAAACGATCCACCGGATGCTGGTCTTTGATCCTGGCACACGCGCCTTCCGTCACGATGAGGAAAACCCCCTGGAGGCAGATGCCTTTGTCATCGATGAGACCTCGATGATGGATCTCTTTCTCTCGCACTCCCTCCTCAAAGCCCTGCCGCCTGCGAGCCAGCTTTTGCTCGTCGGAGATATCGACCAGTTGCCCAGTGTCGGCCCTGGCATGGTCCTGCGTGATCTCATCGAATCCGCTCAGATCCCTGTGGTCAGGCTCAAGACCGTGTTCCGGCAGGCCGCTACTTCCCATATCATTACGAATGCTCACCGGATCAATGCCGGCCAGATGCCGCGCCTGGTCCCACTCGCACAAGCAGACTCCTCAGATTGCCTGTGGATGGAGGCCGATGAGCCAGTGAAGGGCGTAGAGGCCATTGTGAACCTGGTCACCGATATGTTGCCGAAACGGGGCATTGATCCGGTGAAAGACGTGCAGGTGCTCTGCCCAGCCACACGCGGCGATATTGGAACGCGCCAACTCAATACCATGCTCCAGCAGATACTCAACCCGGCCCACTCTGGAAAAACGGAGCTGACCCGTGGTGGGACGGTCTTGCGGGTAGGTGACCGGGTGATCCAACAAGTCAACAATTATCAGCTCGAGGTCTTTAATGGAGACCTGGGAACCATTGCCCGAATCGACCTGGAGGAGCAAGAGGTGCGCGTGCGCTTTGCCGAGCGGGAGGTCAGCTACGATTACGCCGACGTGGGAGAGTTGGCCCTGGCCTGGGCCATCACCGTCCACAAGAGCCAGGGAAGCGAGTTTCACACGGTTCTTTTCCCGCTGTTCATGCAGCATTACGTCTTGCTGAGTAGAAACCTGACCTATACGGGTCTCACGCGGGCGAAGAACCTGGCCGTGTTGATCGGGTCCCCCAAAGCCATCGGACTCTCGGTCAAACGTGTCACCGATCGGCAGCGCTACACGGCACTCGCTGACCGTCTAAGGAACCCATGATGCGAACGCCAAGAGCTCTCGATTTTCCAGCAGAGGGAATGCTTCCCCCTTGTTCAAGGAACCCCAGGATGAAGCGGCTCATGGAGCACACTTTGTCGTACCTCCCCAAAACCGAAGTGAACTGACCACTTGACGGTCGGGAGGGCTGTAAGATCATTCCAGGTGCGAATAGCATGGCGACCTGATCGAACCATGGGAAGATCTTACCGCCCTGGCCTTCAGTGAAGATCGTGTAGTCGGTGGTGCGCTTGATCGCAACGGACTCCACCCAACACATGACACCCTCGCCTCAGATGGCTTCCCGCCTTGCACGAGCTGGCGAAGAACACCCCTCGATTATCCTATTTCGGGTCACCGAGCTCGTAAGGAGGCACCCACTTTCGTGCATAGCATATCGGTTGGCTTGGGAGGCTGATCCACACTATCCGCAGCCCTTGAAGTTGGTACCGCTTTCTCTTAGAACCGGGTGAGGATGCAGGAGAATACTCGCGGAAAGAACGTCCGAAATGAAGAAATTACATCAATTACATCTTATGCCCTTTCCTCTATGAGGCATTGCATGGTTGTCAAACAGAGAAAAATCCGCTTATACTTCGTCTAAGGGCGGAAAAAACAGGAGAGACATGGATTGTTTTCAAATCCATGTCTCTGTTTTTTTTATGAAAGGTCCTGGCCATGAAGAACGATACTCAGCTCTGGCGTATGCGCTGGTTTCTCCTCATCGTTATCTCTCTGTGCCTCCTGGCAAACCTCGCCACAGAGGGTTTACATATCCTGGCAATGACGTTGACCGATGCGGTTTCTCCCATTGGCAAGCGCGTCAATTCGCTGCCCCACTGCTCTTTTCTGGCGAAGCCTAGCTCGAACGCTGTCGAGCCAACTCCACGATTGCTACAACTGGGAAGAGGAGGGAGACTCATCTTCCAGCACGACCTCCTTCTCGAAGAGGTGGCTGAGGCGTTGCGCTTCGGCTGCAATCCCCTTGCGGATCGCGGTTGTGGATGAGCAGAAGAGGTTCACCTTGACGACGATGTGCGAGCGTCGGATTGTATAGTCCCAGACTCCTTGGATGGAACCGTTGACCAGAATGACTGCAAAGGTCCACCCTTGCTGGTTGAAGACCTGGCGCTTGTAGGCAGCAGCGAGCAGGGGTTCGCAACCGCGTGGCGGTGCCCCGATCGTATAGGCATCGAAAAGTGGGAGCAGGTGGACCGCCTCTACCGGTTCAACGCTTTGCATGAGCGGAAGGGTTGCACGCAGGGCGAAAGCTCGCCACCCTTCTACCTCGACTCCTTCCACCTCCTCTGCTAGCGAGCGGAAGAGTGTTTTTGCGAGGGTTTTCCCGCATCCCCACCAAAACCTAAAATCGTCTGCGGTCACCGGGCCATATGCCTGCAGATACCGGCGGGCCAGTTCCCGAAGCGCCAGCTGCCCGCGATAGGCCGATGGTTTCAAGGGAGACCCCCAGCTCTCAGAGAGTATGAAGTCGCGTACTTGAGCCATCCCTGTGTGCTTCGCGACCGCGTCAGCCAGTTGTGGGCGGGTCAGGGGTCCCTGCTCCAACACGTGCGGAATAGCAGAGAGGAAGGCTTCCTGTTGCGCCGAAGTGGTCAGGCCGAACTCGGCGAAATAGGCAGACCAGCTCGCATTCAGCTGCCAGTTCCGCGCCGCGACATACAGCGGGAGTTCTCTGGCCGAGAGGAGGTGTAAGGTGCCACGCATGGCCCAGGTCTTCACCAGGGTGTGGTCCTGGAAGATCGCAGCCTGGACATCGCGTGGAGAGAGTCCTTCCACACGGGTACACATTGCCAGCTCGGCAGCAGACGCCACCTGTGCCTGAATCCCAGCCGTGCGCGTCACCGCAAGAGCGACATCGTGCGAGGAGAAACGAGGGGAGAGGCCATGTTGGCTCATTCGCCAGGCATGCACCTGGTACCATTGCAATGCTGTCATGTGCGCGAGTTCCTTGTTCCTTTCCATCCAGGCAACGCTTTTCCACGATCTTCACTCACCGTGTCCTGGGTCATACGATCAGTATGCGTCCTCATGACGGCGGCTTT
>Ga0307373_10015393_pt1 | contig 10412 bp, 8 predicted proteins | sample OX2MG_FD_202534 | JGI IMG/M metagenome (GOLD analysis project Ga0307373, IMG submission 202534) | Soil microbial communities from Risofladan, Vaasa, Finland - OX-2 | ecosystem: Environmental > Terrestrial > Soil > Coastal area > Acid sulfate soil | place: Finland: Risofladan, Vaasa | collected...
GCTCAGGCGTTCCTCGATATGGCGGGTGAGCGCGGTCTGCGCCTCGTGGGCCTGATCGCGCACGCCCTCGCAACGCACACGCTCCTCGCGCGCGGCCGCAAGCTCGGCATCGGCGGCTTTCGATGCTTTCTCGGCCTCGGCCAGCCTTGTCTCGCCAACCGCCAGCGCATCGGCGGCGTTGTTACGCCGCGCCGTGGAGTCCGCGATGGTCGCGGCCAGGCGCTCGCGCTGCTCGGCGATCTCGGCGGGGCGGCGCTGCAATTCGCCGAGCTCGTTCTGCAAATCGTCGCGGCGTCGGACGAAGGCCGCATGCTGCTTGACCGCCGCCTCTTCGCGCTGGCGCCAGGACGACAACTCGTCCGCGATCGCGGCGATGCGCTCGCGCCGTGCCTGGGCCTCGCGCGTCAGGCGATCGTGCTCGGCCTGGTGCTGGAGATGGATGCTGCGCCGCTCGGCAAGCTGGTCGCGCGCCGCCGCCGCCGCTTCGCGCCCCAGCGCCGGATCGGGCAGGGCGGCGAGCGCCTCGGCGGTGGCGGTGCGATCCGCTTCGGCCTCGGCGGCATCGTGCGCCAAGCGTTCCGCCGTCTCGGTGAGCGCATTGAGCCGCGACAGGATGCCGGCGGCGTTGCGCGCCAGCTCGGCCTCGCGGTCGCGCGCCATCGCGAGCGTGCCGACCGCCTCGCGCGCCGCCTCGCGCGCCGCGCGCTCGTCATCGGCGAGACGCCGCGTGCCGGCCTGCGCCTCCGCAAGCGATGCGGCGCAGCGGCCGAGCGCGGTCTCGGCATCGGCCAGCAGCAAGTCGAGCTCGGCGATGCGGTTGCGCTGGCGCAAGCGTTGCGCCGCCGAGGTCGGCGTTCCGGCGCCGCGACGGAAGCCGTCCCAGCGCCACAACCCGCCCTCGCGGCTCACGAGGCGCTGGCCGGGCTTCAATTCGGGCTGCAGCTTCTCGCCCATGTCGCGATCGGCGACGACGCCGATCTGCGCCAGGCGCCGCGCCAGAGCCGCGGGCGCCACGACGAACGACGAGAGCGGCGCGACATCGCCCGGCAGCGATGCCGTCTCGGCATAATCGGGCAGCGCGAACCAATGCGCCGGTGCCGCGGCGTCGAGCGGCGCGGTCAAATCCTCGCCCAGCGCGGCACCCAGCGCCGCCTCGTAGCCGCTCGCGACGCTGACGGCGTCGAGAATGGGCGAAAAACGCTTGTCGACCATCGCCGCGAGCAATTCGATCAGCGCCTGGCGCTCGGTGTTGAGCTTGGCGCGTTGCGCCTCGGCGGCCTCCTTGGGCGTGCGCGTCGCGGCTTCGGCCTCTTGCGCGCGGCGCAGGGCCGTCTCGGCTTCTTCCGCGGCTTCGCTGGTGCGCGCGACCGTGGCTTCCGCGGCTTGCACGGCCTCGGCGGCCTCGGCAGTAACGTCGACCGCGATCTTCTCGGTTTCCAGCGCGGCAATCGCGGTGGCGATTTCCTGCTGCCGCTCGGCGAGGCGCGCCAGACGCTCCGCGCTCTCGCGGTGGCGGCGCGTCAGGGCCGCGCGCTGCGCTTCCTCGGCGGCGAGGCGCTCGGTGAGGCGGGTGAGCTCGGCATCGAGGGTTGCGACCTCGGCGGCGATCGCAGCCAGCGCGGCGGCCGCCCGCTCTTGCGCCGCGCCTTCCAGCCCTTGCGCCTCGGCCAGCGCGCGATGCTCGGTCTCCAAGCGCTCGAGCGCGGCTTCGGCGTCGGCGGCGAGCGCTGCCTCGCGCGCGATGTCGGAGGCCATCTGGTCGAGCCGCGCCGCGGCGGCATGACGGGCGGCGACGACGCGGCGCTCTTCTTCCTCGAGCGCCTGGCGCGCCAGCACCAACCGCTGCAGCTCGGCGCCGGCCGAAGCCTCGGTCTGGCGCAACGCCGGCAGCTCGGCGCCGGCGGCCTCGCGCTCGCGGCCGACGGCGAGCGCGGCGGCGGTGCGGTCGGCGACCGCAAGCTCGGCGGCGTGAAACCGGGCGGCGGCGGCCTGGAATTCGGCAACCGCGCGCTGCCAGCGCAGATGCAGCACCACCGCCTCGGCGCGGCGGATATGCTCGGACAGGCGGCGATAGCGATTGGCCTGCCGCGCCTGCTTCTTCAGGCCTTCGAGCTGTGCCTCGAGGCCGCGCAGCACGTCGTCGAGCCGCGTGAGATTGGTTTCGGCGCCCTTGAGGCGCAGCTCGGCCTCGTGGCGGCGCGAATGGAGGCCGCTGATGCCCGAGGCTTCCTCCAAGAGGATGCGGCGCTCGCTGGGCTTGGCGTTGATGATCGCGCCGACCCGGCCCTGGCTGACCAGCGCCGCGGAATGCGCGCCGGTCGCGGCGTCGGCGAACAGCAATTGCACGTCGCGCGCGCGCACCTCGCGGCCGTTGATGCGGTAATCCGAGCCGGCGCCGCGCTCGATGCGGCGCACGATCTCGATTTCGGGCAGATCGTCATAAGGCTTGGGCGCGTCGCGGCCGGGATTCTCCAGCGCCAGCGTGACCTCGGCGATGTTGCGCGCCGGCCGCGCGCCGGTGCCGCCGAAAATCACATCGTCCATCTCGCCGCCGCGCATGCGCTTGGCCGAGTTCTCGCCCATCGCCCAGCGCAGCGCCTCGACCAGATTCGACTTGCCGCAGCCATTGGGGCCGACGATGCCGGTCATCCCGGTGTCGATGATGAGCTCGGTCGGATCGACGAACGACTTGAACCCGCTGAGGCGTAGCTTCGCGAATTGCACGGTCGATACGCTCGATTATTGCTGGGGCTGGGCGGCGGCTGTCTTGGTGCCGGTGGCCGCGCTGCCGTGCTTGGTCGCCGCGGCATAGGCCTCGCTCAAAGCCGGCGCGACATACCAATCCGAGGTGTCGGGATGGGCGTCGCCGGCGGCCGGCGGCTGATACGGCGCCGCGCCGACGAGCTTCTTGCCGTTGATGAAGAAGGTCGGGGTCGAATCGACGCCGTATTGCTTCTGCGCCTGGTATTCCTCGCCGACGATGCTCTTCGACAAATCCTGGTCGGCAAGGCATTTGTCGGCCTGCGCGGTGCTGATGCCGCCGAGCAGCGCGATGCGCTTCAGCGCCTCGGTCGGATCGCGCTGCACGCCCCAGACGCCCTGCTGCGCGAACAGCACCTCGACGAAGGCGGCATAGCGGTCGGGCGGAGCGCAGCGCGCGATCACCGCCGCCTTGAGCGCATTCTGGTCGAGCGGATAATCGCGATAGACGATCTTCGCCTTGCCGGTATCGACCCACTCTTTCTTGACCAGGGGGTAGGTCTTGTCCTCGAACTCGGCGCAATGCGGGCAGGTCAGCGAGAAGAACTCGAAGATCGTGACCGGCGCATCGGCTTTGCCGAGGACGCGGTCGTCCGGCGTCTGCTGCGGCACCCCGGCGGCGCGCGCCGGTGCGGCGGCGATGATGCCGCCCAGTAACGCGAAAGCAGCGAGCGCTAACCAGATTTTACGCATGATTTCTCTCATACCCACTAGATGTTGATGCTAGGGCGAGTCCTGGATCGATGCAAGCAAACGGCTCACGCGCGCCGCGATCCGGCCATCGCGGTGCCGAGTCGCGCCAGTGCCGCGCGCAATTCGGGGTCGGCAATTCCGGCGACTCGGGTCTCGATCGCTTGCTGCTCGTCGCGGCTGAGCGCGCGCAGCGCCGGCCGCGCCGACGGCGCGTTGAGCGGCGGTCCCTGCACCAGCACCAGCCGCGCGACCGCGCCATAGCCGAAGAACGCGTTGATGCGCTCGATCAGGACCGGCTCGAGATGCTGCGCCTCGGTCGCGAAGGCCGAGGCGACCCGCAGCCGCAAGGTGCCGTTGCGGCGCTCGTTGCGGGCAAAGGTCAAGCGCTCGGGCGACAGCTTCTCGGCCAGCTCCGCGCCGATCACCGCTTCCCATTGCGTGACGAGCTGCGCTTCGCCGAAGCCGCGCTTGCCCAGCGCGACCCCCGCGACCCGCGGAATCTCGGCCGCTATCGCGCGCAAGCCGCCGCGCCGTTTCTCCACGATCGCTCCCGTCTTTCGTTTCGCCAACACGTTCTTCGGTTGATCGGATGCTAGCGCCTGCCGCATCCTCGTGTCGAATGCCGGCAGCGCCCCATCCACAGAAAAAAATCGGCCCGCGGGAAAAGCGCCGCCGCTCGCCCACGCGTCGCGCCGACGATCGCGCGGCACGATTGCTCGCCTGGTACGACCGCCATCGGCGGCGCCTGCCGTGGCGCGCGCTACCGGGCGAGCGGCCCGATCCCTATTGCGTCTGGCTCAGCGAGATCATGCTGCAGCAGACCACGGTCGCAACCGTCGGGCCGTATTTCGCGCGCTTCCTCGCGCGCTGGCCCGACATCGCCGCGCTCGCGGCCGCAAAGCTCGACGACGTGCTGCATGCGTGGCAAGGGCTGGGCTATTACGCGCGCGCGCGCAACCTTCATGCTTGCGCGCAGGTCGTGGTGCAACAACACGGCGGAATGTTTCCCACCACCGAAGCCGAGCTGCTGACCTTGCCGGGCATCGGCGCCTATACCGCGGCGGCGATCGCGGCGATCGCGTTCGACCGGCACGCGGCGCCGGTCGACGGCAATATCGAGCGGGTGATGGCGCGATTGTTTGCTGTGGCAACGCCCTTGCCCGCCGCCAAGCCGGAGCTGCGGCGGCTTGCGGCGTCGCTGGTGCCGGCAGCGCGGCCCGGCGATTTCGCGCAAGCGGCGATGGACCTGGGCGCCATCATCTGCACGCCCAAGAGCCCCAAATGCGTGCTGTGTCCGTGGCGCGACGACTGCCGCGCGCGCATCGCCGGCATCGCCGAAAGCCTGCCGGCGCGGCTGGCGAAGCGCGCGAAACCACTGCGCCGCGGCGTCGCGTTCTGGGCCGTGCGCGCCGACGGCGCCGTGCTGTTGCGGCGCCGCGTCGAGAAGGGCTTGCTCGGCGGCATGATGGAAGTGCCGTCGACCGAGTGGCGCAGCGGCGCGTGGGAGCGCGCGGCGGCGCAACAAGCCGCGCCGGTTGTCGCGCGCTGGGCGCTGTTGCCGGGCGTGGTGCGCCACAGCTTCACGCATTTCGATCTCGAATTGCAGGTGCTGGTCGGCAAGGCGCGCGCGACCAAAGCCGAGGGCATGTGGGTCCAACCCGACGCGCTCGGCACTCAGGCGCTGCCGACGGTAATGAAAAAAGTCATCGCCTTCGCGCTCGGCGGAATGCCGCTTCCGTTGAGGCCGAAGCGCGCCTAGGTTCGGGCGCGCCAAATTGGATTAATTTCCCGTGCCCTCGCCTGCCATCAGCATCAACGGCCTGACCAAAATCTATGCCTCGGGCTTCCGGGCATTGGAGGGGATCGATCTCGAGGTTTTTCCCGGCGAGATCTTCGCCCTGCTGGGGCCGAACGGCGCCGGCAAGTCGACGTTGATCAATGTCGTCTGCGGCATCGTCAACGCGACGGCAGGCACCGTGCTGGCCGACGGCCACGACATCGTCCGCGATTACCGCGCGGCCCGCGCGACCATCGGGCTGGTGCCGCAAGAGCTGACCACCGACGCGTTCGAGACCGTGATCGCGACGGTGAAGTTCAGCCGCGGGCTCTTCGGCAAGCCGCCCAGCGCGGCGCATCTCGAAAAGGTGCTGCGCGATCTCTCGCTCTGGGAGAAGCGCAACGACAAGATCGCGACCTTGTCGGGCGGCATGAAGCGCCGCGTCATGATCGCGAAGGCCTTGTCGCACGAGCCGCGCATCCTCTTCCTCGACGAGCCGAGCGCCGGCGTCGATGTCGAACTGCGGCGCGACATGTGGCAGATGGTGCGCGACTTGCGCGCCGGCGGCGTCACCATCGTCCTGACCACGCATTACATCGAAGAGGCCGAGGAGATGGCCGACCGGGTCGGGGTGATCAACAAGGGCAAGCTCATCCTGGTCGAGGAGAAAGCAACGCTGATGCACAAGCTCGGCAAGTCGCAATTGTTCGTGCATCTGCGGCGGCCGCTGGCCGATATCCCCGAAGCGCTGGCCCCCTGGCATCTCGATCTCGCGCGCGCGACCAACGCGCTGATCTATACCTACGACATGCAGGCGGACGACACCGGCATCAACGCGCTGCTGCGCCAGCTCACGGCGCTGGGGCTCGACGTGAAGAGCTTGCAGACGCGGCAAAGCTCGCTCGAGGAAATCTTCGTGCAACTGGTGCATGGCAAATGATGAACTACTACGCCATTCGCGCGATCTATCTGTTCGAGATGAGCCGGGCGGCGCGCACTTTGCTGCAAAGCGTGATCTCGCCGGTGATCTCCACCTCGCTTTATTTCGTGGTGTTCGGCGCGGCGATCGGCTCGCGCATGTCGCAGCTCGGCGGCGTCGGCTACGGCGCGTTCATCGTGCCCGGCCTCATTATGCTGTCGCTGCTGACGCAGAGCATCACCAACGCCTCTTTCGGCATCTATTTCCCGAAATATCTCGGCACGATCTACGAAATGCTGTCGGCGCCGATCTCGGTGATCGAGATCGTGCTCGGCTATGTCGGCGCCGCAGCCAGCAAATCGATCATCCTCGGCCTCATTATGCTCGCGACCGCGCGCTTGTTCGTGCCGTTCGGCATTGAGCATCCGCTGTGGATGGTGGCGTTCCTGGTGCTGACCTCGATCACCTTCAGCCTGTTCGGTTTCATCATCGGCATCTGGGCCGAGGGCTTCGAGAAGCTGAGCCTCATTCCGATGCTGATCGTGACGCCGCTGACCTTCCTCGGCGGCAGCTTCTATTCGATCAGCATGCTGCCGCCCTTCTGGCAGAAAGTGACGCTGCTCGATCCGGTTGCCTATCTCGTCAGCGGCTTCCGCTGGAGCTTCTTCGGCGCCTCCGATATCGCGCCCGGCATCAGCCTCGGCATGACGCTGGTGTTCCTGGCGGCCTGTCTGGTGGCGGTCGGCTGGATCTTCAAAACCGGCTATCGCCTTAAACGCTGAGCCCTCGTTGAGGGCGAAGGTCTGTATTGCCTCGCCGCGCGCCGTCGGGCACCATTGCGGCAACAGGGAGGAAGCTCATGACGCGTGTTGTCGCCGCGGCGATCGCCGCAACGCTCGCTGCCGCATTGCCCGCGCTCTCGCTACCGGCTCACGCGCTCGATCACGTCAGGATCAGCTATGTCGTGCCGACGGTGAATTACGGGGCGCTGTTCATCGCCATCGATCAAGGCTATTTCGCGCAAGAGGGCATCGCGCCCGAGCTGGTGCAGGCCGGCGGCGGGGTCGCGACGCCGGGGCTGATCTCGGGCGATCTGCAGTTCTCGGGCTCGCCCTCGGTCGCGCTTAGCGCCGACATGAAGGGCGCGCATCTGAAAGCGGTGTTCGTCGGCTCGGACCAATCGGCTTTCCAGCTCTGGGTCCAGCCCGACATCAAGACCCTCGATGATCTGAAGGGCAAGCAGATCGGCATCATCAGCCGCGGCGATACCACCGAGATCGGCATGCGCTACGTCCTTGCGAAGCGCAACCTGCCGGACGATTTCCTGTCCTATACGCCGATGGGGCCGGGCATCGCGCGCGTCGCCGCGATCGAATCCGGAAGCTTTCCCGGGGCGCTGATCGATGCCGGGCAGGCCGCCGACATGGCGCGATCGGGCAAGCTGGGCAAGCTTCATATGCTGATCGACCTCAACAAAGAGGTCCACATGGTGTTCGGCGGCTTCGCCACCTCCGACGCGCTCATCAAGTCGAATCCCGATCTCGTGCGCCGCACCGTGCGGGCGCTGATGAAGGGCTTGGCCGTGGTGCGCAGCGCGCGCGCCGAAACTGTCGCGGCGCTGGTGAAGCACGGATCGACCGAGACTGCCGCCGGGGAAGACTACGATCAGTTCGCCTCGACCATGTCGCCGACCGCGGTCACGTCGGATGCGGACCAAGCCTTGGAGCTGAAGGTGCGAGCCAAGATGCTGGGCGTCGACCCGGCGACGCTTCCGCCGCCGTCGCGCTTCTTCGATTTCAGTTTCGTGAAGCAAGCTGCGGCCGAATTGAAGAAAGAGAACTGGAAGCCGTAGGGCGGACCGAAACGAAGCGCTGGGCTGGGCGGCATGGTACGAGAAACCCCGCGCTCGCGCGCCGGCAGCGGCCGCGGCGATCCCGCGGCGCCGGTGCTGATCCTCGGCGGCAGCTTCGCCAAGCGCTCGGCGACCACGGTGCTGATGAAATACACCGCCGAGCTGTTCGCGGCGCGCGGCATGCCGCACGAGACCTTGGCGATCGGCGCGCTCGATCTGCCCTTCTATCACCCCGATCTCCACGCCGAGACCTGCCCGCCGGCGGAATTCCTGTTGGATGCGTTCCGCCGCGCCCGCGCCTTCGTCTGGTGCACGCCGGCCTATCACTACAGCATCAGCGGCGCGTTGAAGAACGCGATCGATTTCCTCGAACTCACGGCGGACGACGACCCGCCTTATCTCGGCGGGCGGCTGGTCGGGCTGGTGGCGGCGTCCTCGGGGCCGATCGCGGCGGTTCATGCGATCGGCGCGATGGAGCAGATCGTCCACGCGCTGCGCGGCTATGTCGTGCCGGCGACCGCGCCGATCGGTCCGATCAAGGGCGCGGTCGATCTCGATGCCGGCCGCATCGCCGACGAGCGCACCAAGGTGAAGCTGGTGCAGATGGTCGAGGAGATGTGCGATGCGCTGGCGATACGCGTGTAACGCGGCAGTGCTGATCCTCCTCGCCGCGCTTCCCGCGCGCGCCGAAGACCACATCCGCTTCTCCTATGTCGTGCCAACGATCGACTACACGCCGCTCTTGGTCGCGATCGACCGCGGGTATTTCGCGCAGGAAGGCATCGCGGTCGAGCTGGTGCGGGCGCAAGGCGGCATCGCGACGCCGGCGCTCATCTCCGGCGATCTCGATTTCAGTGGCTCGTCCTCGGTCGCAATCAGCGCCGATCTCAAAGGCGCGCATCTGAAGGTGCTCTATACCGGCGAGGATCGCTCGGCCTATCAGCTTTGGGTGCGGCCCGACATCAAGACGCTGCAAGATTTGAAGGGCCAGCAGGTCGGCGTCATCAGCCGCGGCGATACCACCGAGATCAGCCTGCGCTATGTGCTGGCGCAGCGCCATCTGCCCGGCGATTTCGTCTCCTTCACGCCCTTGGGCGCGACCGCGGCGCGCATCGCCGCCTTGACCTCGGGCACGTTTCCGGCGGCGGTGATCGACGGCGGCGAAAGCTCCGACATCGCGGCGCTGCAGAAATCCGGCAAGCTCAAAATGCTGATCGACATGCATGACGAGGTGCGGATGGTGCTCTCGGGCTTCGCGACCTCGGACGCGCTGATCGCGAAGAGCCCCGGTCTCGTGCTGCGGGCGATGCGCGCGATCGACAAAGGCGTCTCGACCGTGAAAGCGTCGCCGCAAGCCGCGGTCGATAGCATGATGAAGCACGGGCTGGACAAGGGCGCCGCCGAATTCTCGGCGCATGCGTTCGTGCCCGGCATGCTGGCGAGCGGCACCGTGTCGCTGGCGCTGCAAGAGAACGAGCTGAAGCTGCGCGGCGCGATGCTCGGCCTGCCGCCCGACAAAATCCCGCCGCCGAGCGCGGTGTTCGATTACAGCTTCATCCTGAAGGCGGCACAGGAGCTGAAAGCGGAAGGGTGGACGCCGCGCTAATCGCCTAGCTTTTCGGGTTAGATGGCGTGCTAGTTTGTCCGGCCGGCGGGATTGCGCTTGAGCCGCCCGTTGGCGGTTTCGGGGGTTGTCCAGTTGCGGACGCCGTTGGCTGATGGCCTCTTGGCACCGGCTTATAACCTTCGGTCCTATACCCGTCGTTCGTGCGATGACTGGTTTGCTCGGCCATAATTTTCCTCAATTGCGAAATTCGATAAACGAAACTTGTGACCCGTCGATATAGACGCCGGCAGAATCCGCTACCGCTTGCCAGGGACCCTGTTCTGGAATCGTGTATGCTCGTTCCAAATATAGGTCACGATGCGTAGGGTCGGAAGATGCCATCGATTCGTCGCCAAAGAAACCCGCAATCCGCGTCCCGTCACGTAGTGTGACCAGCAAATAGCACGGTTCTACGCGGCTAAATTTCCAGTCCCAACCTGTTGGAATCGGGTGTATTTGGCGCAGCTTTAATTTCGCCGTTATCGGTTGCAGCCATCTCCCGTGCGCGGCCTTCGCACCGATCACACCAAGCGCGACTGGAACGAGAAAGGTAATCGCTAGCCAAGTGAAGCCGGCGAGTACATCGGAATTGGGAAACAGTGCCCCCGTTACCAGCAGATAAATAATTGGCGAACAGACTGCATAATTGAGAGCTGTTCCCATAAGTAAGCGGAGCAAAAGCAGTTCGCGCATCCGACTCTCACGGCGCGGAACGAAGGTCGACAGTACGCCGTCGTAGATGAAGCCGGGTACGAAGACCGCGATCACGAAGAAGATATCTGTCGCAGTGTCGAATTTCATTTCT
>Ga0307373_10015394_pt1 | contig 10411 bp, 15 predicted proteins | sample OX2MG_FD_202534 | JGI IMG/M metagenome (GOLD analysis project Ga0307373, IMG submission 202534) | Soil microbial communities from Risofladan, Vaasa, Finland - OX-2 | ecosystem: Environmental > Terrestrial > Soil > Coastal area > Acid sulfate soil | place: Finland: Risofladan, Vaasa | collected...
GGACGCGTCCTTGTTTCTTCCCATGTCTCTCTATATCCTCCTGATCTTGAACTCCCTCTTGGCCGTCCCCTGGATGGTCGTGAGCAGCTCCTTGAGCTGCTCGTCATCGATCGTCCTCTTGAGCCTCCCAGAGGAGACCAGCTGGATGATGTACTCCTCGATGGCGTGCGCGACCTCCGGCTTCACCATCCTGACGTTAGCTAGCCGTTGCCGAGCCTCGGACGTCAGGGCGACGCGCATCACGTTGTCGCGCATGGCCCGTCTGGACGTATCCTCTTGCGAAGCCGCCCTTGGCTGAACCTCCTTGTGCTGCTCGTCCATCATAGAATCAACTATACCTTTCTAGCGCTGGGTTCTGCTTCACGAGTTCCTTAAAAATGTCTTTGCTGACCTTGTCGAGCAGTGCGACGCCCTTCGGGGTCAGCACCCTCCCGGACGTCCCCTGCTTCGCGACGAGCTCGGCACGTTCGAGCCCCTTCAGCAGGTTCCTGATCGCGGAGCTTCCCGAGTCCCTGTGGTGTTTCGGGAAGTAGCCGAGCTGCTTGCTCCCGCCGTACGCGATCTCCAGCTTCTCGATCCCGATGGGACCCTGCATGTAGACTTTCCTCATGAGAGAGGCGGCCCTGACATACCACCAGTCCTGCCTCTGTGGCGGCCTGTCGGCGTGCGAGCCAGTCTTGACGAACGACGCCCAGGTGGGAGGCTCGATCTCTGGCACGCGCTTCAGGTGCGATGCGAGCTCCTCGATGAGCTTGTCAGCAGGGACGTCGTAGACCTTTACCACTCTCTCTTTCTCCGGGTTAGTAGATTGTCCAGCCCTTCCCTTTGAATATTTAAGCCTGCCCTAGGCTTTTTCTGTTGACGCGCCCGCAATTGGCGCACGTCGTCAGGACCATCCCCCGGGCGAGCCTCATCCTAGCGTTCACCCCCGGCACCATTAGCTCTTTGCAGCCATGACAGTAGAACCTCTTGAGGTCCCAGCCGAACCTGATGTTGTACTTCAGCATGAGCTTCCTCGCTAAGGCCGCCTGCTCCGTGGCCAGGTCGAGGTCCTCGCGCGCGGTCGAGACCGAGAGCTCGAGCAAGGTCCTCGCTGCGATCGTCGCTTGCCTCTTCGTCTCCTTCCGCTTTATCGGAGGTATCTCTTGTCCCTCGCGCAAACTAAATAATCGCGACTCGAAAAGTCTTGCTGGACCGCCTTGAAGCTCCACTTTGTGATCGCGGAGGCCGCCCTCGAGCTCATCCCGGAGGCCCTCTGGCGCGAACCGCCGGTCAGGAGCGACGCGGAACGGCGCGCCCAGGAGCCTGGTAGCATCCTGCTCGACAGGAGCGTCCACCACTCTGCGATGCTGAGGCTCAGCGACGGCTACAGGAGGGGGAGGCCCGACCTCGTACACCTGACGCTCCTGACCGTGACCAGCACCCCGCTTCACCAAGAGGGGAAGGCCAGGGTCTACATCCAGACGCTCGACGGCTCGGTCCTCGAGTTCGGGGAAGGGGCGCGCCCGCCGAAGAGCTACGCAAGGTTCAGGAACCTCATGGAGAAGCTGTTGGTCGAGAGGCCCGAGAGAGGCCTCGTGAGCGTTAGGGACGCGACCCTGCCTCAGCTCCTGAAAGGCATAGGGACCGACTACTCCGCCGGTCTGTCAGTGCAGGGCGCGCCAGAGCGCCTGGAGGATTTGGCCGGCGACTTGGCCCGAAAGAATGACCCGGTGGCGGTCGTCGGCGGCTTTCCCCGCGGGCACTTTCTTCCCAGGGACCTCAAGGCCTTCGACAGTTTGGTGAGGATTGACGAGAGGGCGCTGGACGCTCACGTGGTAGCCGCGCGCGTGATATACGAAGTCGAGAAAAGCCTCGGCCGAGCAGGCGGCGGCCAAGACCAAGGTAGAAAGTAGATTCAGGATATTACTTTAATTAATCTTGATAATCGCCTTGATGCTCGCGCGGTCGTCGTCCAGTCTGGTCTAGGACTTCAGCCCTCCAAGCTGGCAATTCCGTCGTAACAAAAACGGGACCAGAGACCAGGGTTCAAATCCCTGCGACCGCAATCTTTCAACCCATATCGGTTCTGGTGCTTCTGTCGATGGGCAAACCCTTCGGATGCGGAGGGATTTCAGCTGCTTTCGGACGCACGAGGTCCTTCGACTTCCGGACCCAAAACTCACGCCGAGTGAGTCCGCCTTAAATAAAGTGGGGACTCCGTTCCTTCCATGAAGCTCAGGGGTCTGCTCTTACTCCTACTCCTTCTTGCAATCCTTCTGCCCCTGACCTCGCTATTCCAGTCCACAAGAGTGCCCGAGTCCGGGCATGCCGGTATCGGCAATTCAATCGTGGTGGTCGCAAAGGAGAACTATGTCTATGCCAGAATTCAGATTGTGGTGCAGCCGCTTAACGTACTCGTTCAAGGAGGGCAGATCCAGCCGGCCATGTTCACATTCCCCAATGGCACTTCTGTCACAGTGACGAAGCCGACGACATTCACCATCATCCTCCCCAACGAGGTCTTCTTCATGCCATCATCTGTCGGAGCTGAAGGACTGGGATACAACGTGGGCCCCGGCCAACCGCTGAGCGTGCAGGTTCTCAACGATCAGAATGCCACCTCTATCCCGACAATCGGCGGCATTCCTGAGATTGACATCGTTCAGTACACCGTCAGCGGCGACTACCAACTCTCTATCTTGGCGCTGGGGGTATCGCTGTGAGCGAGCAAGACGTCGTCACGAAGGTCAGCGACCTCATGCAGACGCTCGATGACGTCAAGAGATACGAGGAGCTGGCTCACGCGATGATTGACTTCGCAGCAATCATCGTCGTCTCAGTGATAGGGGTCATTGCGCTCACGATGCTCCAGAACTTCGCTGATATTGCGTACGGATTCCCCAACTCCATCAATGGGCAGGCCTACCTGTTGTTTGATCAATCGATTCCCGCCAGCCCTTGGATCCTCTTGTGCGAACTCTCGATTCTCATCGGGGGACTCCTGTTCGGAGTCGTCTGGGTCGACAGAAGGGTCCGGCGCACCAAGGTTGGGGAATGGAAGGAGACGCTCAACGAAGGCGTTCCGGGAGCAATCAAACTCCTTTCGAACATCGAGTGGGATTCGCTGCTCGGGACGGTCAGTCTCGCCAGGGTTGCCTATCTCTTCTACGCGCTAATCAAAGTCGCGGGGTACTTCCTTCTAACGTCGTTTATCCTCTCGTTCGTCTCCCTGTTCTTTGGGTTCCTTTCCCCGGTGACTTCGAGTTACAACTACTTACTGTTCATTTCCCTTGCGATTGTGCTGCTCTTCACAAGGAAGAGTTTAGCGGAGGGTTTCCGCAAGCTCCAATCGCTGGACTTGCTTTTCTGGGACCTGCGGTGGTTTGCATCTGAGTTCAAAAGAGCAGAATTCAACCAGGCCTGACCTCTATGTGCTCGCGCGCATAATCAAGGCCCTGAGGGACAAGGGGCCTTCCAAGAGGACCGCCCTCGCCACCGCGACAGGAATCTCCTACGACCGCCTTGTGCTTTATCTGGACTGGATGATCTCGAGGGGCTTTGTGACCCTCGCTGGGGATGGATCTGTCCAACTGACGCCGCCTGGGGTGCAGGCCTACGACCAACTTGTGCAGTGGATTATCCTGCACGTCGGCCAGCTCCGCCTCCCTCGTCCACGGCCTCCCGAGGAAGCCGGACCCCCTTGACCATGCCGGCGATTTGAACTCAAAGTTCAGGTTGCTGCGACCGCATCTTCAACTCGAGCTGGGCCGCAGTGTTGCTCTTTCGAGGGACCGAACTCTAGCTTCCAGACAGGGGAACCGTCGCCACCGTCGAGAACGACGATAGGCTGCTCACCATCACTTCGCTCTGAGAGATCGTGTAGAGGTAGTTCCCTATGATGACGCTCCTCTCTATCTCCAGGCCGTTGTCGGGCGAGTCGCCGTAGTTCATGCCCGCGGGGTATTGGGACACCATCCCGAGGAGGGTGAATCCTGTGGCGTTGACTCTGAAGACGTAGGCTCCCTGCCACACCGGGTTTCCTTCGGGCGGCGGGTTCTGTGAGCTGCCTTGCTGGTTCCCGCTCACCTTCGCGAGGAGGACTGGTATCACGGTCACGTTGTTCGCGGGGTCGTAGGTCAGCGCCAGGTGGTTTGTGAGGACCGGCGAGTCCGTCCCGCGGTCCCCGATCATGTAGTTCTGGACGTCGGACGACGACCGGTTGGCCGCCACGTGGAAGAGCGAGAGCTTCAGCCCGAGGTAGTAGGCGAAGTTGCCGGTCGAGGAGGCGACCGTGTCCTTCCCCACTCCCAGGAGGTAGTTGCTGAAGAGCGGCTGGAGGTAGTCGGAGTAGCCGTTGACCTTGAGGGCGCTGAGGATGACCGGGTGTGTCACGTCCGCGAAGGATATCGCGAAGAGCGGGTCGATCTGCTCGAAGGTCACCACGTAGCCCATGTCGCCCACGAACCTGACCGCGTAGAGGTTCTCTCCGGGGGCGATGTTCTGGAGCGCCGAGACCTGGCTCATGTTCTGGTTCAGGACGTAGACGTCGTCGCTCTCGGTGGCGTTCCCGTTTATGGTGGCGATGCGGCTCGTTGCCACCTGGAAGTATCCGTCATACTCGTTCATGGAGAACTGGTTTAGGACCCTCCCGGGAACAGAGCCCGCCGCCCGGACAGCGACGGTGCCGTTCGAGTAGGATGCGCGGAATATCGTGCTGTTCTGCTCCTGCCCGACGGAGGTGATGACGCCTCCGGAGAACACGTCCCCAGGAATGTTATCGGCATTGGCGTACTCCCGGTAGTTGGAGTAGACCACGTAGATGTCAGAAGTCGAGACGAAGACCGTGGAGGACGGGCCGGTGAGGACTGAGAGCGTGTCCTCGGCGCCCGAGCTCATGCCGACGCTGATTATCATGGTGTAGTCCCCGATCTGCGAGTTGTTCGGGGTGTAGTAGACCGAAGACGGCGAAAGAGCCGTCGTGTCACCGTTCGCGCTTACGATAGGCATCAGGCCCGTCGCGTTCCCCTGAGTGTCGAAATGGTATGAGGGTTGCTGCACCACCGCGTAGAGGTAGCCCTGGGCGAGGCGCGCGGCGACGTAGTTACCCGCGACGGTCTCGTTCTCCATCAGCTTCGGCGAGGCGAGGGCGGAGGTGTTGTAGAGGAGGAGGCCGATGTAGGTCGTGTTAGTGTAGCGCTGGTCGATTATCATGAGGCGGTCCTTGGCCACTTCGATCCCGAGGATTTGCGCGCCTGGGAGGCTCACGGTGGAGAGGACGGCGGTGGAGTTCGGTGGGTAGGCGTCCATTATCGTCACGGAGCCGCAGGAGGAGCTGGAGCCAGTCCCGTTGGTCGCCACGAACAAGTGGGTGCCGTCGGTCTTCACCAAGTCTGGCTCGTCGACACCCTGGACTTGGACATTGGTCCCGGTGAAGGACGGTCCGGATGAAGAGCCCGCGGCCGCAGATTGGACGGCCGCCCCGGGCACGGCAATCCCCGCGTCGAGGCCGCCGTTTCTGCCTCCGATGAACATCACGGGGCCGCCGATGAACCCTGCGCCTCCATACCTATCGTATTGTTGGGCGCTCTTCGCGTTCGCGGCGACGAAGGCCTGGAGCTGGGAATAGGTTTGGAAGGAGCTGAGTCCCTGGACCGTCGCGCCAGCCGAGGAACCCACCGGTTGCGCCTTGTCGGCGGGCAGGATCGCGTAGACCGCGAAGACTGCCGAAACGACTAGAATCGTCACGAAGAAGACCACGGTCCCCTTGTTACCGCCGCCGACCTTTGACCCCGCTTGCATGGCAGGTGTATGTCTGCCAGGAGGTTAAACCCAGCCCGGAGAACGTCCCGTTCTGGGAGGGCGAACGCTCCCCCGACAAAGGAAAGTGAGGAGGAGGATACCAGTTTTGTGGTTCCACAGGCTGTGTCGGCGAGCTCTGGTCTGCGGACTGGCTTGCGCTGAGATTTGTAAGAACCTGCGATGATAGACGCGCTTCTTCTATCGGCGCTTAATTATGAATGTCGAGCCTTTTGGTCGATGAGCGAGCCAAGCGGGGACAAGCCCCTCGTCACCGTCTCGGTCTTCCTGTTCGGCAAGCCGGCTTGGGAGATCGACGGGCTCGAGGGCTCTCCCGTCGACCTTGAGCTGCTGAGCGCGATAGCTTCGTGCGGCCAAGAGCTCAGCAGGAGGCTGGCGAGGGCTGCGGAGCTCGGCAAGAAGCTCCTGGTGAGGGGATGGGAGGGTTACGGCCTGCTCTACGAGGTCGAGTTCTACAAGGCGGTCACCCTGAAGGACGCCGAGGACGAGCTGAAGGCCATAGGCATCGAGCCGGATGAGGTCTCTATCAGGGAGGAGATCGAGGAGTCGGAGGGCGAGCCCTACGGCGAGTGACCGGCGACGGCGCTGCGAGGGACTTTGCTTCGAGTTCCCTCCTCATCTTGCCCAGGTCGCCCACCTTTGTGCTGAACATGAGTTCGGTGGCGACTGTCCCAAGGAAGAACAGCGTGCCGAGGAGGGCGGCGGGAAGGGTGAAGCCGGCGACCAGGACGTACGCGAGCTGGATCCCGACCAGCGCGTTGCTGACTATGACCCCGGCCCCGAGGACGTAGCCCCTCTTTCGCGGAGGCAGCGACGCGAGTTCGCCCTTATTCAGCTTCGTCCCGATGGTCGGCACGAGGGCGCCCACGAGGCTCATTGGTCTCAGCGTCAGCTTCCGAAAGTCGCTCCGGCCCACGAAGAAGTATTCGGTGCCGACGCCGTACGCCCTCGCCATGAAGTAGTGGCCGAGAGGGTGGCTCGCGTAGAAGACGAGCCCCATCGAGACGAGCATCGTGATGACCTGCACCGACGGGTTGCCCGACGCCCTCGAGTACATCAGCGGAAGGGCCGACAGGATGGCGACGAGCACCAGCAGCGAGGAGGCGAGCCCCGGGCTGACTCTGCTCGCATTCTTCATGACAGAATCCTGTGGCGAATCGTTTGAATACGTTGCGCCCAAAGGGTCCCAGATGAGGAAGAGCCGCGCCAAGCTTCTCGTGGCGCAGACCGCCAACCGTCGGGAGGAGTTCGACCCCCTCAAGCGCTACGCCGACATCTATTGGCTGGAGGACATGGACGAGCAAGAACAGGCGCGGCTGTTGCCGTTGATCGACTGCGTCTACTCCCACGGATGGCCCAAGGCCCTCGACGCGGGGAAGGTATCGATTATGAAGAGCCTGCGCCTCTACCAAGCCGGGAACGCCGGCGTGAACAGCATCCGCTTCGACCTGCTCGATAAGAGCGTGGTGGTCTGCAGCAACGCCGGGAGCTACTCGGACGAGGTCGCCGAGTTCGCCATCGGTTTGATGCTCGCGGCCGGAAAGAGCATCGTCAAGTTCGACCGCCAGCTGAGGGAGGGCGTCTACGCCCACCAGAGGCTCGACGACCTAGGGCGGCAGGTGGCCTTCTTCAGGGGGAAGACGCTAGGCATTGTGGGGTATGGCGGGATAGGCAGGTCGACAGGCAGGATGGCGATGCCGTTCGGGATGAATGTCTTGGCTTTTGGGAGGCACCCGGTCAGCGACAGGGGGGTGAAGTCGCTGAGGGGGAGGGCGGGGCTCATGAGGCTGCTCCGCGAATCCGACGTGGTGGTCCTGGCCGTCCCCCTCACGAACGCCACCAGGGGCCTCATCGGGAGGGACGAGCTCTCGGCGATGAGGCCTGCCGCGACGCTCGTGAACGTCGCGCGTGGGGAGGTCGTCCAGAAGGAGGCGATCTATGATCGCCTCGTGAAGAATCCCGGCTTCGTCTACGCGACCGACGTGTGGTGGCCGGACGAGCGGGGTGCGGAATCCTTCTCTCCCGACCTGCCGTTCCTGGAGCTCGAGAACTTCATCGGGACGCCCCACGCCTCCGGGCCGAGCGCGATAATCACCGGAAGGGTCGGGAAGGGGATCGTCGAGAACCTGACGAGGTACTTCAATGGTAGGCCGCTGAAGAACGTCGTCGACAGGTCAGAATATTCCTGAGCCGGGCATCAATAGCCTATCTCTGAGCTCGGGCGTAGATGCCGCATGGACTTTACCCTGCCGCACTTCTTGCACCTATAGAGGCCCCTGCCCCTGGGGTTGTAGTCCCGGCCGTCCACAACCGCCTCATGCTCCGTCCGCATCATGCACTTCTCGCAATACCTGTACTCTGGCAATCGGGCCTAGTTCAAACAGCGGCTGACGCTATATAAGAAACCGCCGGTGGAGAGAACTGGATGCTCGACCTCGTCTTCATCGGGATAGGGATAATCCTCGTAGGGTTCCTAGTCGTCTTCCTGGCGACGGCCATGTCGGGCAGGTCGTCCGAGGAAGGGGAGAAGCGGACCGAGGTGAGAGGCGGGGGCATCATAATGATCGGCCCAATCCCCATAATCTTCGGGTCGGATGCGAAGTGGGCCAGCGCGGCGATAGTCCTGGCGATCGTGCTGATAGTGATCGTGCTCCTCTCCGGGGTCTTGATCGGCCGATGAACGCGGCCAGGCTGACGTGGGTTGGCGTCGCCATCATCTTCGTGGGCTTCCTGGTGGTCGCCCTTGGGGCGTCCGTCGGGTCGGGCGGGTCCAGCTCGAGCGGAGGGTTCATCTTGATCGGGCCGATCCCGATTGTCTTTGGAAGCGGCCCCAATTCCGGGATGCTCGCCGCGGTCGCCTTGGTGATTACGGTGGCGATGGTCGCGGTGTACATCCTGTCGTTCTTCCTCTTGAGGTCGGGGAGGCCGCGGGAAGCCGAGGTAGGGACGAACTCCGGATTCTGTTACCTATGGCTCTTCACAAGGGAGCAAGAGCCTCCGGTTGAACGGCGCCCGTTGAAAATAAATACGTGACAAAAGAAAATCTGGAGAGAACCATGAAGAATCAAGATTACACCACTACCTTTACGGTAGACCAAACTCCGGAAGAAGCCTTCGCCGCCATCAATAATGTTCGTGGATGGTGGTCAGGAGAAATTGAAGGTAGCACCGACAAACTGGGGGATGAGTGGACTTATCGATACGAAGACATCCATTATTCCAAACAGAAGATAACAGAATTCATCCCTAGCAAGAAGATCGTTTGGCTTGTGTTAGACAGCTCCCTGGATTTTGTTAGCGACAGAACCGAGTGGAATGGCACAGAAATTACTTTTGAAGTCTCCAAAAAGGGCGACAAGACCGAGGTCCGCTTCACTCACGTGGGCTTAGTTCCCGAATATGAGTGTTTCAATAACTGTTCAAACGCATGGGGCTTTTATATTAATGGTAGTTTACGGAGCTTGATTACTACAGGTAAAGGAGAGCCCAACAAGAAAGAATAGGGATGGGAAGAAGGACTTCTCTGCGATAGACCTCTTATGATTTAGAGACCGGTCGAATCAGGTCGGGCGGTGATGAGGCCAATCGAGTCGGAGGAGCTGGCTTTGGCCATGATAGTGCCTTGCACGGCCCTCAAGTAGTGTTGTAAGAGCGTAGAGAAGAATATACAAGACGTGCGCTTAGAGTAGTAAGTGATGGCGCGCAGGGATTCGTATGTGGTCCACAGAGTAAATGGTCTTCGGGATATCTGATTCCATTCAACCTATGGCTCTTCAGAAGGGAGCACGAGGCGCTGGTGAACAGCACCCAAATCCAAATCCGAATACCCTAAATATGACCTGCTAGGCCACAAAACCAATATGCAGAAGATGATGCCGATAGTGAAGTTCACGCCTCTCGCGAAGCAGAAGCTCTCAGAGGCATTGAAGGAGCAGACCGAGAGCGGCTCTTACCTGAGGATTGACGTTTACGCATCAGGCGGATGCGCGTGCAGCGGCGGCTACAGCTATGGGATGCAGCTCTCCGAGAAGCCCAGGGGGAACGACATCGTCGAAGATGTCGACGAATTCAAGATAGTCACCGACAAGAACAACGCCGAGATCCTCAGGGGGTCGAAGATTGACTTCGTCGACACGATGCAGAGGCAGGGGTTCAAGATCGAGAACCCGAATATTTCTGCGGCTGGTTGTGGGTGTGGCGGTGGCGGCCACGGCCAACAGCACTGACACCTTCACCTAGCTTAGACTCAACTAAGAAGCTGGCCGACACGCATCGAACGTGAACTCGGGCGTCCAAGAGCCGCCACTGGTTGCGGCCTAATCCGTCGATACTTTCGGGACCTTCCGTCCGGAAGACGCGCACACTGGTCATCGCACTTCTATCCGTCTTGACTATTTATGCCCCACTCGTCGGTTCCGTTCCTCTCTGGTTCCCCCATTGATTAGGGCATAGGATGGCTAACCGGGCACGTCGGTAGACTGGACTCTGAGCTGGACAGTGTGACATTGGTCGCCGAAAAAGTGCTAATCGTAATTACCGTTACTCCGAATTGTGATTGGTTTGGTAGACTGCTCGGGTAAGCATAAGTCGTGGTGTAATTTTGAGTAGAAGT
>Ga0307373_10015399_pt1 | contig 10406 bp, 7 predicted proteins | sample OX2MG_FD_202534 | JGI IMG/M metagenome (GOLD analysis project Ga0307373, IMG submission 202534) | Soil microbial communities from Risofladan, Vaasa, Finland - OX-2 | ecosystem: Environmental > Terrestrial > Soil > Coastal area > Acid sulfate soil | place: Finland: Risofladan, Vaasa | collected...
GGTGCCGTAGCTGACATTTGCCACGTCGCCGAGCAGCGGATGCGATGTGTTACCCGGCATGATGGGAATGTTTTCAATATCCTGGATCGAATTCATTCGTGCCTGCGGAACTTGCACCTGCACCTGGTAGCCGACGCCGGTCCTCGGGTCGGCCCAAAAGACCGGCTTGATGAAGCGCGTCGAATAAGTAGCGCCCACAAGCGCCCGACCGACCTCCGCGAGGGTCACTCCCAGCTGGCCAGCGCGTTCGCGGTTCACGTCCACATTCACCGTCGGATAGTCCAACGGCTCGCCGTACTGAAGATCGCGAAGCCCCGAAATGTCTTTCATCTCCGCGAGAATTCTGGACGCAAAATTACGGTCGGTGGATAGATCCAGTCCGCGCACGGACACCTCGACCGGCGTAGGCGCGCCGAAATTCATAATCCGGCTGACAATGTCGCCCGCTTCGAACGAAAACCTGCACCCCGGAAATTCGCCCGGCAGAATTCTTCGCAGCTTCTCTTGAAAGGAGGCCACGTGGATGTTCGCTGCTGCCGCCAGCGATACGAGCATCACCGCCTCCTGCGTTCCGCTGCTCCAGAGATAGATGTTGTTGATCGGATAAGTCGGAGGCTGAGCGCCCACAAAGCTCAACGCGGTGGACACATTTCCGTGACCCGCGGTTTTATGAATCACTCCAAGCACCTGCCGAGTGAGTTCCACTGTGCGTGACAGCCGCGTTCCTGTCGGCGCCCGCATGCGAAGCTGGAACTGGCCCGTATCCACTTGCGGGAAAATTTCCCGGCCAACGCGAGGGCCGAGAAAAAAAATAACTGCGGCCGCTGCCGCCAGATAAATTCCCAGGACCATCTTCCGATGTCGCACTGTTTTCTCAGCCAGGTGCGCGTATCGCTCGCGCAGCCGCTCGAATCGCCTGTGACTCTTCTCGGCGGCGTGTTCCGGGCGCAGGATCCAGACCGCCAGGACGGGCACCAGTGAACTGGAAAGAAAATACGAAGCCAGCATGGCAAATCCCACCGCGAGCGAAAGTGGCACAAAGAGCGAACGGCTGACGCCGGTCATGAAGAAGGAAGGCACAAACACGGCGAGGACCGCAATCACCGAGAGCAGCATGGGGACAATGACTTCTCCGCTGGCACGGAAGACAGCCAAGGCGGCTTTTTCGCCCCGAGCCAGATGGGTTTGAATGTTTTCAATCATGACCGTCGCTTCGTCCACCAGGATTCCGACCGCCAGCGCCAGGCCGCCCAGAGTCATGATGTTGATCGTTTGCCCGGTGAGCCACAGCGCCACCACCGCCGTCAGCAAGGCGAAGGGGATCGTAACGACCACGATGAGCGAACTGCGCCAGTCCCGCAGAAACAGCAGCACCATCAGGCCGGTCAACAACACCCCCAGCATTCCCTCGCGAACAAGCGCCGTCAGAGCGTTCTTCACATAAACGGATTGATCGAATTCAAAGCTCACCTTCACGTCGGGAGGAAGGACTTCGCGGAAACGCGGAATCGCGGCTTTCACTTCGTTGACGACAGCCACGGTCGAAAAGCCCGAGCGCTTGGTGACCGGCAAATAAACCGTTTTGCGATCATTGACGAGTGCGTAGCCAGCCGCGATGTCGCTGCTGTCCGCCACTGTCCCTACGTCGCGGAGCAGAACAGGAGTTCCCGCGCCGACCCGCAAAGGAAGGTCGCGAAGGTCCTGAATATTGGTCACCACCGAGTTCATGGGCACCATGCGGTTCAGTTCACCGATTCGGGCGTTGCCCGCAGGGATAATCAAGTTCCCGGCCGCCACGGCGCGGGCCACATCCTCGGGTGTCATGCGATAGGCGCGCAGGCGGTCGGGATTGACGGTGATAACGATGGTGCGCTGGTTGCCGCCGAACGGCGGCGGCGCGGAAACACCCGGCAGCGTCGCAAAGAGCGGGCGCACGCGAAAAAGCGCAAGGTCCTGGATTTCCGCAACGCTGCGTGTCGGACTCGAAAAAACCAGGTCCCCCACGGGCACCGTGCCCGCTCCGAATCGCAGCACGAATGGCGGTACAGTGCCCGGCGGCATGAATGATTTCGCGCGATTGACGTAGGAAACCGTTTCCGCAAGCGCCTGGCTCATATCGGTGCCGGAGTGGAAAGTAAGCTTCAGCAGGCCAACACTCTGGATGGATTTCGACTCGACGCTCTTGATTCCATCGATGTAGAGGAAGTGAAATTCGTAATAATTGACCAAATATCCTTCCATCTGCGCCGGATCCATCCCGCCGTAGGGCTGTGCCACGTAGATTACCGGCAGGTTGAGTTTGGGGAAGATATCCGCCGGCATGCGGGTTAGCGCCAACACGGAGCATAGAGCGATGGCGACCACGATGATAAGCACGCTGATCGGACGCCGCAGCGCCGCGCGGATTAGCCACATCGCTACTTCGCTCCTTGCGGTGTCTCATCGAGAGTCTTCAGGAACGGTCCCAAATGCCCCTGGATTTGCGCGAGGCCGAGCAAGCTGCGCCAAACGCCCAGCCGCGCCAGCGCGTCTTCGGTCTGGGCCTTCACCAGCAAGCTTTGTGATTCCGCCACATCCGAAATTGTTCCCAGTCCCGCTTTATAGCGCGCGGCAAATTGCTTTTCCGTGTCGCGAGCCGCGGCCAGTTCGACGGGCGTGTTTTGCGCCACGTCAATCGACGCCTTCCACGCTGCCTCGGCCTGCTGCCACTGGCCTGTAAGCTCTTGAATGGTTTGGTCGTAAAGCGCGGCCTGCTGGCGTTCGCTGGCGGCCGCGATTTGTTTTTGCGCATGCAAGGAGGCGAACTGCATCAGTGGGAACGTCGCGGTCAGCCCAACTGCCCAATTGCTTCGGTCAAGTCCCAATCCCTGAGTGCCACCGGCAAGCGTGCCGTCAGGATTGAATCCGCTGCCGCGCCCGGAAAACGCCGATTGAAGATACAAATGCGGAAAATACGAGCGGCCGAGGACATGCTCCTCGGCTTGAACCTGAGCGATTCGCGCGCGCTGCGCCACGGCCAGCGGGTTAGCGCTATACGCCGGAGCGATGCGTGACCGTGCGCCCGGAAGCTGTAAGAGAGAATCGGACTGGATGTGAACTTCGCTGCCTGCGATGCCGAGCAGTTCTGCGAACCCAGCGCGCGCGCTGGCCTCCTCTTCCTGCGCTTGAATGAATTCGATTCGTGCAGCGGCAAGCTCCGCGTCGGCTCGCGAGGCATCCGCGCCGGGGCGTAACTGACTCGCGGCAAGCCGGCGAACCACCATGTCGAAGACCTCGCGGCGGTGCACATTCGCGGCGGTTGCCTTGGCGGTTTCCTTCGCTGCCGCCAGATTCAAGAACGCATGTGCCGCGGCGATCTCGACGTCAAGCTGCGTGACGGATTGCTCCGCCGAAGCCTGTTCCTCCGCGCTCTGCGCCTCCTCAACCTGTGCGTGCCTCTCGCCGAAATCCACCGCCTCCCACGAAACCAAAAGTCCCGCCGCACTTCCCCAGCCGGCATTGCCACTGGGACTTGCCGAGACAGGCCCGGAAATGGGCGAAACGACGGATTGCGGCAGCAGCAGGCCGGTAATGTTGTTGTCGGTGGCGCGATTGGTTTGCCAGAGCATGTCGGCGCGGGGCAAATAGTTTGTCCGAGCCACGCTGACTCCGGCGCGCGCTGCATTGACCCGTTCCAGCGCTGCGCGGACTGCGGGATAGTTTTTCACCGCAAACTGGATTGCGCTTTGGAGAGTGAAGACCTTCTCGCCAGCTTTTTGATTTTGCGTTTGTGCCTCTGCCGGCCGCATGTTCGCCGCGCACAGCAGCAGAGACAGACTGACCACCCGGAAAACCTGTCGTTGATTCATCCGCACGGAACAATTCCTCCGCTTATGCCGCACCCAGTGGCTATCCGCGCCCGAGTCGATATCTCCTTGCCGGGCCGAGTTCTTGCGCACGCTCGGCTAGGGGAGTGAATGATAAAGTCCCTCAATCAACTGCATCCCTCGAGCCAGGAGTTCGTTGTCGGCGATTCCCTGGCGCGCCCAGCCTTTCAGCACTTCATCGATGCCGAAGCCTTCTTTGCGGCCGAATTTTTCATCCAGCAGGTCCGCATCGTGGATGATCTGCGCAATGACTCCGACCCTGTGGTTTCGGATTCGAAACGCCTTTTGCAAAGTTTCGAACGTGCAATCCTCGCCCCGGTGCCCAAAGCCACCGTGAAACATGTCGAAGGGTACTGCCTCGCGCGGCACACGGCCTTCGGGCGCGAAGGTAAACCGTGCTTTCGGATCGATGTAACGCCGGATGAGCCACGCCGAAGCCGACCGATCGACTCCCGGCCGCGGTCGCGTCACCCAAACCCTTCGGACATACTCTCGCCGGCTCACTTTGGCAGCCTCCTTTGCAGGAAACGGCGACCGGGCTGCGTCGGCGCGGTCCAATAACTCCTCGACCCGTTTCTGCAGAGGGCTTTTGAAAAAATCGATTCCCACGATTTCTTGAAAGCGGCCTCGCAGACGGCTGAGGCGAGCGGGAGACCGCGCTTGCAGTGACCGGGAGGACAATCTTTGTAGTTCCTGAATCACTTCCTGGTAGTCGCGAGCCCGCGCTTCGGCGAACCGGCCGATCAATTGCGAAGTTGAGAGGTTGTCGATGGCCTGCACTTGGACGACGGAAGCGTCGCCTCCGTACTTGCGAATCGCTGCCGCCAGCCACTCAAACCGTTCCTGATTGGCTGCGTCGTCCGGCAGAAGGTAGCCCGAATTGCCCAGCGGCACGGAGCCATATCGCTGCAGCTTGCGCCAGACTTCCACCCTTTGGCTGGCCCGCTTCGTCGGGAGCGTAAATACGAGCAAGATCCACGGAGGCTTGCCTCTATTTGTTCCTATAACCATATCTTCTTACGTTATATATCTAACCACTTCTTATGTCAACCGCTGCCAGAAAGCGCGAGATTCAAGCCGGATCCCCTATTGGTGACTACGAGCTAAGTCAATCTGTTCTGGTTCTAGCCTTCACACCGACGATTCATCGGATATATTGGGAAGTGCGTATATGGTTTCGAGAACTCAAACCCTAATGACACCGCACAACGAATATTCGCGTTTTTTCTTCCGCTCGCCACGTCTGTACTGGCAGACATCCCCAATAATTACGTCACCTTTGTCTTCGCCCAGGCTCTTCGCCTGAATGCCGTCCGCTGGGCCAGAAGAGAGCAGCTCAAACTGATGGAACGAGAGCGAATTGTGGGAGGCCTTACAAAATAAACGAACCCTTTGAAAATACCTCCTTTGAATCCTTTTCTCTTCTTAACGAATTTCTTGACTATTGCTTTCGGATGGCATTCCTGTCGCAATGCGAGTGCGATCTCCGCATCAAAGTGAAAGTAGATGGATTCGTCGCGAAGGAAGTCTTGGATCGGCACATCGTGCCATCGCCGAAAGCCGTGCATGTACGCATACAAAGAATCATGAAGAGACGGCAAGAGGCAGCATGGGAGTCCCCTTCTCAAAACGGGAATCCAACAACCCTTGTAAAATCAGACGAGCCAGAAAAAACAAAAATCTTTCAGAAAGTATAAGCACTTTTTCTTTGAGCACTTTTACCCGCAGCGTGGCTATTAGTAAGAGTAGAAGGCAACTCTCGCTGGATTCCTCACCGACGCAGAGTGTCACGAAACGTCAGCAGCTCACGGTCTTCGAGTCGTCAACGGCAAGATCACTGTCCCCGACCTTCAAGTCGAATACGAAACCCCGAAAGGCGACTTTGCGCGCGTGAATATCGGGCTGGCCACGAAGCATTACCGGCCCCGCCAGATGGACGCCAAAGCCCAAGGCGGATTCAGCCTCTGCGCATCTTCCCAGGACGTTGACCGATTACGGCGTGTCTTGAATGACCGCGAACTCACGGCGGAGATCCTCTCCATATGAACATCAAAGACGAATACCTCGATGCACTAAAGGGTCTTGGCTACACCGAGACCGAGGCCCGGTTTCTTTATATTGTCGCCACGCGCTCCGGCTATTTCACCGCACAACAGTACTTGGATTTCGCCGCCGTGAGGCGCGGATACCGCTCCGATGCACTCGCTCGGAAGCTCCTCTCCAAAAAGCACGCCTCGACTGAAATCTATCGCAAGAATGCGCGAGTTTATCACCTGTTTTCCAGAAGAGTTTATTCCGCGATTGGCAGGGAGAATATTCGCAACCGGCGCAACCATGAATTCCAGTTCATCAAGACGCGGCTCTTGGTCTTGGATTTCATCCTTGCAAATCAGCGCCATCATTACTTTGAATTGAAACCGAACGGGACAAGGTCCAAGGTACCTCCGTTCAGCATTTTCGGCGTCCCGACGCTGTACACGACGTATTACCTGGATCCGGTTTTTGCAGGGGGTCTTTCGTCATGTGGGCCACAAGGCCGAACATCCTATAAAGCGTGCCATTGTGTTGCATGCAGTGCCAACAGAACCAGGCAGATCATGCACTCAGACTTTTTTTCATTTTTCTTGTTACTTTTTCCCCGTTGCATGTTCCCTAGTAAGTGAGGGGAGTTCTCGCCGGATTCTTCCCGCGGACAAGGCGACGCCGAAAGTCTTCGGTCAGCCGCGTGGACCTGGAACTGGCAACGCGCCATTACCGGCCTCGGGGATTGGCTGCAAAAGCCAAGGCCGGATTCTCCCTCTACAGCCGCCCCGAAGACGCATCCCGTCTGCGCCGCATTCTGAACGACCAGGACCTTACCGCAGGAATCCTTGCGCTATGAACATCTCTTCTTCCCATCTCGATGCCCTGAAAGCCTTCGGCTACACCGAGGAAGAAGCGCGGTTTCTTTACATTGTTGCGACGCACTCGGGCTACTTTGTGGCGCGTCAATTCCTTGCCTTCACCGAGGCTCACTGGGGCAAACGGACCACCACCTTTTGGGACAAACTCCACACTCAGAAACACGCCCGAACCGAGTGCTTTCCGAAGAGCGGAGTCATCCATCACCTCTTCTCGCGGAAGCTCTACGGTCAGATCGGACGAGAGAACCTTCGCAACCGCCGTGAACATGAAATCGAATTCATCCGGCAACGCATCGCCATCCTCGATTTTGTCCTCGCCAATCTAGAGCGGATTTATCTTGAAACTGAGCCGGAAAAGGTCAGCTATTTCTGCGATCAACTGAAGGTACCCAATCACTTTCTGCCCGCGAAAACCTATCACGGACAGCGAACCTCCCAGCCAACCGTTCGCTATTTCGTGGACAAGTTCCCGATGTGCCTCGGCAATGAATCCTCCCCTGTGGTGACGTTCACATACCTTAAAGGGGCCGAGGCAAGCCTGACCGATTTTGTTCATCACCTGGAAGCCTATCTGCCGCTCTTCCGGCAGCTTTCCGAGTTCCGATTCCTGTACCTCGCTCGGGCAGATTGCCACTTCGAAAAGGCAAAGGAACTGTTCGAGTCCCTGGTCACAATTCCGCTCCAATCCGACGCTGCGAAGGACATCCTCCGGTACTTCCAGATTCGCAAGGGTTGGGATCTCAAGCAATATGCCACCCTGACCGAAGGTGACCTGATCTTCCGAAATGACGCGAAGGGGCGGTTCGCCGGAGATCGGTTCGAGCACCTGTATCGCGGATGGAAGGCTGCGCGAGTGACAGAGACGAACATCCGTCAGGAGTTCGGGGGAGACGGCCTCCATCACACGGTGCATTTTGCCGCGCAAGTCCTTCAGCGGGTCGCCTCCGCAGGCGGCGAATCCACCGCAAAAGGGTGAAGAGGATAAAAACAATGCACTCCACCTTTTTCTTCACAACGTTCCGCACCTTGTGGTGCAGCGAAATGCTTGGCCGAGTGAGGAATGGAAATACCGCGAGGAGAAAACACGCTATGGAAAAAACACAAAATCAGGCGGGAGCGACCCCACTTTTTCGGCTTTCAGCCGCCCAAGTGAACCCTGGGGTCGCTCCCGCCCTCCGGCACAGGTGACTGTCCCGCGTGTTTTTCCCACGGGACCGGTAAAGGCACCAAGGCAAGTCAAAACACCCGAGGAGGAATGAAATGTCCATCATCAAGAAAGCACCGGCGATCAAGACTCGTGAGGTTCATCTTGAAGAACCCGTCAACGAGCTCCTCGAAGATTATGCCCGGTTCATCGAGAGCAGCCCGGACCACGTCGTCAATGCGGCCCTGAAGAAAGTGCTCGGGCGCGATCAGGACTACCGGAAGTGGAGAGAGCAGCGCCGCAGCGAACGGTCCCCTTCAGAGAAGACGCAGCCCGTGGACACAAGGGTAAGGACATGATCCAACGGATTCTCCATTCGCGCGGCTTTGTCTCGGCCCTGCTGGCGATGGGCACGGGTGCCTTCCTCTATTACACGCACCCGTTTCCCGCAGACCAGATCTTCCTGCGCGTGATTGCCATGCGTGCCCCCCATGCTTTCCTGAGCTTCCAGTACCTCTACAACACCATCCTTTTCACAACGCCCTTTATGGTCTTTTCGACCGTACTTTCGGGCCTCTATATCTTCACGCTGAAAGTCCGGCGGCGCATCTCCCCTGGCCGTCTTCCTCGCTATCCCGACCCACGCAAGAGGGACAACCTTTATCTCGTGGTTGGCGAGGTCCACAACCGTCGCAAACCGGGACCCTCCGAGACCCCGCGATGGCTCACGATTCCCGAACGCGGATTGTTCACCGGGATTGCGATTTTCGGTGCTATAGGAAGCGGCAAAACAAGCTGCTGCATGTACCCGTTCGCCGAGCAGGTTCTTGCCTACAAAGCAGGCGACAAAGAGAAGCGCATCGGCGGCCTGATCCTCGAAGTCAAAGGTGACTTTTGCCGCAAGGTGACGACAAGCATGACCCTGAATACTACGCACAACACACCGTCGCCAAAGCTCAAGCGCGACTAGAAAAAAGTAATGACCACGTGCAACCCGAAATGGCGGAGAGAATCGACTTGAAGCACTGATTCGGAATGCCCAATGGAAACAGAAACTCAGTTGCTGTCAGGCGACATCGTTGATACAGTCACCGAAGCGACGCCAGAAAAGCGGACAGGGAGAAAATCCATGTCACGTCGATCTGGTCAGAATGGTTGTATTCAGAAGGACGGCAACTGGTACGTCGTTCGGTTCTGGAAAGATGTCGCAGGCCAAGAAAAGAGGCAGCGAGCTCGAGAGCGAATCTGCCCTATTTCCGGTCCCGGCAAACTCTCAGCTTCCGAACGGGAACGCAAGGCCAAGGAAGTAATCGCGGCCAGTGGAGCGGACAGCGTGGAGCATTTCGAAAAGGTTGTTCAATCGCTTCATGGCACCACGTTTCGCGAGCAGGCCAAGACGTGGCTCGACCAGGTACAGAACCGCAAGCGCAAGCCTGTGGCTCCGTCAACTCTCGCAACCTGGGAAAGCTGCTTGGAGAACTGGCTCAATCCCAACATCGGTGATATGCCCCTCGACAACATCAAGAACTTGGCGCTCAAGAATCTCGGCGCCACGATGGTGAAGGGCGGGCTGGGAGCGTCAGCGATCCGGGCCTACATTCAAGTGGTGAAGATGGTGGTAGCCTCGGCAGTCAATGAGGAGGGGGAGGCGTTGTACCCCCGCAAGTGGAATCACGACTTCATTGATCTGCCCGTGGTCAAGGACCAAGAGCAACCCATCTTCGCCGGGGATGCAGTGACCGGCATTGTCGCCGCACCCACAAAGAAATATCACCGCGTACTGTACACACTCTGCGCTGCTAGTGGATTGCGATTCGGTGAGGCGCTGGGGATCGACATCAAGAACATTTCCCCGGACGGCGGAACCATCAAAATCTGCCAGAAGGCGTGGCGGAACGAGCTTCACGATTACCTGAAAACGGACAATGGGGGGCGAGAAGTAGATTTGCACCCCAAGGTTGCGGCGATGCTGAAGGACTTCATCGGCGATAGGAAAGAAGGGCTCCTGTTCCGTTCCAGGACAGGCAAGCCCCTTTCACAGTCGAACGTCCTGCGGCGATCATTGCATCCCGTCCTGGCCAAACTCAATCAGCCAAAGTGTGGCGCACATGCTTTCCGCCGCTTCCGCCTCACATGGCTCCGCAAGAATGACGTTCCGAAGGACCTGGAACGCTTCTGGATGGGCCACGAGGATGAAGAGATCGGGGACCGCTACTCAAAGCTGAAACAGGACGTGGAATTCCGCCAGGCAGTTGCACAGAAAATCGGTTTGGGCTTTGAACTTCCTGCCAAAAACCGCGTTGTTGGACCGGATGGACCGAAAATCGAATTCCAGTCCGTTCAAGAAATGGCTGCAAGTGCGTGATTCAAGAGAGATAAGTGGCGCGCCCGGAGAGATTCGAACTCCCGACCCTCTGCTTCGAAGGCAGATGCTCTATCCAGCTGAGCTACGGGCGCGCTGCGGACCTAATTCTACAGCGTGGGAGCAAGACG
>Ga0307373_10015400_pt1 | contig 10406 bp, 13 predicted proteins | sample OX2MG_FD_202534 | JGI IMG/M metagenome (GOLD analysis project Ga0307373, IMG submission 202534) | Soil microbial communities from Risofladan, Vaasa, Finland - OX-2 | ecosystem: Environmental > Terrestrial > Soil > Coastal area > Acid sulfate soil | place: Finland: Risofladan, Vaasa | collected...
CCTGGATCGCCGTGGCAGAACGCCTGGGCCGAGTCCTACAACGGCCGCATGCGCGACGAGCACCTGAACGGCCAGCTCTTCGACTCCCTGCTCGAGGCCCAGGTCCTCAACGAGGCGTGGCGGATCGACTACAACGAGAACCGTCCGCACTCGGCGCACGGCTGGAGATCACCGGCCGCGTTCGCCGCGGAATGGAGCACCACCCACCAACCATCACTCGCATAGCGGTTGGATCAGGAATCGGGTCCCGGTCAAGGAGCGGATCGCGTTCATGGTCGACCTGGAGACGGCGGTTGTTCATCAGCCACGACCACGTTCGCTCGACGACCCAGCGGCAAGGAAGGACCTCGAAGACGCCGGGGTGGATGCGCTTCACCCCCTCGGCTGAGAGATGACGTGCGGCGGTTGAAGCGGAAGACGAATTCGTCGAAATCGTCCGTCCGCTCTTTCGGCGCCTGTGCGTCCTCGTTGGCGTCCGCGGCCATGCGGTGACGCCAGGCCAATCACCGTCACGCGGAAGGAGTCGTCACCCGCAGCGCCCGTGGCCACGAGCGGCTTCAGGGCGATGTCCCGGCCCTATCCTTGGGAAGGCGGGCGGCCAGCGAAGGACTCGATCCCCGAACCCGCCGAGGCTCCGCACAACTCGGAGGGCCGATGAGCGATCCCGTAATCCACCTCTCACGAAGCCTGCTCGATCGTCTCGCCGTTGTGCTCGGCCCCGACCAATCGATCGATGGGTGGTTGGACGGCGCCGTCGAGCTGCGGCTCGACCTGAAGGATGGTCGCGGCGTGCAGGCGGCGCGCTGGCGGTGCTGCTTAGCGAGCTCGAGGACGAGGCGCGCCGTGCCGATGTCGATGACGAGTGGCGGGAAAAGTGCCGGAGCTGGCTTGAGCAGGTGCGACGGGCTGCCCGTGGCGAGGCGGGCCTCGTGGAGTAGGCGGTCGCCGCACACCAGCCGGATTGCGACTTGCGATTCGCTCGGTTGCGACTTGTGGTTGGCGATACCCGACCCTCACAGAACACCGGGGAGTCTGGTCAGGCCGGCGCCTCAGGAGCAGGCCAGGACGGTCATCAACAGCTTGAGTAGCTGGAGGTGCGGTGGCCAATCGGCCTGGGGCGTGCGGGCGCGGCTCTTCGGCTTTGAATACCAGTTCCCGCCCCCGAAGCGAAACTCCCGGCACCCGGTCGGACCGCCATGTACGCGCGGATGGCGTCCACAGGGCGGCAGGCGCACTCGCTCGACCAGGAGTGCGCCTGGATCGCCGTATCAACGGCTTCATCAAGTGGCTCCTCGGCACGGCTGTTGACATTGGCAAGAGCCAGGCGTAATCTCCGCCAAACCTGTCGGAATACCGTCAGGGTGTCGAGATACCGAACAAAGGAGGGGCGCAGAGATGCCGCAACCTATTTCACGGCGGGACCTCCTAGCCGCGGGCGGACGACTTGGTATTGCTGCCGGGGCCATAGGTCTCGCGGGCGGACTGCTCGGAGCCGTAGGCGAGTCATCTGCCAGCTCAGAGCCACGACAGGAGGACACGCTCGCAATTGCGCGTTCCTCTGGGGTCCTGAGAGTTGCGTTCATAGACGCCGTTCCCCTCTCCTACACAGACCCGAAGACCGGGAAACTGGCCGGGAGCGGGCCTGCCGTGCTGCGCGTGATCGCGAAGGGCCTCGGCATCTCAGCCATCCGACCCATCCTCACAACTTTCGATGCTGTCATTCCGGGCCTCGTCGCCAGGCGCTGGGACATGTCGGCGTTTCCGTTCTACCTAACTCCCGCTCGCTGCCAGCAGGTTGCGTTCACCAATCCAACGGCTCAATACACTGAAGGCGCGATTGTTCAGAAGGGGAATCCCAAGAGCATTCATAGCTACAAGGATCTCGCAAGATCTGGCATTACCGTCGCCATTCAGTCCGGAAGCGTTGAGGGACAGTGGGCAGAGCAGGCGGGCTTGCCAGCATCGTCTCTTCAGCAGTACCCGACCGAAGAGCTAGCCATTGTTGCCATTCGTGAGGGCCGAGCGGATGTGTACCTAAACGGTCTCTTCTCGCTCAACCTTGACGTCAAGAACTATGGAAGCGGTGGCCTTGAAATCGCCCAACCCTTCGCGGGTCCCATCGTGAACGGCAAACCCGCGATCTCATACGGAGGTTGGGCGCTGCGAGCCAGCGACACGGGCCTGCGCGTCGCCTTCAATGCCCAACTCAAGCGTCTGAACAAGAGCGGCGAACTCCTCAGGTTGCAAGCTCCGTACGGATATACGAAAGCCTTGATCCCGCCACCGAACATCACGGCCACCTCTCCCGGTCTGTGTCCTGCGGCCCCTTGGCGGAACAATCACCTGTGAACCCTGTAGTCGCTGAGTCGCTTCTGCGGGGCGCGGGCACTACCGGCGTCATAGTGGCTGCTGCGAGTACGCTCGCAGCAGCCACTTCGCTAGTGGTCGCCCTGGCCCGAATGAGCAACAAGGTCCTGCTCAGAGTCGGCGCGGCAATATTCACAGAGTTCTTCAGAGGAACATCGGCTCTAGTCCAGCTCTTCTGGGCCTACTTCGTGCTACCTGCCCTCGGACTGCAACTCCCAGCGATCGGAGTGGGTATTGCCGTGCTTGGCCTCAACGCCGGCGCGTATGGATCGGAGGTCGTTCGGGCGTCGATAACTGCTGTACCTGCTGGTCAGTGGGAGGCGAGTAAGATCCTTGGGCTTTCGCCGGCAACACGGATGGGGCGGGTAATTCTCCCTCAGGCACTCAGGATCGCGCTTCCACCTCTTGAGAGCTTGCTGGTGGACATCCTCAAGGCCTCGGCGCTCGTCTCGCTGATCACGATCGGCGACTTCACTGCAAGGATCAATGGCTGGGCGACCCAAGGCACTATTGGTCTTACTCCCGCATACACAATCATGCTCCTTGGGTATCTGGTGATGTCAGCACCACTCACGATAGGGATGCGCCTACTAGCCCGCCGGATGAACCGCCACGTCCGCGTTGCGAGTCAAGGAGCTGGGCAGCAGTGAGCCTGCGGTACTTGTGGAACGTGCACTCCCAACTTCTGGGCGGATTGCGCATAACTGTGCAAGCCACCCTAATCGGGATGGGAATCGCGGTACTTTTGGGTCTGCTCATCGCCATGATACGACTGCTACGTATTCCGGTATTGCGCCAACTCTCTGTCGGGTGGATCGTCCTCGTACGCAACACACCACTATTGGCACAGTTGTTCTTCCTCTTCTATGTGCTTCCGAGCTATGGAGTCAAGCTGAACGCGTATTGGCTCGGTACTATTGGCCTGGGGTGTCACTACTCCTGCTACACGGCAGAGGCCTTTAGGGGTAGCTTCGCTGCAGTTGCCCGTGGCCAATGGGAAGCCGCGACCGTTCTAGGACTGTCGTGGCGGACGACGTTTGCGAAGGTCGTATTGCCCCAGGCATTGCCCGCGGTCGTGCCAACCTTGGGCAATTACTTAATCTCGATGTTCAAGGATTCAAGCATTTTGTCCGCGATTACTGTTCTTGAACTACTTGGCACAACACAGGCTCTTGCGTCGCAATCATTCATGTACACGACTCTGTTCACAGCGATGGGGCTCACGTACCTGTGCATTGCTTATCCGGCCTCTATCGGAGTTCGCCGACTCGAGAAGCGGCTATCAGGTGGCAGGCGCGTCGCATGATTGTCGAGCCCACCTTCAATGATGCTGAGCGCTTGAGAATAGAGGGGGTCTCGAAGAGCTTTGGCAACCACCAGGTGCTCGATCACGTCTCTCTAGACCTTCCGGCCGGCCGCCGCATGGCGTTGATCGGACCGAGTGGGTCTGGGAAGACGACGGTACTGAGGTGTGTGGCAATGCTTGAGATGATTGATGCCGGAGCCATCTATCTCGGCGACCGCCGAATAAGCGTAGATCTCACGGGGCGGACTGCTCGGTCAGCTCGGGACTTGCGTTCGATACGTTCGAAGATTGGCATGGTGTTCCAACACTTCAATCTGTTTCCAAATATGACTGCCATCGACAACGTCACGCTTGCTCCTGTGAAGGTTCTGGGCATCGAGAAGGCCCATGCCCGGGATGAAGGTCTACAGATCTTGGCAAGTGTTGGCTTGGCTGAGAAGGCGCATGCCTATCCGAGCCAACTATCGGGCGGTCAACAACAACGAGTCGCAATAGCGCGTGCCCTCGCCATGCACCCTTCGCTTCTCCTCTTCGATGAGGTTACATCCGCCCTTGACCCGGAGTTAGTAGGGGAGGTGCTGGAAGTGGTACGAAAGCTCGCCGAGACGAGTCCTCTAAGCATGATGATTGTGACGCATGAAATGCGCTTCGCTGCTGATATTTCGGATCACGTCGTATTCATGGAAGCAGGCCGCATAGTAGAAGAGGGAACTCCGGAGGAGGTGCTCCGGAGCTCGGTGAACGAACGAACGCGAAAATTCCTACACCGCATCCAGCTCCATTGATGCCTCACCAATTGACAAGAAAGTGCGGGCGCGACGTTGCGTGAGGTGCGGGCCGTGGTACGTGCGGTCGAAATAATTGAGCTTTTGGCGACATCGCGAAATCCGGTGCCGATCAGCGATGTGTGGCGGCAATTGGGAATACCGCGTGTAAGTTCCTATGAACTAATTTCCACCTTAGCTGCTAAAGGGATTGTCAAAAGCGATGAGCGCGGTCTTCTGGAACTTGGCCCTCGGGTTCTTGTGTGGGGCGGGGCGTATTCCCAGTCGACCGATCTCGCTCGTGAAGCACGGAATGGAGCGCGGAAGCTGTCGGAAAGGTGTGGTGAAACCGTTCATGTCGCCATCCTGGAGGGGAGTGACGCGCTGTACGTAGTCAAGGAAGAGGGATCGTCCACCATCCGTGTAGCGACTGGGATCGGAACGCGAATGCCAGCGCACGCAACTGGGGTAGGAAAGGTTCTTTTAGCCTATTTGTCGGAAGCGGAATTAGTGGCCGTATTGGGCACGGCGCCGTTAGCAACAATAACGCCGGCCACGATCTCGGATCCGGTGCTCCTGATGTCGGAGCTGCGCCAGATTGTGGCGTCGGGAATTGGCATCGACGAGCAGGAGTCGACGCCAGAGGTGAGCTGCGTCGCTGCGCCCATCAGGGATCATCACGGGCAGGTCGTTGCAGCCATCAGTATGTCGATGCTGTCGGGTCGCCTCGATCAGACGTGGCACGGGGAAGCAGTCCGTCAAGCTGGGGAGGAAATTTCAGTGTCTCTTGGTTGGCGCGGCGAGGCGAGGATTGTCGCAGATGGCTCATCCCAATCGTTGGGGACTGGGGAGTGAGCGAAGCCATGGCCGGAGTGTATGAAGCGCTGGGAGTTGTGCCCGTGATCAATGGGGTCGGCGCTGCGACGCGTCTCGGCGGCCTCCCGGTTTCCGATCGAGTCTGGGCGGCTATGCAGGAAAGCGCAAAGACGAGCGTTCGCGTGGACGAATTGCAGGCGGCAGCAGGTCGGCGTATCGCTGAACTACTGGGGGTACCGTCCGCATACGTTACCTGCGGTGCCTCTGCCGCCTTGGCGTTAGCGACAGCCGTATGCATTGCTGGGGGTGATCCCGCAACTATCGGCGGCCTACCGGATCCGGAGGGTCGCGCTAATGAGGTGCTCGTGCAAATGGGCCACTTGGATCCCTACGATCATGCATTGACGGGAGTGGGAGCAACGCTTCGGACTGTTGGATATCCCATGAGTTGCCGGGCATTCGAGCTCGAGGCGGCGATCAGCGCCAAGACGGCTGCGGTTCTATATCGTCCGGGTGCTCCGGGCGATCTCCTGAGCCTGGGCGAGGTTGTCGCTATGGCCCACGCGCACTCGCTTCCCGTCATCGTCGATGGTGCCTTGACGGTTCCTCCCCTGCAGAACCTGTCGTCCATCATGGCGGTGGGGGCTGACCTGGTGGCGATCAGCGGAGGCAAGGGATTCCGCGGGCCGCAGACATCAGGCATTCTGTGCGGGCGTGCGGATCTTATAGCCTGCGCGGGGCTCCATCACCAGGATATGGATGAGCGCCCACGGACCTGGCCGATGAAGGAGCGCTGGCGCAGCGAGCCTCCGCGCCACGGCATCTGTCGCGCGATGAAGGTGGGACGCGAGCAGATTACTGGCTTGGTTGCAGCTGTGACTGAGCACACTGAAGAGGGTGCTCAACCTAGACACACGCCAGAATTGGATGCAATCGTAGACCGACTCGGCAATCTAGAAGCGATAAGAACTGATCGATCAGTCGACATAGCCGGTGAACCGCTGTTGAGCATCGATGTGTCGACCGTGGCTGCCGATCTGGACGTATTGATCTGGGAGTTGGGACGAGGAAGCCCGCGCGTATTCGTTCGCGAGGACGACGCTTGGCGAGGCATCCTCAAGGTGTCTGACGTTGCGTTGCTGCCAGGCGATGGTGCCCGAATAGCGGAAGCCATCCTTGCCGCGCTAGATGCCGTATCACCGATCGGAGGGGATAAACAAGATCATGCGTGATGCTTCGGTCGTCGAAGGTATCAGCGCGCCGTCAGGTCCGTACAGTCATGCCGTCTCGATAGCGCCTGGGAGGCTTATCTGCGTTTCCGGACTAGGTCCATTTCGCGAAGATGGCTCCATCATTGGAACCACTGTCGAGGAACAGGTTCACGCGACACTGGACAATCTGGCCGCCATCGCATCGGCCTATGGTTTGACGCTGGATGATGTAGCAAGAACAACGGTATACCTTGCTGACCTTGCGACGGCGGCGGCGATGAACCGCGTGTATCGAGAGCGCTTCAGCGCGCCATATGCAGCCCGCACCACGATTGGCTGCCAGCTGGCAGGAATTCAAGTGGAGATTGACGCACTGCTTTCGGCGGGAGGAACAGGATGAACGCGATTGTCTACACAGGCCTGCGCGAGCTTAAATTGCTTGATGTGGAGACGCCATCCCCAGGGACTGACGAAGTCTTGATTCGTGTGGAAGCGGCGGGAATCTGTGGTTCGGAACTGGAGGGAGTAGCAACAAATAGTCCCTTTCGAGTTCCACCCCTAATCATGGGCCACGAATTCATCGGTCGGCGTATGGATGACGGCAAGCGCGTTGCTGTCAACCCGCTCGTTTCCTGCGGGTTGTGCGATCTTTGTCGCGGCGGAAGGCAGAATATTTGCCGGCAGCGGGCGATCATAGGCATCCAGCGTCCCGGTGCGTTTGCCGAATTTGTCGCGGTGCCCACTGCTAACTGCATTGAGATGGACGTGAACCATGACACCGCTATTCCGAATGCAGTCTTCACCGAGCCGATAGCCAATGCCGTGCATGCGCTTGCGTTGGCATCAGCCGGTGATGCATCCCTTCCGCCTCGAGTCGGGATAATCGGTGCCGGCCCAGTTGGTTTCGCCGTGGCGTTCGTGGCCGTGAACGAGGGAGTGGAGTCGGTTGCCATATCAGATCTCTCGGTCGATCGCCGTAACCTGGCGGAAGCGTCTGGTGCACACTCCGTTACTACCGAGCTAGAGGGCGAATTCGATTGGATATTCGATGCCGTAGGCACGGAGCAGACGAGAGCGATGAGCGTTGATTTGGTCCGACCTGGCGGAACGGTGATCTGGATTGGCCTCCACGGGAAAGGGGCGACACTTGACGTGCCAAAGCTCGTTCGCGAAGAAAAGCGGATCGTTGCCTCGTTCTGCTATACGCCTTCGGACTTCTCCAGGGCGGCGGAGCTTGTATGGGCGCTTGAGCCGGGCCTGGTGGCAGCGCGCCCGCTAGAAGACGGTGTGGCGGCGTTTCTCGGGCTGATGGGGGGCGACCAGCGTGATTTGAAGACTGCACTTGTACCATCTGGAGCGTGAGGTCGATGGAGGACGTAGGAGCTGGCGAAATGAAGGGTGTAACCGATAGTCACCAGCAGGATAGACACGACGGCGTTACCGAATCCGTGGGCAGCGTTGTTACGGTGACGGGCCCGGTACTGCCGGAAGATCTGGGTCTTACGCACAGCCACGAGCACGTACTGTGGGACTACTGGGATCTTTTCCAGAGTTACGACGTGGTCTTCACGGAGGAAGCCGTTGCGACAGCCGAAGTACGGGAGTTCGCGGAAGTTGGCGGAGGGTGTCTCGTTGATTGCACTTGCACCGGCGTCGGGCCGCAGCCGGAGTCGTTGCAGCGCATTTCGCTCGCCACGGGCGTGAAGATTGTTCTGGGATGCGGTTGGTATAGAGAGAGAGTATATCCACCGGAGGTTTTCGAGCTCTCGTCGTCGAAATTGGCGGAGGTGCTCGTCGAAAGGCTGACCAAGGGGTACGAGGGCACCAGTGTACGGGCGGGGTTTATCGGAGAGATTGGGACTGAACGACATCGTATAACTCCAGCAGAAGAGCGAGTTTTCCGCGCTGCTGCAATTGCGCAGCGGCGTACGGGCGTCGCTATTTGGACTCACACAACCCGATTCGGAGAATTGGCGCTGGAGCAGATCGCGTTACTTCGGGATTGCGGGGTCTCGCCCGATCGCATCGTGATATCTCACTTGGGCGACCGTGAGGATCCGAGCTTGGTTCTTGAGATCGCTAAGAGCGGAGTGTACCTGAGCATCGATAATGTCGGGTACCAGGGTGCTGGCTATCCTGGTGATGAGGTTCGTGCGAACAGCATCATGGAATTGATCCGCGCCGGACATTTGAATCAGATCGTGATGGGTACCGACATCGGTCAAAAGAGTGCCTTGGCAAGCTATGGCGGACGAGGATACGGCTGGCTAGTTCGTTCTTTCATTCCAAGACTCAAGGCACTCGGCGTCGATGGTCCTTCGCTGCACGCTTTAACGACGGGGAACGTCGCCCGCGCGCTAACAGTGGCGAGAAGTCAAGTGTCGTGAAGCCTCATGACGGCGTAGCCGTAATTACAGGCGCGGGCGGCATCGGATTAGCGTGCGCGCGGAGATTTGTTGATTTGGATGTCATCCTTGCGGATGTGACAAGAGATATCCTGGAGATGGCGATATCGTGTCTCGAGTCGCAGAATGTCTCGGGCATAGTTTGTGACGTGTCCAGTGCCGAGTCCGTCGCGGGCCTGGTTCGAGCGGCTGAGGAGCGGGGGCCGATTCGAGCGCTCGTGCACACCGCTGGCTTGTCGGGAACGCTGTGCAGCTCTGAAGACGTATTGCGAGTGAACTTAGGTGGCGCAGTCAATGTGCTCGAGGCGTTCGGAGAGGTGATGGCACCGGGTAGTGCGGGGGTGTTCATTGCCTCTATAGGGGGACATCAAAGGTTCGCGCGTGAGGTCGACGCATTGTTGACTTCGGTCGACCCACTGAAGGCTATTGTAGATGCTGGGTTGCTTAAGCTCGGTCCTAGCGCGGCGTACGGTGTCGCGAAGCGTGGCGTAACCGTGCAATGCGAGATCCGGGCTCAGGAATGGGGCAAGAGGGGAAACCGGCTGGTGTCGTTATCCCCGGGACTAATTGAGGATACCCTGATGGGAGCTGCGGCTCGCGATCATGGTCCTGGTCGGCTTTATGCGACGTGGAGCGCGCTCGGCAGGAACGGGAGATCCGATGAGGTCGCCAGGGTCGTGAAGTTCTTGTGCTCCGAAGAGGCCTCATTCATAACAGGAATTGATCTGCTTGTCGATGGGGGTCTCATCGCTGGCATTCAACGCCATGTGGACATGGAAACGCGCCTACGATGGCATGCTTGCGTATATCCCGCTCCTTCGGTGAGGGGCGAGGTTCCGCACGGGTGATGCGAAGAAAGCGGGTTAGACGGCTCGCGGCCGCAATGACTGTTGCGCACTGCGCCCGCACGCCAGGACGAGCGGTGCCGGCGGGAGCAGGGTAGAGGGCCCGGTCGCTGTCGTTGTCGGGGACGTAGATACTGACCGGGTCCCTGAACTGATCCACTTGATATGTCCCGCTCACGTGAACCGTGGATGGCTTCGCTCGGACAAATGCGAACCCAGACGGAGAGCCCATGACGGGCGGCCAGTCCATCTCTTACGAAGCGCTCGCGGTCGGGACTCCGGTGCAAAGTTCCTCGAGTCTGACGTTCGGCACCGCCGAGTACGTCCTGCAGATGCCGGAGCTCGACCTATTCGACGGCCTCGTCGTCGCTACACAGAAGGGTCCGCGCTTAGTTGATCGCGATCAGATCCCGGTCGAGATGATCACCAGCGAGGTTCGGACTGTGCTCACCGACGTTCAGGCTGAGGATCTACCGGGCCCCGCGGGTACCCCCCCCCGTCTACCAGGTCGATGCGCTGCAGGACGTCGGCCCCTCGTTCAGCGGACGGCTCGGGCGGATGTTCGGACCGGAGCTCCTCGGTCCCGCTCGTACTCACATCCGATAGTGTGGCTACTATCGGCTCGCACGTGGTGGATGCCCGTCTCGGGGAGAATGAAGCGATGCCACCAGCAAAGGCGTCGGACCTCGCCG
>Ga0307373_10015402_pt1 | contig 10406 bp, 9 predicted proteins | sample OX2MG_FD_202534 | JGI IMG/M metagenome (GOLD analysis project Ga0307373, IMG submission 202534) | Soil microbial communities from Risofladan, Vaasa, Finland - OX-2 | ecosystem: Environmental > Terrestrial > Soil > Coastal area > Acid sulfate soil | place: Finland: Risofladan, Vaasa | collected...
AACCGGAACTTTTTCGTGCTTCTCCATCTGTTTGGCTGGAGCATGCTGATCGTGCCATGCCTAAATAACCTGGCGGTGATGTGGACCGCCGTGGAGCTGACCACCATCTTCAGCGCTCTCCTGGTGGCGCTGGAGGGAACCGATACCTCGCTGGAAGCCGCCTGGAAGTATATCCTGATCGCCTCGGCGGGGCTGGCTCTGGCCTTGCTGGGCATCGTTCTCCTCTATTACGCCGGGGCGCGGACCCTTGGCGCATCCTACCAGCCGGACTGGACACTGCTGCTGGCCGCGGCCCCACGGTTGTCCACCAGGCTGGTGCAACTGGCTTTCGTGGTCTCGCTGATCGGCTTCGGCACCAAGGTGGGGATCGTGCCCATGCATACCTGGCTCCCCGACGCGCACAGCGAAGGCCCCACCCCGGTCAGCGCCATGCTCTCGGGCGCCTTGCTGGTGGATGCTCTGTATGCCGTGTTCCGCGTCTACCTGATCGCCGCGCGGACCGGCGCCGCGAGCTCAGCGCATGCCCTGCTCCTGGGGTTCGGCATCCTCACTCTGGCGGTGGCGGCGTTTTTCGTGCTCCGGCAGGGCAACTACAAGCGGTTGCTCGCCTATTCCAGCGTCGAGAACATGGGCTTACTTACTCTGGCCGCCGCCGTTGGCGGGCCAATCGCCCTGTACGGCATGCTGCTCCATGTGCTCAATCACGCCGCCACCAAATCGATGGTCTTCTTCGGCGCGGGCAGCGTTCTCCAACGGTACCAGACCAAGCAGATAGATGAAGTATCCGGGGTGATCGGCATCATGCCCTGTACTGGCCCTTTGCTGCTGGCTGCGGTGCTGGCTCTTGGCGGCTTGCCGCCGTTCGGGATGTTCCGCAGTGAATTGCTGATGCTGGCCGGGGGTTTCGCCCAGGGCCAATATATCCCCGCGGCGGTCTTCCTGGTCTTCGTCACCTTGCTGTTCCTTGGCTTGCTTTTCCACTTCACCCGCATCATCTGGCGATCCGCCCCGGCGGGGGTGGCGATTGGCGATGCCCATGGGCTGATGCTGGCGGCCATGGGCCTGGATCTGATCGTGGTGGTGGGGTTGGGTCTTGGCGTGCCGCCGCCGCTCAATACGTTGCTGCAACAGGCGGCGGCGCTCTTCGGGAGGCCGTCATGAGCATGGTGACCGAGGCTGCCGCGGTTGGACCGCTCGCCATCCCGCAGGGCATTCAGGCTACGGTGGTGGCGACTCCTCGCCCCGGTGAGCAGTATGTCACGCTGCCGTGCGCCCAATTGGCGGCGGCGTGCTCGCGCATGGTAGCGGAGGGGGCACGGTTGGTCACCCTCTTCGGCGACGACCTGGGCGAGAGGCTGCGCGTGACCGCCGTGGTGGCACGGGCAGGCACGCTGCTCGCGCTGGACGCGGACCTCGATCCGGCGGATCCGCGCTATCCGGCGCTCACTCCGAAGCTGCCGGCGGCCCATTGGTACGAACGCGCCCTGCACGACCTGTTCGGTATCGTGCCCGAGGGACATCCCTGGCCGGCGCCGCTGGTGTTGCATGAAGAGTGGGCCGGGGGGATCCACCCGCTGCGCGCCTCGTTCGCGCGGGGCGCGGCGCCGCATCCGGATGGCGCGGTATGGCGGCCGCCGACCGTCAAGGGCGAAGGGGTGTTCGAGATCCCCTATGGACCGGTGCGCTCGGGCGTCTTCGAGTCGGCCCAGTTCCTGGTCTGGACGGCGGGCGAGGACATTCTGGCCATGGTTCCACGCATGTTCTATAAACATCGGGGGATCGAGAAACTGATCGCCGAGGTGCCGTTAGAGCAGGCGGTGCTGGTGGCCGAGCATGCCTCGGGGGTGGCCGCGGTGGCCCATTCACTGGCCTTCTGCCAGGCCATGGAACGCGCCCTGGAGATTGAGGCGCCGCCGCGGGCTGCCCGCATCCGTACGATCTGCGCCGAGCTGGAGCGGTTGCATAATCACCTGGACTCGCTGATGCGGCAGTGCGAGACGGCCTCGCTCGGGGTCGGTCAGGCGCAGTTCGGGATTGTGAAGGAGCGCGTGCTGCGCTTGAATGCCGAGTTGGTGGGTAACCGCTTCCTGCGTGGGGTCAACCGGATCGGCGGCGTGCGGCGCGACTTCGGCCCCATTCAGCAACGTATATTGGCGGACTCCCTTGCCCAGATCGAGCGCGACTTCGGCAAGGTGCTCGCCCTCTTCCTGGGAACCACGGGAATGCGCGACCGGCTGATCACCACCGGCCGCCTCTCGCTCGAAACCGCCGAGGCGTTCGGGGCCGTGGGACCGGTAGCTAGGGGCTCCGGATTGGCACGCGATGTGCGCCTTGACCGCCCGTATGCCGCCTACGATCAGGTACACGTGGCCTTGCAGGTACAGCGAGCGGGCGATGCCATGGCTCGCACGCGAGTGCGAATCGGTGAAATCAAGAACAGCTTCGCGATCATTCGCGAGACCGTGGAGGACCTGCCGGAAGGAACGCTGACCCAGCTATGGTCCGCCGTGCCGGCGGGGGCGCGGGCGATAGGTTGGGCCGAGGCGCCGCAAGGCGAGGTGGTGTACGTGGTACGCCTGGGAGAGGATGGGCGTCTTGCCCGCTGCGCCATGCGCTCGCCCTCGTTTTGCAACTGGTCCTTCTATGAGCGGACCATGCCGCGGAATGTGCTGACCGACGTGGGCTTTATTGAACACAGTTTCGCCCTCTCGCAAGCCGGCTGCGACGGATAAAGGAGAGAGGATCGCCGATGTTTGCCTGGATCTGGCGAGGGCTCCGTACTGGAATCGTCACCACGCGCTATCCCATGGGGCCGGAAACCATGCCGGCAACCTACCGAGGCCGCGTGGTCCTCGACCCGGATCGGTGCGATCCGCGCGCCTGCCGGACCTGCGCCGATGTCTGCCTCCCCCAAGCAATCACCGTGGACCGTGGGATCGTGCGCCTGGACATCGGGCGCTGCATCACCTGTGGCTATTGTCTGGATGCCTGCCCGACCGGCGCGTTCACCCTGCGCAATGACTTCGAGCTTGCGGCGCGGAGGCGGGAGGACTTGATCACCGAGGTAAGGGAGGCGGACCACGATGGATACGTCCAAATCGGCGGCGGCTAAGAACTTGAGTGTAGTTGCGCAAGCGAGACACGGCTACGACGGCGCCGGCCCCGACCCAGAGATGGAGGCGGCTCGCGAAGCGCTGCGGCGACGTATCGCGCCGTTCCGCCGCTCGCTGCACATCCGGCATGTCGATGCTGGGTCGGACGGCTCGGAGGAGGCGGAGATCCTCGCTCTGGGCAATCCTTTCTACGACATCCATCGCCTGGGGCTGTTCTTCACTCCCACTCCCCGGCACGCGGATATCCTTCTGGTCACCGGGCCGGTGACCCGAGCGATGGCGGCGCCGTTGCGGCGGACCTACGAGGCCATGCCCTTCCCCAAGCTGGTGGTGGCGGCTGGGACGTCCGCCTGCAGCGGCGGAATCTTCGGGGTCAGTTATGCCACCCTGGGCGGCGTGGACAAGGTGCTGCCGGTGGATGTGTACATCCCAGGGTCGCCGCCCAGTCCCCTGGCCTTGCTCCATGGCTTGCTGCTGGCGGTGGGTCGCCTGGAACAGAAGGTCCGCGCCGCCCACCATGTGGTCCACACGGGAGGTACGTCATGAGTGACCTGCAAGTCGCGGCGAGGGACGCCGTTCTGGCCGCGCTTGCCTTCTATGGGGCGGGGGGCCTGGTGGGACTACTGGTCCCGGTTCGGTGGGGCGCGGCGCTGGCGGGGTTCGGGCTGGGCATCCTGGGCTGCCTGGCGGCCATGGTGGGCGCCATCCTGGTCTGGCAGGGAGGAAGCTTCGAGCAGTCATTGGTCTATTGGTACGGCTTCGGCAAGGCCGGCCTGTATGTGGACACCTTCGCCGCCCTGTTCGTGCTGATCGTGGGCGGGATCGGCCTACCGATCTGCCTGTTCGCGCCCGGCTACTTGCGGCGGTACGGCGCGCGCTATAGCCCCCGCGCCTTCGCGGCCCTGATCAACGTATTACTGGCCAGCGTGCTCATCTGTGTGACGGCGGACAATGCCTTCCTTTTTCTGGTCGCCTGGGAGCTTATCGCGCTGCTGTTCTACCTCCTAGTGGTCTATCAGTATGATCAGCCGGAGGCGCCGCCGGCCGCCTATCTTACCGCGGGGCTGGCTAGGGGCGGCGGCGCCATGGTGGTCGGGGCGCTGCTGCTTCTCGCGGTCTCGGCGCACGGTTTCTCGTTCGCGACGATCACCGCGCACGCTCACGCGCTCCCGATGGGGATCCGGGTCGCCGTGTTCATTCTGGCCCTGATTGGTTTTGGCGCTAAAATAGGGGCGGCGCCGGCACAAATATGGCTGCCGCCGGGATACGGCGCCGCCCCGAGCGCTGCCTCGGCGGCCATGGCCGGGGTGGCGCTCAACGCGGGCTTCTACGGGTTGGCCCGCGTGCTCTTCACCTACCTGCAACCTCTGCCAAGCTGGTGCGGGCTGGTCGTGCTGCTAGTCGGGGCGATTACCGCCATCGTGGGCATTCTCTACGGGGTTGCCCAGGACGATCTGAAGCAGTTCATCGCCTACAGTAGCGTGGAGAATGGGGGGATTATCCTGATCGGGATCGGCCTGGCGGCGCTGGCTCGATCTCAGGGGGTGATGCCTCTGGCCGCGCTGGCGTTACTGGCCGCTCTGTATCACATGCTTGGCCATGCTTTGGCCAAGGCGCTGCTGTTCCTGGGGGCAGGCGCGGTAGAATTGGGCACGGGCGCCACCGACATGGAGCGACTGGGCGGGCTAATGGCCCGGATGCCCTGGACCGGGATCACCTTCCTGATTGGCTCGCTAACTCTTGCCGCCCTCCCGCCCTTTAGCGGTTTCGGCAGTGAATGGCTGACCTTCCAGGCGCTCTTGCAAGGTTTCCGCCTCAGGGGGTCGGTGAATCATGTCGGCATCGCGGTGGCGGGCGCCTTGCTGGCCCTCACCAGCGGCCTCGCCCTGATGGCGTTTACTAAAACGGTGGGTATCGTCTTCCTGGGCCAGCCGCGGTCGGAGCGTGCCGCCCAAGCATGCGAGACGCCGATGGCCACCCGCGCCGCCCTGGCGCTGCTGGCGCTGGCCGCCGCGGCGGCCGGCATTCTGGCCCCTTGGGTGATTCGGTTGCTGGCGGATAGCCAATCGCCGTTAGTGAGCATGAACGTGGCTAATCGGATAGTGACCGATCACCTAGCCATCGATCCCGCGTACCCCAACTTCTCCAGCGCCGACCCCTTCTACCTGGCCTTCGTGCTGCCGCTTCTTCTGCTGGCGCCGCTGCTGCTGGGGGTGCTGGCCCTACGGTGGGGCTACCGTGCCCGTCAACCTGTCCGCCGCCTCCCCGCCTGGTCCTCCGGTGGCGGACGCACCGGACCAGGTATCTCGTACACGGCGATCGGGTATGCCAATCCGGTGCGGGTGATCTTCGCCAACTTTTACCGTACCCGCCGGGTAGTGGAGGCCGAAGGGGACGAGTTGTTCCCACACACCTTGCGCTATCGTTCTATGGTGTGGCCAGCCACGGAGCGGCTGCTCTATCAACCGCTGACCGCGGCAACCCTGTTCATCGCCGGTCTGGTAAGACGACTGCAATCGGGATATCTGAGCGCCTACATCGCCTACATGCTGATTGTGTTGCTGATCGCCGTGGTGGTCTTCACCAGTATCGTTTGAGGTGAAATCGTGAAATCTTGGGCTCACTTTGCGCGTCAGGCAATGCCGTGCGGTAGCATGATCAGGGAGGTGACAATGGGTACAGAGTGTGAGGGCCTACGCCTGCGTATTTTTGTCCACGAGGCCCTGCGATATGGCCACAAGGCCGTATACGCGGAGGTTGTGGAACTGGCGAGGCGAGAGGGCCTGGCCGGGGCCGTAGTCTTCCGAGGCATCGAAGGGTTTGGCCTGCATCGTCACCTCCATACCACCCGGCTCCTCGATGTGTCCGATGACCTGCCCATGATCGTGGAAATCGTGGACCGGACCGACGCCATTCAGCGATTTCTCCTCCTTCTGGATCGGATCGTGCCGCACGGCACGGCCACCCTGTCGCCGGTCCAGATCGTGACCTACCGAACCGGTATCGGCCTATGACGGCGCAGATTCTTGGCGCGACCTTTCTCGGCGGCGGCACGGGAGCGGCCTGCCGCTATGGGGTGGGGCGCCTGGTGGGCGCCCGCTATGGGGGCGAGTTTCCGCTGGGTACGTTCTTGATCAACGTCACGGGCTGTTTCGCCCTCGGCCTCTTGGCCAGCCTGTTGGCCCGATCCCACCAGGATGTGGCGCTCCCAACCGCCTTGTTGGCGACCGGCTTCCTGGGCGGCTACACCACCTTTAGTACCTTCGCGCTGGAAGGGGTGATGCTGTTTAGCGACGAGAGCGAGCGCCAGGCTCTCCTCAGCCTGGTTATCTCGGTAGCCGCCGGCCTGTTCGCCGCCGCCGCCGGGGCGGGCCTGGCAAGCCTGGTGTAAGGTTGAGGGAGAGGAGTCGATGCTTCGCGTGCTGATTGTCTTTGTGGGCGGTGGGACAGGCGCCTGCTTGCGCGCCTTGCTGTTGGCTGGGCTCGCTTCATGGGGCGCCACGTCGCCGGTCCTCCTGGCCAATCTGCTGGGCTCGTTCGTGCTTGGCGTCGTTTTTGTCCTCGCGGACGAGGCGGGCCTGCTGAGCGCGCATACCCGGCTCTTTCTCGCGGTTGGCATTCTGGGCGGCTTCACCACCTTCAGCACCTTCGGCTGGGGCGCTGACCTGCTCGTGGCCCACGGGCATGGTGATGCCGCTTTCCAGTATCTGGTCGCCAGCGTCGGCGGCGGGGTGGCGGCGGTGATCGTCGGTCTGATGGCCGGGCGCGAGTTGGCTGGCGCGCTGGAACGTGGGGCCGTAACCGTACTCAGCCAGCTGGAGGAGCACGGCTCGCGACGCACGCGAGGCTCGCGGACCGATATGGACAGCATCGAGGCGGAGGATCGTGAGGCATAGGTGTAGGAGGAGCGAGGATATATGAAGCTCCAGAGCCCCGGCTGGCGCGTACGTATTTATATTGGCGACCATGACCAATGGCATGGGGGGTCGCTGTACGCGGCGATTGTGCGGGAAGCACGGAAGCACGGCATCGCTGGGGCGACCGTTGCTCGCGGGATTATGGGCTATGGGGCCCATAACGCGATTCACGAGCCGCACATTTTTCGTCTCTCCAGCGAGTTACCAGTCGTAGTTGAGCTTGTGGATAGCCAAGAAATGGTGCAAGCGTTCCTTCCCCTCCTTGATGGCATGGTGCGCGAGGGTATGATCACCGTGTCGACGGTGGAAATCATTACCTATAGCAAGGGATGAACAGTAACCGGCCAGAGGATATTACTGCCCTCTTTGGCGCATGTTACACTCTACCCTTGTGGTTATTTCAGCCTACGGGGGTGGGTAAGCCGCTATGCGGGTTGCCTGGGTTCCCCCAGAATATGCAAAGAGGAGTACGGAACTATGGTCAAGGTGGTGCTTACCCAGGATGTCGCGAATGTAGGTAAGGCGGGGGAATCGACGGACGTATCGCCTGGTTACCTGAGAAACTTTCTCCTCCCAAAAAAGATGGCGGTGTTGGCGACAGCGGCGGAGCTCAAGACGTTGGAGGCTCGGCGCACCCAAATCGCCCGCGCCCAAGCGAAGCTGCGCACTGATGCCCAGGGCATTGCCGCCCGCCTCGGTGAGGCGGCCCTTACCTTTCAGGTGCGGGTCGGAGAGCAGAATCGCCTGTTCGGCTCGATTACCAGCAAGGATATTGCCGACGAATTGGCCCGCACCGCCGGGATCACCATTGATCGCCGGGACATTGAGCTGCCCGAACCGCTGAAAACTCTTGGGTCCTTTCAGGTGCCGGTGCGCCTTGGTCACGAGGTGAAGGGTTCGATCAGCGTGACGCTGCAGGAGGCCGGGACCGAGTGATTGCGGAGACTAGGGCCGGTGACATAGGAGACGATTTACCGAGAAGCCTCGAATCCGAGCAGGCGGTATTGGGCAGCGTTCTGCTTGACCGCGACGCGATTATCGAGGTGAACGGTCTCCTACGGCCCGACGACTTCGCGCATGACGCGCACTCTGTCATCTACCGGGTGATGGTCGACCTGTATGAACAGCGGCGCCCGGTGGATCTGGTTACGGTGCTGGAGGAGGTGGAGCGGCGCGACCTTCTCCAGCGGGCAGGCGGCCGTGGATACTTGCTCTCGCTCGTGGATGTGGTGCCCACCGCGTTGCATGTGGAGCATTACGCCAAGATCGTGGAACGGGCCGCCATCCTGCGGCGCTTGATCTTCGCCGGCGGCCAGATCATGAGCTTGGGCCGGCGAGACGGCATTGACGCCGATCAGGCGATCTCGGAGGCCGAGGAGACCCTGCTGGCGGTGGCGCAGCGGCGGTCCACCAGCGGATTCGTGCCGATCGGCGACATCCTCTCGAACATTTTAGAGCGCATCGACTATGTCACCGCCAACAAGGGCGCGATTATCGGCGTTCCCAGTGGCTATATCGATCTCGACAAGATCCTTGGCGGTTTGCAGCGGTCGGACCTGATTATTCTTGGCGCCCGGCCCGCGCACGGCAAGACCGCCCTTGCCCTCGGTATGTGTCACAACGCGGCGGTTCGCTATAAGCAGCGCGTAGCGGTCTTCAGTCTTGAGATGTCCAAGGAGCAACTCGTCCAGCGCTTGCTGTGCATGCAAGGCCGCCTGGATAGCGGGCGCCTGCGCTCGGGCCTGATCGACGACGACGAGTGGAACCGGCTGATTGAAGCCGCGACCGTGCTCTCCGAGAGCAAGATCTTTATCGATGATTCGGCGGGGGTGACGCCGGGTGAGATGCGGAACCGAGCCCGCCGTTTGCAGGCGGAACAGGGTCTGGACCTTATCGTGGTCGACTACTTGCAACTCATGCAGGGCCGATCATCGGAGAATCGGGTGCAGGAGATTAGCGGGATCTCCCGCGCGCTCAAAGTGCTGGCGCGCGAGCTGAACATCCCGGTGATGGCCCTCTCCCAGGTGTCCCGTGGCGTGGACGCCCGGGCCTCCCATGTGCCACTGCTGTCGGATTTGCGGGAAAGCGGTTGTCTTACCGCCGACACACCGGTTTACCTGCCGGATGAGGGCGTCTATCGCCCGATTGGCGGCCTGGCCGGACTGAGTGGCTTTCGCGTGCTTGGAGTCGATACAAAGACTTGGCGGCTTGCGCCCGCAGTCGTGAGCAACGCATTCGCGACGGGAGTTAAGCCGGTATACCGGTTGACCACACGCCTGGGTCGTACTATTCGCGCTACCGCGAACCATAAATTCCTGACCCTTGACGGCTGGCAACGGCTCGACGAATTGGCCGCGAACGCCCACATCGCGCTCCCGCGCCGCCTAATCGGCCCGAACGCTGTTAGCATGAGCGGCGCGGAGCTTGCGCTCCTGGGTCATCTGATTGGCGACGGTTGCACCTTGCCGCGCCATGTCATCCAGTACACCACCAGGGAGCGTGCTCTCGCGGATCTCGTAGCCGCGCTGGCTACGGAGGTTTTCGGGGATCTGGTCGCGCCACGCATCTCGCGGGAACGACAGTGGTATCAGGTCTATCTCACGGCGGCGACGCGATTAACCCACGGGAAGCACAATCCGGTAGCATCGTGGCTCTCCGGTCTCGGAGTGTTTGGCTTGCGATCGTATGAGAAGCGTGTGCCGGCGGAGGTCTTCGCTCAGCCAACAGAGGGCATTGCACGCTTCTTACGCCATTTGTGGGCCACCGACGGTTGTGTTCATCTTGGTACCGGCATCCGGGCGATCCCACGCATCTTCTATGCTTCGAGTAGCGAGGAGCTGGCGCATCATGTACAGTCACTCTTGTTGCGCCTTGGCATCAATGCGCGCTTACGCCCTCAGAGACAACCGGCGAAGGGGCGCACTCAATTTCACGTCGTAATCACCGGCCAAGCCGACGTTTTGGCGTTTCTTGAGTCGGTAGGCGCGCTTGGCGAGAGCAAGGTTCGCCATCAACAGGCCATCCTTTCAAGCATTGCCAGACAGCAAGCCAACACGAATCGGGATGTGCTGCCTCCGGAAGTCTGGCGGTCAGTGGTGCTGCCGTCCGCACGGCTCGCCGGGCTGTCTACCCGCGACATGCAGAAGGGCCTTGGCATGTCGTATTGCGGCAGTACCCTCTACAAGTGCAACCTGAGCAGGGATCGCGCGGCACGCCTTGCCACGGTGGTGTCCTGCCCTGACCTGGCCAATCTGGCGGCCAGCGATGTGTACTGGGATCGGATAGCGGCCATCGAGCCCGACGGGGAAGAAGCGGTCTATGACCTGACCGTGGAGGGCGTGCATAATTTCGTGGCCGGTGACATCATTGTCCACAA
>Ga0307373_10015403_pt1 | contig 10406 bp, 4 predicted proteins | sample OX2MG_FD_202534 | JGI IMG/M metagenome (GOLD analysis project Ga0307373, IMG submission 202534) | Soil microbial communities from Risofladan, Vaasa, Finland - OX-2 | ecosystem: Environmental > Terrestrial > Soil > Coastal area > Acid sulfate soil | place: Finland: Risofladan, Vaasa | collected...
CGCCACCGTAAGTCAGATTCAACTGGCGAACAGCCTTATCGCTCTTTCCCGCTAGTCGTCTCACCACGTCTCGCGCGAGATTGCGCAAATTGTAAGTCGGGTAGGTCAGGGCAAAGAATTTTGCAGGGTCTTCGTAGATCGGGCGCTTGCCCTTCCTAAGAATGACCTCATCCAAATCGGCAGCGAACATGCTCAACGAAAGTTCACCGGATTTCAGTTCGTCACGAAGCTGGACCACTTCGTGCCACGGTTTCCATTTGGATGCGGGCATAGTGAGTTCTCCGTTTCGTCAATTCTCAAAAATCAGATTTCGTCATCGAACGCCAAGGGGCGAGTTGTGTCGGCCATGGCTGCTTTCGCACCTAGATGATTGCTCAGGCTCTCCAACAGCGCACGCTCTTCGCTTCCCTGGTCGGACAATTCAATAAGAGATTGAATCAGACGCACAAATAGCTCGTGCCGGCGAAGAGCATTCTGGTCGACGTAATCGTCCACTTTCCGCACATCGCCGTCGCGCCACAGGTGCATAAGGCGGTGGACGCGGTCAATTAGCGGAACTTCCCGTCCCCCGATCGAGTCAAAACCCATGCGTTTCTCATTCCGTTCCTTCCACGTCCGCAAAATAAACTCCCCACCGCTCATTTCCTCAGGCGACTCGCCCTCATCGTCGGCCGTTTCTTCTTCAGATTCATCTGGCTCGGACGTCTTGCTACCCTTGATCTTCACCAAGTTCCACGTCCGTTCAAGTTCCGCATCGGAGAGACCGCAACTTACCGCGTAAAGAATGCACGCGCCAGCAGGGGCTGCCTCGAATCCAAAATCGTTTCGATGGAGCAAGTAGTAGGAAGTCACCGGGTCAAGCCGATCTATGCCCGACTCGATGTGCAGCACACGCCCGACGACGAACTCGATGACGATACGCCGCACTGCAGCGAGAAAGTCTTTCACGGAAAGAAACTCGTTTGTTGGGCTGTTCGCCCTCTTCACCGCCGGATACTTGCTATAAGCCTCCATCGCCGGGCCGGTGGCCGCCCACACGAAGTCAGGACCGCGAATCCCCGCATCCCAAAATTCGCGCAACTGAGCTGCGATGTTCTCGCGCATTTCGGCCATGACACGGTTGTCCCAGCCAACTTTTGCCATTGGATCGCGCTTGCGGCAGACCAACCACACTGAAGAAGCCAGAGCGGCGGATGCCTGAGCTCTCATCCTCGATTCCTGTTCGGTCGCAATTGGCCAGGACCCGTCAACGACGAAGCCAGCCCGGATAATCGCAGAGACCAATGTCTCCCAAGCGTCGGGATGTTTGTGTGCGAAGACGATAACAAGGCGCCCATGCTCAGCAAGAGAGGAATGGCATGTTTGAAAGGCTCGTGCCATGCCATCTTCATATGCCTTTTTTGAGGCGTGTGAGTCTCCTTTGTGCCGAGACGCATCGTCAATAAGTTCTCCGTCCTTTGCTTCGTGATCCCATTTCGGCGCGAGCGGTTTAGAGAAAGCAGCATCAATTTCAGGGCTAAGCCCGAAAAGCGCACGTCGAAGCCACACATAAAAGAAGTCCATCAAGTCCGAGTATGGAATCGCGTCATAATACGGCGGATCGGTCACGATACAATCCCATAACATCTGTCGCGGCTTTATGGCCGAAACCATTTCCACTCGTGGGGAGGTGTCGGTGAGCTGCCATCCAGCATATGTATCCAGCGCTGTGGATATGCGGTCTAGACACAAAATATAACTGCCAGCAAGGTGATCAACAGCATTCCCTTCCGCAAAGTCCCAAACAATTGGCAAAGCAAATCGGACGAACGAATGATTGATTGTTGGGACGTCAATTTTCCATTGCACCGCAGTGTTAGCAAAATCCAAAAAGCGGCTTAGACCGCAGACAAGATATGCGGTGACAGCTTCTCTCCAAATGTCGCGGCTAGGCGAACCAATTTCCCGCATTCCGCGCGTCGCCCTGAGCAACGTCGCTATTGCTATCAACTGTCGATTCGTAAATAGCTTACGCCATTGGTCAAAGCCGTACAGTGGAACGCGGAATCCGAGAGTTTCCTTCGGTGGCAAAGGTTCTTCCGGCACACCAAACGGTACGTTCTCAAACGCTTTACGTAAACTCTCTTCACTCACTTGACCTGAGCGCACTTCGAGATCTGTCGGCAACCGAAACTCTTTTCCACCTGGTCCATCCGCGACTATGGCGGTTATCATCTGTCCCAGGCGACCATTCATCCCTTCATAACGGATGTCTTCGGTCTCCATAATTGCGGGACAGCAAGGACACTGCGCGCCTGCGCGAGACATCGTGCCAACGCCAAGTCTCTTGTCGTATTCGCGCTTTTGCGCCGCATTACCTCCGCGCGCGGGAACGTTATGGTCGATGGAGAACTCTACGCCCTTGCCGTCGTCCTTCGGCTCCATCAGTAATCGAACTCTTCTATTCTCCTTTTTGCACAACCACCGCGTCTTGAGCAGTGGGATCGTGGCCCGGCAATTCTTACAGGTCACCGTTCGCGCCCAGAGATAGGCTACAGTCGGCTTTGCGACCCAACGGGGGTTGAACTTATTGTTGAGGTACTCTATCGTCAGATCCTCATTTAGCTTACCGGCACCAGCCAAACCATTTTTGTCCGGTGCAATCAGTTGAGTCGGCTGTGGTTCAAATGCCTCGCCTGGTACCAGTGGTTGCCAGTCGGCATAAGTCGGGTAGAGATGCGCCAATTCTTTACGTGCTTCCGCGAGCACTTTGCGCCCCCACGCCCGCACATGCCATGAGAGGTCGGCTTCAAGTGAGATACCGGCGTTGGCTGCGGCACACTCGAAATCCAACTCATCTTGATGGTGCTCACCAGCTTTTGCCCCATGCCCCAGAGCTTCGAGAGTCTTGCGCAGCTTCGCACCTTTCAACGCCTTCACCTTCTTCAGGAATTCTTCCATGAACTCCCGGTCCCGCAGGATGAAGTCCGGCAGCGGACGCGTTTGACCAGCGAGCTTCTGTGGATACTCCAATGTGCACTTCAGAATGAACCAAGCCACAGGGTTCAGGTCGGCGGCCGTAACCTCGCAGCCGAGTCGCATCGCCTCCAGCGGGATCGCACCGCCGCCAGCGAACGGATCGAGCACTTTCGGCGGGCGTCCACCGTTAGCCTTGAGAATCTCTTCGCGGAACCAGTCGAGCGTCTCCTTGTTTTCTATCTCTCGCTTCCAGCGGAGGACTCCGCCCTCGGTCGCCTCTTTGACGCGGCCGTCTTTATCAGTCTCCAATTTCAGCTTGCCGCCAATCTTTTCACACAGCTCCTTGCGGCTCTCTAGTGTCCCCGGATCGGGCAGCAGTGTTGCGAGCAACGCCGCACGCGACGCTGCCAATGGCCGCCGCGCCGGCCAGATGTGCAATGTGGAAATATGTCCGTGTCGCACAGTCTTCTCGTGGACGGAATCAATAGATGCCTGCCGCAGCGGGAAGGCGTGTTCAATCAAGCGTGAGTAATCTTTCATAGATAAGCGTTTCCTATTCAATTCAAAGCTTGGTCTTCGCCAGCGGCCAAAATATCACCCGCGTTCAGCTCAAAGCCGGCAGCCTTCTCGACAAGTTTCTGAAACGGGTCTTGCACCGCGATCAGTCGGGGCGAGGCGGATGCACAATCAAAAACCACGTAGAGCCAGTATTCTTCCCTGCGATTGGCTGCTGCCGCCCATTCATTCGTGCTGATATAGATGTTCCCTCGCCGGGCACGGCCCTTGATTTCAATGCACCGGCGCGAACTTTCGGAACGATGGCTTAAGACATCAAACCCGGGATGCGGTGTGTTCAGTCCCGCCTGCAATGATAATTCCGGCGTGTGAACATCCTGAACCCGGGCGCCATGTGCCCGCTCATGTGCCATCACTAGTTCCATTGCTACGCGTTCCACTTCAGCGTCATAGCGCATGCTCTCTTCATCATTTGCCGCGGGGCGAACAAGCACGTGTGCAAGACATTCAACTGGCCCCACGCCAATCAATGCTGGCTCGCGTAACACCGTCTTCTCCGCATCCTGCGATCGCATTTCCCAAGCCCGCTGCAAATCTCGAATGCGCGCAATCTCGCGTTCCGCCGAAGGATGTCCCTCTCGCCCCCGTTTGCTCCACAAGGAGCGTGCTTCGACGAGTTCCTTTTGCTCGTAGAAAAAACCCTGCCTCAGAAATTCAACTCGCGATGCTAGGTCGGCGTTGAGCCGGTCACGGTGTTTCTGTGCGAGGTCTTTCGCCACGGTCGCCACCATGAACGCTCGTGCCTCCTCAATGCGCCCTTGTGCCGATACGGCTAGACGCTGTGCGTCTAGCGGCATTCCGCCTGTGCGTGGCTCAAGCAAAAGGAACTCCTCTATTGGACAAACCGTCATCGTCCCATCCTCCTGCTGTCGGACGGCAATAAGCGACTGTTCCAGGGCTTCGTCCGTCGCCAATGCCGCCAGAGAAGGATCGGCTCGGCGAACAATCGCGACAGACGCCAAGTGCAGCAGGTAAGAACTTGTTGACGATGGATCAACCACCACCGCGCCGCGCTGTGCCTGCGGCGTCGCTGACAGATTCACCATCTCGCGCAGATGGTCGAACACCGGCTCGCCGGGGTGAACCCACGCCGGTCCAGTTTCTCCCCGTGGTGGTCGCGAAAACGTGATTTCGAAATGGTTGCGACCCTTCGCTTCGAGTACGGGCAGCAACGGGTCAAGTGCCCGTGGCCGCGTAGGCGAAAGGCGGAAGCGATTTTCCTCAAGCGACGTCAGCCGCAAATGCAACAGCGGTGTCGCGTCCTGGACGAACTGCTGCACATAACCCGGAAGCAATTGCGAATAAACCTCGGACGCCATTTGCTCCTTTAGTGCCGGTAGCAGTCTCGCCACATCACCACCACCGCCGTAAAGCTGACGCTCCCGTTCCTCAATCGCGGCGACCTGTTCTTTCGTAAGTCGCCCGCCCATGTCCAGCGCCAATTGCTCAATGTCTTCGCCTTCCATCGAGCGGCGCATATACTCCCCAATGCTCTTGCCCTCGAAAATGCGGCCAATGACGTCGTACACCTTCTCGGATTTAAGTTCTTTCCTGATTAATTCGAGCTTATCCAAAAGGATCTTCACTACCTTGCCTTCGCGCGTCTTGCCCGCGATCAGATTCACAATGAAAACTTCCGAATGCTTCTGCCCGTACCGGTGAATGCGCCCCATGCGTTGTTCTAACCGAGCCGGATTCCACGGCACGTCATAATTTGCCATCACCCAACAGAATTGCAGGTTGATACCCTCACCAGCGGCATCTGTGCAAACCATGATGCGTGCCCCGCCATCTTCGATTGGTTTTTTGAAGAATTCGACTTGGTCGCCGCGTTCGAGGTAATTCATGCCGCCGTGAATGCTCGCCACTTGCCCAGTAAACCCAAGGCCATCCAAACGGCTTTTCAGATAAGTCATCGTGTCCCGGTGTTCACTGAACACGAGCAACTTCTCGTTTCGGAAACGTTTGTCCTCAATGATTCCACGCAGCCGCTCGAATTTCGATTCGTGGCCGAGTTCTTGGACCTTGCGCGCAAGGGTCAATAGATTTGACACATATTCTTTCTCAATTTCTAAATCTGCAATCGTAGTTGCTACGAATGTCCCAAGAATTTCTTCTTCTGTACGTTCATTTTCTTCCTCGCCCTCACCCCCTGCTTCTTCGTCGGCTGTGTGCGCGTCAAACGGATCATCTTCATCACGTAGCCGCTCCGCTTGCTTGGCGAGTTTCAGCAAATCAATTTTCCCAGCGACCACATCCTCAATAACGCGGTCCAGTTTCTGAAGACGACGTTCCAATGACCGTAGCAACGCATATGTCGAACTCGCCATGCGGCGCTGAAAAACACCAAGAGCCAGCCGCGCAGCGGTTTGATTCAGCAGCTTGGCACGGTTGTAGATGTGTCGCAGATACTCCGTCGTCTGGTCGTAAAGTGCTTGTTCGCTCACCGGCCCCTGCGTCAAATCGTAGGAGAACGTGTCGGCATTTCGTTTCGGGTAGAGTGGCTTCCCGTCAAACGTCACCATTTCTTCCTTGGTGCGTCGAATGAAAAACCGTTCGCGACTTTGGCGGGGCATCGCTTGGAAAGCGTCAATCGTGCTGAAAGTTTGATGATCCAAAAGTTTCCACAAAGCGAAGAACGGATAGTCCTTTCCCATGTGAGGTGTTGCGGTCAACAGCAGCAAATGCCTCGCGCTCCATCCGAGATTCCATTCCGCTTTTCGGTTTGGCACACCAGCGAGTGCTTCCGCCAGCTCGTACCGCGCCGACCGCCTCACGGTGAGGTCGGCATCCTGCCGCGCTGAGAGCTTGTGCGCCTCGTCGAACACGACCAACTCGTAGGGCAATACGTCGGCTTCGCTCAACCGGAGGAAAGCGCGCTCGCCACGCAAAGTATCAAGCGAGCAGATGACCTGATTGGCATTCGGACCGCGTGAGAATGGGTTTGTGTTTCGATTCGCTAGATCGCCCCCCGTTACGACCGCGAATTCCATTCCGAATAACTCGCGCAGTTCGTTTTGCCAGTTACCCACTAGGCCAGCAGGGGGGACGATCAGAATTCGCTGAATCAGCCGTCGGGAGAGCATCTCGCGGATGTAAAGCCCGGCCATGATCGTCTTGCCTGCGCCGGCATCGTCAGCCAAAAGGAAACGAAGCCGCGGCTGCTTCAGCATGTGCTCATACACTGCAATCCTCTGGTGGGGCAACGGGTCAATCTTGGAAACCTCAGTCGCGAAAGCCGGATTCGCCAAGTGCCCGTATGCTAGGCGCTCGCCCTCGACCATTGCTCGGACTGCCAGACCGTCCCCCATGAAGTCCACGGCATGAGATACGTCCGACTTTCGAAAGCCTAGGTCAGGCTTGGATTGAAGGTCCGCGACCTCCAGAAACTTTTCCCAAAGTGCTGCTGAGGGCTCGACTCGGCCTTTTTCCCATCGGGAAATCGTGACGCTCGTTACTGCGAGTCTGTTTGCCAACTCAGCCTGGGTCCAGCCGCGCGCGAGGCGCTTGGCACGAACTAAGTCAGAGAAATTGTTTGGAATGTTATTGCTCATTACTTCATACACTTAACACGTGTTAAGTTTATATGTCAATAAGCAGGAGTGCTTCTTTACGCTTGGATGTACGGGGAAGGATAAATAACACTAAGTGCTGTGCTAACAACTACTTATTAGATATGCGCTGCTAACCAGCGAAGTCACCTCACGAGATCTAATGTTGCAACCCCCAATAGAGTCACCGCAGCATCAGCTATGTTCTTCGGGACATCCGACAACTCGACGTATTAGGTCTCGCTCTTCTCCTGGATGGCTAGGGCCCGCGGCGATTCATCAACAGGTTCAATTTCAACAATCTCGTCACCTGTCGCTGCACCCAGATCCTTAAACCTTCTGGCCGAGGGGAGCACCCGACTCTCCAGTGACCCGGTCGCTTTGTTGTACGAGTCCACGGCTCGCCCGAGCGCCCCACCAACACTTTCAAAATGGCCCACAAATGTTCGGATCCGATCGTACAACTGCTTTCCCAATTCACTGATAGCCTGGGCGTTTTCGGCCATTTGTTCCTGCCGCCAACCATAAGCGATGGCTTTCAAGAGGGCGATTAAGGTTGTTGGCGTAGCGAGAATCACCCGACGCTCCATCGCATCTTCGATCAAACTCCGATCCTCCTCCAGGGCCGCAGCGAAGAACGACTCTCCGGGAAGGAACAGCACCACGACCTCTGGGGAGAAATCAAACTGATCCCAATAGGACCGAGAGGCTAGTTGATTCATGTGGGTGCGGACCAACAGGGCATGTCGAGCGAGTTGAGCGTGTCTTTCCTCTTCATTTGTTGCACCGGCGGCATCCAAGAATGCCTGCAGGGGTACCTTGGCATCGATGACAATTCGACGTCCACCAGGCAAATTGACGATCATGTCAGGTCTTTGTCGCTTGCCTTCGTCAGTTATCATGGTCTCTTGTTCCACGAAGTCGCAATGCTCGACCATGCCGGCCAGCTCCGCAGTTCGGCGAAGCGTCATTTCTCCCCATCGTCCTCGCACCTGCGGAGAACGTAGGGCCGTAACCAAGCTTCCGGTCTCTTTTTGAAGCTGTTGGTTCGCGCCCGCCAGGCTCTTCAGTTGTTCGTCCAGCCGGCCGTAAGCGGACTCGCGCGACTTCTCCATTTCAATCACTTGCTTCTCATACTTATCGAGGGATTCTTTCAGAGGAGCCACTAGCCCATCGATCGCTTTCTGTCGTGATTCAATGTCTCCCTTGGCCTGCGTTTGGATCGTTTCAAACGTGCTCTTAGCCAAAGCCAAAAACGCCTGGTTATTGCTTTTCAGTGCCTCCGCGGACAGGGCGCCGAACGTATCGGTCAGCTTTGCGGTGGCTTCTCCGAGCAGCTTCCTTTGTTCTTCTAGGTTAGCCTCGGTTTCCTTGAGCTTTGTTTCAGCCGCAACGCGCAGCTGGCTTTCGCTGCTCCATTGATCGCGAACGGAAGAAAGCTGTTCCAGGGATACGCGGGTTTGCTTGAGTTCCGCCTGTGCTGCGGCCTTTTGCTCACCCTCGGCCCGGAGCTGTTGTTGAAGGCTATTCAGCTCTTGGTTCTTCGTCTCAAGCTCGTTTCGTGATTCGGTTTGTTTAGTACGGAGATCGGAAATTGTGGTTTCCGCGACACGCTGGTTTCCTTCAGATTGAATTTTGTAATTCGCGAGCTCAGCCTTCGACCTTGCATTTGCCCACAACCAACCGAGGAGAACGCCGATTCCGAGGCCTAGCAGCAGGATCAAGATCATTTGCATAGTTTAGGTCCGTTCCTTGTTGGCTTTCAGGGACGCTTCTTCAAGCTTCCGAAGCGCTTCCGCCAATCGCAACTTAGCCTCATCCATATCCGGCATCAGCGGCCTAAGGGATTCGTGGAGGGCCCCCGGACTGTATGTTTCGGCAGCCACGACCACGTCGCGGACGCGTTGCACGCTGGCATAAATATCGTCTAACGCGATGTGGGCATCGAGTTGTCCGTTCATCCCGTTCTTCCTTCACCATTATTCTACCCGCCCGGATCTCGAACAGTTGGGCCGGCCACTTTTTCACGCAGGAGCTGTCTGTGCCATCACTTGTACTTCCGCAAGGCTTCTAGCAGCTTGGCGAGTGCGAGCGTGTCGTGCTCGCAATACTTGAGTAGCGCCTGCCTCAGCCGACCTTTCTCCGCTGGGGGCGCCACTGGGTCAATAAACCGCGCCCAGGCCAATCCGGCGGCCATCCCCTCTGCGACTTCCAAAGTTTCGTAAGTCATTTCCGGGACGAATGCGGGCAGGGCAGACTTCAATGAATATGACCCGGCAAACTCGGGATGGTAGACATTTCGCCGTACGGCATCGAGTAGGTCCCACATCGTCTTTTTGATTGCCTCAATTGCGGGTGCGTACTTTGGCAGCCATCGAGCCAGGTCATTTAAACGCGCCAATTCGAAGGTTTTGTTGTAGACCACAATATTGCCAGCTCCAGCGAGCGCTTTGCAGAGAGACCCAACGAAGAGGAGCCGCGGGTCGGAGTCGTTTTCCGCCAGAAACTCAAAGTGCTTTAGCGGTCCACTCGGCTTTTCCTGGCCATGAACGGACCACTGAAACGGAATGTGATTATAGGGAGCCATCTTGGCAAATCGTGGAAGCGCCGGAAACACAGTTTCGAAATCCATAAAGCACAGCGGATACTTCAGGCTGCTAAGCTCATCCGCGAGTTCCGGACTGACAAAGGGTTTACCGCTCTTCACAGAATCCACGGCTCGTCGTTGCTTCTCCGACAAGCGGAAAGTGGCCGGAATCCTTTTGATCGAGATAATTCCCGCAGCGGTGAGTTCTTCCACCTTTGCTGTTCGAATGCCGGGCAAGAAACTTACGTGGTCTGCGGGCAACTTCGGATTGCACTGGTCATAGAATTCACAAAGGTAGGGATCTTCACAGTGCGCGCCAGGCTTTATGTCGGGAGGTTTCGGTTTATTCAATATCCGGAACTGTTCTTTGAGGCGGTCGGGGATTTCGCTTTGGCTGACTGCATCTCCCGGTTTTACTTCAGTTTCGACAAAGAGTTGAGAGACATCGTACTCCTCGCCGTTGAAGATGTAGTCGCGATTCAAGTGCATCAGGCTCGCTTGCTTGACGTCAATACCTGCTCCGGTCAGCACGTGCCGCTGGATGGCAATGTCGTATGCATAATGCGGCTTCACTTTGGTCGAGGACTTAACTTCGATCAAACGATGACCGGAACGTCCGCTGCGCTTCAGTACGTCTGTCCGAACGAGAACGTCACCATGTTGAAAGGTGGCTTCAAAAATCGCCGGGGCCTTGGACTTGGCGACGAGATCACGAGTCGCTTTGATTGCCTCGT
>Ga0307373_10015404_pt1 | contig 10405 bp, 8 predicted proteins | sample OX2MG_FD_202534 | JGI IMG/M metagenome (GOLD analysis project Ga0307373, IMG submission 202534) | Soil microbial communities from Risofladan, Vaasa, Finland - OX-2 | ecosystem: Environmental > Terrestrial > Soil > Coastal area > Acid sulfate soil | place: Finland: Risofladan, Vaasa | collected...
TTGCAACTAGCTCTTTATCGCGAAACACTCCCAGCACAGTGTTTGTGTTTCCCACGTCCATTGCCAGCAGCATCATTCCGCCTCTGTCACCGCGCCCGAAATCACGCTCTCGATTTTTCCGTCGTCGCGCTTCACGCGTAAAATTCCCATGGGCTCCAGGCCTGCCGTTGTTCCGGTGAAAGTCTCCGTGCTGGTCGTAATACGCACGCGCTTGCCCTCAAAATAGCTCGACACTTCCGCGAATCGCCGCAGAATCGGCGCCGCCCCTTCCGCCACGAATTGATTGTAGTAGCGGTCGAGATGCCGCAGCAACCGTGCCAGCGTTTCCAGCCGCGAATGCACGCGCCCTGTTTCGATGCGCAGCGCCGTCGCAATCGCCGCAAGCTCCGCGGGCATTTTCGTCTGGTTCACATTGATTCCGATTCCCGCCACCGCGAAATGAATGCGGTCCGGCTCGGCGTGCATTTCCGTCAGTATGCCGCACACTTTTTTGCCGTTCAGCAGCACATCATTCGGCCAGCGTATATCCGGCGACGACGCTGTTTCTTCGGCAATCGCGTCGCGCGCCGCAAGCCCTGCGGCCAAAGTCAACGCCGGCGCCAGCATCGGCGAAATCTGCGGCCGCAGCAATATGCTGACGTAAATGCCGGCCGATTTCTCCGAAATCCACGAGTGTCCCGCGCGGCCGCGCCCCGCCGTCTGTTCCTCGGCGACGACGATCGTTCCATGCGCTTCGCCGTCTTCTCCCAATCGCATGGCCACCGTGTTTGTCGAGTCCGTTTTAAAAAAATGGAATATGCGCTTTGCAAACGGTGTTCCGTGAATCTGTCGCGCCAGCAGCTTCGGAGCCAGAATATCCGGTGCGCGCTCGATGTGGTAGCCGGTCCGCGGATGCCCTTTCACCTTCACGCCGGACGCGCGCAACGTTTCGATCCATCGCCACACCGTCTGCCGCCGCACGCCGATTTCCTTCGCGATCTGCGCGCCACTGATCACAATCGTCGGGTTTTCGACCAGCAGCGACAGCAATGCATCAATTCGCTTGTCGGTGGGACCCGGCAAGCTCGAACGACTCGTTTTTCTTCGGGATTTCGCTCGCGCCATAAATTCTTATTGTCATCCCGAGCCGCCACGCGGCGAGCCTGCCTGCCGCAGACAGGGGATCTGCAGTGCGTGGAACGTCAGGAAAAACGCGCAGCGCTATTCCAATTGCGCGAGCCGATCCACAATGTTCCGATACTCGATTTGCCTCTCGGCAAGCGTCGCCTCCAGGCCGCGAACAATTTCCGCCGGCGCGCGGCTCCGAAACGTATCATCCGCCAGCCGCTGCTGTTTCGACGCGATGTCCTTCTCCAGCCGCTCCTTCTCTTTTTTCAGCTTGGCTGTCTCGGCCCTTGCGTCGACAGGCTTGCTGCCAGCCTGAATTCGCAGATCGAATTGTGGCGTCGAGCGCACCACCCCGTCGCCCACTTCCAGAGTGCCAGACGTTACCTTCAGCGCCGAAAGTGTCCCGAGGCGACAGATCACATCGAGATTCTTCTCGACCAGTATGCGCGCATCCGCGCTCTTCAACGCCACCTCAGCTCCCACTTTGTTCTTGTTATCCACCTTCAGTTCCGCGCGGATATTTCGCGCCGCGACTATCAGCTCCTGAAGCGCCGCAACGCTCCGCTCTGCGTCTGTATTCGCCCAGCCCTCATGCGGCTCAGGAAAACTTTGCAGCGAAATGGATTTCGCGCCCACTTTCTGCGGCAGGCGATGCCACAGCTCTTCCGTCAGGAACGGCATGAACGGATGCAGCAGCCGCAGCGCATATTCGAATGCCGCAAACAAGTTTCGCCACGTCGCAATCGCATCCTCGCGGTTTTCCGAAGCAAGGTGTGGTTTTAGCCATTCGATATACCAGTCGCAGAAATCCCCCCAAAAAAAGTGATAAATAACGTGCGCCGCTTCATGAAAACGGAAATTCTCAAGCGCGTCGTTGATCTGTGCCGTCACCGCAGCGAGCCGCGAAAACATCCACTCGTGCGGCAGCGCAAGTATCCCATCGTGCATCAGGTAGGGCGCTGCGGCGCGAACTTCCGGAGCTGCGAGTTGTTCGAGCGTCACCCCCGCCGCTTCGATTTTCTCCAGATTGAAAAACAAAAATCGCGCCGCGTTCCAGATTTTGTTCGCAAACGCGCGGTAGCTCAAAATGCGCTCTTCGCTCAGTGCAATATCGGTGCCCGGTGCGGCCACCACCGTCAGCGCGAAGCGCAGCGCGTCCGTTCCGTATTTCTCGATGATTTCGAGCGGGTCGACTACATTTCCGCGTGTCTTCGACATCTTCAACCCGTGCGGATCGCGGACGATCGCATGCAAGTAAAGTTCGCGGAAGGGAATTCGTTCTTTGCTTGTCGCGCCCGGCGCCAGATGCAGGCCCAACATCACCATTCGCGCATCCCAGAAAAACAGGATGTCGTAGCCGCTGATCAGCAAGCTCGTGGGATAAAACGTCCGCAAATCCTCTGTCTCGTCCGGCCAGCCCAGGGTTGACAACGGCCACAGCCCCGAGCTGAACCACGTGTCGAGCACGTCAGGGTCTTGCGTCAGCTTCCCGCTTCCGCATTTCTCGCATGTCTCCGGCACGCTCGCGATTTGCGCGCGTCCGTTCACCACCTCGACGCGCGAATCTCGTGCTTGTGTCATCGCCCCGCAATCGCCGCAATGCCAGATCGGAATGCGATGTCCCCACCAGAGCTGCCGCGAAATGCACCAGTCGCGAATATTCGTCAGCCAGTCGAGAAAAATCTTTTTCTGATTTTCCGGCACCACGGAAAGCAGGCCGTCCTGCACCGCCCGAATGCCCGGCTCGGCCAGCGGCTTCATCTTGCAGAACCACTGCACGGAAAGTCGCGGCTCGATGATCGTTTTGCAGCGGTCGCAAATCCCCACCGACATCGCATGGTTCGTGACGCGTTCGAGCAGGCCCTGCGTTTTCAAGTCTTCGACAATTTTCTCGCGCGCGGCGAAGCGACCCATTCCCGCATACACGCCCGCCGCCGCGCTCATATGTCCATCGGGAGTCATCACGTCAATTTCCGCGAGCTTGTGCCGCTGGCCCATCGCAAAATCGTTGGGGTCGTGCGCCGGAGTCACTTTCACGGCGCCCGTCCCGAATTCACGATCCACAACATCGTCCGCGATAATCGGAATTTCGCGATTCATCAGCGGCAGCACGGCCATTTTCCCGATCAGATGTTTGTACCGTTCGTCTTCGGGATGAACGGCCACCGCCGTATCGCCCAACATCGTCTCGGGACGCGTGGTCGCAACCGTAATGGTTTCACTCGAACCTGTGATGGGATACCGAATGAACCACAATTGTCCTTCGCGCTGTTCGTGTACAGTTTCGAGATCACTCAGCGCCGTCTGGCAGCGCGGGCACCAATTCACCATATAGCGCCCACGGTAAATCAGTCCTTCGCGGTAGAGCCGCAGAAACGCTTCCATCACCGCGCGGTACAGTGGCGGATCGAGCGTGAATTTCTCGCGCGTCCAGTCGCACGAGACTCCGAGCCGTATCATTTGTGTCTTGATGCGCCCGCCGCTCTCCGCTTTCCATTGCCAGACGCGCCGTTCGAACTCCTCGCGTCCCATCTGCTCGCGCTTCAGTCCTTCTTTCGCAAGCTCGCGCTCCACCACTACCTGCGTGGCGATTCCTGCGTGATCCATTCCCGGAAGCCACAGCGTCTTGAAGCCGCGCATTCGGCGCCAGCGCACAATAATGTCGATCTGCGTGTGTTCGAGCATGTGCCCGATGTGAATTGAACCGGTTACATTCGGCGGCGGCAACACGATCGAAAACATTTCGCCCGATGCGCGCGCGTCGGCGCGGTACAGCTTCTCGTCAAACCAGGCCTGCGCCCAGCGCCGTTCAATGTCCTGCGGTTCATACGCTTTGGGGATTTCGCGTGCCGTCATAATGCGCGACTCGGCGCTCCTGTGCGTGTTTGGCAGATGCGTGAAACGAACAACTATACGAGGCAATTGCGTGGCGCGTCAAATAGAGGCGAGGCGGATAAATTCGGGAATTTTGCGGGGTTATTTCTTGTCGCGTTCGCGGTTCAGGATTTCTTCGACGAGCGGGCGGAGGGCGGCGCTCGAAAGCGCTTGATGAATCTGCGGCTCCAGCTTTTCGAGCAGTTTGGCCACGACATCATCGACCATCGCCGAATCCGTTTCCGCGGACTTGGCGGGCGCTGCCGGCGCGGCCTCCGAAATGGCATTTCCCGCGTATGGAGTGCGCGGCGTCTCGCGAATATCGGCGGAATGCTCTTCGTGCGCTTCTTCGTGGGCCACAGGCGCGGGAGCAGAAGTTTCCGCGGGAATCTCGTGTGATTTTTCGACGACAAGTTCCTCGGATTCCATTGCTAATTCGCGTGGAATTTCCGCGGCGTATGGCGATACTTCCGGGGTTTCGACGGCAGGCGGCTCCGCAGTTGTTTTCTCGCTCGATTTGGCGAGTGCTGACTTGGAAGAAAACTCTTCGGGCAGGCGGAAGGGAATGACCTCCGCGGGTGGTGCCGGCCATTCGGTCTGCTGGGCCGTCACACGCTCTGGCTCAGGATCATTGTGGGACGGCAATTCTTCGTGGTGCGCGTAACTCGGCGCGTCTTCCGTTTTCGCCGAGGATGATCGAGTGGATGATCCATTCGAAGGCTCATCCAAATGGGAAGGCATGGAATGGTCTTCGTGAGTCAAATGCGAAACTTCGCGGCTCTCTTCGACTGGCTCGACTTGCGCTGTTTCCAGGCTTCCCGTCAGATCCATCCATTTTGTGGAGGCTGAGGACGGGCTCGATGTCGACTCTTCCGGAACATTCGCGCCTCCGAATGGTACGTGCGCGTTTCGGTTTGTCTCTACAGGGTCGAGAGACGGCAACTCGGGCGCAGTCTCTTCACTCGCTAGTTTCTCGACCATGTTTGCAGACGCGCCTGCAGGAATGTCGTAATCCTCCGTATTGCGGCGGCGCTTCCACTCGCTAGCCGGTTCCTCGTCATCCGTTTCTTCGTTGGCATGTTTTGCCGTCGGCGTGGCGACAGGTTCGAAATCCTTGCCAGCAGTGGTGCCAAATGCAAATTCCGGCGGGACACCCTCCGGCTCCTCGAATTCAGGAATGGGCGGGCGAGGCTTCGGAGTCCATGCCGGCGGCTCAGGAATTTCTTCCTTCGGAGGCGCTGGCGGCTCGACGACCGGCTCGATCTTCGGCAGCAGGGAAGTGACCATGGCGATCAGCGGGTCAGGCGGCACAAACGGTTTTTTCAGCACGCCGTTCGCTCCCACGCGATGCGCTTCTTTTTCGTCCAGCGGATCAAATGCGCCCACAAGGAGAATCACGGGAATTCCGGCGAACTGCGAATCCTGCTTCACGAACTCGCAAACCTCATAGCCGTTTCGAACCGGCATAAACACGTCGGCCAGCACAATGTCGGGACGCACTTCGGGGATTTTCCGGCAGGCAGCTTCTCCGTTGCCCACCGCAACCACACGAAATCCCTTTTCTTCGAAGACGAGCGACACCATCTTCTGAATGTTGCTGTTGTCGTCGGCAACCAGGATTGTGGGCACTATCGATACCTCGGGCACGCTTCCGCCCCGCGGGCAGGAGGCGCCATTCCTGCCACTATTGGAGCACCGGTACGGAGGGGCGTCAACGGATTCGAGCGAAGCGCGTGCCGCAGAAGTGACGTGTGGTTTCGAGCGCCACGGCGCATGTCCTCGTAGGGGCGCTGCTTGCTGCGCCCGCGTGCCCGGCCGGGTGCCCCATGCTCGTTTTGTGAGCGTGGGGATTTTTCTTTTGGAGTGCGGCGGCTCGACGCCGCTCTGCCTCTGGCCTTCGTAGGGGCGCCGCTCGCTGCGCCCGGCTGCCGTCCGAAAAACGCGCCGGAAAGCCGCGCCCTTGCAAACGAAACTCATTACCGATCAAGAAAATGTAAGCAGCAGGTTCTAAAGCAGTTGCGTTTGATCGAACATCGTGAGCGGCACGTTCCCGGATTCACGGACCTTGCCTCTCGCGTTTTCGGGTAGCCTTTGACGGCTCTGGGGTCGCTTCTTGCCCGTTGTACCTCGGTCGTGTCGCCGCTCGCGTCATCGATTTTTCGCTCCAACGACGCTAACACGCCGCGACTCGCAGCGAAAGTTGTTGTAGCTGTGGAAGGCAGAGGCACACCCAGCGCTGACGCGCCCGGAAACGCATTTCCAATTGCCCGGAGATGCCTTTTCACATAGAGTGTTCGTATGACGTACTCGGATATAATCACGATCGAACCCGGCAAACGAGGCGGCAAGCCCTGCATCCGGGGGCTGCGAATTACCGTCTATGACGTGCTCGAATACCTGGCCAGCGGAATGTCGCACGCTGACATTTTGCAGGAACTCCCCTATCTCTCGGAAGAGGACATTCGTGCCTGCCTCGCGTACGCCGCTGATCGCGAGCGTAAACTGGAAATCTCAAACGCGTGAAGCTTCTCTTCGACGAAAATCTTCCTCCTCGCCTGGCCTGCCTGCCCTGACGAAGTAAGCGTCGCCCGCCGTTGGCGAGCGGTGTGAGGGATCTGCTGTTCGCCTTTGCGGGTACCCCATCCTGTTTACTCTGACGCAGGAAGGGAGCGCCGTTTGCGAAGGGTGGGGGGGGCAAAAAAAACGGTAGGCCCCATTTCTGGCAATAACATACGTGAGTAACCAACACTACACTGCTAAACTCTTGGCATCATGCCAAGCATGGCTGACCCCTACGCAAAGATTCGTTGGGCGAAGATACACCTCGAGAGACTTGGGGCGGAAGTCAGTTCCTTTACGCCAGCGAAGGCCTATACTCTCACTCGTTATGACGATATAGAAAATCAGAGGCACATCGCACGGTTTGAGCTTGCCGATATTCCGGCCGAAATTTGCCTCCTCGCCGGAGATGCTGTTTACAACATGCGAGCGGCCCTGGACCAAACCGTTTGGGCTTTGGCGCGTCTCAAGGGAATCCCCACCGGTACGCAATTCCCGATCATCGAAGTGTGGAACAGTGAGGGGCGTAGGAGATTCAAGCGACAGGTTGTCGGTGTCCCTGATGCTGCCTTCCACGAAATTCAAACGCTTCAGCCATATCATCGAGGGGACGCCTTTAAAAGTCACCCGCTGTGGCGGCTTGACGAGATATGTAACCTCGACAAGCATCGAAGGATACCTGCACACGGAACCGCCATGGACGGAACTATCTGGGGCGTCAGTCCCGCCGACACGACGCTTGAGAAAAGTGATGAGTGCCTAATAGTAAGTGTCCCTCTCGCCAGAAAGGACAAGTTGCAATTCGATCCAACAACTACCGTTACGGTGGCCTTTGGTGGGGACATGTCCGGCATCACTGAAACCTTTGAGACCCTCATCGAAATATACAATTTCGTCGCTCTCGACGTGCTCCCAAGATTCGACCGCTTCTTTTCGTAATTGCGGCGGGTGGCGCATGCTAAAAGATGCATTCGTCGGATTCTGGTAGTGGGTGCCGGGTGCCCCATGCTCGTTTTGCGAGCGTGGGGCTTTTTCCCCACTGTTGCGCTGACACATTCCACTCGCCATTCGTCTCGCCCAACACCACAGTCGCCACATCTATCGCGGCGGCTCGCAACGTGCTAGCGTCGTTCGAGCGAAAATTCGATGCGAGCGGCGACGCACAACAACCCGAACCGGCCCGGGACGCACCTTCCCCGGAAAATAGCACCCCACCGCCCCCCATTTCTAATCCACTGTCCGGGATTAGACACCGACCTAACCTGCACAAAACAAACGGCCGGCCTCATTTCTAATCGCCAATTTTTCGCGCTTTTAAAATTACCGGACACTTTGCCGCCAGGCTCATTCAGTCGCACCGATCGCCCGCGCCCGAAGGCCGGAAAGGCTCTGCATACAACCGGAAACCGCGAGCGCTTAATCGCAAATGACTTGCACAGTCCCGCAAACGCAATTGCTTTAAAATGTTTCACTTCCATTTTCTTGATCGGTAATGAATTTCTTTTTGCAAGACGCAGCTTTTCAGTGCGCTTGCTCACGGCCGGTGGGTGGCGTATGAAGCTATTTCCGGTGAAAAACGTTCTTGCGGATGTCCGGCCAGAATTCCTGGAAGACGTGATTGAGGACAGCGGATTCCATCTGCGTTGCGAAGTTCACAGCGGTTTGACTGAGGCCGCGCTCCTCAGGCGGGTAATAGGCGTTGGACAAGCCGGCTTCCAGTGCGTTGCCGCCTACTTCGGACCAGTTAAAGGCCGTGCGTCCAGAATCCGTCTTCGCGACGAAGGCACGAGATATCGCGTAGCCCGTTCGATGAAAAAAACCTCCCTTGCCCAGCGTGTAATAGCGCGGGTCCTCGTGCGTGATCGCGGGGACAATGGCCTCGGTGAAAAAAGTCCCCGACACTCCGTCGGCGAAGGTGCGCCAATAATACCGTCCGTAGCCGGCGATTCCGTGCCCCAATTCCGGATCGGAATTCAAGAGCATGGCCTGTCCGGCCAGGATTCCGGCCCAAGTGTAGGACGAATAATCGGTGACGCTATCCTGCGAGGCGAGCACGAATTTCTCGCGAGTGGACATCGGTGGAAGCTGCGTATTGGCGTTCACCGCTCCAAAATTGGGGACGAGCCCGAACATACGCTTGCTCTGCGTACCTTGGGTATCGTCTTTCTTTTTCTTTTTGTCTTGGGGCGTCGCAGCTTGCGGAGCCGCAGCCTGGTCCGGCGCCGGTTTGCTTTGTGATGCCGCGTTTTGGCTTTGCTGAGGAGGATTCGATGATTGCGTGGCCTGTGTCTGGGACCACGTCACGGTGGGTAGGAAAAGAATTACCAGAACTGAAACGGCTCTTATGATGAGCGGCAGCGTATAGCTCCCAAACCCCGGCCTCGTCTGTTTTACCAAGGGATGAGTCTTTTCAGGCCTTTTTTGTGCTTGCTGGTGGATTCTTTGCTCTTGTCAACTTTTTTCTTGGCGGCGGTTTTTTGCGTGTCCGCGGCAGACTGCGGATCGGTGCCCGTGGCTGGGGTTGACGTTGCGGTGCTGGTGCCTGACGCGCCGCTGTCACTGGCGGTCGGCGGCGGCGTTGTGCTGGTGCTGGTCGGCAGCGGAACGGCGTCCGTGGCCGGAGGCGTGGACGTGGATGAACTCGACGAAGTGGTGGCCGGGTCCGTCGGCGGCGCGGCATCGGTCGCACTACTGGTAGGCGGAGGGGTTGACGACTCGGGCGAGACGGCGCGGATGCTCATGTTCTGCTGTGCAGATCCGGCGCTGCCTGCGTCAATTCCCGAGTCCGACGCGGAATTCACACCTTGTGGCGATTCGATTTCTCCCGGAGGATTCAAATCCGGCTCACCCGTATGTGCCGCCGACGCGACGCTCGGGTTGCTTTTCATCACACCCATGGCGCGATGGATCAGCCCGGGGTGGTCGTGCGCGAACTTTTCCTCATATTTTGCGCGCGCGAGCGCATCCGGATCCGGCGGCGGGATTTTCACGTTATCTTCCGACAATCGCCGCTTCGCTTCCGGCGCCAGAGATGAGAGGGGGTATTCCTTCACAATCTGCGCATACTCGTTGTCTGCCTCGGCCCGCCACCGAGCGCGCTCTTGCTCATTCTTCGAGCCCATGGCCGCGCGGCGGAAAATATCTCCCAGCATCCAATGCGAGCGATCCGCCTGGCTGAACAAAGGATAGCGATTTGCGACTTCGACAAGGCGCGACGCGGCGGCGCGGTAATCGCCCTTCACATAGTAAAAGCGAGCGACTTCGAAGTCGCCGCCTCCCAGCACTTCTTGCACTTCGCGCAGACGCTGATCCGCTTGCGGCACGAGGGGACTCTTCGGATATTTCAACAGGAATGTCTGGAATTCCTGTTCCGCAAGGCGCGCCTGCGTGTTATCGCGGTCCGGCTTTTCCATCATCCGGTAATGCGCCATGGCGACTTGCATCTGCGCGTAGGCGGCCTCTGGAAGGAATGGGAAAAAGGTTTCGAAATCTTTGTATTCGGCGACCGCTTGCGTCAGTCCTTCGGTGCCGCCCTCTTTGTAATACGAGTCGGCGACGGCGAGTTTTGCTTTGGCAAGGTATTCGCTGTCAGGGTAGCTGTTGATGAGGGTCTGGAGGCTTAGGCGCGATTCCGTGTAGCGGCCGTGATTGTAATCGTTCAGCGCGCGGTCGTAGAGAATCTTGTCGGGTTCGGCGTTCGTGTCCGGAGTTTTCGCGGCGGTTTTTTTGTGTCCGGAGAAAAGACATCCCGCCGGAATGAAGGATACGAGAAGCGCAAACGTAAGCCAGAAGGAAGGTCGTTTCGTTATGCTTTTCATCACACCCTTTGCGAGATCGCGTCGTTCGCGCACTGTTTCATTTGCCG
>Ga0307373_10015405_pt1 | contig 10405 bp, 8 predicted proteins | sample OX2MG_FD_202534 | JGI IMG/M metagenome (GOLD analysis project Ga0307373, IMG submission 202534) | Soil microbial communities from Risofladan, Vaasa, Finland - OX-2 | ecosystem: Environmental > Terrestrial > Soil > Coastal area > Acid sulfate soil | place: Finland: Risofladan, Vaasa | collected...
CGCGCCTCAGCCGCCGCCCGCCGCCGCCCGCCATGCGCGCCCCGACTCCGGTCGTGCCCGTGTCAACCATGATCGCGGCGCCGAGCTCGCAGATCGCGTCCCAGAGCGGGTAGAAACGAGGATCGTCCATGTCGAAGTCGCCGGCGATCGGGTGGAAGTGGAATCCGACGACGCCGAGGTCTTTCACGGCTCGCTCCGCCTCGCGTATCGCGACCGCGCCCTTCCACGGGTCGACCGATCCCCACGCGGCGGCGATGTGCTCGGGGTGCGCGTCGCGCAGCGCGGCGACGTAGTCGTTCGTGCACGGAGACCGGCCGGTGACCGTCTCCGCGTCGAACGCGACGAGCATCGCCTCGACGCCCGCCGCACCGAGCTCGCTCAGGAGCTCCTCCTCGGTGCGCGGCACGAAGGCCCGGCCCCAGTACTGGGTGAGCGCTTCCGCGTACGGTGCGATCGACGCCTGGAACCACTCGTCGGTGCCCGGGTAGCAGTGGAGGTCGATGATTCTCATCCGGCCGTTCCCCCCTGGTGCGGATCCTTGCGTCAAGGTAGTACCCCCGTAAGGGGTTTGCAATGGTCGGCCGCTGAAGATCGGCCTGATATGAGGCTGGCTGTACCTGTAGTCGCTCGGTGCGCTATTGATTACTCCGAAGGTAACTGCTAGAAGTTCCGGTAGCGCAAGCACTGAGGTCGGGGGGGACCGATGGTCGTCGATGCGTATTCCCATGCGTGCCCCGAGTCGCTCATCGACGCGATGGAGCGCGTGCACCCGAGCGCCGAGGCGCGGGCGCTGCGGACGAACAGCTACCAGTGGGACACGGACCGGCGCCGCCGCTACATGGACCGGATCGGCGTGGACCAGCAGGTGCTCGTGCTCGTGCGCCCGCCGATGTGGCTCGGCATGCCGCGTGCCGACGTGCACGCCCTCACCCGGATCGCGAACGACGGGCTCGCCGCGATGGCCGCCGAGGACCCGGACCGGTTCATCGGCGTCGGGGTCCTGCCCGTCGTCGACGACGTCACCATGACCGAGCTCGACCGCATGCGGACCGAGCTCGGCCTCGTCGGCGTCCTCATCTTCACGAACGTCGAGGGTGATCCCCTCGACGCGGACGCGATGTGGCCGCTCTACGAGTACGCGGCCGCGCACGACTTCCCGATCTGGATCCACCCCCAGCACGGGCACTCCTACCCGTGGCTCAACCGCGACCTCGTCGACCGGCTGTTCGGCTGGCCGTTCGAGACGTCGATCGCGATGGCCCGCCTCGTCTACGGCGGCGTGTTCGAGCGGTTCCCCGACATCGCGTTCGTGACGCACCACCTCGGCGGCATGATCCCGTACTACGCGAAGCGGATCGAGGGGATGAACGAGGAGGTCGCCCGCTACCGAGCGCTCGGCATCAGCGGCCAGTCGCCGGTGGAGCTGACGGGCAGCATCACCGACCACTTCCGCCGCTTCTACAACGACTCGATGGTGAACGGCAGCGCGTCCTCGATGCAGTGCGGTCTCGACTTCTTCGGCGCCGAGCACGTGATGTACGGCACGGACTTCCCGATGGGGCCGAACGACGGCGAGGAATGGCCGGTCGAGGTCCTTGAGACCATCCGCAAGCTCGAGATCTCAGAGGCCGATCGCGACCTGATCCTCGGGGGCAACCTGCTCCGGCTCATCGGGCGCCCGGCCTGAGGCAGGGCGCGCAAGGGCACGAACCACAGGCGCACCACGACAAGGCTCCCGGCGACCGATGCGGCGCGGGGGGCGGTCCAAGCAAGGGGGGATGTCATGAAAGCTCGGCAGGAGTCCGGACATCGAGAGGTGGTTCCCGGGCGCGCGCGCCGCAGGCGGATCGTCGCGCCCATCGCGGCGGCGCTCCCGATCGTCGGCCTCGGCATCGGCGGCGCGCTGCCCGCCGGGGCGTCGGCCCGTCCGCACGCCGGCGGGACGATCAACGTCGGCGTGATCGGACCGATGACCGGTCCCGCGGCGGAGATCGGCACGCTCATGTCGGCGGCCTGCGCGTCGGGGATCCACGTCGTGAACGCGGCCGGTGGGGCGCTCGGCAACAAGCTCTCGTGCGACCTCATCGACGACACGGGTGACCCCGCGGACGCGGTGCCGAACGTCACCCGGGCACTCGCGACGGCGAGCAACCTGAAGATGGCCGTCGGGCTCGAGAGCAACACCGCCGCGACGACGATCCCGCTCGTGAACAACGCGCAGATCCCGATGTTCTCGACCAACGGCCTCGTCGCGTTCGACAAGACGACCGACCGCTACTTCTGGCGCACGACGCCCGCCGACAACCAGAACGGCGCGGCGTTCGCCGTGTGGGCCGTGAAGGAGGGCTACAAGCGCGCCGCGATGATCTTCGAGAACAACATCGGCGACCAGGGGAACGAGCCGGGTGTCGTCCAGGGCATCGACCACCTCGGCGGCAAGATCAGCATCAACGTGACGATCCCCGGCGACGCGGCCTCGTACTCGAGCGTCGTCGAGCGGGTCATCGCGTCGCACCCGCAGGTCCTCATCGCCGAGGCGGACCCGCAGTCGGCCGCGACGTTCTTCTCCGAGTACAAGCAGCTGAACCACGGTCACGTCCCGCCGATCGTCACGGGAACCGACTCGCTCACCCCCGACTACCTCTCCGCGATGGAGAAGGTGCTCGGCAAGAGCTACGTGACGAAGGACATCTCGCTCGTCGGCTCGCACATCGACCCGGGCTCCGTCGCGTACCGCGCGTACAAGGCGGCGCTGTACGCGTCCCCGACCGTGAAGAACCCGGCGCTCGTCCTCGGCGTCGGCGTGATCTCGTCGATCTACGACGGCATCGTGGCGATGAGCCTCGCGATGGACATGGCGCACTCGACGACCGGGTCGGTCTACAACGCGGACATCGAGAAGGTCACGTCCGCTTCGCGGGGCGCGGTCGTCGTCCACACCTACGCGCAGGGGTTCGCCGCGCTGAAGCGACACAAGGCGATCGACTACGTCGGGGTCGAGGGGCAGATCACGTTCGACAAGTACCACAACTCCCCGGGAAACTTCTCGGCGTCCGCGTTCAACGCCGACGGCAGCCCGCGCAGCCTCGGGGTCATCGCCGGCAGCGAGGTCCAGAAGCTGCTCGGCTGATCACCGCCGACTCCGGGCCGTCCCGTCACGTCGTGGCGGGACGGCCCGGGTCGCGGACGGCCCGGGCCGCGCGGCCCCACGACGAGAGGTGAGACGAGACCGGTGAAGCTGTTGATCGAGGCGATCGGGTTCGGGATCGCGACCGGCGCGGTCATCGCGCTCGGAGCCGTCGGGTTCTCGGTGCAGTTCGGGATCAGCAACGTGCTGAACATCACCTACGGGTCGATGATGACGCTCGCGGCGTTCGTCGGCTACGCGTTCCTCCAGCTGAACGTCAACGTGTGGCTCGTGATGGCGATCACGAGCGCCGTCATCGGCGTCGCGTCCGTCATCTTCAACCGGATCCTGCTCGAGCCGCTGAAGCGGCGGGGCACGAGCTTCGTCGGGATCATCATCGCGACGGTGTCCGCTGCGATCGTCCTCCAGTACGCGATCGTCGTGTTCGTCGGCGCGACCGCGCACAGCTTCGGCGAGCAGTCGGGCCGCACGCTGACCGTGCTCGACCTCGTGTTCACGACGTCGCAGGTCATCATCATCTGCACGACGGTCGCCCTGATGGTCGGCTTCCACCTGCTGCTGACACGGACCAAGATCGGCCGCGCGATGCGCGCGACGTCGACGAACCGCACGGTCGCCCGGGCGTGCGGGATACGCACCGAGCGCATCATCGACTTCACGTGGCTGCTGTCGGGGGCGATGTGCGGGGCCGCGGGCGTCGCGCTCGCGATCACGACCGTGTCGTTCGACTTCACGCTCGGCTCGACGTTCCTCATCTACATGATCGCCGCCGCCGTCCTCGGCGGGATCGGCCAGCCGTACGGCGCGATGGTCGGGGGCCTCGTCGTCGGGATCGCGAGCCAGGTCGCCGGCGCGTACTGGAGCCCCGCGTACCAGGACGTCATCGCGTTCGTGATCCTCATCATCATGCTGCTCGTCCGGCCGCGGGGCCTGTTCTCCGCCGGCGCCGTCACCCGCAGGCTCGCGAACACATGAGCGGCGCCGCACGCGACCGCGGCGACCCGCGCCCGGCGCCACACGTCGACCCCGGAGGGCGGACCGATTAGCGGCATCTGGTACTACGTCGTCGTCCTGCTCGTCTACCTCGGCACCGACCTGCTCGCGACGTGGGGGCTGAACCTCGAGTTCGGCGTCGCGGGCGTCGCGAACTTCGCGTACATCGCGCTCGTCGCGTCCGGGGCCTACACGTACGCGGTGCTCACGCTCGGGTCGAGCTCGGCGAACGGGGCGTTCCAGAGCTACATCCTCGGCTCGCGACTGCCGATCGTCGTCGCGCTCCTCGCGGCGATGGTCGTGTCGGGCGTGCTCGGCTGCCTCGTCGGCGTGACCGGGCTGAAGCGGCTCCGGCAGGACTACCAGGCGATGATCATGCTCGTCGTCTCGATCATGGCGACGACCGTGATCGGCGCGGACCAGGCGATCGTGAACGGCAACGCGGGGCTGAGCCTCATCCCGGACCCGCTCGCCTCGCTGAACGGCAGCGCGCGCTCCTGGGGCTACGTCGCCCTCGTCGCGGTGGTCTGCGTCGTCGCGTACGCCTTCCTCCGCCGCTTCACGCGCGGGCCGCTCGGCCGCTCGCTGCGCGCGATGCGCGACGACGAGGACGCAGCCGTCGCGATCGGCAAGAACGTCGTCGCGATGCGCCTCATGGTCCAAGGCGTCGGCGGCGCGTACGCCGGGCTGAGCGGAGCGCTCCTCGCGGGCTTCATCGGCGGCTGGTCGCCGTCCTCCTGGCAGTACGTCGAGACGCTCGCGCTGCTCACCGCGATCATCGTCGGGGGCATCGGCAACGACGGCGGGGTGCTCCTCGGCACCGTGATCGTGCCCGTGCTGATCCTGCAGGGCGTCCAGTTCCTCCCGCAGATCTCGGGCCATCCCGGGCTCGTCGAGGACTTCGGCTGGATGATCCTCGGGCTGCTCACGATCGCGTTCATCTTCGTCCGCTCCCAGGGCCTCATACCCGAACGACGGTCCGGGTCCGGACCCCCCGGGTCGCGCGACCTCGACGCGCCCGCGCCAGCGCCCGCGTTCGCGCCGGTGCCCGCTCGCGGGTTCGCGCCCGTGTCCGCGGTGGCGGCCGCGTCCGCGCCCGTGTCCGCGGTGGCGGCCGCGTCCGCGCCCGTGTCCGCGCCCGCGCCCGTGTCCGCGCCCGCTCGCGTGCCGCGGGTCGCGGCGCGGGTGCTCGAGCGGACGCCTCCGCTCCCGGCGGGCGGGGCGCCGGGCGAGGACATCCTCGCGGTCCGCGACCTCGTTCGGAACTTCGGGGGCGTGCGAGCGGTCGACGGCGCGACGTTCGCGGTGCGCCGGGGCTCGATCACCGGGCTCATCGGTCCGAACGGAGCGGGCAAGTCGACGGTGCTCGGGATCGTGAGCGGCTTCATCCCGGCGAGCTCGGGGTCGGTCCGCTTCGAGGGCACCGAGGTCACCGACGTCGCCGCATTCCGGCGCGCGCGCCGCGGCCTCGTCCGGACCTTCCAGCTGCCCCACGAGTTCGGCCGGCTCACGACCATCGAGAACCTCCTCGCCGCGGTGCCGCGCCAGCGCGGCGAGACCGCGATGTCCGTCCTCGCGGGGACCCGCTACTGGCGTGCGCAGGAACGCGAGCTCACCGAGCGGGCGGAGCAGCTCCTCGAGATGTTCGCGATGAGCGAGAAGGCGGGCGACCTCGCGCGCGAGCTGTCGGGCGGGCAGAAGCGCATGCTCGAGGTCATGCGCGCGCTCATGGTCGAGCCGAAGCTCCTGCTGCTCGACGAGCCGATGGCCGGGCTCAGCCCGATGCTCTCCGAGCGGCTCGAGCGCGTGTGCGCCGAGATGCGCGCCGGGGGGCTGTCGATCCTGTTCGTCGAGCACGAGCTCGGCGCCGTCGAGCGCCTCTGCGACCACGTCGTCGTCATGGCCCAGGGCAAGGTGCTCTCGCAGGGCTCCATGGCGGACCTGCGCGCGAACAAGGAGGTGCAGGATGCCTACATCGTCGGCTGAGCGGCCCGGCGGGGGTAGGAGCGCGCTCGCGACGCGCGGCCTCGTCGCCGGCTACGGGGACGTGGTCGTCGTCCACGGCGTCGACCTCGACGTCGCCGAGGGCCGGCTCGTCACGGTCGTCGGTCCGAACGGTGCGGGCAAGAGCACGCTGCTGAAGGCGATCCTCGGGCTGTCGAGGGTGATGGACGGCCACGTCGTCCTCGACGGGGAGGACGTCACGGGTCAGCCGCTCGAGCTGCTCGCCCGGCGGGGCATCGGCTACGTGCCGCAGGTCGACGACGTGTTCGAGACGCTTCGCGTGAGCGAGAACCTCGAGATGGGCGGCTACCTGCTCGACAAGTCCGAGCGCGCGGCCCGGGTCGACGAGGTGCTCGAGGTCTTCCCCGCGCTGAAGCCGAAGATGCGGCGGTACCTCGGCACGATGAGCGGAGGCGAGCGCAAGATGACCGCCGTGGCTCGCGCGCTCATGCTCGCACCGCGCGTCCTCGTGCTCGACGAGCCGACCGCGGGCCTCTCGCCCGCGCTGACGCGCGTCGTGCTCGAAGAGCAGGCGCGGGCGCTCGCGAGCCACGGCAAGGCCGTGCTCCTCGTCGAGCAGAAGGCGCACGCGGCGCTCGAGATCTCGGACTGGGCGTACGTGCTCGTCCGCGGGGCGGTCGCGAAGTCCGCGCCCGCGCGCGAGGTTCTCGCCGATCCCGACATGGCCGAGATCTTCCTCGGGGCCGCGGTCCGCGACGGGGGTGTGAAGTGAACGGAGCGGAGTCCTTCGTCGAAGCGCTCGTCGACTCGGGGGTCACGACGTTCTTCGGCCTGCCCGGGTCGACCGAGGCCCCCCTGCTCGAGGCGATCCGCGCGGCCGGGGCACCCCGCTACGTGCTGAGCCTCCACGAGGGGGCGACGGTCGCGATGGCGGACGGCTACGCGCGGGTGAGCGGGAGCCCCGGCGTCGTCGGGCTCCACACGACCGTCGGGACGATGAACGGCATGAGCCAGCTGTTCAACGCGTACCGCGACCAGTCGCCGGTCGTCATGACCGCGGGGCACAAGGACCGGGCGGTGCTCGCCGAGGACGCGTTCTGCGCGACGCCCGATCTCGCGTCACTCCTTCGTGGCTTCACGAAGTCCGCGTGGCAGACGCTCTCGGCGCGATCGATCGGCGCGGACCTCCGCCGCGCGCTCCAGGCAGCGATGGCACCGCCGCGCGGGCCCGCGTTCCTCGCGCTGCCCGAGGACCTCATGGTCGAGTCCGTGGACGCCGACGCGACCCGATCGGGGCAGGCGTGGCGCCCGACGGACCTCGCGAGTGTGGCGGCGCCCGCGGCGATCCGAGCTGCGGTCGACCTGCTCGCGAGCGCGAGCGCGCCGTTGCTCGTCGCCGGCAGCGGCGCGCTCGGCGCCGCGCAGGCCCTTCTCGGCGTCGCGCGCGACTTCGAGCTTCCGCTCGTGTACACGGACTTCTCGGACCTCGGCTCGCTGCCGTACTCGCCGTGCGACGCGCGCCACCTCGGCCTCTATGGCGAGGAGCGCTCGGTGCTCGACGGCTGCGACCTCGTGCTCGCGGTCGGGTCGCGCGTCTTCTACCCGTTCTCCGACGCGACTCGCGCGCGCCTTCCTCCCGGCGCGCGCCTCGTGCACGTCACCGCGGACCCGTCGCACGTCGGGCGGTCCGTGGCCGCGGATCTCGGGCTCGTCGGGGACGTCGGCCTCGTGCTCGACGCGCTGGCAGCGGAGCTCGCGGCGCGCGGCGGGCTCGATCCCTCCCGCCGGGCGGCGCGCGCCCGGCGCCTCGCGCAGGCCACGGCGGCGCGCGGCGAGCGCGTCGCCTCCGAGCTCGCGGCCGCACCCGACGCGGTGCCGCTCGCGATCGAGCGGCTCGGCGCGGAGCTCAACCGGGTGCTCCCCGACGGCGTCGTCCTCGTCGACGAGGGCGTGCGCTCCTCCCGGCGCCTGCTCCGCTACCTGCGGCCCCCCGAGGACGCGCTCGTGCTCCGCACGACGGGTGGCTCGCTCGGCTGGGGGGTCCCCGCGGCGATCGGTGCGAAGCTCGCCGCTCCGTCGCGTCCGGTCGTCGCGGTCGTCGGCGACGGGAGCCTCCACTTCTCGGTGCAGGCGATCTGGAGCGCGGTGACCGAGCGCGCGCCGGTCGTCGTCGTCGTGCTCGACAACGGCGGCTACCTCGCGGTGAAGCGTGCGGTCGAGGGCTTCCTCGGTGTCGCACGAGACGACCGCTTCCACCCGGGGACCGAGCTGCCGGGGATCGACCACGTCGCGGTCGCGACCGGCTACGGCGCGACCGGGGTCGACGTCGGGTCCGCGTCCGGTCTCGCGGAGGCGGTGCGGGACGCGCTCGCGCGCGAGCAGACCGTCGTCATCCGCGTTCCCGTCGTCGCGATCCGTCCCTGAGGAGGGACGTTGCCGATCGACTACCTGCCGCTCATCGACGAGATCACCGCACCGCTGCCGCCGATGCCGGTCGTCCGGCTCGGGACGCCGCCGTGGCGACCGCTCGGGGTGCCGCTCGAGCGCGCGCGGGTGATGGTCCTGAGCAGCGCGGGCGTGCACCTGCGTGACGATCCGCCGTTCGCGCCGACCAACGACCTCACGGTGCGCCGCCTGCCCGCGAGCACGCCGGCCGCCTCGCTCCGCCCGTCGCACCCGAGCCCGATCCGCCGGCCCGGCATGCTCGACGTGAACGTCGTCCACCCCTACGAGCGCCTCGCGGAGCTCGCCGCCGAGGGTGAGATCGGCGGCGTCACCGAGTACCACCTGAGCATCCTCGGGGCGATCAAGACGCTCGTCGCCGTCGTCGAGGAGATGGGCCCGCACGTCGCGAACGCGGCGCGCGAGGCCGGCGCGGACCTGCTGCTGCTCGTGCCGCTCTGCCCGGCGTGCCACCAGAGCGTCGGCGTGCTCGCGCGCGCGGTCGAGCGCGCGGGGATCCCGACCGTGACGCTCGCGGGTGCGCGGGACATCACCGCCCGCGTGCGGCCGCCGCGTGCGGTGTTCCTCGACTTCCCGCTCGGCAACTCGGTCGGCCGGCCGCGTGACCGGGCCGGCCAGCGCCGCATCTGCACGGCCGCGCTCCGTGCGGCGGCGGCGGCGACCGCTCCGGGGGAGATCGTCGACCTCGAGGAGAAGTGGCCCGTCGCGGGCTGGGAGGACCTCGTCGTCGCGGCCTACCGGACGGAGGCCGACATCGTCACGAGCCAGCGCATGAGCGAGTTCTCGCCGGACGGTCGCCACGTCGCGGCCGACGACGTCGCCGCGGTCGAGTCGATGATCTGAGCGCTCGGCGCCCCGGGCGCTCTAGGACGCGGCGCGCCCGCGCTCGCGGTGATCCCCGTGGATCGTCGTCCGGAGCGTCCGGAGCGCCTCGCCCTCGATCTGGCAGACTCGGCTCGGGCTCACGCCGAGGAGCTGGCCGACCTGCGCGAGCGACAGCTCGCCGAGGTAGCGGTTCGCGATGACCACGCGCTGGCGCTCGGGGAGCGCGGCGATCGCCGTGCGCACGCGGGAGCGCTCGTCGGAGTCGACGGCGCGAAGGGCGGGATCGGGCGCGAACGCGTCGGCGATGCACTCTCCGAGCGGCGACGGCTCGCCCTCGTTCGGCGCGCCCGGCGCGGGCGCGTCGAGGTGGAGCAGCTGCGCCTCGGCGATCGCCATGCGCGTCGCCGCCTTCGCCCGTCGGCCGCCACCGATCGCGTCGACGACCTCGTCGCACGCGGGGAGGCGCTGGCGTTGGGCGGTGATCGCGTCGTACTCGCCCCAGTACTGCGTGACGCGCCGGCGCTCGGCGCGTGGCATCCAGTCGAGTCGGCGGAGCTCGTCGAAGACCGAGCCGCGGATCCGAATGCGCGCGTACGGGGGGAACGGAGGAAATGGCGGCTCCCCGGCAGCCGGGCGCCAGCGCCCGATCGCGTCGACGAGCCCGAGCAGGCCGAAGCTCCGGAGGTCGCCCGTGTCCCAGTACCCGCGCACGCTGTGAGGCAGCCTGCGGACGACCTCGTCCACGAGCGGCAGGTAGGCGAGCACGAGATCGTTCCGGGCGCCGGGCGCGTCGCCTTCGAAGAAGTGGCGCCAGGTCTCGGTCAGGTTGTCTTGGGCAGTCGTCACGTCGAAGCCTCGTAACCGCGGTCGACGGGGAGCCGGCCGCGCTTCCCACTACTCTCGGCCGTGTCAGCCGCGCCTCGTAGGGCCGAACGACTCCTAATGCACGGAGAGTGGTCACGTTCACGTGCTGAGCGTTCGCCGCCCCACCCGCCCGGATCGCCCCACCCG
>Ga0307373_10015406_pt1 | contig 10405 bp, 11 predicted proteins | sample OX2MG_FD_202534 | JGI IMG/M metagenome (GOLD analysis project Ga0307373, IMG submission 202534) | Soil microbial communities from Risofladan, Vaasa, Finland - OX-2 | ecosystem: Environmental > Terrestrial > Soil > Coastal area > Acid sulfate soil | place: Finland: Risofladan, Vaasa | collected...
CTTCGGCAGCCTGCCCTTCAACCCCATGGTCCCGCCGATCGACCCTGAAACCGGACGTGTGAACCCCATGGCACATGTCCACGAACTGGCCGACATGATGCAGCGCATCTATAGGCTCGGAGATCAGCAGACCTTCCAACTCCGTGAGTCGATCAAAGAGACCTACGCAATCAATGGCGTCGGAACCAAGCCGTTCGTGCCAGAGCCGGGACAACAGTATCTCCCCTTTGATGCCATTCGCGACGTTCTCGTCCGGGAAGAAGCACACACTCTCCTCGGCCGGCTATCACCGATCTTCGACCTTGGGCTGTTCAGCGAGGCTGGCGACGGCGCGCCAGCTCTTGATAACGTCCTCTCCACGCCGACGGCCATCCGGCTGAGTCAGTTGCCCGGTGACCAGGTGAAGAATGCTGTCGCAGAATTCTTCCTGCTGGCGTTGTACAGCTTCATGATCCGACGTGAGCAGCCACACCGGTTGGAGCGGCTCCTCGTCCTCGATGAGGCTTGGCGGCTCGTCAACTCACCGAAGCTTCAGCCTCTGATGCGCGAGGGCCGAGCATTTGGACTCGGCGTCATCATCGCCACCCAGTTCCCACGTGACCTGCCGGAACAGGTCGCTGGATCCACTGCGACGCGCGTCTTCTTCAACCAGACCAAGGCCGAGCAGATACGCGAGATCCAGCGCACACTCGTTGGCAAGACCTCGGGACAGGAAGCGGATCACCTGGGGAGCCTCGTCCGCGGACTGGCGCCGCTGGACTGCGTCTTCCAGAACATCCACTACAAGCCGTGGGTGCGGCTCAGGGCGATTCCGTACTATGCGCGCCTGGAGGCCGAGACGGACGAGCAGGCCACCGAGTAGTCGTCATAACAATCTCAGCCACGAGAGGGCACCTAGGCGACGGACGGTCGACAGGGCACCTCGATGTAGCCGTTGGAGCGCAGGTTCTCTCGCGTCGTTGCAGGCACCAGATTTGAGGGATGGACAGGTGACGGCAGCCGACTATCAGGCAATCGCTGATTCGATCACGGCCCTGGTCGCGCTGAGCGCACTGGGGTGGATCAAAGGGCTGCCGGTAGCTCTGACCTCATGGTCCAGGGTGAGGATGCGGAGAGCGACCGCCCGTCTGTTTTCCCGTGAAGTCGCCGCGCTTCCCTCTAGCGAGTTCAACCCGGAGGTGTCGCTTGAGGCCGGCATCGCCTTTGCCCGTCAGGCGGCGATGTCCGGGCATCCGCCGTACACAGTGACGCAAGGTGGGGTCAGCCCGGAGCAGCCACTCGACTACCTTCTCGCCAAAGTATGCGAAGTGGTCTGGGAGGCTGCCTCGTCAGCGCAGTCAGAGCTTGACCCGTACCTGGTTCCGATTCGCAATTACCTGGCCGCGCTCATCGAGAAGGCGGGCCTGAACCCGGCACGCGATTTCGCCCTGGGCGTCCTCACCGAGCGGGTACGGCAGGAGGAAGACGGCTGGCCTGATCAGCCCGGCACCGAGCAAGAGCGAGCTGGGCGCCGCCAGGCTCACGGGCATCCCGATGCGCACCTGTGCCTCCTGGAGCGGAAGCACGAAGTTGAGGCGGCCATCTACGCCGTCAGCCAGCCAGCATGAGGGAAAGGCCAGGACGGGTGAGAAGCCGCGTACATGGTGCCAGCGGCGGGCCGACGACCCTGACCGGCCAAGAGGTCATAGACGCGGCCTCCGCTTATCCCCCCATGATCGTGACTATGTGTTACGACTCTGCCGAGATCCTGGCGGGTTCGTATCCAGAGCTGCGTATCGCGGAGGGAACACGGTCGTCGCTGCTGCCCGGTGTGACGGACCCCCGCACCGTTGAGCACGGCTGGTGCGTGAAGCAGGACGGAACGATCATCGACCCTGTGTTCAGCCTGGAGATCGCACGCCAGCCAGACCTTGACCCGGCATCTGTCGAGGTGACCTACACCGAACACGTCACCCACGAGACTCAGCACACTCGCCCGGCAGGCCAACTGCGTGATCGGATCCGGTACATGGCCAACCGTGCCCGGCCACCGCTGCGGAAACCGAGTCAGCGATGGAAGTTCGCCGAAGCTCAGCGCGACGCATGGGTCGCCGCTGCTCACCGCGCGGCAGGAAGACAATGACCCCAATTGACATCCCCGGCGAACTCCGGGATCGCGCGGTCAGTTTGGTGGAGCGTTACTTCGCCACCGATGGTGACGGCCGGGCGCGTTATTCAGGAGCACAGTTCGAACGGCTTGGGGGCGGCGGTGACCGGCCGGATGTCGCCTGCCGCTTCACAGAAGCTGATCTGCTCGCGGTCTCCATGCTGAGTGTCCGGATCGACGGCTACCACGCGCTGCACGTCCTTGAGTACCGCGCGGACGAGCTGAACAGCCTGCTGGCCGAGATCCCCGCCGACATAGCCTTGGCTGACCCGGGTGCCGGTGACCTGGTCGCTGATGGCATGCCTGCCGACGTGCTCTGGCAGGCGGTATGCGAGATCAGGCCCAGGCCGAAGGACAAGCGCATTGGGCCAGTGGCCGCCGGGAAGCTCCTCGCACGCAAACGACCACACCTAATACCGGTATACGACAGCCGAGTGAAGAAGGTCCTGCACCGGCCCTACACCGACCGTTGGTGGTGGCGCGACCTCCGGGCTCAACTCGCCGGCGACCCAGCCCTTGTGCACCAGCTCGAATCGGTCCGCGTGAGATCGAACGCGGGCCACCTGTCCCTGCTGCGCACCTTTGATGTGATGTGCTGGATGTACAGCTGGGAGCAGCAGCCGTAGCCCATCCCGGAGAACCCAGCTGGCTTCGGCATCGAGGTTTGGCCCCGGCGTCTGCTGGCCTGGGCGATCTGGTGATGGCATCTTCGGTGAGCCTTTCGCCGGGTGTGGCTGGGTGGCTGCTCGTGGCGACGGCGGTGCGTTTGGCGGTGATGCCGTGAGCCGGTCCTAGACTTGACGGGCGTGAAACGCCATCCGCCCCTCGGCGGTGAATGGCTTGGGCGGGCCGGGGTGGTGCCACGATCAGGTTGGGCATCGCGGCACGTCACGAGGGGAGGACGCTGGTTCCGTGAGGCCGTGGGAGGAGTACCAGCATCGGACGGCCGACCTGCTCCACGAACTGGAGTTCACTGTCAAGGTCAACGATCCGCTCCGCGCATCCAACGGCGTGGTCCACAAGGTCGACGTGTCCGCGCGGATCGTGGTGGCCGGCGTGCCGGCTCTCTGGATCGTCGAGTGCAAACTCTGGGCCAGGAGGGTTCCGAAGGAGAAGGTGTCCGCGCTCAAGGACATCGTTGATGACCTGGCCGCCGACCGCGGGCTGCTGATGTCTGAGAAGTGGTTCCAGTCCGGGGCCATCCAGCTGGCGGCGGCGAAAAACATCACGCTGAGCAGCCTCGATGATCTGCGGGGCAACGCCGCCGAGCAGCTGATCGCGTCCCGGGTGACGCGCGCTGAACTGCTCCTGCTGGACTTGATACGCCGGCTCACCAGAGACCTGCGGACCTTCGGGCCGGCGGTCCCCCACCTGATGCCCGTTCTCGCGGAGAGGCTTACGGACGCGGACCGGGCCGAGTTCGCCCAGCGTCCCGCCGCTGCCGACTTCCGCGATGGGATCGCTGAGCTGGCGAGCCGGCTCGGGGACGCCACCGTCCGCGGCCTGGTGCCTTCAAAGCTCGACGGGACACTGATGTACCGCACCTGGAAGGACGGGGTCCGGGCGGACGAGGCCAACGAGACCGCCGCGGTGATCGGTCATCTGGCACAGTCGCTGAACCAGGGGAGGCTCGGGGACTGGCCTGTCGTCATCAAGGCATTCGACGTTCCGAAGCTCGCGTGGAGTATGCCTCAGCTACTCGGAGTCGTGGAACCCGGCCTGGTGGTGCTGGAGGAGCGGGTTGACGCACATGAGGCAAGCATCCGGGCAAGGCCATGAGCGGTGTTGTTATCGGCGTGATCAGCGCCCTCGCGGTGGCCGCTGTCGGGGCTGGGCTGAAGTGGGGCAGGACCGCGTTCGCAGCGGTCATGCGGCGTGTGCGCCCTGACCACGCGACTCTGAGCGCCCGCCCTGCTTGGTCACTGATCGCCTCGGGGCTGTCCGGCGGCCGATCAGCTGTCCGCGTTCTGGTGGCATGCGCGCCGAGCCGGTCGCTGCGCCCGGCCAGCATCGACCCTGACCTGGCGATCCCTTTCATCCGTTCGAGTTTCCCCGGCATGTTTCCTGACCAGCCCGCACTGTCGCTGCCACGCGAAGGTGTCAAGTTCACGGTCTCGTCCGAGGGCAGCCCGTCGGACGGGTATGCGTGGGCGTGGGCGTCGGGACGGGTGGACCTGTGCACTCTCATCAGCCTGGAGCCGGGACCGGATGGGCGGTACGTGGTCCCGGTCCTGGAGATCCTGCGCCCGATCACCTTGATGGCCGACGCGCTCTCGGGTCCAGCCTACTCCCGCGTTTACGGCAAAACCCGCTCCCGGCTACCGAGGCGGTTTGACTGGTTCATCGCCATGAGCACCGATCTCCTGCGCCCGGCAGACGGCGCGACCGTCCCGTGGTATGACCTGGAATTTCCCAGCCGCCGACCGGCGCGGGCGGGCGCGAGCCAGCACCCGTTCTGCCCACCGGCTGGATACGCCAGCGCTCGTCTGCGCGGCTGGAGTCCGCGACATCCCGTATCGGAGCTGCTCGCCGTGTTCCTTGAGGACTTCCTGAAGCAGAACGGATACCACGCCGTCGACGACGCCGTTGCTGACACCACCGACGCAGCGACCGCGTCCATCATCACCCACACGAGTCCCGGCTCGGTGCTTGAGCGCTCTCCCGATGATCGCGACGACCAGACACTGGCCGAATAACTGCCGGGGCTACGGGCCATGCCCGCGCCTCCACCGTCCCTCGTGGCCGGCCGCGCGCCGCAGAGCTGTGCCTCGACGCCGACGGCGATACCCACTAGATCCCCTGCTGGATCGAAGCGGAACATCGCGCCGGTTCTGTGGCCCTGAAGCCGCCGCCACCTCTCTTACGGCACGCGGCCTGAGATCCCCGGCGTTTGAGGGTGGACCGCCAGAATGACCGCGCGCTGGCCGACTCGCCGCAGGCGACACAACTACTGGGCCTGGAGCCTTCCACAACGATGATCACTTCGGTTGTAGCCTCCATGTAGCTGTGAGCCACCACAGGTAGGGGAGGAAGCGTGGAGATCCAACTGCGCGATGGGCCGCTCAGCGGCGAGCGACGCCAACACCCACTGCATCCGCAACTCTTCGGCGAAATCATCGAGGAGCGGGTTCATGTGTGGCAGCGGCAGGACCCCCAGGCTTGGGCGCCTCCCGACCGCAGAGTTCCCGTCTACGATTACGCGGGTGTCCTGACCATCGCCCGGTAGAAGGCCACACACCAGACGTGCCGCCATTATGGGAATGTTGCGGTCAAGGTGGCCGCCTCCACGATTTCGGCTGGTGGTTGAATCGCGATGAGCACGGGTCACCTGTGGCTGCCGGAGTCCTACCTACGGCGAGAGTCAGAAGTCCGCGCTCGCGGCGCGGTGATCGCGGTGACAGGACGCGACGTCGGGATTGCGCCGGTGACCGAGGGCCAGGTCCGAGAGGTCGCATCCGGGCTAGTCACCGAGACCACCTTCCCGCTGCTGGCCGGTTTCACGTTGGTGATAGGCAGCAGGTCCCACCACAGTCACGCCGAATTGCGCGCTGAACAAGTAAGCGCGGCCGGCGAGTTTCTGCCGTCGCCCTATCGTGAGCGCGCGATTGGCTTCCTCGAAGCGGGCCACCGCGACCTAGTGTTCTGCCAGGAGCAGTTGCTCCTGGCAATGCGGCTGGTCATCGAGCACGGCCAGCCCGGACCACCTGGAGAGATCGACAGGTTGGGCATGGCGCGGCTCCTGCTTGGCGTGACCGACTTGATGGTGTCGGGGGATGGGCTCGAGACAGGCACCGCCGAAGATGTCGCGGTCGCTCTCGCGCTGCGGCGCCTAGGACTGCCCAAGGCGGAGAAGATCAACTACGAATACGCGCGGTGGTACGACTTGCTGGTCACTCGCGCCCGCGCCGCCGCTGGCACACCGGGTGCGATGGACCTCGACGAGCTATTCACAGCGGCCACCGGGCTTGACATCGAGGACTTCCTGGCCATCGCGTGGGTACACGCCGCACCGCTGTACAGCCCACATAGCGTCCGGGACCTCCAGGCGGCCGGCTTTCACACCGTGCTGGAGCGCCTCCAGCACGAGTACCGCAACCCAGACACCGCCGCTGCCGCCGCCGCACTGCTCATCGGTAACGTGGCCACTATGCGCGCTCGCTTCGCGGGTGACAGCTCTGAACTGCACCGGTCATCGCTTCGGCCCTTCTGGGAACATCCCTACATCCGCCTTGAGAGCGGCCGCATACTCCCGGTGTCCTCGGAGCTGATGCTGAACCGAGGCATCCGCGGCGTTTACCACCTGCTGATCGATCAGACAGGACGGACCAGGGCAGCCGGTGTGAACGAGCTGACGAGTTTCATCGGTCGACTCCACGAGGACTATCTCACCAGCCTCATGCGCCGCGCATTCGCACACTCTGAGCACGGCACGTTTGTCAGCGAGGCCGACGTGATCGCGGCGAACAGGGACGGCGCCATCGTCACCGACGACACCATCGTCCTTGTCGAGATGCTAACCGCGACCTTGCGCCTGGAGACTCTGGAGAAGGGTGATCCGGCGCACTACCAGCGCGACTTCGACCGCTTCTTCAAGAAGAAGACGGCACAGCTCGTCCGCGCTGTCGAGGAGGTCGGAGCTGGCCGGTGGACCGTACCGGGAGTCTCGCCAGCGTCGGTCCGCCGCGTCGTTCCGGTGCTCGCCAGCCTCCATCCGTTCCCACTCTTCGGGCCGATGTGGAACCCCTTCAGAGCCGCGTTCGGCCAACCGGTGTTCGGCCAGAAGGCCACGGTCATGCCGCTACAGCTGGTTACTGACGAAGACCTCGAAGTGCTGGAAGCATTCCAGTTGGCCGACTCCGTTCCCATCGCCGACGCGCTCACGCGCCGCGCTGGAAACCCGGCATGGATCGAGTCACGTATGACCAATGTCATCCTGCGAGCCTGGAACCTCACAGAACCTGACAATCCAGCCATGCACGCGTCTTACCTGACCGCAGTCACGGCCTTCCGAAACGCGGCTGCCCGAATCTACGAGCTGGACTGAAGCCCCGCCGAGAGCGGTCAGGACACAAGGAAGACGTCTTCGGACACCTCCAGACGTGGGGGAATGGGGTCGATCCCCCCTCGGACACATCGTGATCATGGCCTGACCTGCGATTATCTTATGGGGCCGAGGATCTGCGCGGCGCGTTCCCGCAGGTCGGGGGTGTGGTGGTTGTGTCGGGTTCAGGTTACGGGCAGGTAACATGACGCGCAGCCTGAGGCGCGCCACGGCCGGCCACCTGGCATGAATCTACCCTTATCCGGGCGCGCATTCCGTGCCGGTATCCGGCTTTTCGCTGATCTGCTTCTCACGGGCTTTCAGCAGCAAGTGCAGTACCGCCCGAGCCGCACCGGGCGTCAGCGCGGGCGGTTCTGAGGAGAACTCAACCGTCAGCCGGTCACCGGCCGCCGTCTTCCTGGCCATGTCGCGCGCTTTCCTCTCGATCATGTTCTGGCGGGCGACCATCCTGACGCCTCAGGCGTCCGGTCCTCGCTCGCAGCGGCATCCGGCGATTGACGCTGGTCGCGGTGCCTGTGCTGTCAGATGCTCCAAAGTGCCTGTGTCGGTGACAGGCGTGCGGCGCGGATGGCGGGCAGCAGCCCGGCCAGGGCGCCGATCACAAGGGCGGCGGCCAGGCCGCCGCCCCAGGCCTGGGGCGGGATGACGACGGCCTCGCTATGGGCGCGGGCGTAGATGGCGGTGGCGGCGGCGCCGAGGATGACGCCGCCGGCGCCGCCGGCCAGGGCGAGCAGGATCGCTTCGGCCAGGAACTGGGCGCGGATCTGGCCGCGGGTGGCGCCTAGCGCGCGGCGCAAGCCGATCTCGGAGCGGCGTTCCAGGACGGAGATGACCATGATGTTGGCCACCCCGATCGCGCCAACCAGCAGCGCGACCGCACCCAGGCCGAGGAACAGGGTGTCCAGTGCGCCCTTGGCGTCGGCCTGGGCGGTGAGCGCGGCCGAGGGCTGGGAGACGTCGACCTGGCCGGGGTCTTCCGGGTTGGCCTGAGCGCCGAGCAGGTTATCGACCGCGGTGGTAGCGGCCGGGTCGTTCGTGGTGCGGACGTAGATCTCGGAGGGGTGCCCGTCGAAGTGCAGGTACTTCTCGGCGGCCGGGAAGCCGATCAGGACCGCGGAGTCGATCTCCGGGGCATAGGTGTCCGGGTTGAGGATGCCGGTCACGTAGAACCACTGGCCGCCGACCCAGATCCGCATCCCGGGCCGGATCCGGTCTATGCCCAGCAGCTGCGCCGTGACGGCGCCGAGCACTGCGACCGGCTCGCGGGCGGTCGCCGCGTTCAGGAGCCGGCCCTGCGCGAGGCTGGTGCCGGCCGCCGCAGGAAGGCCCAGGCTGGCGGCGTCCACGCTGAGACCGTTGGTTTCGATCGAGGGGATGAGCGGGGACTTATAGACGCTGACATTGCCGACACTGCCGATGTCCTGCAACCCGATGACCCCGGGCAGCCGGGCGATCATGCCCGGCGCCGCTACCGGCAGCTCGGCGGTGGCGCCGGCGAAGGTCTGCCCGTTGGTGACGGTGAGCAGGTTGGTGCCCAGCTGCTGGATCTCTGCCAGTAGCGCGGCGGAGGAGGATGCGGCCAGGCCCAGCACCGCGACGGTCACCGCGACCCCGATCGCGATGCCCAGCGCCGAAAGCCCGGCGCGCAGCTTGCGGGTCCGCAGCCCGATGCTGGCCAGCCCGGCCAGGTCACCCGGCCCCAGCCGGGCCGGGACCGGGGCCGCCGAGACGGCCGTCCCGGCGGGATGCCCGGACGCCATGGTCATGAGGTTCCCTCCCGAACGTGCCGGAACCCGCCGCCGGTGGTGGCGGTCCCGGTATCCGCTCCGGTGTCGGTGATGACGCGCCCGTCGAGCATCTCGATGCGCCGCCGCGCCCGGGCGGCGACGACGTGGTCGTGGGTGATGATGATGACCGTCGTGCCCTGCTGGTTGAGTTCCTCCAGCAGGCTCAGGATGGCGGCGCCGGTGGCAGAGTCGAGGTTCCCGGTCGGCTCGTCGGCCAGCACCACCGGCGGGCGGCCGGCGATCGCCCGGGCGATCGCGACCCGCTGCCGTTCCCCGCCCGACAGCTGGGTCGGCCGGGCGGCGGCCCGGTGCGCCAGCCCGACCTGCTCCAGCGCGGCGACGGCCAGCAACCGCCGCTCCGCCCGCCGGACGCCGGCGTACAGCAGCCCGTCGGCCACGTTGCTCAGCACGCTCTGGTGCTCGGCGAGGAAGAACTGCTGGAACACGAACCCGATCCGGGCCGCCCGCAGCCCGGCCAGCTCCCGGTCGGTCATCCGCGCCACGTCCAGGCCGGTGACGCGCACCGTCCCGGCAGTCGGCTTGTCCAGGGTGCCCATCAAGTGCAGCAGCGTGGACTTGCCCGACCCCGACGGGCCGAGCACCGCCACCAGCTCCCCGGCGGAAACCGCCAGACTCGCCTGATCCAGCGCCCGCACCGGCGGCTGCCCCGGGTACACCTTCGACACCCGCTCCAGCTCCAGCACCGGCACCGGCAACCCGCCCGGCCCGTCCCCGCGGGCTAGGGCCGTCCCCGCGGCGGTCACGATGCCGCCACCACGACGCGCTGCCCGGGGGTCAGCGCCCCGGTCACCTGCACCAGCCCGCTATCGCCGTCGTAGATCCCCCCGGGCGTCACCGGTACCCAGCGCCGCGTGTTTCCGGGGCCGACGACTTCCACCGCGTACCCCCCCGGGGCCTGCGCTACCAGCGCCGTCACCGGCACCGCGAGCACCGGGCCTGGGCTGCTCGCGGTGGTGATGTTCACCGTCACGGGCGCCTGGTCAAGGGTCCCCGCCGCCCCCGGGTCGGTCAGCTTCACCTCCACCGGGGTCGTCGTGGCCGGGTTCTGCCCCGGCCCCGACCCGGACGTGGTGGTCGCCACCGTGCCGACCGAGGAAACCATTCCCGGCGTGGTCGTCCCGTCCGGCAGCGTCACGGTCACAGCATCGCCCGCCTTGACCTCCGACTCCTGAGAGACATCCAGCGGGATCGTCACCACGTGCCGGTCCGACGTCGCGGCCAGCACCGGCCCTGACGCCGGGCCACCCAGGCTCCCGGTGACCTGGCTGACCCGCAGCGCGTTCGGCTCGAACACCATTGATCCTGTTGGCTAATTCATGACACGCCGGGCGAGGTGCTCGATGCGGGCGTCCTGACTGGCCAGGATGCCGCGTGCGGCCGTTTCTTCCT
>Ga0307373_10015408_pt1 | contig 10404 bp, 6 predicted proteins | sample OX2MG_FD_202534 | JGI IMG/M metagenome (GOLD analysis project Ga0307373, IMG submission 202534) | Soil microbial communities from Risofladan, Vaasa, Finland - OX-2 | ecosystem: Environmental > Terrestrial > Soil > Coastal area > Acid sulfate soil | place: Finland: Risofladan, Vaasa | collected...
CCCGGCCAAGTTAATTCCCGTTCATCTTGAACGCGGCCAATGTCTACCGATTCTTGCGATTTCGTCGCGTGTGCTCGCCGTCGAATTTGTCGGCGATTCGCTTCGCGACGCGCGCACTCACGAACGGAGTGACGTTGCCGCCGAGCATGCCGATCTCCTTCACGAAGCGCGAGGAGATGAACTGGAAGCGATCGGACGCCATGAGGAACAGCGTCTCGACATCCGAGTTGATCCGGCTGTTCATGCCCGCCATCTGGAATTCATATTCGAAGTCCGACACCGCGCGTAAGCCGCGAATGATGACCGACGCGCCGTTGTCGACGGCGAATTGCATCAGCAGCGTGTCGAAAGGCTTCACCGCGATGCGCCGGCGCGCGTCGGCTGGAAGGTGCTCGATCTCCGCCTTGACGATGGCGACGCGTTCTTCGGTCGAGAACAGCGGCCCCTTCCCGGCGTTGCGTGCAACGCCGACCACGAGGCGATCGACCACTTTGGTCGCGCGCACGATGATGTCGGTGTGGCCGTTGGTGATCGGATCGAACGTCCCCGGATAAACGCCCACGCGCGAAGCGCTCATCATTTCCCCCCTGACTCGCCGTCACCGTTCTCGCCGGTTTCCGCCAGATGCGCCACGGACACGACGCGCGCGCCTTCGTCGAGCGTGAAGACCCGAACGCCGCCGCTGCCGCGCCGCCGGAGGCTGATATCTTCGACCGGCGTGCGGATGACGGTGCCTTCATTGGTGACCAGCATGAGCTGATCCTGATCGCGCACCGAGAAGACGGCGACCGTAGCACCCTGGCCCCGGCTCGCCTTCATGTTCTCGATACCCTGCCCGCCGCGGCCGGTGATGCGGTAGTCGTATGCGGAGCAGCGCTTGCCGAAACCCTTCTCGGTGACGGTGAGCAGGAATTCCTCGCGCGCCGCCATTTCGCCGAACTGCTCCTCGGTGATGGTGGCGGCGACGGCTTCGTCGGCATCGGCATCTTCCGCCTGTTCCTCACCATGACGGCGCCGGTTTGCCTCGACGATGTAGGCATAGCGCAGCTCGGACTCGACGTCTTCGTGGCGCAGGATCGACATCGAAAAGACTTCGTCGGCCTTCGCCAGCTTGATGCCGCGCACGCCGACCGAGCCGCGGCTCGTAAAGACGCGCACGTCCTCGGCCGGAAAACGGATGACCTTGCCGTTGCGCGTCGCCAGCAGCACGTCGTCCGAAGCGGTGCAAATCGCGGCGGCGATGAGACGGTCGTCCTTGTCGTCGCCCTCAAACTTCATCGCGATCTTGCCGTTGGCCTTGACCTCCTCGAAGTCGCCCAGCGCGTTGCGCCGGACATAGCCGTTTGCTGTCGCGAAGACGATGGTCTTGCCCTCGATCTCCTGCGCGGTCTCGGGCAGCGGCATCACCGTCGAAATCGATTCCGTCGTCGGCAGGTTGGGCAGCAGGTTGACCATCGCCTTGCCCCGCGACTGCGGCGTGCCGACCGGCAGCGTGTGCACCTTGAGCTTGTAGACGCGGCCCGACGACGAGAAGAACAGCACCGGCGCGTGCGTCGAGGCGACGAAGACCTGGCTGACGAAATCCTCTTCGCGCACCGCCATGCCGGCGCGGCCGCGGCCGCCGCGCCGCTGCGCGCGATATGTCGCCAGTGGCACGCGCTTGATGTAGCCGGCGTGGCTCACCGTAATGACCATGTCCTCGCGCTGGATCAAGTCCTCGATGTTGGTCTCGGCAGTCGCTTCCTCGATCACGGTCTTGCGCGGCGTGGCGAACTGCTCCTTCGCCTCGCGCAGCTCCTTGCGCAGCACGTCGAGGAGCTTCGGCCGCGAGCCAAGGATCTCGAGATGGCCGCGGATCTCCTCGGTCAGGTCGCGCAGCTCCGCGCCGATCTTGTCGCGCTCCAGCCCGGTCAGGCGCTGCAGGCGCAGGTCGAGGATGGCCCTGGCCTGGTCCTCGGACAGCTTGTAGGTGTTGTCCGCCGCGAGACGCGAGCGGCCTTCCTCCTCGATCAGGGCGATGAGCGGCGCGACCGACGCGGCCGACCACGATCGCGCCATCAACTCGCCACGCGCGGTCTCAGGATCCTTGGCCTTGCGGATGAGTTCGATCACCGGATCGATGTTGGCGACCGCGACGGCGAGGCCAAGCAAGAGATGGGCGCGGCCGCGCGCCTGGCCGAGGAGATAGATCGTCCGCTTGGTGACGACTTCCTCTCGGAACGCGACGAAGGCGGCGATGATGTCCTTCAGGTTCATCAACACCGGCCGCCCGCCGTCGAGCGCCAACATGTTGATGCCGAAGCTTTCCTGCAGCGGCGTGAACTTGTAGAGTTGGTTCAGCACGACCTCAGCCATCGCGTCGCGCTTGAGCTCGACGACGACGCGCACGCCGTGCCGGTCGCTCTCGTCGCGCAGGTCGCTGATGCCGTCGATCTGCTTCTCGCGCGTGAGCTCGGCGATGCGCTCGACCATCCGCGCCTTGTTCACCTGGTACGGAATCTCGGTGATGATGATCGCCTCGCGATCCTTGCCGATCCCCTCGATCGCCGCCTTGCCGCGCATCACGATCGAGCCGCGTCCGGTGCGGAACGCATCGTTGATTCCCGCACGGCCGAGGATAATGCCGCCGGTCGGGAAATCCGGACCCGGCACCGTGGCCATCAGCGCATCGAGCGAGACGGCGTTGTCGTCGATATAGGCGATGCAGGCGTCGACGACCTCGCCCAAATTGTGGGTCGGGATGTTGGTCGCCATGCCCACGGCGATGCCCGAGCCGCCATTGACCAGGATGTTCGGATAGCGCGCCGGCAGCACCTTGGGTTCCTGGTGGCTGCCGTCGTAATTGGGCTGGAACTCGACCGTGTCCTTGTCGATGTCATCGAGCAGCGCATCGGCGGCACGTGACATCCGCGCCTCGGTGTAGCGCATGGCCGCCGGCGGATCGCCGTCCATCGAGCCGAAATTGCCCTGGCCGTCGATCAAGGGCAGGCGCATGGAGAAATCCTGCGCCATGCGCACCATCGCGTCGTAAATCGCCGAGTCGCCGTGCGGATGGTAGTTGCCCATGACGTAGCCGACGATGTTCGCCGACTTGCGGTAAGGGCGGTTCCACTCGTTGCCACCCTCCTTCATGCCGTAGAGGATGCGGCGGTGAACGGGCTTGAGACCGTCGCGCACGTCCGGCAAGGCGCGCGCCACGATCACGCTCATCGCGTAATCGAGGTACGAGCGCTTCATCTCCTCTTCGAGGGAGACCGGCGCGATGCCACTCGGCGGCGGCGGTGTCGGCGGAGTCGGGTTGGCGACCACGGGGCTGGGGGCTCGTTTTCGGGCGGTTTCTCATGCAAACGCTGGCGGGACACGCCAGCGTCGAAGCGTCAAAATTGTACGTGATTTCAGCTTTGCGAACAACGCCGGCAGCCGCCCCAGAGGAGACCGACTCGCTGGATTCGACGAATAATTTTTATCTTATAAAAACAGATGTCTATATCTCACATTAAATGTTTTAGCTGAGGGCAATTTGGGGCCGGAAATCGAGTCGGTTTCGTGCCCATTTTTTCGCAGCGCAAAAAGCACGAATCCGACGGCCAACGGGCCGCGGGACAGCCCGCCGTTTCGATGCCGGAAGCAATATGCCGCTAGAACGGAATCTCGTCGTCGAGGTCCGAGGACGCCGGCGCTTTGGCCCGGCCGCGTCCGGCAGCAGCCGGCGTTGCCGCCGGCTCATCGGCCGCGAAGCTGCCCTCGCCGCCGCCCGCCGAGCGTGCTCCGTCGAGCATCGTGAGCTCGCCGCGGTATCTCTGCAGCACCACCTCGGTGGTGTATTTCTCGGTGCCAGACTGATCGGTCCATTTGCGCGTCTGTAAGGCGCCCTCGAGATAAACCTTCGCGCCCTTCTTCAGGTATTTCTCGATGATCTCGACCAGCTTGTCGTTGAACACGACGACGCGGTGCCACTCGGTGCGCTCCTTGCGCTCGCCGCTCGCCTTGTCGCGCCATGATTCCGAGGTTGCGACCGAAAGGTTGGCGACGCGCGTGCCGTCGTTGGTCGAGCGGATCTCGGGATCGCGGCCGAGATTGCCGATCAGGATCACCTTATTGACGCTTCCGGCCATGTACTGATTCCTTCCGGGGCACGTAGGCCCTCATCCGATTGTCCTGGCCGCGCCTTGCGGAAGCGCAGGCGCGACCCCATGTCGGCGCAAGGCCGGTTGAACCCGGTGTCCTGCACCACTTGGTACCCTAGAACACAATGGGAACATTGCCAAGCACGAAGCTTGTGCCGCATAGTGATACGTCTCTCGCGATTCGGGTGCCCTCGTCCATGCAGCAAATCCGTGTCCGTGGCGCCCGCGAACACAATCTGAAGAACGTCGACGTCGACATGCCGCGCGACAGCCTGGTGGTGATCACCGGCTTGTCGGGCTCGGGCAAGTCGTCGCTCGCCTTCGACACGATCTACGCCGAGGGCCAGCGCCGCTATGTCGAGAGTCTGTCGGCCTATGCCCGCCAATTCCTCGAGTTGATGCAGAAACCCGACGTCGACCTGATCGAGGGCCTGTCGCCCGCGATCTCGATCGAGCAGAAGACCACCTCGCGCAATCCGCGTTCGACCGTCGGCACTGTCACCGAGATCTACGATTACATGCGGCTCCTGTGGGCGCGCGTCGGCGTGCCCTACTCGCCTGCAACCGGCCTGCCGATCGAGAGCCAGACCGTCTCGCAGATGGTCGACCGCATTATGGCGATGGCCGAAGGCACGCGCCTGCTGCTGCTCGCGCCGATCGTGCGCGGCCGCAAGGGCGAATATCGCAAGGACCTGCTCGAATTGCAGAAGCGCGGCTTCCAGCGCGTCAAGGTCGACGGAAAAATGTACGACATCGACGCGGTGCCGGCGCTCGACAAGAAGCTCAAGCACGACATCGAGATCGTCGTCGACCGCATCGTCGTACGCAAGGACCTCGGCAACCGCGCGGCCGACAGCATCGAGACCGCGCTCAAGCTCGCCGACGGCATCGCCATTGCCGAGGATGCCGACAGCGGCAAGCAGACCCTCTTCTCGGCCAAGTTCGCCTGCCCGGTCTCGGGCTTCACCATTTCCGAGATCGAGCCGCGGCTGTTCTCGTTCAACAACCCCTTCGGCGCCTGCCCCACCTGCGACGGCCTCGGCACCAAGCTGTTCTTCGATCCCGACCTGATCGTGCCGGACGAACGGCTGAGCCTGCGCGAAGGCGCGATCGCGCCCTGGAACACGCAATCGACGCAGTATTACGCCCAGACGCTCGACAGCCTCGCGCGCCACTTCAAGATCAGCGCCAACACGCCGTGGAAGGACCTCGACGACAAGGTTCGCCAGGCGATCCTCTACGGCACCGGCGAAAAGCCGGTGACCATGCGCTACGACGACGGCCGCAAGAGCTATTCGACGACGCGGCCGTTCGAGGGCGTCATTCCGAATATCGAGCGGCGCTGGCGCGAGACGGAAAGCATTTGGCGCCGGGAAGAGCTCTCGCGCTACCAGAACACCGCGCCGTGCGAGGCCTGCCAGGGCCGCCGGCTCAAGCCCGAAGCGTTGGCCGTCAAAATCCGCGGCCTCGACATCAGCCAAGTTACCGATATGTCGATCCTCGATGCCGGCGAGTGGTTCGGCGCGCTGAGCCAGAACCTGACGCAGAAGCAGCGCGAGATCGCCGCACGCATCTTGAAGGAGATCAACGAGCGGCTGGGATTCCTGCGCAATGTCGGCCTCGAATACCTGACCCTATCGCGCAATTCCGGCACCCTGTCGGGCGGTGAAAGCCAGCGCATCCGCCTCGCGTCGCAGATCGGTTCGGGCCTCACCGGCGTGCTCTATGTGCTCGACGAGCCATCGATCGGCCTGCACCAGCGCGACAACGACCGCCTGCTGATGACGTTGAAGCGCCTGCGCGATCTCGGCAATACAGTGCTGGTGGTCGAGCACGATGAGGAGGCGATCCGCGCTGCGGATTACCTCGTCGACATGGGGCCGGCGGCCGGCATCCACGGCGGCAAGGTGATCGCCGCCGGGACGCCCGACGAAGTTCTGAAGAGCCCTGACAGCATCACGGCCGCCTATCTGACCGGTCGCAAGCGCATCGAACTGCCGCCGCAGCGGCGCCATGGCAGCGGCAAGACGCTCTCGGTGGTCGGCGCGCGCGCCAACAATCTGCAGAACATCAAGGTCGGATTCCCGCTCGGCGCCCTCACCTGTATCACCGGCGTCTCCGGCGGCGGGAAATCAACTCTCGTTATAGATACTCTCTACAAGGCGTTGGCGCGCAAGCTGATGGGCGCACGCGACCAGGCCGGCGCGCACGACCGCATCGAAGGCGCCGAGCATCTCGATAAGATCGTCGACATCGACCAGTCGCCGATCGGCCGCACGCCGCGCTCCAATCCCGCGACCTACACGGGCGCATTTACGCCGATCCGCGACTGGTTCGCCGGCCTGCCGGAAGCCAAAGCGCGCGGCTATGGGCCGGGGCGCTTCTCGTTCAACGTCAAGGGCGGCCGCTGCGAGGCGTGCGAGGGCGACGGCGTCATCAAGATCGAGATGCACTTCCTGCCCGACGTCTACGTCCAGTGCGACGTCTGCAAGGGCAAGCGCTATAACCGCGAGACCCTCGAGGTCGAATTCAAGGGCAAGAGCATCGCCGACGTGCTCGACATGACGGTGGAGGAAGGCGCGGCGTTCTTCTCGGCGGTGCCATCGATCCGCGAGAAGCTGGCGACGCTCGAACGCGTAGGATTGGGCTACATCCATATCGGCCAGCCGGCGACGACGCTGTCGGGCGGCGAGGCGCAGCGCGTCAAGCTCGCCAAGGAGCTATCGCGGCGCGCGACCGGCCGGACGCTCTATATCCTCGACGAGCCGACCACCGGCCTGCACTTCGACGATGTGAGCAAACTGCTCGAAGTGCTGCACGCGCTCGTCGACCAGGGCAACACCATCCTTGTGATCGAGCACAACCTCGAAGTGATCAAGACGGCCGACTGGATCGTCGATCTCGGACCCGAGGGCGGCTCAGGCGGCGGGCGCATCGTGGCAACGGGCACGCCGGAGCAGATCGCCGTCGCCAAAGGCAGCTACACCGGCGAGTACCTCAAGGCTTATCTCGCGCGCTATTCCGAGAAGAAGCGCAAGCGGGCGTAGGGGCAAACGTTTCGGCTAGGCCATGAACCCATAAACAGGCACCGACCTGTTCGCCATTGTTGGCGGCTGTGTCCGACGGCATGATGAACCCGGAGGCGGGTTATGCGGACCGATGCGATCAAAGCGATAGGTATCGATGACAAAGGCTCACTATGGGTGAAGCCTGCAACAGCCACATTCCCGTACATCTACCGCGAGGCGATGGAGGTGCATTGGGATGCTGAACGGGTCTGCTTGTACAGCCCGAAGCCGCGAGAGTGGACATACATCGACTGGTTTAGACGCATCAGGGATGCGGCACGGGAGCAAGGTGTGGAGCTGACGGTCGAGACGACCACATCATGGTCGAACATCGAAGCTGCTCTTCGGCAGGGCATTTCTACCTCAGGCGGTAGCGGCTGACAGGCTTCCGTTTGCGCACCGAAAGCTGATTCAGTGTGCGAATGAGCCAATACGATCTGACTGACTTCGAGTGGGGGCAAATGGGGTCAGAGTTGATTTTGTCTGCGCAAGCGGGCGTAGAAGGCGAACGTTTCAGCTAGTTTGCCGAGGTTTTCGTTTCGTTGGCACTTGCGGGCATCAGGTCGGACCGCTCCCACCAGCCGCCGCCCATCGCCAAGAACAACGCCGACGTGTCGAGATAGCGCTGCGCCTCGACGCGCACGTAGGCGATCAATGCACGCTGGTGCAGCCGTTGCGCATCGAGCAGATCAAGCAGCGCGGTGTTGCCGGCGTTGTAATTCTGCCGCGCCAGGTCGAGCGAATGGTTCGCCGCATCGAGCGCCGTGCGTGCGTCGGCGAGCAGCGCGGTATCGTGGCGCAAGCCGTCGAGCACATCGGCCACCTGGGCAAAAGATTCGAGCACCGTCCGCCGGTAGATTGCGGCCGAGGCTGTGTAATTGTCCTCCGATGCGCGCTTCTGCGCCTCGAGCGCGCCGCCGTGGAAGATCGGTCCGCTGACGCCGGCCGCCAGGGTCCAGACGCTGCCCGCCGGCGTGAAGAGCTTGGCGGTCGTGAGCGCGATCTGCTCCGCGCTGCCGCCGAGCGTGATGTCGGGATAGAGCGACGCTGTCGCTACGCCGACCGCGGCCGATGCGGCGTGCAGCTCGGCCTCGGCCGCGAGGATGTCCGGCCGGCGATGAACCAGCTCGGACGGCAACGTCACCGGAATCTGCGGCGGCAGAGTCAGCGAGTCGAGGGCGAATTCGGGCGGACGCCACTCGGCGGGCGTCTTGCCGACGAGAACCGACAGCGCATGGCGCGCCACGCTCTCCTGCTGCTGCAGCGGCGGCAATGCCATCCGGTCGGACGCGTGCTGCGCCTCCGCGCTGGCGACATCGGCGTCGGTGGCGATGCCGACGTCGGCGCGCTGGCGCACGAGCGCCAGGGTGCGCTCGTCCTCGGCAACGATGTCCTCGTTCGCCGCGAGCTGTGCGCGCAGTGAGGCGAGCGTCAACGCATGAGAGATGACGTTGCCGGTGAGCGCGAGATAGCTTGCATCGAGCTCGTAGCCGCGAACATCGGCCTCGGCCCGGCGCTGCTCGACCAATCGCCGGATCTTGCCGAACGGATCGAGCGAATAGCTCACCGTCGGTCCGACCGAGAAGGTATTGAACGCCGCGGCCGGAAACTTCAGCCCGAACGCAGCGTAATTCTGGCGCTGGCGCTCGACGCCCGCGGCCGCATCGATCTGGGGAAAGGCGCCGCCCTGCGCCGCGTTGGTGATTTCCTGCGCGGCTTTCAGGTTCGCGGCGGCGGCGGCCAAGTCGGGATTTCCGGCCAGCGCCTGCTTGATGACGTCGTCGAGCGCCGGCGACTTGAACAGCGTCCACCAATCGGCTGCAACCTTCTGGCCGACGGCGAGGCGCTGCGCCGGCTCGGCCACCGGCGTGGGCAGCAGCGCGTCGCCGCCATTCTCATAGGTCGTGTCCGTCGGCGCCGCCGGCGCCTTGAAGTCCGGGCCGACGGTGCAGCCGGCGAGCGTGCCGGCGACGAGCAGGATGGCGGCGACGGTGCGCCGGCCGCAGACGCTCCCCATCCGAGGAGGCCGCGCTTCGTCATGAACCGCAATGCATCGTCGACCCATCATCCCGCGACCTAGTGCATCGCCTTCTCGATTTCCTTCTCGACGGCACGGCCGCGCAGCTTCTCGAGCCCCATTAGCCGCAACGCCAGGTTCTCGTAGAGGGGGACGCTCTGGCCGCGGCTGACCTTGCGCAGGAAGTATTTCTCGAACGCGACCTTGGCCATGTGGACCCAGCGGCCTTCGCTCGACCAGTTGACGTTGCGCGGCGGTATCTGCGGCAGCGCTACGAACGCCACCCCGCCGTCACCGAAATCGGCGAGACACACCGCGTTCCAGCTCGCTTCCTCGCGCGGCGTCTTGCCGTCGACGATGGCGCGGATATTGCGCGCGGTGGCGGTCACCATCGATTCGATCATGAAGCCGGTCTTCGGCACGCCGGTTGGAACCGGCGTCGCTTCGACCGGCGGGATGGCAATGCATACGCCGACCGAGAAGACGTTCGGGTACTTGGCGTTGCGCTGCTTACGATCGACCAGGGTGAAGCCACGCGGATTGACCAGCCCGTCGATGCCTCGGAGCGCCTTGATGCCGCGGAATGCCGGCATGACCATGGCGAACTTGAACGGCACCTCGTGCGTCTTCTTGTCCTTGCCGTCGTCGTCGACCTCGGTGACGTGAAGGCGGCCCGGTTCGACGCGCGTGGTTTTGGCGTTGGTGATCCAACGGATATGCCGCTCGCGCAGCTCGGATTCGAGCAGGCCCTTGGTGTCGCCGACACCGCCGAGGCCGAGATGGCCGATATACGGTTCCGATGTCACGAAGGTCATCGGCACCCGGTCGCGGATCTTGCGGCGCCGCAGCTCGGCGTCGGCGATCATGGCGAATTCGTAGGCCGGCCCGAAGCAGGAAACGCCCGGCGCGGTGCCGACAACGAGCGGGCCCGGGTCCTCACAAAATGCGTCCCAGGCCTTCGCCGTCGCGATGGCATGCGCGGTCGTGCAGATGGAGTGGGTGTAGCCATCGGGTCCGAGGCCGGGCACTTCGTCGAAGGCGAGCTCCGGCCCGGTGGCGATGACCAGATAGTCGTAGGGAACGCTGCGACCGTCGACGAGGACGACGCGGTTCTCGTTCGGCAGCACGCGCTCGGCCGCGACCGGCACGAATTCGATGTCCTTGCGCTCGAACACCGGCGCCAGCGGCACCT
>Ga0307373_10015410_pt1 | contig 10404 bp, 10 predicted proteins | sample OX2MG_FD_202534 | JGI IMG/M metagenome (GOLD analysis project Ga0307373, IMG submission 202534) | Soil microbial communities from Risofladan, Vaasa, Finland - OX-2 | ecosystem: Environmental > Terrestrial > Soil > Coastal area > Acid sulfate soil | place: Finland: Risofladan, Vaasa | collected...
GCGGACCGCCGGCAGCAAGGATTTTTCGAGAGCGCGAACGGCGGCACAATCCTCCTCGACGAAATTACGGAGATGCGATGCGAAACGCAGGCCAAGCTTTTGCGCGTGATTGAGGAGCGCAAGGTCCTGCCTGTTGGTAGCACGAAAGAGATACCGATTAACGCGCGGGTGCTGGCGGCATCGAATCGGCCGATCGAACAGGCTCTTCGGGACGGACATCTACGCGAGGATCTGTATTATCGCCTGAAGGTTTGTTCGCTCCATCTTCCGCCGCTCAGGGAACGTATCGAGGATCTGCCCTTGCTGGCCGACCACTTCGTTCAGAGAACGAACGCGGAGCACGGCAGGCAGATCACCGGCATTGATGACGCCTGCCTTACCGCGCTGGCCGGCTACTGGTGGCCCGGCAACATCCGTGAGCTGAAGCACGCAATCGAGCACGCCGTGATTTTCTGCGAATCGACGCGGTTGGCAGTGAGCGATTTGCCCACGGAGATTGAGGCAACCAACCAGCCGGACAGTTCCTTCACCGTTCACCTGGGTTGTTCGGTGCGAGAGGTCGTGGACGAATTGATTTGGCGCACGATCGCATACGCGGATGGCAATAAAAGCCGGGCTGCAAAAGTGCTGGGTGTTGGCCGCCGCACGCTTTACGGCCGCCTCGAACGCTACGACGGTTATGAAACGAATGGCCGCGCCAACGGCCGTCCCCATCGCAACAGCAACGGTCGATTATCTTGAATGTCCGTTGCCGTCCTTCGCACGGCATCGCGATTCCGCAATAAGGCCGGCTTTGAGCGCCGTCGCTTCATCCGAGGGAACTCCTGCGGCCGAGCGGCTCGGCCTCGGTGTTCTAGCGTTCCAAGCGTACCCGCAGGCGGCGCGCCCTCTCTTGGAGCGCGCGCTCACCGCCTTCAAGGATGTCGCAGACCGCCTTACGAATATGAGCGCTCTCAAGGCCACCCGAGAGATATGTGATCGGTGGAAGCTCGCCCGGAGGATGCGGCCCTACTTGCGCAACGATGATCTGGTCGGCATCTGTGTTAACGACCAGATTGGCATTGTGCGTGACCACAATCACTTGACGTTTGTTCTTGGCTTCCCGGAAAAGGCTCACGAGTTCATCGAAGATCGACTTGGGGTCAAGGTTTTCTTCGGGCTGGTCGATGATAAGAGGCCGATCATCGGCGTCGTCGAGCGCGAGGTAGAGAAGCAGCAGAACGATGCCTCGTGTGCCAGGCGATAGCTTACGAATATCAACGCCATCGTAGTCGATGCTGTATTGGATTTTGATGTGTTCGGTGCCATAGAGCCACTTGGCGAAACGCTTGGACCATTCTCGATAGTCGGCTTGGTCTGCTTTCGGTACAGGCGAGCGCTCCAGCAACGCATCCTGGTTCTCGGTCCGGAATTTCGTCATGGCTGCACTAACGGTCTGGGGATCGCCCATTTCCCACGCCGGTTTCAGAGCGGCATCCGCGAGTTGCCGTAGCGTTCCACGCCCTTTGAACGATCCCTGCACACGCAGGTCCAGAAGGTCTTCGCCGCTTACAGCCCAGCGAGCAACATCCGCCTCGCGGTTGACGGAGAAGGACAGCTTTTTCAACGTACCTCCGGCCGCGCCAAGACGGGTCATCAGCGGACTGTATAGATCGGTCAGGAGAGCTTGTTCCGCCAATATGGCATCGAAGACGCGCACGTATGCGGCTTCGCGCTCTTGCACCAGAGCTCTGACGCGGGGCCTCGCTCCCTCATAGTCGGTGAGCTTCTCCTTGAATCGATCGAGCGTTGCGGTTTCTTCGGTAATGCGCCTCGACAGTGCCGAGAATTTGTTCGCCGTATCTCGATCCACGCTTACAAGTTTTTCAAGGCGCGCGATCTCGGCTTCCAACAGGGTCAAGGGCTGGTGCTGGAGTTCGGCGCCGTCCTCGATCAAGGCGACATTCGGGTCAGCCGCAGAGGCGGGAGGACTGCCCTTCCAATCCTTTGCATCTTTGCGAGCGCGCGCGAGATGCGTGGTCAAGGATGTATCGACGTCACCCTGGTAGTCCAAAAGAAACTGTCTCCATTCCTCGGGTTTGAGGTCACTCGCCTTGTGCCGCTCTTGCGACCGCCTCAACGCCTCGGGTGCTTGGTGACCTCGAAGATTGCCAACCTCGTCTTTAAGGGACAAGAGCGACTGCTCACGCGCAGCGAAGTAGCGAAGATACCCGCGAACTTTCTCGGCCGCCACGGTGAGCGCGGCCAGCCGCTCGACCCTCGCTTCGCTGCCCTTCGCGACCAGCTTCGACCGGTCCTTCGTGTACCCGGCGATTAGCTTCTCCTTTTCGCTGATTTGCTTTTTCAAGCCGGCGACGAGCTTTTCCTTATCGAGCTCGGTTCCAATCCGTTCGGAGAGGTCGGCCAAGGCGTCTTCTTCGCGGTCGCGCGCTTCGCGAAAACGCGTCGTTCTCATCTCAAGCAACTCGCCGAAGTTCACCGCTCCATCCCGATCGGAGAGCGGATGGGCCTCGAAAATAACCCGCTCAATCTCCCGCATGAGGGCATCCGTCATACCTTGGGTGGAGCAAAGCTCCTCAACGAATTGCTGTGATAGGTATCGGGCCCTTGGATATTCCGCGGAGGAACTCTCATCGGAACCATCAAGGCTACGTTGGCTTTGGTCGCCAGCTTGCCATCGCAGCAATACCGAAGCCCCGTGCAAGAGTTCCTGTGCCCTCGTCAAAAAAGAGGCCGGACTAAGCCGCTCCGATGTCGCATCGCAACCGAGCGCAATCATGTCGGCTAGCGCCGTTTTCCCCGACCCTCTTGCTCCGATAATCGCGACGAGGCCCGGATTGAGCGCCAACGTCGGCGTCTTCGCCCAAGGCGCGCCAGTGACTTCAACTGTTGCGATGACTTGCGAAGGGGTCGCGCTGACGGGCGGCTCGACACCAACAAACGCTCGGCCGCCGGGGTCGATACAAGCCTGTCGGAGCGTGTCGAATTCGGCTGCTCCCTTGATCCAAGAATAACGGCCTCCATCTGGAATTCCCACGGTTCGCACGTCATGGGCGTCACTCCCGTGCATGCACGGCTTTAAGCCACCATAGCGCTCGTGCAGTTCATCCTCGGTTGCGCTCCGTCGGCCAAGCCAAAAATCTCGCTGTGCTGGGCTGCTGGCAAAGATCACATGCGCGAACTTCTCCACCTCCTGCCGCAGCGTCGCATCGGCCGCATCGCGGAGACCAGAAGTCCCGTCGGTTTCGCTTCCAGCGACGGCGATCAGGATGTTTTTCTCAGCCCAAGCGATTGCCATGTAGGCTCGCTTTAATTGGTCGAACGAAACTTTGAATTGTTCGGACCCGCGCTCAAGCGCGGCAACCGGGTCCGTGAGCTTTGGATCGAACCGCTGGCCAAGTCGGATAAGGTCGTCCTTGTTGCAGCAGAAGGAATCGTCATACGCACTGAAGGTCAGGCGCGCGAGAAATCGCTTCAGCTCTGCGAGGTGATCCGGGCCTTCGGGGCTCACAAGCAGGTGGAGATTGACCCATTTGCCTTTGACTGTCCCGATTCCGAGGCGCATCTCGATATTGGGAAAGATTAGATCGCAGCCCGAAAGCCTACCCTGCTGTTTCACCTCGCAGACGCGCTCATAGCTTTCGGTGCCGTAGTAGTCGGTGACGCCGATTGCCCGTATCGCGGGCGTCGCCGTCTCCAATGCTTTGAGATAGCCCTCCCAGCTATCGGCACCCTTGAACTGATCGTTCAGAACCGTCCCAGGCGCATGAACGTGCGGCTCCCATCGATACCAGCGGGAGCCGGAATTCAACTCCTGGTGCTTTCCGGCTTCAATGGGATCGAATTCGTCGGGTTCGGAAGTATTCACATCGCGAGCCTCGAAATCGTGCTGTGGCTACGGCTGTCAACGCTCTTGGCCATCGGTCGATACCCTTGCATAGCCGCAAATCATGCGGTGATTCTGCACCGGATTTCTGCAACAAAAAAGCCCCGTTATTTCAGCGACCCAATTTTGGTGTGTTATTCTTGATTTTCTGCACGGACACACGACCTAAATCTGCTGACTCGATCGGGAACCCGCTTCCGGTTCACGCGTTTCGTACCTGAGGCTCGCGATTTTCTGCGCTGGCTTACTCCCGATGAGATCGAGATGAGCGCCGATCAGATCCGGGCAGCCGGCAAATGCGCCACGGAGTGGGCAGAGGGAAGGAAGCCGCGTGCCCGTCTGCTCGCGGACCTTTGATCCGAGATAGCTGTCTCACTCGCGATCGGCTCCGCCTATTGGACAAAGCCAGGTTCTTCGCCAGTGCCGGAGCGCGGCTGCGGTCAGATTAGCGCGCTTCCGCTAGGGCCTTTTGAAGTCGATCGCACAGAGCCTCGCGCTTGTTCGTTTTCATCTTCCGCAGATTGGCGAGGCGCCACTGAACGGCCGGCAATCTTTCGATGCCCGGCAAATCGAGCAGCGGCCAATCGGGCTCGCACCTTTTGAACGAGATGAGGAATCTGCGATGCGCTTCCGGCATCTGTCCGACGACGGTTGCAATCAGATCCTCGCGCGCGTGCAGGAGCTCCTTAAGGACGACGGGCCGTTCTGTCATGCCGCTAAAGCCCCTTGCGAATTCCTTTGAGATGTCCAACCGCGAAGGTGCGAGAACTTCGGCCATCGGACGGTTATGGCTGATGACATAAATGACGAACGCTTTGCGGAGGTCGTCTCCGATACCCTCGTTCGCCAGCAGGTCGCGCACGTCGAAAAGGTCGCGAGGGTGCTGGCGATCGAGCGCCGCTACGAGCTTCCCCGCATAAAGGTCAGCGAACGAGACGACCTTGATTTCAGCGTAGCCGAAAATCTCTTCTACGCGAGGCGCGACCGGCCTGGTTTCGGATTCAAAGATGCTACCGCGCAAAACAGGCGTGACCTCGATTTTTATCTGCGCGTCGCGTAAGCGCACAAACAGCTTGTTGTTGAACGCCTCGCGCCCGAGCTTGCTCTCGTGAACGCGTGCGCCGCGAATGCCGGCCGCGATGCGATCGCTAATCCGGTGCAACGCCCTATCGATATCGCGCAGCGCGGTGGACCGATCCGTGACCGGCAAGTAGGTCAGATCGATGTCTACAGACAGACGCGGCATGTCGCGGACGAAAAGATTGATGGCGGTTCCACCCTTGAGCGCGAAGCAAGCCTCCGGCGCAACCAGAGGAATTGTCTGGATAAGGAGGGCCGCTTGCCGGCGGTAAAGCTCATCCAGCGGCATTGAGATTTCCCGGTACGGTGATCTGGTATTGCGGATCGAGTTTGCCCCCGCGCACGAGCATGCGCTTGCCGGCCCCAAGATCGATGCCTTCGCGATCGAGCTGTTTGAGCCAAGGGTGATTGTGGCGCTCGGCAAACCACAGGAAGAGACGCTTTACCTTGACGCTTCGGCAATCGACGAGCAGCTTGTGGAGGCGTCGGGGGCTTAGCGTTCGCAGCCCCTCGATGAGCATATCCGCTTGATGGAAGGTCTCGCGCTGCGGGACTTCATCGAGGAGCTCGAGAATGGCCCGCTCCGGCGTCGACATGGTGAGGGGCCAATCCCACTGTCCCCAAGGCTGCTGGGTAAAGCTGATTTGGCCCACGGGCAGGCTGTCGAGCGCACGAGGGATTGCTTCCCGCTTGAACAGGCGCTTGACATTGTGAAAAACAAAGTGTGTTTCGAGGGGAAGTTTGTCGAGCCAGCCCGGAGGTTTTTTTTCACCGTAGAGATGGATTTCTCTTGGGCCGCTGCTCGTCAGATAATGGGCGAAACCTTGCAGTTCGAGGGCCGTGCGGCCGCCGACAACGAGCCGGTGATTGAGGAGCGTCTGCAGAGAGATGACAACCGCCTGCCAGCGCAACTTTTGATCTTCGCCGCCGGCTTTCAGAGCGCCGTGAGGGCGGCGGTAGACGCTGCGGGCGACTTGTTCGAGCCAACCGTTGGTGACGTATCGGCTGCGCAGAGGGCTCGGGTAGCCGTGGCGCTCCAGCCAGCGGGCGTCTGCGACCAGCCCTTCTGGAAGAAGGCGCTGAAGAAGGTTTAACTTCCCGGTCTTTTGCTGCTCCACGATGAGTAAATTAGCATAAACTCAAACCGCACGCCAGTTTGAAAAGGTCTCCAAATACTGATCCAGGATAATGAAATCGTTGAAAACATAAACCAACCAGAGATAAAAATTGAAGGAAAAGGCAGCCTTTTCATAAAAACGGCGAAACCCTTGCGCTAGACGCCATCTCTCACGAGGTCTCAGCACTGGGTCTCCGTACCGGTGTATGGACGATCAACGGCGACAGGGCAAGAGCGCAATCGCTTGGCGTGGCATTGGTCAACTCCTCGTGGATTTCTCTGACCTGCCAGCCGCCTTCCTTGCATCGGTCAGAGAGAGCGCTCGGGAGTCGAAGACGATTGGTTTCAAGCGCAGAATCTTGAGCCGCAACGTCAACGAAGCGAATACGGCCGGCATTGCTTGCCAAATGGCCAGACTCCATTCAGAGGTCGGACCGCCGCCCAAAATTGCCATGACCGGTGTTGATATCCGCGCCGGCCTGAAATGGCCGATTCGCCGAAGGGTTCGCTTGTCCTGCGGACTTAATTTAGAAGATGAACGCGGGTGCGTATGCCAATCACCCAAATACGACCATCGGCGGCCGGATTGAGCATACAGGCGGGCAATTTCTTGTTCTTGAAATGCGTTATCCGGATCGAAGCTGTCACGCGCGTGCCGTGCTCTCGGCCCAGGACCGATGCTGTTGGTCACTACCACCTGTTTTTTATTGGAAAGATAACCTAGAAGAACTCCACCGGTTTCGAGCGGAAACGCGAGATCTGCTTGGGCAGACATTGAGAACAGTGCCGCTCTCGACATCCACGCAATCGTTATCTCATCCCGCAGTCGCATGACGAGTGTCTGTGGAGCGGAAAGGTCTGCCATTCTGGGGCTTTCACTCTACCATCGGGATGGCGTAGCGAAATGATGCCGACATCCCAGTCAAAGTCGGGATATCCTTCCCTTGCGTCCCGGCAAAGTGATGCGACCGCCAGACGAACGCCTGCTATCGCAATCTGATCGAGATCAAACCCCGCTCCGGTAAAAGTGGGATCGGCGCAACCCGCTGGTTGCACCGGGCTGGCCGGGCTCTGGGGCGGAAGAGCCATACTTCCATCGTCAAGGCTTCTTCGTATGCATCCCCAGCAGCCAGGCTTTTCGGGAGTGACGCGGGCAATCAATCCTCCCCATGAACCTGGGGTCGAAGATATGCAGACGTAGGGGATTTTGCGTTCGGCTGCCATTTCAGAAAGTAGGAACTGGATGCCGACTTCGGCAGTTGCGTCGTAAACGAGATCCGCGTGATCGAGTATATCCTCAAGAACGGTCGCATCACGCTTGTCCATCTCGGGCATGGCTGTTCCGACATAATGGGGCGATGCTTTTACCCTCGTATACGGATAGTTGCTCGCAATGAATTCTCTAAGAGCATCTGCCTTGAGCTTGCCGGCAGCGCTGAAACCTAGAGGCCATCGGACGGTCGTCCCCAGTTCCACGATGTCTGGATCGGCGAGCCGAAGTTCGCCAATCCCGGCCCGTGCGAACTGGACCGCGCTCGGCGCTCCCAAGCTGCCCAATCCGACGATCGCGATTGTTTTATTGATTAGCGAGGAAAGTTCCGGTACCCGCAAACCTAGGTCAGCTCGCGAAGCTCTCGCCGCCCTCGCGAAGTAGATCGTTTCCTTTGGATTGCGCGCACCCTTCATGTCCTTCGAACGGACCAGAAACAGCCATCCCATCCCTTTTCGACGCCACGCATCCTCCTCCGGAAATCTCACGCCGACGACATCTATAAGAAAATTTCCGACCTGCGTCGGCGAAAAGCGCTTGAGCTGCGGATCGCTGCTCGCAAGCGCTGCAAGGAATTCATTCGCATCCCCGGTCCGGATGGGCTCCTCAATCGCAACCCAACCTCCCCGTATTCGTCTTGGGTACAGCAAAGAAAGCTCTGGAGAAGCTGTTGATCGCATCTTTCCTTCTTTTTCACTCACCTCCAAAATGGCGCCCCGCAGTGGAAATGGGGGATCGTCCTTCGAGAGACCAACGACCAACTGCCCACGATCATTTTTTCCTCCCCCGATGTCTGTTTGGTCCATCACGACGAGAGCACCCGGCAGATAAGGGTAAAATACGCTTATAGGTTCAGCTTGCTGCTCTTCAAGAGCGATGGCGCCATCGCAATCACTGGCTAACGCCGCTTTGAGCACGATCGGCAGTCGGTCGACTAGGTACTGGGCGAGAGTATCCCGTACGGTCCAATTCTCCGTACTGCGACCGATCAAGCAAAGGTTCTTCTGCAAGAAATTCTGGTGGTGAGGCAGATTCAAATCTGGAGCAATGATCTCGAAGCGGGTATAGGGATACACGTCGGGGAAGACGGCAAGAAGATTCAACGTTCGACCTTCCACCGTGGGATAGACCTTCAAAAGTAAGACGCCTTGGCGAAAAAGATTCTCGTCGCGCTCGTAGGGAATTCCCGCCGCGCGCAACGCCTCCAATTCGTATTCAAGTCGTCCGAGCCATTGCTCCCACCAGCGTTTGAGCATTAACCAACCTGTCGGTGATGCGGTGGCCGAGGCGGCTCGCTTGGACCCGGAGGTGGCGGAGGCGGCGGCACGGGGTGGTGCTTCTGGTGCTCATCATGATCGTGGCGCTCATGCTCCTGCTCATGATGGTCGCGATGCTGGTGTTCATGATCATGTCCGTGCAGTTCATGCTCGCGGGGGTCGTGTTCGTTTTTCATTTTTTCTCCTTGGATCAGCTTTGGGAAAGAGACCGGGCCCGGCTTGACGATCCCATTGCGGTCCCGCATCATTGTCTTACCAGTGAGACGCTATACGGAAATGTATCGCCGGTCAAGCTTTGTCTTAGCTGTGAAACAGCGGAGTTGGGACGGGAGGTGGGGTGGAAATGGCTAAGATCAGTCTTCAGAGTTTGGGACGAAGGGCGGCTGAGCAGAGAGGAGAACGCGGAATCCGCGAAGCAGCTTCGGAAATTGGCATAAGTGCTGCCACCTTATCGCGGATCGAACGCGGCTACCTGCCGGACCTGAAGACCTTCAGCAGAATTTGCAAATGGCTCGGTCTAGACCCTGGCGAAGTGCTTGGGATCAAGCAGGCGACGCCGGAGTTGCCGCAAGCCGCCGTTCACTTCAGGAAAGACCGCGAATTAGCTCCCACGACGGCGCATGCACTGGCGCAGCTGATCATCGCTGCTCAACGTGCACTCGCACACGCCGAGAGGACTAAGAAGTGACGTGTTCGAACGAGGGTTCAAGACTTGGTGCGAAACTATCGCTTCCGTGCAGCGAAAGGAGTTAGGTGTCGGAGCGATCGACCCTCTCGATCCATTTGCCTTGGCGGAGCACCTAGGCGTGAGAGTTATGCGCGCGGACGAAATTCCCGATGTGGAACCGTCCTGCCTGAAGACCCTTACGAGAGACGATCCCGACAGTTGGTCGGCGATCACTCTTTCGATGGATTCGGACGATCTGATTATTCTGAATCCGACGCATTCTGGAGGGCGGCCTGCAAGCGATTTGATGCACGAGCTGGCCCACATCATTGCCGGCCACGCTCCGTCGCGAGTCGATGTAAGTGAGGACGGGATGCTATTGCTCAACTCGTATGACCGGAGCCAGGAAGAGCAGGCGAGTTGGTTAGCGGGATGCCTTCTCCTTCCGCGTGAGGCTCTCGTTGCGATCCGCCGCTCAGGTCTGAGCGTAGAGGTCGTCTCCAAAAGGTACGGTGTAAGCCCTGCAATGCTGAGGTATCGTCTGGATGTGACCGGCGTCAACAGGCAGTTGCGCCGCGGGCGTCCTGATAGGTGACCTGCTGTTTTTCGGCGAAACGGCACCGGCTGTCGACGAGTCACTCTAAAGGACTCCATTTGCCACGCGGCGCCCGAGCGGAAGCTCGGGCGCCGCGCGCGCCTAGCCGGCGCAGGTACGATTGAGAATGAAATCGGCGGCCCTCTGCGCCTGGGCGGCGGCAGTCACCACCATGCGCTTCTCGCTGCGCAGCTTCGCCAGCCAGCCTTGAATATACGCCGCTTGATTATCGATCACGGCCGGCGAGATTCCTGCTTCGGCGCACAGATAGGCGGCGGACATTTCCGCTACGAGCTCTTCAGCGGCATAAATCTCCGAGCCGAACGGCGCCGCCTCGGCGATCGATTCGCGGTTGAGCCGCTTGGGCGAACCTGTTGCGTGACTGTTATGCCGATATCGGCATAATGTGCATTATGCCGACTTCCGGATTATGCCGTGTTTCTTAGGCTGACTTCTGTAGGAACGAATGTTGGCGGGTCGAATATCGGCATAATTCGGCTGTGCATTTCCTC
>Ga0307373_10015411_pt1 | contig 10402 bp, 11 predicted proteins | sample OX2MG_FD_202534 | JGI IMG/M metagenome (GOLD analysis project Ga0307373, IMG submission 202534) | Soil microbial communities from Risofladan, Vaasa, Finland - OX-2 | ecosystem: Environmental > Terrestrial > Soil > Coastal area > Acid sulfate soil | place: Finland: Risofladan, Vaasa | collected...
TTTTCGGCCCGCGGAGTTCGGAAAACGCAACGAACAACGAATACAGCTTCTCTCAGAGGGTATCGTTTTATCTCGAAGCGGGGGTTACGCCTGTTTGCCGGGCATTTTTCGACGGCGCGCTAAATGCGGGAAATGGCTTTACCTGCGAAGTGACCGGTCATCTTGTCGCACTGCCTTAGCAGGATCGAAGGAACTCTGTAATGCAATGCCCGACGACGCATGAAAGTTGCCAGGGAGATGCCTCAGAGACATTGATTTTAGAGTTAAAGAAAGGAGATAGAAAAACATGAACGTACTGCGAAGAATCGCCATGGCCATTGGTGGAACGGTAGTCATAGCTCTGGTGATAGGTCTGGCCGCGCCGAAAACGGTGCATGCTTTGGTTTCGGCGCTCGTCACAGTGGCAAACACATCGGCAAATCCCGTCCCCGTGGATCCCGACGGAAACGCCGCCAACGATATCGTTTTGACGTCCCTGGTGCAGCTCAGTGGTACTAGTGATTTCATCGAGCAGTCACCATTTGTAGACTTGCATAGCGGCAGCCCCTACGTGGTTCCCAATGGCAAGCGCTTCGTCATCGACAACGTTAATGTGCATTACGGTTTCGGTCCGGGAGGCCATCCTGCGCTCAATGTTGCTTTGCTCCTTAACGAAGGCTCGAACGGGGCCTACAGATTTTCCCCGCCCGTCTCGCTTAACTTCTCAGGCGGCGGCGAAGATTCGTACAACGGCGGCCAAGAAGTTCGGCTGTTTGAGGATCCCGGCGGGCAATTTGGCGTGATCGCCGGTACCGATGGAACGGTCGGCGCGGCGACAGTAAACGTATATATCGTTGGGCGGCTGATCGATTGCGGCGCTGGCTGCGCGGGCCAGTGAAACTGATTCGAGCCTGAAAAAGGGGAGACACAAACCATGGAGGCATTAAAGGATCTCTTGCTCGGCCTCGGCGGAATGGTAGTGCTCGCTCTATTCATTGGCCTGCCAGCCTCGAAGGCGGCCCTCGGCGGCGGCGTGACGACGGTGCCGGAGGCCGGCACTCAGGCGGGACCTGCGCAAGACCCTGTCTGCAAAGTGCTGTTCAGCGCCTTTGATAAGACCCTTATCACGCCGAATCATTCCTACGTGTCAGAAACCGTTTCCGCAAAAGACCGGCCCAAGAACAACGAGCAAATCCTTGCCGGAGGCATTCGCTATATCCAGGTCAACGGCAAATGGAGGAAGAGTCCCGTCACAACGCAGCAGTTGCAAGAGCAGGACCGCGAGAACCGGCAAAACGCAAAAGAGTACGCCTGCCGTTATGTGCGTGAGGAACCGGTGCAGGGAGAATCCGCAGCCGTCTACAACGCGCACAGCAAGACTGAGGACTTCACCTCTGATGCACAAGTCTGGGTTTCCAAATCCAGAGGGCTGATTTTGCGCGAAGAGGAAGTCATGGATATGGGAGACGCCGGCGGCAAGTTCCATATTTCCATTCGCTATGAATACGGCAACGTGCAGGCGCCGGCTGTTTCGCAGTGAGTGCGAGGACCGTTGAATGTGGCTTTGCTCTTGCCACCGACCTGCCGAGTTCAAGAGCGTGATTTCAAGTTCGAAAAAAAAGGAGATAGAAAAACATGAACGTACTGCGAAGAATCGCGATGGCAATTGGCGGAACGGTAGTAGTCGCTCTGGTGATAGGTCTGGCCGCGCCAAAGACGGTGCATGCCTTGGTCTCGGCGCTCGTTACGGTGGCGAACACATCGGCGAATCCCGTGCCGGCCCAGGAAGTCAAGGAGTCTCGGGCCAACTTCGTAACGCTGTCCTTCAATGGCTCGGGCTACGACGAAATCTTGCCAGATGGCTCGAGAAGTGCGTTCGCGATTCCGACGGGCGAGCAATTCGTCATCACGGATGTGAACTGGATAACGGCATGCGAAACCTTTTTTTCCACAACGTGTAACAAGTCTGCCGGCGACGCCGTGATTCTTGTGCTCGGGGGCGGTCCAAACGGTTTCGGCCCTTACATGTCGCAGTCCATCTACGCTTCCGCGAACGGGTTTTCGAATTTCCTTACAGCTGGACGGAACGACAGTTTGAAAAGCGGACTCGTGGTCGCTCAAGTGCCGACGCCGTCGATCCTATTCGGTCCTTCAGGCAATGGCGAAAATATCGGAACAGTCACTCTGCGCGGCTATCTGGTTCCGTGATGCAAAGAAAATCGCAAGCGCACGAAGCTGGTGAAATTGATTTTGGTCTTAGAGAAAAAAGGAGATAGAAAAAGATGAACGCATTGCGAAGAATCGCGATGGCAATCAGTGGGACCGTAGTCGCAGCTCTGGTGCTAACGCTGGCCGTTCCGAGGGCCGCGCACGCCGTGCTCTCGGCGCTCGTCACGATCACAAACACAGCGGCAAATCCCGTGCCGAATCGGGACGTGGATAACTCTGCCAATTTTCCGTTTTCCAGTGAAGTTTGCATTGGTGATGCGAACTTCTGCCAAGGTGTTACTGACCAATTCACCGTGCCGACGGTCACGTCGTCAGGGGCTCCTGTAAAGCGCCTGATCATTGAAACCATCTCAGGCGCTTGTGACGATACGAGCGGCGGCAGCAACTTTATCGCCGGCGTCGCCCTTAATACGTCAGCGCCGGCAGACAGTTCCAATTCTTCCCTGGAAATCGTCATCCTTCCAGCCATTCAAACTGAGCCAGGATGGGCAATGTTTAGTGGATCTGTTCACTTCTATGCCAGTCCGGGAGCGAGTGTCTTCGAAGGTCAGTCAGGTGTCCACTCGGCATTTGGGGGTGGATGCCTGGCGGCAGTCAGTGGGCACTTAGTGACGCAGTAACGCGGCCACCGCTGATGAAGATACGTCGTGGAACGCGGGGCTACAGCGTGGGCCAGTAACGCTGCGTTTCAACTTGAAGAGAAAGGAGATGGAAAAACATGAACGTACTGCGGAGAATCGCGATGGCAATTGGTGGAACGGTAGCGGTAGCTCTGGTGATAGGTCTCGCCGCTCCTAGAACGGTGCGCGCAGTAGTCAGCGCTCTCGTCACTGTGGCAAACACATCGTCAAATCCTGTGCCTACAACTGACGTGACGCGATCGGTGGCGCAAAACGTAGAGCTGCAATGCCAACCCAGCGTGAATGGAGGACCGACTTGCATTGTAATACCACCTACGGGACAGGCCGGGCCCGAGCCAGAGTACGTCGTGCCTTCCGGGAGCAACCTGGTTATTACAGACGTGGAGATTTTCGCCCCGCAGGGTGGCACAGTCTCATTTGTCCTTCTTTCGGAAACTCCCACGCTTCCTCCGCGAGCCGAAAGTTGGGCTGTGGCTGGCGACGGAACCACTCACGAATTTGAGTTCCCCAGCGGGATTGTCATTCCGCCTGGGGCGACGCTTCTGAACCCCCCTAACTTACCCGAGCCCTACTTCGCAATCATACGCGGCTACTTGACAGCGAACTGAGAGGACTTTGGGTGCTGCTGAGTCGTTGCGAGCATAGGCTTAGCTGAACTCAAGAAAAGGAGAACTTATGATGCTGCTACGAAGAATCGCGATGGCAATTGGCGGCACCGTGGTCGTAGCTTTGGTTCTGACGCTGGCGGTTCCGAGGACCGCGCACGCTGTGCTTTCCGCGCTGGTGACGGTAGTTAATAACGTGGCAGTTGTAAACCCAACTGCTGCCGGTCAAACTCTGGCAGTAATTACCGAAAGTGCAGACGGTCAGTCGCATCAGCCAGTGCAAGCAGACTGTAGCCCGAACAGCAGCGCAGGCTTCGCCGGAGATTTTGGTTGCCCGAACATGTTCACGGTGCCGGCCGGGGAACGCCTTGTAATCGAGTATGTAGACGCCTCCTGCGTTTCGGCGGGCCAGGTTCAGGTCGCGAGCCTCGACGTTTCGTTCAACCACGGTGGTATCGGGCATCCCTTACTGGTTAAGCCCGAAGGTAACGTGTTTGGCGCGAACGTCTTTGCAGTAGCTCAGCCGGTTGTGTTGTACGCAGATCCGAACTCGGACGTGCGAATCGATTTTTCCACGACGGATAGCACAGGCCAAACAGGCTGCACCGCCGGCGTGACTGGTTATCTGGAGCCCACAAACATCCAGTAACGTTGGCAAACCTGCTGCCGTGAATCCAGGCTGGCGCGAAAGTTCGAATCTGACGCACGCGAGGTGAAGACATGGCAAGAGTAGGCACCACACGTATGGAAACAGTGGGGACACTGATTCCTATACCCGGAGTGTTTGCGCTTCTTCTTACCGCTGGATATCACCTCGTATCCCTTTTTGTGCAACTGATGGCGAACGAGTACACCGCGCACCTATGGAATTTCCATTTCTAAAAAATCACTTTAGGAGGATTTATGAAACTTCGCGGCCTAGCTGTAGTTTTTGCACTGGCTGTACTCTGCGCGATTCCCTCGGTGCCTGCCTTCGCACAGCAGAAGCCTGGGAATGTGACCCTGGTTATGGAAATGACGCCGAAGCCCGGCAGCGAAAGGCAGTTTGAGGCGGGTCTCAAGCAACTGGCCGCCTGGTACGCGTCCAACAACGATCCCCAAGGGCGGGCCGTCTTTATGCAGATCACCGGTGAAAACGCCGGGAAGTATTCCGTCGTCCGCCGTTGGATGCACTGGGCTGACTTGGACAAACCCGTGCCCTCAGATGAACAGGCTCGGGCGGAGTTTGAGAAAGCGATGGGAGACACCGTCGCCACGTATGCTCTAAGAGTGTACGAAGAAATTCCTGAACTGGACCACCCAGCGAATTTGGAGCGCCCGGCAAAGTACTACGAGCTCGACACATTTCATGTGCCGCTTGGCAAAATGGACAGCTTCGCGAAGGCAGCGGGGCGCCTCCGTGAAGCCATCGAAAAAACGAAGTCCCCGATGGATGTCAGCTGGCTCGCATTGAGTGAAGGAGGCGAATTCGGGACCTGGGTTGCTGCAATCGGGCACAACAGTTCGGCCGACTTCGGCAGCCCGACGCCGGATGAAGTGCTGAACAATGCGTTTGGGGCCGACCAAGGGAATGCCATTCTGAATGAAATCTCAGCCTTAATCGGCGGCCACTTTACCCAGGAAGTGGTCGTGTTCCGGCCAGACCTGAGCTATTTCCCCAAGAAATAAACAACCCAGCGGCAAGAGCGGGCCGTTTCTTCAATCGGGAAGTCGGCCCGCTTTCGCGAAACAAATCAGCGGAGGAATCCAATCATGAAGAAAATCGTGCTGGCGGCGGTCGCGTTTTTTGCATGCTTCGCGTGCGTCGTGCAAGCGCAATCCGCACCGGGGAAGGTCCGCACCTACTACGTGGCTGCCGACGAAGTGAACTGGGATTATGCGCCGTCGGGCCGTGATGAAGCGATGGGGCATCCCTTCAACGAAGTGGAAAAACCCTACGTTGAATCGGGACCGCATCGCATCGGCCGCATGTACAAGAAGGCGATCTACCGCGAATACACCGACGCTTCATTCTCGACGCTGAAACCGCGCGCTCCGGAAGACAAATATCTCGGCCTGGTAGGACCGATTTTGCGCGGAGAAGTGGGCGACACCATCAAGGTGGTTTTCAAAAACAATGCGACGCATCCCTACAGCATGCATCCGCACGGAGTCTTTTACGAGAAGGACTCCGAGGGCGCGGATTACAACGACGGCACTTCGGGCGCGGACAAGGAGGACGGCGGCGTGCCTCCCGGTGCCACCCGCACTTACGTGTGGCAGATACCGGTGCGCGCTGGGCCGGGACCGAACGACCCGAGCTCGGTCTTCTGGCTCTACCATTCGCACACGGACGAGCTCCGCGACGTAGCTTCGGGCCTCTTCGGGGGCATCATCGTGACGCGGCGCGGCATGGCGCTCCCTGACGGCCGGCCGAAGGACGTGGATCACGAGTTCGTCACCATGTTCATCGCCATCAATGAAAACGAGAGCTGGTACCTGGACGAAAACATCCGCGCCCACTGCACCGATCCCAAGGGCGTGAACCGGACCGAGTTCCATCCCGTTACCGCCGGTGGCATGGTGACGCCCGTCGTCGGGACGGGCTTTGTGGACACCAACTTCAAATGGTCGATCAACGGCTACATCTTCGGAAATATGCCCATGATGACGATGAAGAAGGGCGACCGCGTGCGATGGTACGTCGCCACGCTGGGTGACTTCAACAACGCGCACACGCCGCATTGGCACGGCAACACGGTGTTGGTAGGCGGCCAGCGCACGGACGTTGTGTCGGTTCTTTCGGCGCAAATGATCACCGCGGACATGGTGCCGGATGCGCCTGGCATCTGGCTCTATCATTGCCACATCAGCGATCACATGATGGCGGGCATGGTCGCGCGGTATAAAGTCGAACCCTACTAAAGGTGCCGCAGTCGGGTTTTCTACTTCAGCTTTGATGAGGCGACATTTCGATCGTTGGAGCATTTTTCACGGGCAAACCAAGATTCTCAGGTCCTTAGTTTCTTAGGAGCGAATATGACACCACGAAATGCGGCACGGACTTTTCATTGCACCTTCAAGCGGAACGGAGCGAGCGCGGTAAAATCCGCCGGATTTGCACTCTGCACGCTCCTCTTTTTCCTGGTCCCCTTTTCCCAAGCGCAATCTGCAAAACCGGGCGCGCGGCTGGCGAAAGGTGAGCATTCGGCCAACGTCAACGGCGTCAAGTTCTGGTATGCAGTAAGAGGTGCTGGCCCCTTGCTCATCGTCCAAGCGCCGGGCTGGGGAATTGGTTCCGAGTACTTGCAAAACGGGCTCGTTCCTTTGGAGGCTCACTTTACTCTCGTCTTTTACGACACTCGCGGCAGCGGACGGTCGAGCCGCCCGGCTGACGAAACGAAAATGAGCACCTCCGACATGGTGGATGATCTCGAAGGTCTGCGAAAGTATTGGGGCCTCCGGCGGATCAGCGTATTGGGGCACTCTCACGGCGGTGCAATTGCGCTCGGCTACGCGATTCGCTACCCCAAGCGGGTCAGGAAACTGATCCTGGTGGATTCAAATATCATCGACTTTGATGCTTCGCCGATTATAGCCCAAGAGCTCGCCACGCGGCGGAACGATCCTCGTTTCAAAGATGCGATCGCGCATGGTGACGGGCCCGCTCCGGCGACGGACCAGGAATTTGAAGCGCATCTGCGTCGTATTGGACCTCTCTATTTTTATGATCCGGTCGCAAATCTGCCAAAGCTTCTAAAGATGGCGCCAAGTCTCCCGTCCGCGTGGGTGAATCGGTCTAATCCTGCGGCAGATGCGAAGTCCACCCTCAAGGAAGATGGCGCGATGAACGCCGTGAAAGCCCCGACGCTCATTCTGGTCGGCCGGAACGATTTCATCTGTTCGCCGCCGATTGCGGAGCGGATTCATGCGGCAATTCAGAAATCGACGCTTGTCGTGTTTGAAAAGTGCGGCCATTTTCCCTGGATCGAAGATCCTCGGGAATTTTTTGGAGACGTAACACGGTTTGCCGGCAAGTAGCGAGACAGGCTGTGATTTTGATGACGAAAAATTGTTCTCGGCGGATGATTCATTCAATCCAGTGCGGCGCATGACTTCGCAGCGTGCGGAGGGTAAACACGAATGAATACTTATGTGCCCGCCAATCGTACCAAGGGACGCGGCAGCTTCTACACATGGGTTGCGGTCGCCACATTCCTGATTATCTTTGCCGGCTTCGCGCGCACCTACTACTTGAAGATTCTGTTCGGCACACGCGCGCTCCCCTTGCTTCTGCATCTGCACGGACTGATTTTTACGTTGTGGTTCGCGTTGTTTTTCATCCAAGCACGCCTGATTGCCCGACATCGCGTCGATCTGCATCGCCGGCTGGGTATTTTCGGAGCGGTCCTGGCCCCGCTTGCGGCTTGCGTGGCTATCGCGGTTTCGTTTCATGCGGGGAGGCGAAGCTATCTGGCCAACCCAGCTTCATTGACGGTCCTTAGCGTTCGCCCTCTCGCTTTGGACTTCGGGAGCAGCCTGACTTTCGCACTCCTTGTTGCTGCGGCGCTCTACTTTCGTCGCCGCGGCGGTATCCACAAGCGCTTGATGGTTCTCGCTTCCTGCGGTCTCCTTCTTCCGGGAGTCGGACGGCTTCTCGAACGCATTCCTTTGCATTTCCTTCATGCAGGCGGCCTGTGGGAAATGGTCGGCTTTACGGAGATCACTCCGCTTGTGTGCATCCTGTATGACACTGTTAAACACCGTCGTTTGCATCCCGGATTCGCTTGGGGTGGGCTGGCGCTTTTGTCGTCCCTCCCCGTATTTATGATCATCGGCAGCACGCATACCTGGCTCAATTTTGTAACGTGGCTGGTGAGCCGATGACGGGCAGCGCTTCAAGCCGGTTAACGCGCCCCGAAGCATTGAACATTTCCGCGAAACAACTTAAGGGAGGAACTCAAGTCATGAAGAAATCAATACTGGTGCTTGTATGGCTCTTTGGCTCCTTCGGCGTTCTCGCTCCGAGCCTTAGGTCACAAGAAGGAACGGCGGTGAAACAGCCGATCGCGCCCGTGCGCCCTGTCACCGACGATTATTATGGTACGAAAATCGTCGACAACTACCGCTACATGGAGAATTTAAAGGATCCGGAAGTACAGGCATGGTTTAAGAACCAAAATGACTACACGCGCGCGACGCTGGCCAACATTACGGGCCGCGACAAACTACTCGCGCGCATCAAGGAACTCGACCAGTCTGCCCCGGCGATAGTCTCTGGCGTCCAGCGGCTCCCCGGCGATCTCTACTTTTATCAGAAGCTTCTCGCCGGCGAAAACATTCCGAAACTTTACGTGCGTAAGGGATTGAAGGGCGCGGAAAGACTGCTCCTGGATCCCAACAAAGTCGAGGTCGCAGCCTCAAATAGGAGTAAGGGAAAGAACGCTCTTGTCTATGTCGACATCTCTCAGGATGGCAAGTACGTGGCAGTGGGGATTACGCCGGGCGGGTCCGAGAACGATACCGAGATCCATGTCATCGACGTCCCGACCGGGCGTGAAACGGGCGATGTAATCTTCCGTGCGCTCCATGGCGACCCTCAATGGCTGCCCGATAACCGATCGTTTGTGTACGGACGTTTACAGGATCTTCCTCCAGATGCGCCGAAGACGGACCTACGGCAAAAGGGCCGCGCGTACCTGCATGTGCTGGGAACCGACCCCAAAAAGGACCCGGCCGTGTTCGGCTACGGCGTGGTGCCGTCCATCGACGTCGATCCCAAACAATCTGGCCACATCTCGACATCACCTGGCTCCAAGTATGCGATCGGTTGGGTCGAATCCGGAGTGTCTCCAAATTGCAATTACTACATCGAGCCGGTCGAAGCGGTCGGCACGTCCAACTCGACTTGGCGCAAATTTGCCGACCTATCGGACGACGTCACCGACGTCGCCATGCACGGCGAGGATCTCTATCTGCTGACGTTCAAGGACGCCTCGCGCTACAAAATCCTTCGCACCGACGCGCGACATCCCGACCTGTCTTCCGCGGAAGTTGTGGTCCCTCCGACTGAAGCTGTCGTTCAGGACATGAGCGCTGCTCAGGATGCACTTTACGTGCAAGTGCTGGACGGCGGGATCAATCGCATTCTGCGAGTCCCGTACGGCCCCAAACCCAAAGTGGAAAACCTGGCGCTCCCACTCGATGGGTCGGCTTCTCTAATGGGTTCTGATCCGCGGGTACCTGGCATCCTCTTCGCCCTGACCTCCTGGACCAACGCGGGCGGTCTTTATTCCTATGACCCTAAGACTAAACAAGTGTTAGACACGAAAATCGAGCAGTTTGGCCCTTACGCTCATGATGACGACATCGAGGCGGTGAACGTCAAAGTCAAGAGCTACGACGGGACTCTGGTGCCTCTCTCTATCGTTTATCCGAAGGGGATAAAACTAGACGGCTCTCATCCCACCCTTCTTGGTGGTTACGGCGCGTACGGCTTAGTGTCTTCTTCCCCAGCGTTTGATTCTACGCAGATTGCTTGGTACGAAAAGGGCGGGATATTCGCGACCTGCGGTGTGCGCGGCGGCGGGGAATACGGCGAGGACTGGCACTTGGCCGGAAAAGGCGCCACCAAGCCGAACACCTGGCGCGATTTCATCGCTTGCGCAGAGTATCTGGTCGACAAGAAATATACGTCGCCGGCCCACTTGGCTGGCGAAAGCGCAAGCGCGGGCGGCATCCTGATTGGCCGGGCCATCACCGAGAGGCCAGACCTTTTCGGCGCGGCGATTATTTTCAAGGGAGTCCTGGATGCGTTGCGATTTGAGACGACCGCCAACGGAGTGGGCAATACCCCAGAGTTCGGCAGCACCAAGACGAAAGCAGGCTTCAAGGCGCTCTATGCCATGAGCTCCTATCACCACGTAAAGGACCGGACACCGTACCCTGCAGTTCTGCTCACGGTCGGCA
>Ga0307373_10015412_pt1 | contig 10402 bp, 9 predicted proteins | sample OX2MG_FD_202534 | JGI IMG/M metagenome (GOLD analysis project Ga0307373, IMG submission 202534) | Soil microbial communities from Risofladan, Vaasa, Finland - OX-2 | ecosystem: Environmental > Terrestrial > Soil > Coastal area > Acid sulfate soil | place: Finland: Risofladan, Vaasa | collected...
TCCTTCGAGGTCTCGGACACCGGCATCGGGATCGCCCGCGAAAAGCACCGGCACATCTTCGAGGCCTTCCAACAGGCCGATGGCTCGACCGCCCGGCGGTTCGGCGGCACCGGCCTCGGCCTCACCATCAGCCGCCAGCTGGTGACGCTCCTCGGCGGCGAGATCAAGCTCGAGAGCGAGGTCGGCCAGGGCAGCACCTTCACCGTCTACCTGCCCGTCAAGCCGGGGCGAACCCGGCCCGAGGGACGGCGGTCGGCCGCGGCCCGGGACATCACGGAGGCCGGTGTCGGGGCGATCGAGCGAGCGGTCACCGACGGCCTCTTCCGGCCCGGGCTCAACCAGGTCGAGGAGTTGCCCGAGGGAATCGAGGACGACCGCGCGACGGTGACCCCCGCGGACCGGACGGTCCTCATCCTCGAGGACGACCCCAACTTCGCCACCGTCCTGCTCGATCTCGCCCACCAGAACGGGTTCAAGGGGCTGATCGCGCTCCACGGGGAGACGGCGCTGCTGCTGGCGCGGCAGTTCCGCCCCAGCGCCATCACCCTGGACCTCGGCCTTCGCGACATGAGCGGATGGGCGGTGCTCGACCGCCTGAAGCAGGACCCGGAGACCTCCGGCATCCCGGTCCACATCATCTCCGTCTTCGAGGATGGCGCCGAGCGCGGTCTCAGCGGCGGCGCCTCGACGTACCTCACCAAGCCGGTGGGCAAGGAGACCCTGGAAGGCCTCTTCGCCCGGATCGAGGCCTTCATCTCGACGGGCGGCCGCAAGCTGCTGGTGGTCGAGGACGATCCCATCCAGCGCCAGCACATCGTCGAGACTGTCAGCCAGGGCGATGTCGAGGCGGTGGCGGTCGGCACCGGCAAGGAGGCGCTGGAGATCCTCCGGACCAGCCACGTCGACTGCGTGGTGCTCGACCTCGGGCTCCCCGACATCGACGGCCACAAGCTGATCGACCAGATCCACCGGCTGCCGGGCCAAAAGCAGCTGCCGATCATCATCTACACGGCCGCCGAGCTCTCGGTGAACTCGCAGGCGCGCCTCAAGAAGACCGCCAAGATGGTCATCCAGAAGTCGGCCGACTCGGCCGGGGAGCTGGCCAAGGAGGTGAACGGCTTCTTCGCCCGGGTCCGCGAGCAGCGGCCCGCGACGACGGCCCTCGCCGAACCGTTCCGGCCCCTCGAGGTCCCGGACGTCGAGCTCGGATCGCGCAGAGCTCTGGTGGTGGACGACGACGTGCGGAACATCTTCGCCCTCACCGCACTGCTGGAGCGGCAGGGCATGGAGATCCTGCACGCCGAGAGCGGCAGGGAGGCGATCCAGCTGCTGCACGAGAACCCTTCGATCGAGGTCGTGCTGATGGACATCATGATGCCGGGCATGGACGGCTACGAGACGATGTCGGCCATCCGGCGAATCGACGGCTTCGAGAACCTGCCGATCATCGCCCTCACGGCGAAGGCGATGAAGGGCGACCGCGAGAAGTGCCTGGAGGCGGGGGCCAGCGACTATATCGCCAAGCCGGTCGATCCCGAGCATCTGCTCGGGCTGCTTCGCTCCTGGCTGCACTCGTAACAGTCGGACGAGACGGACGAGATTTGGGTAAAGCAACGCGGGCCAAGATCCTGGTCGTCGACGACAACCCCTCCAAGCTGGCGGCCCTGGAGGCGGTGCTGGCGCCACTCAGCCTGGAGGTGGTCCCGGTCCGGTCCGGGCGGGAGGCGCTTCGGGTCCTGCTCCGGCAGGACTTCGCGCTGATCCTTCTCGACGTGAGGATGACGGAGATGGACGGGTTCGAGACCGCCGCCCTGATCCGCCAGCGCAGGGTGAGCGAGCACACCCCGATCATCTTCCTGACCGCGTTCGAGCAGGCCGAGCTGGACATGGCCCGCGGCTACTCGCTGGGGGCCGTCGACTTCATCTTCTCCCCCATCGTCCCCGAGGTGCTCCGGGCCAAGGCCGCGGTCTTCGTCGAGCTCTACCAGAAGACGGAGGAGATCCGCGACCTGTTCGCCGCGGCCCAGGAGTCGTCCCGCTCCAAGTCCGAGTTCTTGAACATGGCGGCCCACGAGCTGCGGACGCCGCTCTCGGTCGTGTCCGGCTACCTGGCGATGCTGGCCGAGGGATCTCTGGGCCCTGCGCCCGACGCCTGGCGGATGCCGCTGGAGATGATGACCGGCAAGACTGGGGAGCTGAACCGGATCGTGGACGACCTGCTGATGGCGTCCCGCATGGACGTCGGCTGGCTGCCCGAGCAGATGCACGTGGTGGACCTCCGCGAGGTTCTCGACTCCGCCCGCAGGCGCGCCGAACCACGGGCGCAGCTGCTGCACGCCGACCTCCGGACCGAGTGCGAGGACAACCCGGTGCTGGTCGAGGCCGACCCCCTACACCTCGGCCGGATCCTCGACAACCTGATCAACAACGCGCTCACCTACTGCTCGGCCAAGCCGGTCGTCACGCTTGCCCTCGCTGGGGGAGAGATGGCGACGCTGGAGGTGCGCGACAACGGCATCGGGATTCCCGAGGAGAAGCAGGAGGCGGTCTTCGAGCGCTTCGTCCGCCTGGACGATTCGACCGTGGGGCCGGTGCCCGGCACCGGGCTCGGCCTCTACATCTCCCGCGAGCTGGCACGCCGCCACGGCGGCCAGCTGGAACTGCGTCAGTCCCGGCCCGGCGACGGCTCCGTGTTCCGGTTGCTCCTCCCGCTGGCGGCGGCCGAGGACGGCACGGGCGGCGGCTCCGGCAACGGCCGGCCGCGGCTCCACATCCACCAGGGCGGCCGCTGATATAGATCAGCGGTCGGGGGTCACCGCCAGGGCGGTGGCGAGGGCCGCCGCCCCCGCGTTCTCGGCCCGCAGGTTGAGCCCGCCGAGGGTTCGCACCCGGCCGCCGGCCGCCGCCAGCTCCTCCGGCGTCCAGCCGCCCTCGGGACCGACGGCCAGCACCACCTCCGGACCGAGGCCGCCCGCGGCAAGGGGCGCCCCGCCGCGAGCGTCGAGGAGCAGCAGCGACGGCTCCTCCAGCAGCCGCGGAAAGGGGACCGGGCCCTCGACGGCCGGAACCCGCAGCCGCCCCGCCAGCATCGCCGCCTCCCGGCAGATGGTCGCCCAGCGCTCGGGGCGCTGGGCACGAGAGACGCTCCGCGCGGCGCCGACCAGGAGGAAGCGACGGGCACCGAGTTCGGTACAGCGCGAGAGGGACTCTTCCAGTGCCGACGCCGGCAGCATCGCCAGCGCCATGGTGACGGCGAGCCCGGGCTCCGGCTGGTGGAGCCGGCTCGCGACCACCGATCCCACAATCTCGCGGGCGGAGACCGAGTCGAGACGGACGGTCAACAGCCAGCCGCCGGGGTCAACGACGGCGATGCTCTCCCCCACTCGGGCCCGCAGCGGACCGGCCAGATGACGGGCGTCAGTTCCCGAGATGAGGACTCGGTCGCCGTGGCGCTCGGAGGCGTAGAAGTGGGGCACGACTACCATTCTCCGAGGTGCCCACCAAGCGCGCTCGAGGCCCGCTTCCAGCCAGGACCGGCAAGACAGCCCTGGTCCTCGCCGGCGGCGGCCTGACCGGAGGGATCTACCAGCTGGGTGTCCTGCGCGGCCTCGACGACCTGCTGCTGAACCGCACAACGCTCGACTTCGACATCTACGTGGGCACCAGTGCGGGAGCCTTCGTCGCCACCCTGCTCAGCATCGGCATCCCTCCCAAGGCGCTGGTGGACATGGCCCGCAACCCCAGCCTCGCCCTCCAATGGAGCCTTGTCAGCCACGTCTTCGCGCCCAACTTCGGCGAACTGGGCCAGCGGCTCCGCCAGCTGCCGGGGCACCTGCCGGCGGTCGCCCAGGACTTCTTCCGCCACCGCGGCTCCTTCCTGATCAGTGACCTCCTCGGCTTCCTGAGCCTCGCCCTGCCGAGCGGGCTGCTCGACTCGAGCCGGGTCGGCGCCTTCATGCGGGAGATCCTCGAGCTGGCCGAGATGCCGGTCGAGTTCGGCGAGCTCCAAAAGGAGCTCTACGTGGTCGCCTGCCAGCTCGACACCTGGGAGCGGATGGTTTTCAGCGCCGAGACCAAGCCCGCGGTCAGCATCCCCGACGCGGTGGCGGCCAGCAGCGCGATCCCGATCCTCTTCAAGCCGGTCCGCATCCATGGCATCGACTACGTCGACGGGGGCGTCAAGGGCGCCGCCGCGGTGGACGTCGCCATCGACCGGGGCGCCGACCTGGTGGTGGTCGTCAACGCGCTGGCGCCGCTGGACGTCCGCGGCGTGCGTGACTCGGCCATTCTCCGCCGTTTCGGCCGGGGGATCAGCGACCTCGGCATCAAGGCGGTCGCCAACCAGGTCGCTCGGGGGATCCTCAAAGACACCCTGAGCGACCACCTCCGCCTGCTGCGCGAACGACACCCGGAGGTCGACATCGTCGTCATCGAGCCGCTGCCCAACGACGAGAAGATGTTCTTCCACGAGGTGATGAGCACCAGCGCCCGCCTGGTCGTCGCCCAGCACGGCTACGAGTCGGTGCTCGACGGGATGGCTCGCAACCATTCTCACTTCGCGTCGGTGATGGCCCGGCACGGTATCGAGATCAGCCCCACCATCCTCGACGCGCGGCCGTGGAACGTGCCCGTCAGCGACCTGGAGGCGGGTGAGCTCTCGGAGAGGCTGCGGCGGACAGTCTTCGGGGGCCGCCGGACGAAGACCGACCACCGGGTCAACCGCCTGGTCCGGGCGATCGAGCAGGTGGAGGCCGAGGTGCAGGCGAGCGGCCGGCCGATGGCGGCCGCGAAGGGACCCGACCAGGGGAGCGGGGCGACCCAAGCGACCGGCGAGCCGAAAGCGGGAAGAGCTAGGAGGCGAGCGGTGGCGGCTCGGGCACCTGGCCCTCCTGGTCGAAGCGCCGGTAGGCGACCGTCCACAGCGTTGCGAAGTAGGCGCCCCCCGCCGAACTGAGCGCCACCGAGACCGGGACGAGGATCACCCCGGCGAAGAGGGAGGTGCCCAGCGCGGCGCCCCAGCGGCCGGTGGTGACGTCTTCGACGATGGGTCCGACGAACGGCGCCGAGACGATGCCGAGGACGACCTGGAAGACGATCCCGATGCCGACTCCGGTGGCGAGCACGATGACCCAGGTCAGGGCGATACGGCTGAACCGCCGGCGCAGCAGTGCCTGGGCGACGCGAAAGGAAGCTATCGGACCCGCGCCGTCGAGGACGCAGGCGCGAAGGCCGAGGAGGGCCAGGATCCCGACCAGGAAGAGCCAGAAGAGGAGCGCCACCAGGAGGGGAAGGTCGAGTAGCAGACCCCGGATAAGGCCTGCTACTCCGCCGAAGGCGGCGCCGGCCAGCGGAGGGATCAGCAGCAGGAGCAGGGGGAGCAGCACCAGGAGAAGGAGAACCAGCCTGAAGCCGAGGACGCGCCAGAAGCTGCGGGCCCCCACCCTCATCGACTCCCGCAGGCTCACCGGTTCGCCCGCGTCGAGGCGGGCGACCGAGCCGACCAGCGCGCCGGAGGCGAGGCAGGAGAGCAGGAAGAGCAGCAGGCTGACGACCAACACCACGACCGCGATCGTCAGCAGCAGGGCGATTCGGTCGTTGATCCATCCCGGCACCCAGGCCAGGTCGGGCGGGGCTATACCGGCGCCTTTGCCCCCGGGGCTGGTCGTCGCGCCGGTCGGAATGGAGCCGCCGCCGCCTCCGCCTCCAGCACCGGAGGATTCGCCCGCCAGCAGAGCCAGCAGCCACAGCCAGGGCCGGAGCCAGAGGAGGCGGGCGGAGCGCGAGAAGAGGTTCTCGAAGCGCATCGGGCCTTCGTAGTGTGAATAGCCGCAGCGCTTGCCGGGATGCCGGCCGCGGAAAGACGACCGTGGAGTCGCGGCTAGATGAGCCGGCCGAGCCTCACGTTGTCGGTGATACCTGGGATCCGTCCCCGCTTCGTTCGCGGCTTGCCATCGACCTCCTTGAGGTCGGCTGTGAAGCCGATCGGAGGGGCGGCCGAGATGGTCATGCCGACCCCGAAGGAGTCGACGGGGGCGCCGGCCGCCACGAACTCCCTGATCCGATCCACCGAGAGGCCGCCGGAGACGAAGATGCCGACCTTGGGGTGGCCGGCCTGGTCGAGCCGGGCGCGCACCTCTTTGACCAGCTCCACGGTCACCCTTCCCCGCTCGCGAGGAGTGTCGAGGCGGACGCCACGCAGGCGCTCGCCGAGGGCCTCGGCGACGCGCAGAGCCTCCTCGGCCTCGTCCTTGAAGGTGTCCACGAGGACGATCCGGAGCACCTCCTCGCCCATCGCCGCGTCGAAGGCACGGGCGGCCTGCACGGTATCGCCGAAGATCAGGATCATCGCGTGGGGCATGGTGCCCGAGGGTGCTGCGAGGGCGGCCATGCGAGCGCCACCCGGCGTCGCGGCCCCGACGCAGCCGCCGACCACCGCGGCGCGCTCCATGGTGGGGCCGATCAGCGGGTGGACGTGGCGGGCGCCGAAGCTGATCACCCGGGTGCCGGCGGCGGCCTCCACCACCTCGCGGGCGGCGGTCGCCCAGCCGGAGCCCGACGCCATCATCCCCAATAGGGCGGTCTCGAAGCGGCCGAAGCGCGAGTAGGGCGCCTTCACCCGGAGCACCACCTCACGCCTCGACATCACCTCGCCGTCCTTCAACCCCCAGGCCTCATCACCGCTCTTGAGCGCGCAGCGGAGGAGTTCGGTGGCCTCGTCGATGCCGCAGAGCACCCCGTCGCGATCGGGGAAGAACTCCATCTGAACCACCGGGTCGAGGCCCGCCGACGCCAGCGTGCGGGAGGCGCGTTCCAGGTACACGTCGGCGGCATCACCGCCGTAGTACTCGACGAGCTCGGGTGTCAAGTGCACCCAAAGCTTATTTGAACAGCGCGGGGAAGCACTCGAGGTAGCTAGACTCCGCATTCGTGGCACTGCCCAGCGAGTCCGAGGTCCTGGCCGCCCTGGCGCAGATCCAGGACCCCGACCTTCACCGCGACATCGTCAGCCTCGGCATGATCAAAGACCTCGCCATCGGCGAGGACGGAGTCGTCCGGTTCACCTTCGAGCTTACGACACCGGCCTGCCCGGTCCGCGACCAGTTCGAGACCCTGGCGCGGCAGTACGCCGGCGCGCTCCCCGGTGTCACCGACGTCAAGGTCCGGATGACCTCAAACGTCCGCCCGGCCTTCCTCCAGCGCGATAACAGCCAGCTGATCCCGGGCGTCCGGCAGACGATCGCCGTCGCCTCGGGGAAGGGCGGCGTCGGCAAGTCGACGGTCGCCGTGAACCTCGCCGCGGGGCTGGCCCTCAGCGGCGCCAAGGTGGGGCTCCTCGACGCCGACATCTACGGCCCCTCGATCCCCGCCATGCTCGGCACGCACCGGTCCCCGGTGGTCGAGAACGAGAAGCTGGTGCCGCTCGAAGCGCACGGGCTGAAGCTGATGTCGATCGGGTTTCTGGCAGGCGCCGACAAGGCAATGGTCTGGCGGGGACCGATGGTGAGCCGCGCCATCCAGCAGATGCTGGGCGACGTGACCTGGGGCGAGCTCGACTACCTGGTAGTCGACCTTCCGCCCGGGACCGGCGACTCCAGCCTCACCCTGGCCCAGACGATCCCTCTCTCTGGCGTCGTGATCGTCTCGACGCCTCAGGACGTGGCGCTCGACATCGCCATCAAGGCGCTCCAGATGTTCCGCACCCTCAACGTCACCGCGCTCGGCCTGGTCGAGAACATGAGCTTTTACATCTGCGAGAACTGCGGCCACGAGTCGCATCCCTTCCACACCGGCACCGGCCCCAAGACCGCCGAGAAGCTGGGCGTCCCCTTCCTCGGCGCGATCCCGCTGGAAGCGGGGATCCGGGAGGACGCCGACCTCGGCGCCCCCGTCGTGCTGACCCGGCCGGAGTCGGTCGGCGCGAAAGCGTTCAAGGAGATGGCCTCCAAAGTGGCGGCGCAGACCTCGATCCGCTCCTTCCGGCAGCTGCCCGTCATCAACGTGCGGTAGCGCCGACGGCGGACGCTCCCTTACTCGAGCCGTTCCCGGTCTCGGTCGACCTCGACCGCGAGACGCAGACGCTGAGCATCGCCTGGGAGGACGGGCACCGTTCCGGGTACAGCGCGGGAATTCTGCGCTGGGCCTGTCCCTGCGCCGAGTGCCGCGGGGAGGGTTACGGCACCGTGGGGCGGCTGGAGAAGGTCACCGAGCTGCCCCAGCCCGAGCTCGAGCTGGAGGCGGTGACGCTGGTCGGGCGGTACGCCCTGCAGCTCGGCTTCCGGAGCGGCCACTCGACGGGGATCTACAGCTTCCGCTACCTGCGGTCGATCTGCCCCTGCGCTGACTGCCGCCGCTCGGCCGGCCCCGACCCGGCGCGTCCCCACCGCAATTTCTGATATCTTCACTATCAAATAGTTGCGTTAGCTCTTGCGCCTCGGTTGGCGTGGGGGGCCGGATAGAAGGAGGTCCTTTATCCACGACCCGCGACCCGACCACGACCCGGCCGAGACCACAATCGTCGGCATCTACGAACAGCGCCGGCGAGCTGTGGCCAGCCTCCATGCGCTGCTCACGGAGGGCTTCCGGCGCGAGCAGCTCGGCTTTGCCGGTCCCGGCGTGGCGGCGGCAGCGCCGCTCGAGGGCGAGCAGATCGAGAGCGAAGCTCTCGCCTCGACCGCCACCGGGTCGATCGCCGGCGGTGTCGTCGGCGGCGTGCTCGGCGGAGTCGTCGCCGTGGTGCTTCCCGGCATCGGGCCGATCGTCGCCGGTGGCGTCCTCGCCGGCTTCGTGGCGGGAGCGCCTGCCGGAGCCGCCATTTGGGCGCTGGCGTCGGCGCTTCGGGACGCCAGCCTGCACCCTCGCGTGGCCGAGTTCTACGAGGACCAGGTCCACGCCGGTCGGTTCCTGGTCACCGTCACCGGCCGACGTGGCGAGGACGCAGCCCGGGTCATCGCAGAGAGCGGGGGCCGGGTCGAAGGATCGCTGAGCCGTGTCGTCTCGCGACTCACCGGCAGCGCGCCGGAGAGCCCCGAGCTCGTGGAGGGCAGCTTCTCCGGTGACGACGCCGGCGAGTCCGCGGCCCGGGAGTTGGGTGCCGCCTACCCCGACCGCGAGGTGACCTACGACCGGCGCAGCCGCCGGGTGAGGGTGGTGGCGCGCCGGCCCTGACGCGGGCGCCCTATTCCCCTCCCTAAGCTTCGGCGCGTGAGGTCGACGGCAAAGTCCAGCGGCCGGCGCCCCGCGCGGCCAGGCCTGGGGAGGCACTGGCCCCTGCTCGTGACGGCGGCCGTGATCCTGCTGGCGATCATCGGCTTCGCCTACCTCGCGGCACATCAGTCAACCCCCACCGCGCCTGCCCAGACGTCGGACAAGGTCATCGCGGAGGTCACCACCCCAAGCGCGACGGTAGCATCGGCGGTCGGGAGCGGAGGCCTCGCCAACCCGCTGAAGCCCGCGGCCGGGCTCCCGCCGCTCCAGGATGCCGCCGGCAGGCCGCAGGTGCTCTACATCGGCGCGGAGTACTGCCCCTTCTGTGCCGCAGAGCGGTGGAGCATCGTCTATGCGCTGGCGCGCTTCGGTTCTTTCCGAGGGCTTCTTCTGAGCTCGTCATCCTCGAGCGACGCCTATCCCAACACGCCGACCTTGAGCTTTCGCACCTCGACCTACCAGAGCTCACTGGTCGGCTTCGCGCCGGTCGAGGTCGCGGACCGCCAGGGTAACGCGCTGGAGACCATCAGCTCCTCCCAGCAGGCCCTGCTCAAAAAGCTAGACCCTCTGGGCTCGATCCCCTTCCTAGACATCGGCAACCGCTACTACCAGGTCGGGGCCGGCTTCACGCCGGACGTGCTGAGTGGGCTCAGCTGGGATCAGATCGGGGCCCAGCTGTCGGATCCCAGCTCCAGTGTCACCAAGGCGATCGTGGGCAACGCCGGCTACCTGACCGCAGCCATCTGCAGGCTCACCGCCAACCAGCCGGCGGCGACCTGCGGCGACCCGGCCATAGCCCGGATCGCCGCGAGCCTGGGATGAGTGGGCGCCCGCCGGCACTGATCCTGGTCCTGGCGGCGGCGGTGGCGGGGGCAGCGATCTCTATCTACCTCACCATCAGCCACTACCAGCAGCTGCCACTCGCCTGCGCCACGAGCTCGCTACTCGACTGCAACGCCGTGACCACCAGCGGCTACTCGCTGCTTCCCGGGACTGGGATACCGGTCTCGCTCCTCGGGGTCGTGTGGTTCGCCGTCAGCGGGAGTCTCGGCGTGCTGGCGCTCAGGAGGCCGCACCGGCTCGCCTGGGGATCGCTCCTGGCGGCCTGGGGCGTCGTCGGCGCCGCCTTCGTCCTGTACCTCGTCTACGCCGAGCTGGTCGTGATCCACCGGATCTGCGAGTGGTGCACAGCGGTCCA
>Ga0307373_10015414_pt1 | contig 10401 bp, 12 predicted proteins | sample OX2MG_FD_202534 | JGI IMG/M metagenome (GOLD analysis project Ga0307373, IMG submission 202534) | Soil microbial communities from Risofladan, Vaasa, Finland - OX-2 | ecosystem: Environmental > Terrestrial > Soil > Coastal area > Acid sulfate soil | place: Finland: Risofladan, Vaasa | collected...
GTACTCGGGCCGAAGTCCGCTTGCTTAACAATTCCATCAGGCAAGAAATGCGGGAGCGAGCGCTTCTACCAAGCGAAGATCAGGATCGCGAAGTCCATGTTTCAACCGGGTGGCGGCGAATCTGTCCGGGAGAGGAAATCCTGTTTCTGAAATCACACGATTTTCAGGATCAAGGTGGGGAGAGAATTCGTGTAATAAATGGTGACCATGGAAAAGTCCTCAATCTCACAGCTGATGCGGAAGGTCGGGCACATATTCATGTGGCTCTGGAACGGGGCCAAGAAATCATCGTGAACACCGGAGATTTTGATAAACTCGATTACGCGTACGCGATCACAGTGCATAAATCACAGGGCCAGACAGTCGATTATGCGCACGTCCTAGCGGGTGACATGGCTCACAGAGAATGGGGCTACGTAGCAATGTCCAGGCACCGAGTATCGGTGACAATATATAGTACAGAAGCCCGCATGGATGCGGAATCCTTTATACCCGGACATGAGGTACAGGCAAATGAACAGAAGCTTGTGCGCGATTTAGAGTGGTCACAACAGAAAGATATGGCAATAGATTACGAGCTTGAAATCGAGCATTAAAAGATGACAACCCCGTCCCCATAATATTTGAATCAACCCGCTGATATAGCCTTATTTTCTACTTCCATGCCAGGCGTAGAGTGCATTTTCTCGCTCTGGAGCTGCGATGTACATCCACAGCCATCGACTGATATCTTCTTCATATGCTAATTGCCTTTAGTCCCGTAAACAAATTTAGCAGTGTAGTGCATTAGTTCTTCGTTCAATTGCACTTCCTGCTGCCATAGCAAGGCGATATTTATCTGTTTGTCGTTACCTTCTATCTCCCGTACCACCGCTGATACCATTCGGCCGTTCTCATTTACTCCGAATTCAACAGTACTAAGAAGTTCACGTGGAATAGCGATTGAAGCTCCGGGAGGCAAGGGATTTGTGAACACTTCTACATCATTAATATTACCGACGTAGCTGGGGTTCGTGATCGTCTCATCTCTATAGAATCGCATATCGGAAGGGATATCCGTTTCTTCCCGTCTATATCCAAATGTCCAATCGAGTAACCATTTTGGAGTTGCCTGATTCTCAATCATGAGAATTGGCCTAAGGCGCGCATCGATGCATTGCTTTGAAAATGTCTTAAGTACTTCCCAATATTTCTTGCTATTTGATCCGTCTAATTCATTCGGGTGCATTTTTAGTAGAATATCTCTGGTTACAGCCCAGCCGACATGATCTGTAAAGGTCTTAACAAACCATTCATGTTCATTTGCTGGACGCTGTCCCATCAATGGAGTGACGTATTCTGCCTTGCTCAAATTTTGAAGAATCAAGGTTCTTGTCTGTTTTGGCTTGTTGTCTGCACGAACAGTACTAAACAATCTGACGATGGGGCTGCCGGCAACCTTATCAAACGCCTCCTCTTGACACCATGACTCAATATCCCTTAGATGACTTTCATCAATTCTCGCTTGTACTATCGCGCCGCGAAGTGCTTCTTCTATACGATCGTGAAAGTCCTGAAGTGCATTGATGAGAGACGCTTTGGCTTCTGCGTATCCATCTGGCCCAGTTGTTCCCTTTATACAATTAAAGAATTCCACCCAATCGTTGCCGAGGCCCTGAAGCGCTGATATGCACTTGCCTATGTATTCCTTAAGTGCGCGCGCTGTTTCGTTATGCCGTTGTACAATATCTGCGATGAAGTCACTGAGTTCTGAGCCAATGGTCCACTGTGTCGGGTCGAGAAGCATCAAGAGCAGCAACTTCGCTTCGGTCGCAATATCTTCGTCGTTACCACCCCAACCGTGATGTATACGTCCTGGAATGTAGTCCTGTCTACCAATATCCATTGATTCTGAGAGAACTGATTCAATATGCGCTTTGTAAGAACCCCCAGAACCACTCTCCACAAAGCCCTGGCGCAATATGCCTGCAAATAGATCTATTCGCGATCTCAGTGGATTTAAGGGCTCTGTCACGGATGAATCATTACGGAGATCTACGCCCCCAAGTATTGCCTTTAATAGCTTCGCAGGTAGAGATTTGTCACATGTGCACCTTGCACCCCATCTAATCAACAGATAACCCGCCACACAAACATGATCAATCCACATATTTTTTAAGACAACACCCACTAGCGCTTCGTTAATATTGCTTCTGCCGCCAGGTATCAAATCAGCAGATATTTGCTCGTATGCGCCCTCTTGAGTATTTGTAGTTATAACATCTGAATTTATACGCCACCTACCTTGGACAATATATGCTTGAGCACCAAATCTAAGCGATAGTCCGTTCCACCATTTTTGCAGCACGTCGAGTGCTGCTTCTGCTCCAGATGTGTCCCCAATAGCTACAGCGTCAATAACCATCAATACGGTTAGCGATACGTGTTTACGATAGAGCAGGGTGTCCTTTTGAATCTCGCTCCATTCAAGTGAGTTCACCATATCGCTACCGCGTATAGCGTATTTTGTTATGCCCTCCCATGCTCCCACGAACTCAGTAAGAGATCTTGCGTAATGCCCCTGATAGGGCGGGCGCACGTGAGTTGCATTGCATGCGTCGTGCTGCGCAACACCGGATTCCTCAAGTTTGTTGACCCACCAGATTCCCATGTGGATAAAGCATGTCCGCCCAAGTGATAAATAGTGCTCAACTACAGCGTCGTTGTTTATTACTTTTCTGGCGTAGACCATGCTTTGCGGGATATATGCCGCGGTACGTATGTATACGGTATCGTCGTCTATCAATTCGGCTGCGGCCTTAATAATGTCGAAGAGGTTACGGGACCACCGAATATAAAGTGGGCCCCCTAAAATGGAACTGCCGCGCAGCTCTGAGAAATCGACACGTTGGCCATTCTCGCTAATGTAGTTGCTAGCTTCATGTATTGCGATAGTAAATCGAATCAATTGTCGGACGGCGTCCGTGTACGCCTGCTGTTTGTGGGAATGTGCCGCATCAATGGCGCTGTCTCGCCACTCACTGAGGATATTGTTTACGTCAATGCCAATAGATTGAGTAGGGCTATCGATAAATCGCAGCGCAAACCTGATCAAAAGTATTTCAAGACGAGTTAGGGGTGTAGCACCCTGCAGTCGTGCGACCACAGCGGTTCCAGAATATGCATTGTCAATATCTATTGGAAAATACAAGTCAGTATTTGAAGTCGAACGAGTCGAAGTAGCTTTATGTGCGACTTCTGTTCGCCGTAACCAGCGATTCACAGCCGTACGTAATGGAAGAAAATACACGTTGCTAAACGTCTTAGAGCCCCCTAACTCAACCGTTACGGCTGGCCGCATGGAATTATCCCATAGCGCACCGCAATGCACTCGCGCTGACGAATTAGAGAGGAGCTCTGTGTGGGGCGCGTTAGGAAAGATCTGTTCTCTAAGGAGAGTACGGATTTCGTTTGGCCATACGACATTAAACATGAATCGCCTAACTAGATCCTCACGAATACTCGGGATAAGAAAGTCATACGTCTTGATTAGGAAATTGATTGTAAATGCCGAATTTATAAGAAACCATGCTAAGTCGAGCATGGTCCACCATGCCGCAACGCCAGGAACTACGGTTTTTATGAAAAGATACTGAAGACCCATCAGTAGAATAAGAGCAAATGGTGCAAGACCCGATAACAATGCACACGAATCCGCCAAATATATTTTCAGCTGATATTCAGAGGTTCCACGCTGTTGAAACAGTAATGTTATAAAACCGAGTACTATCGGATAAGTCATCGCTAATATCGTTGCTTGTATCGCCCATAGCGGGAAAAAGAATTCAATGGCGGAGTCGCTACGATGACTTACTAATGTCGATATGTGGGCAAGATAGATCGCGTGGTATTGAATCTTTACAAGCCAATGACCAAACTGAATCAAAATTGACACTGTGACCCACGTAACAAATAAGACTACTACTGTACGGCGCGCCGTCCTTCCGTTCTGACCTAATCGCCTGATTATTCGTTGACCCAAACTATATTGATTGGATGTGACCGCATTATTATTCTTTCGCCAATATGCGATTTCGTTTGCAACAATATATTCGAGGCTCTGTAACCACTTTCCTATTAGCATTGTTTAATCTCCACCTGTACTTTGGTGGCCACAGCATTCCTAAACCGCATTAATGATTCCTCAGCCCGGGGGCTTATTCCGGCAATCCGCGTTTTGAACGAATTTGCTGCCCGCAAGACAATTCCGGGGCTGGACATCTCGATCGCGCGCTGCCCACATGACCAGCCTGCATTCTTTGTACCAAGTTCAATGTAGTGTTCCGGTCAACAGATTCATAGTAGCCGATTCCACGCCTGAGGGTGATCGCATGTGCGGCAGGATCGCTTCCGGCGCCGGCGGGCGGTAACCGAGTGAGCTGTGCGGACGGATGCGGTTGAAGTGTCGTCGCCAGTCTTCGAGCAGCACCTGGGCCTCCTTCAGCGTGTAAAAGATCTCGCCGTTCAGGAGCTCGTCCCGGAGCTTGCCGTTGTAGCTCTCGTTGAAGCCGTTCTCCCATGGGCTTCCTGGTTCGATGTATAGGGTCTTCGCCCCCACCGCAGCGAGCCAATCACGCACACGATGCGCGGTCGTCTCCGCGCCGTTGTCACTACTGACGGATGTACGTCGGCACACCGCGCTCCACCATGACGTCCACCTAAGTCTACAGCACGTCCTCGGAGTTGAGCTTGCGCGCCGCCGGCATGGCCAAGGACTCGCGCGTGTACTCATCCACCAGCATCAGGATGCGGAAGGGCCGGCCATCATGAGTTTGGTCCGCCACGAAGTCGTAGGACCACACCTCGTTCGGGCGACTCGCGCGCAGTCGCACACAGGACCCGTCTGCAAGCCAGAGTCGGGCTCGCTTGGGCTGCTTCTGCGGCACCTTGAGTCCCTCCTGCTTCCAGAGCCGCTCCACCCGGCCGAAGCTCACCGACCAGCCCTCGCTGCGCAGCATGCGTGGGTCGGGAGTTCGACTCTCTCCGCCGGCACCATTGAATCAATGAGTTACGATGGGTAGCCACTAAACAGGTGACATATGTAGACACTATGTAGACAGTTGGCTAGCCTTTAAATCGTTATAACTACTTAGGGTTGTATACTTAACTAGCCGCGGGAGTGCTGCCCTTAATTTGTATTATTTCCGATACCTACCTTTCACTCCTTCAGCTTGTGGCTTCAGAAGCAGTCGCGTGCTACAAAGCACAACAACGACTGGGCAAAATTAAATATTACAAGAAAACCTAATACTCGCGGCCGAAGGGAGTTCCTTGAATGGCAGGAAGATACAAGGTCAGGTTTTATGTTGGAAACGTCGGCCCAAACAGGTCCGTGTATGATTTGCTCTCGCAATTATCTCAAAGGCAGCATCCTTTAATATATGATGAGGAAGAAACGTTATATTTAGTTAAGGATATACAGGATACGGGAAGAGGCAGCGTATATCGTGGAATATTTGGAAAGATTAGAACATCAGATATACCTAAGATTATTAATCCTGAAGGCATAGAGCGTGAGATCGATTTACATGAGCATGAAGGATTAATCGATAAGAACTACTTTCTATTTTTTCATGATCATCAGTTGTTAGTTTTTCAGGAAAATTTCCACGCGAGCAAAGCAAGTGCTTTTGCACGTTACCTAAGTCACGTAGCCGGGAATGCCGTTTCATACGATCCGGTGCTAAATATTGATGCTATGCGTAGATTCATGCGTGGCCAAACTAATGTGGTACGAGCAAAAATTACGATAGCAAGACCTACAAACCCTCGCCTATTTCCGCGAAATAGGTTTTCGAGAGAACTTCTGCGGATGATGGCTGCTACCGGTAGCGCAACCTTGCACGTCACATGCACCGCAAACCGACCTGGACAACGAATGAATGTACTTGTTAATACACTAAAAGCAGATATACGGGATTTAGTACGTGGTGATCATGCCACTAATGCTAAAGCATGGATAGATGATGGAAGCGGTGAACCAATCGATCTGATTGAAGATCGGCTTGGAGCAACAATAAACGTCCAGATGGTGGATAGGTACCCAGTTCCAGAATCAATATTTGCTGCACTCAATAATGCACACAGAGAAGTGAGCGCAGAACTAACACAATATTTTGGCGTGGTACATGAAGATAATTAAATTACTATTATTATTGATTATTTTTGTCGCAATTACATATTGCGTATATCATTTAGTTCTGCAGACTGCGTCACAGTTAACAATATCAAATCTTTTGCTTATCCTGACTACAATATCTGCCACCCTTGCTGGGTTTAGTGTAACTGCACTTTCGATTCTTTTTGCGATTAGTGACAGGAAGCTTATGAGAAATATGCAGAAGACCGGCCATGCTCACCATATTCTGCATTTGCTTTTCGTCGTATCCGGCCTTTTCTTGCTTACACTTCTATTATCGATGTCTGGTTACCTACTGGATAATAACGCTGCGGACATAATCACTTCAGCATCAATAGCTCTTTTCGTGGTAAGTATCGTGATATTTGCATCTGCAGGCAGAAAGTTTTATTCCATACTAGTTATACTGGACGAAGTAGAGCGCGAATCAGAGCACCCTCTTGAGTAGATATAGAATCAATAATCTTTTCCAATACACATGCAAGTAAGTACACCATAACAACTCTACAGGAGTATGGGACGCACCTATCCGGTCAAGTAATGAAAGAAGATAGGTGCGCCCTCTCGCACCTACCCTAAAAACCTCTACGGCGCCTTGCGACACACAGAGGGCGGAATTACCGCACCAGATTTCCTTGCCGAATGTATCGCTTGAGATTGTCACTGACATCGATGTCGCCACCTTTGATTACATACTTGGTGACGTATTTCACAGCAGCGACTTGATCTGATATCGCTTCTATCTTTGCGAACCCCGGCTAACTCACCCCAGATACCCATCCAGGATAGACGGCGGGCAAGGGTGTTTAAATCGACAACCGCACTCATTAATGCGTGATAGTGCAATACCCCGCGTTGCTGATATTCAGAGCCTCACACCCAGTACACTCCGCCGTGTTCGGTTCGTTGCCAATGGCGACCAAATATCCGGCGGTTTAGGCGGCTTACCCAGTAGCGCCAGCGTTTGGCGGCACTCTCAGGGTGCACGGGATCGGCGATTGTCATCGTGCAAAACCAATCCCACAACCAAGTAACGCCCGCACAGTTCGATGTACCCATCGCGCACAGCAGTCTTGCTGAGTGGCGAGGTACCGGCCTTACTTACGCAGGCCGGTACCTCGCAATCAAGCCGAACATGATCGATCATGAAACAACCGACGTGGTGCAACGCACCTGTGAGGTAAGGTATTGCTCGAGGTCACAACGCCGATAGCGGACCGCCCGAGAGCTAACCTTCACAAAAGGGATGCGGGCACCAGCCCAGCGGTCCCGTTCCAAAAAGGCATCGCTAACGCTGAGATACCGGGCAGCTTCTTTTGTTGTTAGAAGAGCTTGTTCCATGATTGACTCCAACCGTAATTGGCTGAAGTCATTTTGGATAAGGAGCTATGAGCTCGCTACTGCGCCTACTCGTAAACGGGATATGTCTGCGAGCAGACGTTAGGTGTGTTTTTGAAATGATGTTGAGCGTTCGGCATACCTGAGTGCATCAGTCAAGGTTCGGACGGCATTGTCTTTGGAGAGCAGCTTTGATTCAGACGCTGGAAGCTGATCGTAATAGCGTTTGGCCGCTTCCCTATGGCCGTTCAATTGCCATGGGTCAAATATAATCTAGAATTTCATGCGGTGCCTCCAAAAGCTTTGTCCACGGTGCTTTTGTATCGCATGCTTTAGACCATCCAGCTCCGAATGAACCGATACCTGCGCGATTATAAGCAATCGCATCAAACGAGCTGTCCCCAATTCCAATAACTGCAACGGGTGTCAGATGTAATTGCTCTATCGCATGTGATACCGGCATTGGGTCCGGTTTATGCTTAGACGTGTCATGGTAGGCTACCATCAAGTCATGAGGGATTTTGTAGCAATCGAGAATGGTCTTGGCATAGTAAGAGACGCTGGAAGTTACGACAGCAATTAATATGCCCATTTCCTTAGCCCTTAACAGCGTTTCAATTATTTCTGGAAACAATATTATTTTGTTGACATTATTTATACAGTCATTCCATCGTCGAGAATCTCGAAAGTGCTGAATTGCCGTAGTATCGACAATTGTTCCATCAAGATCGACAATTAGACCTGTCATTATTACCAATCAAGATCCAACTGTTCATTAACGTTTCTTGAAGTAGTTGTCTGTTTTGAATACCGTGAAGGATCAAGTGAAGTAACCATATTCAGAATATCTGATTTGCGTGAAATCGATTTCGCATTGATTTGTTGTACGAGCATTTTACCGCCGATATCATTGAAATGTTCTCGATGCGGCGAATTAGCCGCTGGTAGAACGACAAATAGCTCCCGTCTTTGCGACACAGTGAAGTTTGCTTGATGAATTGATCCGCCTGTTATTCCTGTTTCAACAATGATAGATGCACTAGATATCCCGCTTTGGATCCTGTTACGTCGAACAAATTCAGGTGGTCTCGGAGGAACACCGGGCGGGTGCTCTGACACGAGCGCGCCACCAGAATTTAAAATTGATAATGCCAGTTCTTTATTCGTTGAAGGTGCAACCATATCCAACCCGTGTGCTAGTATTGACACCGTTATACCCCCTGCGGAAAGACTCCCCGTATGCGCAGCCGTATCGATACCGAGAGCAAGTCCACTAACTACAGTAATTCGCAGTTCTGCTAAATATCTCGCAATAGCATGGGCCCACTTTAGACCGACGTCACTTGCCTTTCGGGTGCCGACAACAGCGATATTTATACTGTGTTGGAGAGAATGTAGCTCACCTTTTACATAGATTATCGGAGGAGCGTCTTCAACGCCCCTGAGTAAGGGTGGGTACTGTGTATCAAGCATAGAAATAATAAAGATACTGTTATTTTGACAAGCGGATACTATTTGATCTCTTGAATATCTAGCTTTGTCTACATATTCAGGGGATTCTCCAAGATTCTGGTACAAAAGCGTGGAGTTCACGTCGTCAAAGTTCTTATTGCGCGTCTTAAGTATTTCTCTAGCAATCTTTCTAACAGTGACGGCACCGATGCCACTTCTTTGAAGCACTTCGAGGAGATACAGGGTTGGTTCTGATGGTAAGTAATTAGTGCTCATAACTGCCTGTCCCATAAATTTAACCAACGATTGGGCAGATGATCATTGGATACACTTACATCATTATGTGCAGCAAATCCTCTATTTTCATTCTTTCCTAATACAACACCGATGATATCAGTCTTGCGATTGTTATGCTTAATCGCTCTGGCGATCTCCGTAATCGTGGCGCCTCGTGTAGTAAAATCGTCAAAAACGAATACACAATCAAAATTCATTTGTGATGAACATTCATATTTACCAGCAACTTCAGCGTCGCGTTCTACACCTTTTGTTATTGTATGTAGCTTTTTGTGGCGACCCTTTGCAAGGATGTTGGTTAGACACTGAACTTTAAACTTTTCTGCTAATCCTGCGCAAAGTTGTGTTGTGTTGCTATTTGTATCACATTTAACATCGCCAGAATGAAGCGCTGGCGTAAATGCTATATATTTATAGCCAAAATCGATCAAGTGGAGCGCTCTCGAAAACACCGATATTGCTCCGGCTATTGCGTGTGGATCATTATTTTTGAATGCCATGAAATGGTGTGTCCACGCATCATCCCAACTATTACAGTCCATAATTCGCCAACCAAGCGCCAAAATGCCACGTGCATGATTTAGGGAGATTAAATCATCAAACCAAAGCATACGACCACATAGCCGCGGTTTAGGGCAGTACTGTCGGGAATGTAGAGGCCGTGATCGCGGTATCGTGGCTCGTGCTATCAAAGTAAATATTATCCAGCCCTGTTCGTCAAAAAGTATGCCAGCAACCTAACGTTTTTCATGCGCCATTTTGTTAGCAATATCTGTCGCCAGAATGTGAGTGTAACGGGAAAGGGTGGCAAGATTCTTGTGACCTGTTATGGCACGTACTTCATGAATACCGTAGCCACGCTCAAAAAGACGGCTGGTAGCCTCATGGCGCAGATCGTGGAATGTAAGACCTGTGCAACTCGTTTCTTTGCAGATATCTCCGAATTCTTGAGATATATTCACATCAGTAATCCCAAAAACACTTCCGTCTATCCTGCGCGGAAGTGCTCGCAGAGCGTCAAGCGCACGCGGCGACAGGGGAACATCACGTGCTTCTTCAGTCTTAGTTTCCGGTAGGTGGGCCACTTTCGTTTTGAGGTTTACGAATTCCCACCTTAAATCTGCGAGTTCTCCCCG
>Ga0307373_10015416_pt1 | contig 10400 bp, 16 predicted proteins | sample OX2MG_FD_202534 | JGI IMG/M metagenome (GOLD analysis project Ga0307373, IMG submission 202534) | Soil microbial communities from Risofladan, Vaasa, Finland - OX-2 | ecosystem: Environmental > Terrestrial > Soil > Coastal area > Acid sulfate soil | place: Finland: Risofladan, Vaasa | collected...
ATGCTGAGCGGCCCGGAATTCATGCCATTGAGGAGGATTCGCGACGACGCGACCGCACCGATGTCGAAGATCCGAGTGAGGTACAGGCCAACTGTGAGAAGGACTCCGCCGACGATGACCATGGTGGTCGCAATCGCGGCAACTGTGCGCTTGACGACGGCCCCAACCAACGTTCCGAGCGTCAGCGCGAAAAGTGTCCATACTGGCGTCATCCACCACGTCGTGGTGAACAACCCGGACTGCCAATGGCTCCCGACCGCAATGTTGATCACGGCGTAGGGGTGTATGTACCAACCCCCGAGCAAGAATCCAAGCGCGACGGCCACGGGCGTCACGATCAGTGCCAGCATCGTGAGCGTCACGAAGAGTAAGCGAATGCGACCCACCCCTTGGGTCCAGGCGAAACGATACGTGCCCGACTCCATCTCTTGCGCGACCAACGGCGCGCCGACGAAGGCCCCGATCACTAAAGGGAACAGACGAAGCGCGATGACGAGCGGCGTGAAGCTCGGTATATCTGCAAATTGGTTAGCGGTGTTGGCACACACGCCGAGATTTATCGGGTGAGCAAGCGTGCAGCCGGCCGCGAGGTAACTCGCGTAGCTCGCGCTCACCGCGTCACGCCCAATGACGATGGCGATGACCAGGGCAACAAACGCCACGAAAATGGTAATCAGCGCGGCACGATGTTGGATTAGAGCAACGCGCATCAGCCGAAGCCACGAGACGCGTTGTCTGGACGGGCCGAGGTCGAGCGACGCGACCGAGGAAGAAGCTACTGTCGTCGTCACCGCGTCACCGTCCCGCACGATTCGCGGAAACCGCAAGCGGGCCAGACATCGCTGTAGCGGACGGTTCACGCAAGTAGGCCAGCACGAGTTCATCGAGCGAGATGTTCTCGGCAACCCAGCCCTTCGGGAACTCCACCGACGCATCGATTCGCGCGACGAACTGAGTCTGCCGCCCCGCGTGCTGCGACTGGACGACAGCGAACAACTCGGCAAATCTCTCCGCATCGTCAGTTGGCCCGCTCAACACCACGTGCTTGGACAGAAGGTCGTCAATCATTCCCACCATCTGGATTCGACCGTGGCTCATCAAGATGAGGTAGTCAGCTACTCGTTCCAACTCGGACACGACATGCGAGGAGAAAATCACTGAAAGACCCTCCTCGGCCACGGCGGACATGACGACGGCCATCACTTCGTGACGTGCTAGCGGATCGAGCCGTGCGAGCGGTTCGTCGAGCACGAGCAGGTCGGGCCGTCGAGCGAGCGCCAGTGCGAGTGCCAGCTGGGCCTGTTGGCCGCCGGAGAGCCTGCCGATTCGACGATCGAGCGGGATGTCGAGGGACGCCAGGCGTGCTTCGGCGAGGTTCCGGTCGAAGTGCTGATTCAAGTTGGCCGCCACGGTGAGCATTGCTCGCACCGTGATGTGGCGATACAACGGCGCGTCCTGCGCCACGAAGGCGACGCGCTCAAGCGCGTCGGGCGACCCGGCCTCAATGCCGCCGAGCACGGTTACCTCCCCGGTTGTTGGTGCAATGAGTCCGACCGCGCAGTGGAGCAGGGTCGTCTTGCCCGCTCCGTTCGAGCCGACAAGGGCGACGATATGCCCTTCGGGTACCGCGAGGGTGCAGTCGCGAAGCGCCCAAGTGCCCCGATAGGACACACCGAGCCCGAAGCTCTCGACGACGTTCACGCTGCTCCCCCCGTCGCGCCCGACGCGACGCGACTCTGGCGCGACGTCGGTCGGTGCTCGTCGGGCCGTTTACGAAAATCCCCTAACGCGCTCGTGAACAGTGCGACGATCCCATCCTCATCAAGGCCGGTCGCTGCGGCCTCGCGCAGCCATCCCGTGACGAGACTGCGACGAAGCGTCGTCAGTTCACTGAGCCCCACCGTTTCCGGTGCCGCCTCCACGAAGGTGCCGAGACCCGGACGCGCCCCGATGAGGCCCTTCTGCTCGAGATCCCGATACGCCTTGAGCACCGTGTTGGGATTGATGGACAGGGAAGTGACGACATCTCTAATGCGAGGGAGTTGGTCGCCCCGACGCAGGTAGCCGAGCCGGATTGCGTTCTCTACCTGTTGGACGAGTTGGAGATAAGTGGGCACGCCCGAGCGCGGGTTCAGACGAAAGACGATGGAGGAGACGGACTCCGTCTCTTCGGACAAGTTGTTATCTTTATCTAGCATCATAGTTAAAGTGTACCAAGGCTGGATACAGGTGACGAGCACAACTGGGTTTGAGGAATCCACACTCCACCATGGTCCGCTGCACCAGTTCCAGGAATCGCGAGTTTTGATTTTTAAGGGTTTCCGACTCTTTTGATCGTCACATCCTCCAGTGTCGGGGGCTCGACGCGACTCTGCCAATCCACATTGACGACTTGGCCGGATACTTGTTGAAAGTCGAGTTCGCAGGTCGCAGCTTCTGACGTTATGAAATGATTTCGAAATGATCTGTGCCGTGACCGTCGACGCTCACGGGGTTCTCTTACTTCCAGGGGCACCCAAAGCGAGAGTTGCCCAACTTTTGAACCTTGTCGGTGTGCTTTGTAGATTCGAACAATCAGGTCATGGTGACTTGGACAGTCCCTTACCGTTGTCACCCGGTGAACACTTGCTGACGAGGCTTATCGCCCACGCCGTCACCCCCGGCGGAATGCCGAGAGTCGTCTTCTTGTATCGATTCGGAGTTACGGCAATTTTCAGTACGGTACACGCGCGATTCGTTGATCGAAAGTTTGCGGCGGTGTGAAGCAAGAATGCGCGCTCCTTGACGCTCCAAGTTCGCCACACCGATAGTGGGGCGTTCGTCGGCGGCTGCGTTGGAGACGTCGTAACACCTGGACTCTCGGAAGACGATGACACACCGGTGGCGAGAGCTTTGGACGCCAGGCGAATAACGGGCGTCGAACATAGAGACGGCGTCGACCCCTGCACCATTGTGCATAGGGCCGCGATCAGATAGTTCGCCGTACCGTCGATAGCTTGAGCGACTGGACTTGATGCGCTGCTCAGGTCACTTCCGATGTCATCCAAAGTCAGTCCCTCAAGTACCGACGGCGACGCACTCGCGCCAAGTGTGACGTAGTGGTTGCCAATATCCACAAAGGGAAGTTCACTTTGTGGGTTGTACTTATTGAAAGCGCGTTGCTGAACTGCAGACATCTTTTGTAGGGGCTGATACCCGCCGCTCCCACTGGGAGTGGACGAGGTCAGCTCGGTGGGATCAAACGTGAAATACGTGCTGGAATACTTCGCCCCGACGAAGCTCCAACTCGCTAGACCCGGGTAGACGTCGGTCGACGAAGAGAGGATTTGACTGTCGAGGTTGGTGAACGATCCAAACTTGGACAGCGCCACCAGCAGCGCCCATCGCTGAATCGCGCAATAGGGGCAGTATTCGCCGCCAACGTATGAGACGACTCCATTGGTGGCAACGGTGGAAACGGATGGCGTGATCTTGGTTGGAACCGCAACGTTCGATGGAAGCCCAACGGCCTGGAGCGTGGCGTCAGGAACTGCCCCAGCGGCCCGGAAGTAAGACGCAAGTTGTGCATTCGGGGTTGTGGTATTCGGCAAGCTTTGGGACGAGGGAGAAGTACTTTCAATCTTCGTGATACCGAAAGCTCCGATGACCATGAGCACGAGTAGCCCGGCCATTATCGAACGACTGCGTTGGTGGCGCCGGCGACTACGTGTCCACAGATCCTCCACGCTCGGGCGTGGCGCGAGAGGTTCGTCGATGAGAGCCTGCGAAAGACGTGTGAGTTGTGACATGCGTTATCTCCTAATGTTCGTTTTCGTCGCCAAGCAGGCGACCCAATCGCTGATGGGCGTCGTGCAATGTGCTTGAAACCGTCCCTCGACTTATACCCAACACGGTGCCGATCTCGTTCTCGCTCATGTCGGCGACGTGACGCAACATGACAACTTGTCGTTGACGGTCCGACAGTGACGCGACTAACTTCCAAATCTCGCCAGCCGGAGCGGGGAGGTCGGGCATTGGCGCTTGCTTTCGAAAAACCCGCTGTTCCATACCTCTGCGCCGCGCTACACGTCGTGCATGATTGATGGCCACGCGATAGACCCAACCCGTCGGGGACTCCATTGCGCTGATTCGCTTCCATCGCTCCAGCGCCCGCGAACACGCTTCATCGACGCCTTCGACCGCGAGTTCGATGTCGCCGGTCGATAACGCCAAAGTGGCGACCATTCGGTCGTGTTCGCGGCTGTACCAAGCGTCAAAGGTCTCCACGAAAACCAATTCTCCCCGTTGCATCAGCGCAATGCTTTGTCCAATAACGATGTCCATCAGTAGTACAAGTCACGAAGGAGACATTTTGCTGGGTACTTCATTATCAATTCGCCCCTTCGACAAACTCGAGACCCGATGGGGCGTGGTAGTTAGGTGTGAGTTCGGGTAAGGGGCCTGACGTGATAGTCGATTGGGCCCTCCACGAGCACTGAGTCAACGCAGCCAATCGAACAACGTGCCGTGTCACTCCTTGGCCAAGATTCGAAACGAATCGTCCGCATCCTGAGAACGGCGCCACGCTCTAACCTCGACAATTGCGTTTCCAGGGACCGTAGATTCCACATTCCTGGATCCGTGTAACGCTTGGAACGGTGCGGACAGTACTAGTGGTGAAATCCGATAGAGACGAGGCCGCCGCCTGGGCGGCCGTTCTCGGCAACGATGGCGATGCTTTCGTCGCTATCTTCGATCAGCATCGCGACCGTGTGTATCGCCACGCTCTCCGAATGACCGAGAACGTACACGACGCGGAAGATGTCACGGCCGGTGCGTTCCTCGAACTCTGGCGACGCCGGAAAGCGGTTCGGGTGGTTGACGGTTCCGTGCTGCCCTGGCTCCTCGTAACGACGACGAATCTGGCACGAAATTTGACGCGCAGCCTTCGTCGATATCGAACGCTCATCGCCGCGCTTCCGCATGCTGAAGTCGCGCAAAGCGCGGAAGACGTCGCGTTGATGCAGATGGAGGAATCTGAAATCGCCACCAAGTTACGAAAAGCGCTGAGCGAACTGTCGCCCTCGGACGCCGCCCTCATCACGCTCACGTTGTTCGAGCACTACTCACCGGCCCAAGCCGCAGTTGCCCTTGGCATCACCGATGGCGCAGCACGCACGCGCCTTCACCGTGCTCGGACCCGCGTGGCCGCAGCGTTCGGAGCCTTGGAAGACGACAAGTACATCGACGAGACAAAGGAGACGAGTCAATGAGCACCAAGGAGATGGATCCGGTCTTCGCAGCAGCCTTGCGCGAGGCTCTCGTGGCGACCGTCAAGGACACTCCTCGCGTGCGACGTCGCTGGCGGTGGCGCGTGGGAACTGGCACATTCCTGGGCATAACCCTGGTGGCCGGCGGAGTGGCCTTGGCGTCGGGAATGTTTTCTCTGCCCGGTGCGCCGGTGAACTCTCCCCTTGGCAATGTCATTACCGCAACGCGAACCGGAACTGCGACCATCAACATTGGTGCACCGCCCGCAACTGCGACCGATGTTTCGCTTACTTTGACGTGCCTCACGGCTGGTTCGTTCTACTTTTCCAACGGTTCAAGTATGGTCTGCGACTCCGCCGACATTACTCACGAGCCACCAATCGACGGACCGGCCAGCGAAGTTGTGCCGCTCACGGCTGGCGTCGACACCGTGACCATCAAGACAAGCCCGAATGCGTCGTGGACGTTGCAAGCCATGTATGTGAATCAAGTCACAACTTCCTGGGGCGTCAACGCGAACGGAGAAACGTACGGCGTGCAGAATCAGAATGGCACTCCAAACCTGGTCGCCGTCGTCATCGGTGGAGGGAACAAAAACGGCTACGTCGAGGAGAGCGAATTGAACTGCGCAGCAGGGGGTGACGTCGCATCACTGGCGGAAGCTCAAGCATGGGACAAAGTGAGCCAGAACCGGAATATCTCGATCCCCGTTTACGAAAGCGATGGCGTGACAGTCGTTGGTACCTTCACTGTTGGCAGTGCCACTGGACCGAATAGTCAGACGCTCCCTCTCTCGTCTCTCTCGCTGGGCTGCTAGACAACGTGCAGACCCGATTCCTTCGCGAGATCATGAAACTGAGTGCGGGTTCCGTTCGTGGGGCCGACCGCACATTCTCCGACTGGCGGCTTGCTCGCTGGTAGGTAGGTACTAACACTTCAACTCAGCTTCGTCATCTTCAGAGATGAGGGTTACGGAACTTCCGGTTCGGTTCTTGATTCTTCCAAGAAATCGAGCAGTTGCCAAAATCGCATTTTTAGGTTGTCCGACGTCACTGTGACCCCATAATGTCTCCGAATCAGTTCGGCAATCTCTGCATCGTCCAAGTAGTCAAACGCGTACCACGTCGCTTCGTCGCTCACAAACGGAGCCAGTTCTGCGTTAGTGGCCAAATAGAATTCTTTAGCAAGGTCAGCCCGGCGGTCCATTTCGGCGTGTTCGGCCAGTGGCAGGCTCCTCGATCCCTTGTCTTTCATGGAATTCGACTTTACGCCCGAACACGGTCGTTGCGTATTCGATGCCGGCCCGACGTGACAAGTATGCAACCTTCCACTGGCGGCCAACGCGGATTGCATCCAACGATTAATCGTCTTGTCGCTGGGATTGTGTCCGAAGAAGAGTCACCGATGCGAGAGCCCAAATTGCAATTAGAGCAAGCCAGATTACAAGACGCACCCAGGGATGGAGACTGTCGGGAGCGATTTGTTTACTAAGCGGTGCGTAAGCGACCCACCCGAAATTTAGATTTGAGCCGAGTGATGTCAACCATTGACCGCTCCCGTAAAAGGCAAATCCGAGTGCGACCACGATCACAACACGTTGCACATGATTCAGTGCATGCATTCTCACGGTCCCATCATGTCACGGTAGGCATCAGTGGTCATCGCGAACGGTTCCACCCGTCATTCCTTTTCGTCGCCATGAGTCCTGTAATGACGTTCTGGGTCGTTCCACTCAGATGGCTTCGACGGCGGCCCGGACCGTATGAACAAACTGGATCACCGCATGACTTCTCAATCCATTTGTCACAGATCGGACAGAAGTAAGCGTCATGCCAATACGACGCGGCGCTCGCGATCGAAACTGAAGACCCCGCGCACATGAGAACGACGCCAGCCGCAGCAAGAGCTCTTCGCATGAGAGCCTCCCTATCTCACAATCCTGACTGTCACGAACCGCCACCAGGCGTAAGCTTCCACGTTAGGTTTCAACGTCTCGATTCATCTCTGAATCGCTGAGTCCCTGGGTCACCCGTTCTCAAGCTCGAGGCGAAGGGTCTCTACCGTCCATGTCGGAAGTCCGCATCCGAGAAAGTCACCGTCGCGAGTAAGGATGCCCACATCCATAGTCATGGCTAGGGCGACAGGAGCCCAGTCCTTGGGATCTTGTGGTACTCGGCGAAGTGCGAGTTCCTTCTTCTCCTCGTAGGCGGAAGAAGGAATGACTTCAATGGTGCGGCTGAAGAAGAGATTGTCCACGTCGAGTAAGAGTAAGTCGACCTGCGTTTGGCTCAAATGACCTGCCTCAACAATGTGCTTAGCCCGTTTGGGCAGTTCGTGTTGAGTCTCTTCCCACTGGTCTTGCGCGACGACGCTGCGCAACTCCGGATGGCGGAACAATTCACGTCCCCGTTTGCGGAGCAGCTCTGCAACGAGCACGCTCGCATCGACGACCACAATCATTCAGGCAACTGTCGCCGCAGGTCGAACAACTGCGCCAGCTCCTCTTCGGACATACCCGTGTCTTCGAGGACCTTCTCGACCGTGACGCCCAACTTGGCAATAGCACGACGCACTTCGTCCTGGTCTCGTTCAAGCGGGATGTAAAACCCAATCACCTGACCGTGTTTGTTCACGGCAACCGGATCGGATCCGGAAAGGTAGGTACTTGCATTGTTACGAAATTCGCGAACTCCAACGCTCTTAAGTTTGCCCATTGTGTCTCCTCTGTGTACACATTGTAGCGCTTTGCAAAGTCGCCGTCAATGGCCACGTTTGAGAATTCCCGGTATGGCTGTTTTCGATCACAGGTGCGGCTCTTTTGGAATGCACGTTGACACGGCGTCGAGTCGCCAGGAAAGGCATGGGTTGCCAAATACCTTCGGCAACGCTCAGTACAGAGTTGTTAACCCCTTGCACAGTTTCGCGAAAGGATTCGAACTGCTCACGTTTCCAACGTCCAGCCAGACGGCCTTTGGCGGTGGTCCGAAGAGGAACGCCAACTGACGAAAGTCCGAGTCCTTGGAGACAATGACGTAATCGTTTTGTCCGGCGTAATCCCAAATTTGGCGATCCATGGATTGGGCGAGATCGAGTTCCGCTACGTGCGCGGAGTCGGGAAACTCCTCACGCAACAGTGACACGAGTTTCCGCGAGATGTTCTGATCGAGTAAAAGCTTCACGCAGGCGTTGAGAAGCGGCGCTCACGATCGGCCGCGAACCTTAAAGCGGCACGGACGTTTGCCTCGGTCAACTCCGGAAAATCGGCGACTATCTGCTCCACCGTCATTCCTGCTGCGAGATACTCAAGGACGTCATACACCGTGATGCGCGTACCCGCAAAAACGGGCTTGTCGCTTCGAACACCCGAGCGCACTTCAATTGTGGTCATCTCGCTCACACCAGGATCGTACTCCGGACCTCATAGATCGAAGCAGATCGGCATCCAAACCATGCACACGTGAATTTTGCGTCGTCGCTACGGACTGACCCCTTCGCAAACCGTGCAAGGGGTCAGTCCGTGGATTCCTTTGCCAACGCCAAGAGCGACTCCGACGACTGCGTGGACCGCGCTCGAATCGATGATGTGAAACATAAGCGCCCTCGAGCTTGCGAACTCCTTAACTGGGCGAAGTCGCACGCTTTCCAACCTCGCCAAGGAATTCCTGAGCTGATAAGGGCCAACTTTCTCCGAGGCATCGAAAATTGCTCTCACATTGGCAAATATCTCGCGAACCTCAACGGCCTTCAGACGCACGCGTTGCTGACGGCGTTGCTGACAACTGACACCTTCAGACGGACGCGTTGCTGACGGCGTTGCTGACAAATGTCACACGTTTGAGGTTTTCCCGAAATTCAGTTAGAAATAGTACGCTTAACGAGGGCATTTAGTGGGCCGTGCAGGACTTGAACCTGCGACCCCTTGCGTGTCATGCCCATATTTCCTGTTCACCGGTGCTTTCTGACATCCAAATCTCGCCAAATCGTAGCACCTTTTGTCCACTGAGATCCGCTGATGTGTGCTCAGGTTTTTTGGCGCTGCTGACGGCATTGCTGACGGAATACCCTTGCAATTTACGCAAGGGGTCACCGAATTCGGTCAGAGAGTCACACCTAGAAGACACAATTTCTTGGTCGAAGTCCGAACTTCGAGAATGGACCCTGCTCCGTCAGCAACGGCGTCAGCAACGCTCGAAAATTCAACAAGTCGCCGACTGCGTATCGAACGTTGCTCGCGACATTGGCGGAGCTCAGTTAGGTTCATTCGGCAATGAGCAATCGCATTATGCAACGTGGCTTCGGGGCAGCCCCGACGGACACGTCGTTCACGGGGACAATTCTTGATCAGGCCTTCGCCGTTACCAACCAGAACTGGTTCTCGTCGGGTGTTCAGTCCAGCCCTCTTGTTTACCAGGGCTTGATCTCGGCCCCGAATTGTGCGGAACTGGCGATGTTCGGCTTCAGAAGGGCGGTACGTTCTCCACAATCATCAACGTGTCATAACCCTCCACTCCAGAATCTCCGCTCGCACTCTTGGGTACCGACGACGTACTGAGTTGCATACGGCGCACTCGCTAACTCACTCGCTCGCTACTGGGCACTGAAGGTGTCGCATATGTTTCAATGTTCCATGGGCTCAGTGGCTGATTGGTCAATCTTTCTCGGAACGGTGTCCACAATTTACCTGGGATGCTTTGCACTTGTCAGTGGAGCTTTTAAGGGACTCAAAATGACGTTTTCGGAAATCCTCCTCGGTAGATACAACAGCCACGACGTTCGAAATACTTTTGTGCATGCGCGAAGAGTGGGATATTGGCTTGGTCTTCTGCCAGCTGCCTCTGCGGTGATCACCGCTGAACCAGTGGCTTCCTTAGGTCTCAGTCTCACCTGGAAAACCAATGGCGCCCTCTATCTGAGCATTTTATTCGAATATGCTGTACTAGTAGTTGGCTCCATTGCGGGGTGGATTCGTTTCGCCCGCGCAAGAGACAAACTTCGCACTCTCAATTCCGCCAGACCCGAGTCGAAGTAGTTCCTTGACATCACCCTCTTAACTGTCGGATTCCAAAGCATCAAGGAATGTTTGATCAAGTGACACGATCAGCATGTTCTCGTCGTCATCCAGACTTGTCTCAACTGGAAGGGAGTCTTTG
>Ga0307373_10015418_pt1 | contig 10400 bp, 8 predicted proteins | sample OX2MG_FD_202534 | JGI IMG/M metagenome (GOLD analysis project Ga0307373, IMG submission 202534) | Soil microbial communities from Risofladan, Vaasa, Finland - OX-2 | ecosystem: Environmental > Terrestrial > Soil > Coastal area > Acid sulfate soil | place: Finland: Risofladan, Vaasa | collected...
AAATTCTGGAAAGCGTTCTGCGACCGGATCGGCCGGGCCGACCTCATCCCGCTGCAGTTCGCCGCCGGGGACGCGCAGGCGCGGCTGCTCGCGGAGGTGACCGGGATCTTCGGCAGCCGCACCCGGCGCGAATGGCTCGAGCGCTTCGCGGATGTGGACGTCTGTCTCACCCCGGTGAACAGCGTGGACGAGGCGCTCGCCGACCCGCACCTGGCCGCGCGCGGCGCCGTCGTCGAGCGCGACGGCTCGCGCTTCATCCGCACGCCCATCCTGTTCGCCGGCCCCGGTGACGACCTGCCGGCATCCCCCGTGGCGGTCCGGCCGTCGCCCGGCCTCGGCGTCGACACGGATTCCGTGCTGACCGCCGCCGGCTTCGACGATGCCGCGCGACGCCGGTTGCGGGCGGACGGGATTGTGTAGTCAGATCGGGCCGCGGCCGGGGTCCGGGGCCGTGCCCCGGTTGACAAGGAGATAAGCATGCCGCTCCATGCGCGTGCGTCGGGGTACCACCGTCGCCTTCTCGCTTGCGCGGTCGTCGCCGGCCTCGGCGTGTGCGCCGGCGCCTGCACCCGGCAGGTGCAGGCGCCGGCGACCGGCAACCTCCGGTTCGAGATCTCGTTTCCGGCCTCCGTCCGGGCCACCCCGGTGACCGGCCGCGTCTTCGTCGCCATCTCCCGCACCGGCACGCCGGAGCCGCGGCTCCAGGCCGGATCCTGGGTCAGCGTGCCGTTCTTCGGCGCCGATGTGAGCCAGCTCGCTCCCGCCACGCCGGCGGTGATCGACGGGCGCGCGCTCGGGTATCCGCTCGAGAGCCTGCGCCGCCTGCCGCCGGGCGATTATTACGTGCAGGCGATCCTCAACGTCTACACCGAGTTCCACCGGTCGGACGGCCACGTGATCTGGGCGCACATGGATCACTGGGAGGGCCAGCAGTTCAACCGGTCGCCCGGCAATCTGTACAGCGAGGTCCGGCGCATTCACCTCGACGCGCAGGCGGGCTACGACGTGAAGCTCAGCCTCGACCAGGTGATTCCTCCCGTGCAGGTGCCGCTCGACACCGAGTGGGTGACGCACGTCAAGATCCAGAGCAAGCTGCTGACGGCCTTCTGGGGGCATCCGATGTACCTCGGCGCCACGGTGCTGCTGCCGAAGGGCTATGCCGCGCACCCGGCCGAGCGCTATCCGACGATCTTCGTGCAGGGGCACTTCGGGTTGAACCCGCCGTTCGGCTTCACGACCGAGCAGCGGCCGGAGACCGACGCGGCGCGCGCGCGCCGGATCTCGATGGGGCGGGAGACCGGCTATCAGTTCTACCAGGCCTGGAACTCCGACAACTTCCCGCGGATGATTGCGGTGACGTTCCAGCATCCCACACCGTACTTCGACGATTCGTACGCCGTGAACTCGGTCAACAACGGTCCGTACGGCGACGCGCTGATGACCGAGCTGATTCCGTACCTGGAGTCGCACTTCCGGATGCTGAACCGGCCGTACGCCCGGGTGCTGACGGGCGGTTCCACGGGCGGCTGGGAATCGCTGGCGCTGCAGCTCTATCACCCGGCGTTCTTCGGCGGCACGTGGACGCTCTATCCGGATCCGATCGATTTCCGGCGCTACATGCTGATCAACATCTACAAGGACGCGAACGCGTTCTACCCGCCGAATCCGACCGGCGCGTGGTACGTGCCCGAGCGGTTCTTCCGCCGCCGGAGCGACGGCCAGCCGGCGAACACGGTCCAGCAGCTCAGTCAGCTGGAGGCGACGCTCGGCAGCCACGGGCGATCGGGACAGCAGCTCGAGATCTGGGAGGCGACCTACGGGCCGATCGGCGCGGACGGCTATCCGAAGCCGCTCTGGAACAAGAGGACCGGGGTGATCGACCACGGCGTCGCCGACTACATGAAGGCGCACGGCTACGATCTGCGGGCGTACGCGCAGGAGCACTGGCCGACGATCGGCCCCGATCTGGTCGGCAAGCTGCACCTGTTCGTCGGCGACATGGACAACTTCTATCTGAACCTCGCGGTCTACCTGTTCGAGGACTTCATGAAGTCGACGACGCATCCGTACTATGCCGGATCGTTCGCCTACGGCCGGCCGATGAAGGGACACGGCTGGCAGGGGATGACCAACGCCGATCTGATCCGGGAGATGGCGGCGCAGGTCCGCCGGAACGCGCCGGCCGGGGCGAGTACGGCCTGGCTGCATTGAAGTTTTTCTTCAATCGGGGCTCCGCCCCGAACCCCGGCTCGGTGCCAGGCGCGCGGCCCGCGTGCTAACATGGTTCTTTCGTCGACTTCCAGAACGTCCCGGCTGTCGGGGGGGATCCCTCCGGGAGGCGCGTCCGCGCCCCTGATCCACCCGCCGGGCGAGGAACCAGAGCCGATGGCGCACGACTGGATCGCGGTGCGCGGCGCCCGCGTCCACAACCTGAAGAACATCGACGTCGACATTCCCCGGAACCGGCTGGTGGTCATCACCGGGCTGTCGGGCTCCGGGAAATCCTCGCTGGCCTTCGACACCATCTACGCCGAGGGCCAGCGGCGCTACGTCGAGTCGCTCTCGGCCTACGCGCGGCAGTTCCTGGAACAGATGGAGAAGCCGGACGTCGACCTCATCGACGGCCTGTCCCCGGCGATCTCCATCGAGCAGAAGACCACCGGGTCGAACCCGCGGTCGACGGTCGGCACGGTCACCGAGATCTACGATTACCTGCGGCTGCTGTTCGCCAACATCGGCGTGCCGCACTGCCCGCAGTGCGGCCGCGAAATCTCGTCGCAGTCGCTCGAGCGGATCGTGGACATGGTGATGGTCTATCCGCAGGACGAGCGCATCAACGTGCTGGCGCCGATCGTGCGCGGGCGGAAGGGCGAGTTCAAGAAGGAGCTGCAGGCGCTGCGAACCCGGGGGTTCACGAAGGCGAGGATCGACGGGTTGTTCCGCTCGCTGGACGAGGACATCCGGCTGGATCGGCGGCGCAACCACACGATCGACGTGGTCGTCGACCGGCTCATCGTGCGGGGCGGCATCGAGCGGCGGCTGACGGACTCGGTCGAGGCCGCGCTCGGGCTGGCCGATGACATCGTCGTCATCAACAGCTTCGACGGCGGAGACCGGCTCTTCTCGCGCCGGCTCGCCTGCGTCCACTGCGGCATCAGCATGCCGGAGATGTCGCCGCGGGCGTTCTCGTTCAATTCGCCGCACGGCGCCTGTCCCGGCTGCCAGGGGCTGGGGGCGACCTACGATTTCGACCCCGCGCGGATCGTGCCGGACGAGACGAAGTCGCTGGCCGACGGCGCGATTGCCCCCTGGGCCGGCGGCGACCGCCGGTTCGTCCGGGAGGCGCTCGGCGGCCTCAGCCGGCAGTTCGGCATCGACCTGGCGACCCCGTTCGGCCGCCTGCCGCGCAAGCAGCGCGATCTGCTGCTGTACGGCCCGGGCGCCGCGGCCCGCGGCACCCGGAAGCATGTGCGCAAGGCGGAGCCCTTCGGGCGCGATTTCGAGGGCCTCGTGCCGAACCTGCGCCGGCGGTTCGAGGAGGGAAGCTGGGCCGAGCAGGAGGACCTGGAGCGGTACCGCGCGCTCCGGCCGTGTCCGACCTGCCACGGCGAGCGGCTGAAGACGCAGAGCCTCTCGGTGAAAGTGAAGGGGCGGACGATCGCGGACTACGTCAACCTGCCGGTGTCCGAGGCGCTGGTCGCGTTTCAGGCGTTCGAACTGACGGGGCGCGAAGCCATCATCGCCGACCGCATCCTGCGCGAAATCACCGAGCGGCTGCGGTTCCTGAACGACGTCGGCGTCGGGTATCTCACCCTCGGGCGCAGCGCGGTCACCCTGTCGGGTGGGGAAGGGCAGCGCATCCGGCTCGCCACGCAGATCGGGGCCAACCTGACCGGCGTGCTGTACGTGCTCGACGAACCGTCCATCGGCCTGCACCAGCGCGACAACCGGCAGCTGCTGGCGACACTGGCGCACCTCCGCGACCTCGGCAACACGGTGATCGTCGTCGAGCACGACGAGGAGACGATCCGGACGGCGGACTATCTGATCGACCTGGGGCCGGGCGCCGGTGAGCACGGCGGGCGCGTCATTTTCCAGGGGACGCCGGCCGAGCTGCTGAACGACGGCGCGGGGTCGCTCACGAGCGCGTACCTGCGCGGCGAGCGGGCGATCGAGGTGCCGCGCAGCCGCCGGCCGTCGCTCAAGGGCGACCTGGTGATCCGCGGCGCGCGCGCCAACAACCTGAAGGCGATCGACGTGACGATCCCGCTCGGCGTCCTGACGGCCGTGACCGGCGTGAGCGGGTCCGGAAAGTCGACGCTGGTCAACGACATCCTGTATCGATCGCTGGCGCGGACACTGTACGGCGCCGCCACCGAGCCGGGGCCGCACGATCGGATCGAAGGCATCGAGCTGATCGACAAGGTCATCGAGATCGACCAGTCGCCGATCGGGCGGACGCCCCGGTCCAACCCCGCGACCTACACGGGGCTGTTCACGTTCATCCGGGACCTGTTCGCGATGATGCCCGAGGCGAAGGCCCGCGGCTTCCGGCCCGGGCGCTTTTCGTTCAACGTCAAGGGCGGCCGCTGCGAGACGTGCCAGGGCGACGGCGTGATCGCCATCGAGATGCACTTCCTGCCGGACGTCTACGTGACGTGCGAGGAATGCAAGGGCCGGCGCTACAACCGCGAGACGCTCGACATCCGCTACCGGGGCAAGTCGATTGCCGACGTGCTCGATCTGACCGTCGACCAGGCGCTGCCGCTGCTCGAGAACTTTCCGCCGATCGCCAACAAGCTGCGGACGCTGCAGGACGTCGGGCTGGGCTACATCGAGCTGGGGCAGTCGGCGACGACGTTGAGCGGCGGCGAAGCGCAGCGCGTGAAGCTGGCCAAGGAGCTGTCGAAGCGGGGCACGGGCCGGACGCTGTACATCCTGGACGAGCCGACCACCGGCCTCCATTTCGAGGACACCCGGAAGCTGCTCGACGTCCTCCAGAAGCTGGTCGACCAGGGCAACACCGTCGTCGTGATCGAGCACAATCTGGACGTCATCAAGTCGGCGGACCACGTGGTCGATCTGGGGCCGGAGGGCGGGGAGGCCGGAGGGCGGGTGGTGGCCCAGGGGACTCCTGAAGAGGTGGCTCGGAGCCCCCGATCGAGCACGGGAGCGTTTCTGGGGGCCATGCTGGGGGTGTCGAGTGAAGCAGGAAGTCGGACGAGCCGATAACGACTATGGTAAGATTGGCGCGGCCAGGTCAAAATTGGCTCTGACGTCCGGCGACCGCACAGGGTCGACGACGGTCCGGTGCTTCTGGTTCATGCTGCCTAAGTGGTTGAATAAGAACAGGTTGTTCCTGAAGGCCCGGCGAGGGCCGACATGGGCATCCGCTTTGCTGTTCCACCATTCGCTGACTGACGCCCGTCAGCTGCAGAGAGGCTAATGGACGCACAGCGGACCCTTCGTCGGCCGATGTCGTGCGCTGGAATCGGTCTGCATTCCGGCAACAAGGTGACGCTCTCGCTGAAGCCGGCCCCGCCGGGTTTCGGGATTCGCTTCCGGCGGATCGACCTCGACGGCCACGAGATCCCGGCGACGGTCAACAACGTGGCGGAGATCCGCTACGCGACGGCGCTGGCGAGCGACCACGGGTCGGTCGAGACGGTCGAGCATCTGCTGGCCGCGCTCGTCAGCGTGGGGATCGACAACGTCATCGTCGAGTTGAACTACCCCGAAGTGCCGATCATGGACGGCAGCGCCGCGCCGTTCATCTACCTGATCCACGAAGCGGGCGTGAAGCGGCTCCCGGCGCCCCGCCGCTATCTGAAGGTCGTGCGGCCGATCTCGCTGTCGCGCGGCGACAAGCGGATCGCGCTGTACCCGTCGGATCACTTCAAGGTCACCTACAGCATCAGCTACGATCATCCGCTGCTGCGCCATCAGTCGCGGACGATCCGGGTCACCGAGGAGACGTTCATCGAGGACATCGCGCCGGCGCGGACGTTCACGTTCCTCAAGGAAGTGGAGATGCTGCGGCAGAACGGCCTCGCGCTCGGCGGGTCGCTCGAGAACGCCGTGGTGATCGGCGAGACCGGCGTGCTGAACAACGCGCTGCGCTTCGAGGACGAGTTCGTCCGGCACAAGATCCTGGACGCGATCGGCGACCTGGCGCTCGTGGGCCATCCGGTGATCGGGCACCTGGTGGCGCACCGGGGCGGCCACGCGCTGCACACCGCGTTTGCGGCGAAGGTGCTCGAGGAGACCGACTGCTGGCACCTGGTGGAGACGCCGGTCGATCAGGCGGCCGACGGGGTGCCGGTGGCGCTGCCCGTCAAGGCCAACTGAGCCCGCCATACCGCGTATACGAGGCACGAGGCCGCGTGGACTGATGTCCGCGCGGCCTCGTGGCGTTCAGGGCCGCGCGGGCGCGGTGCCGATCCTGCCGCACCCGATCAGGCGCGGGGCGGGCGCTGGAGCTGGAGCTTCCGCATGTAGGCCTCCAGCCGGTCGTTCTCGTACTTCACGGTATTGAGGAACAGGCTCTCCGCCAGGTACGACCGCCGCTCGTCCTCGCTCATCTGCTCGATCAGATGATGGATCTCCTTGATCATGTCCTCGAACGAACGCTCGAGTTCGTGGCGGGCCGTGACCTCCCGGTACAGGGTCTCCATGACGGCCAGCAGATCGCCGTCGAGCACGATGTCGGCGCCGGTGGTGGTCTTGATGGTTCGCATGACTAGCCCCCGAAGCTCCTGACGGCGCCCGGCTCGTCGTGGTGGATCTCCAGAAAATTCTGCGCGCCCGTGAGCGTCAGCATCGTCTCGACCCGCTTCTGGACGCCGGACAGCTTCAGGCGGCCACCCACCGCGGTCGCCTGGCGGTACAGATCCATCAGGCACCCGATCGTGGCGCTGTCGACGTAGGTGACCGTCGACAGGTCGATCAGGATCTGCCGGTGCCCCGTCGCCAGCAGGCGGGCGACGGTGGTGGCGAACTCCGACAGCAGGGGATACATCAGACGCGCCTCGCCCACCCGGATGATGGACACGCCGCCGCTCTCGTCGGTTGTCAGGTTCATCGACTCACTCCGATTCCTTGGCCTCGGTGGGGCCGGAGCCGTGGCTGGCGTCCAGGTCGCCCGTCGCGACGCGCAGGCGCCGGATCTGGCTGGCCAGCTCCCCCCGTCCCCGGTTGATGCGCGACTTGACCGTGCCTTCCGGCAGGGCCAGCCGTTCGGCGATCTCCTGATAGGAGAGCTCCTGGATGTCCCGCATGACGACCGCCGTCCGCAGCGTTTCCGGCAGCGCCTGGAGCGCCATGCGGAGCAGCGCCACACGGTCCTGCTGTTCGACCGCGGCGTACGGGCTGGTCTCGACCGACACCGGCGACAGCTCGGCGGCGTCCACCCCCCGATCGATCGTTTCGCGCTCCTTGCGGACGCTCCGGTAGTGGTCGATGCAGAGGTTCCGGCTGACGCTGATCAGCCAGGTCTGGAAGTTCGCCCGGCGATCGAAGGTGCCGAGCGAGCGGAAGACCTTCAGGAAGATGTCCTGCGTGAGGTCCTCGGCCTCGTCGTGCTTCCCGACGAACTTGTAGGCGACGTTGAAGACCTTGCGCCAGTACAGCCGGACGATGTCGTTCCACGCCGCCTGGTCGCCGTGGAGGCAGCGCTGAATCAGCGTGTCGACGGCGGTCGGCTGGGTGGCCGGCAAATCGGCAGACATGCCAGGGAAATTGGAACAGAACGGCGGGTGCGTCGCATCATAGCAAAGCGATTTTCGCGATGTCAAACGGGCGCCCGGTCGGGTAAGATGACAGCAACGCGGCGGCATGCGCCGCGTTCCATCCCCGGCGCCGCCCGCGGCCGCCCGAACTGATCGCGCTTGACCGGCTTCTACTGGGACGATTCCCGATTCGTCTGCGACGGCCTGCCGCTCGCATCCCTCGCGGCTCAGGCCGGTACGCCCCTGTACGTCTACAGCGCCGCCCTGATCAGGGCGAATTTCCGCGCCCTGGACGCCTCGTTCGGGCCGTACCCGCACGGGATCCATTACGCCCTGAAGGCGAACTCCTCGCTGGCGATCGTCCGGCTGCTCCGGGAGCTCGGCGCCGGCGCCGACGCCAACTCGGCCGGGGAAATCGAGGTCGCGCTCCGCGCCGGTTTCCTGCCCCCGCAGATCGTCTTCACCGGCGTCGGCAAGACGCGGGCGGAGCTGGAGCGGGCCATCACGCTCGGCGTGAAGGCCATCAACGCGGAGTCGGCCGGCGAGCTGGCGCGGATCGACGGCATGGCGCAGAGCCTGGGCGCACGGGCCCGCGTCGCGCTCCGCATCAATCCGGACATCGACGCCGGCACCCATCCCCACATTTCCACCGGCCTGCACGAGAACAAGTTCGGCGTGCCGGTCGACGAAGCGCTCGCCATGTTCCGCGCGCCCGACCGCTGGCGCCACCTGTCGCTCGTGGCCATCCACTCCCATCTCGGATCGCAGATGACCGAGACCGGGCCGATCGGCCGCGCGGCGGCGCTGGTCGCCGACGTGGCCCGGACGCTCGTCGACCACGGCGCCCGGCTCGAGTACGTCGACGTCGGCGGCGGGCTCGGCATCTCGTACGACGGCCGCCCGGTCCCGGGCCCGGCCGAGTACGCCGCGGCCCTCCTGCCGCCCCTGCGCGCCCTCGGTCTGCCGATCGTCCTCGAGCCCGGCCGCGCCATCGTCGGGCCGGCCGGCAGCCTGATGGCGACGGTGGTCGACGTGAAGACCCGGAACCACGGCCGCCGGTTCGCGGTGCTGGACACCGGGATGACGGAGCTGATCCGGCCGGCCCTGTACGGCGCGTATCACCGGATCGAGCCGCTCCGGGCCAAGGACGCCGCGCCGGTCGCCCACGAAATCGTCGGCCCGCTCTGCGAGAGCAGCGACGTCGTCGGCAGCGATCGGATGATGCCGCCGCTCGAGGTCGACGATCTCGTCGTCATCCGCGATACCGGCGCCTACGGCCTGGCCATGGCCTCGAACTACCTCCGGCGGCCGATGCCTGCGGAGGTGATGGTGGACGACGGCGGCTGGCGCCTCATCCGCCGCCGCCAGACGATCGACGATCTCCTCTCGCTGGAACAGTGACGGGCGGACGGACGATGGCAGGGGTGCTTCTTGCGTTCGAAGGGCTGGACCAGAGCGGCAAGCAGACGCAGGCCGGGCTGCTCCACGATCGTCTGACGGCGGCCGGCCATCGCATCCGCCTGCTGTCGTTCCCCGATTACGAGACCGCCATCGGCCGCGAGCTGCAGCGGGCGCTCCAGGGCGGCCGGCACTATGGGCCGGACGTGATGCAGCTGCTGTACGTCGCCAACCGCTACGAGCGGAAGCCGGACCTGCTCGCGGGCCTGGGGGCCGGGGAGATCCTGATCTGCGATCGCTACGTCGCCTCGAGCGTGGCCTACGGCGAGGCCCAGGGGCTCGACGCCGGCTGGCTGCTGGACATTCAGCGGTTCCTGCCGCCGCCGGACCTGACCATTCTGCTGGACATCGATCCGGCGACCGCCGTGCGGCGGAAGGCGGTCGGACGCGACCGCTACGAGCGCGACCTCGATCTGCTCGCGAGAGTCCGTCAGAGCTACCATCGGCTCGCCGCCGGGAACGGCTGGGTGCACCTCGACGGGGCGCGCGACCGGGAGGCGATCGCCGCCGAGATCTTCACGGCCGTCGCCCGACGACTCGGGCGGCCGTGAGCGCCCGGACCTCGCGGACCCCCGCCTCCTTGAGGGCTCGCGCGCAGGCGTCGAGCGTTGCCCCGGTCGTGCTCACATCATCGATCAGCACCACGCAGGCGCCGGCCAGCGGCGCCGGCCGCCCGACCCACGGGCCGATCCTCCACGGCGGCGGCCAGACCACCGCGAACGCTCCCCGCACGTTCTGATGCCGGCGGGCCGCCGGCAGTGCCACCTGTGACGGCGTAGCCCGGACCCGCCGAAGCACGGTCCGGACCGGCAGGCCGAGGCCGGCGGCGAGGTCGGCCGCCTGGTTGAATCCGCGCTGGCGCCGGCGCCGCCGGTGGAGCGGCACGGGGACGACACAGTCCGCGCCGGCCAGCACGTCTGCTCCCCGGTCCCGCATCAGTGCCGACAGGCGCCGGCCGATCGACCGGCGGCCGTCGTACTTGAACGCATGGATGATGTCGCGCAGCGCCCCCGCGTATTCGCCGACGGCGCGACCGCGGTCGACGTGGCGCGGCCGGCGGCGGCAGCGCGGGCAGAACGCGGCGGCCAGGCTGATCGTCCGCCAGGACGGCAGCGGGTCGCCGCACGCGTCGCACACAGGCGGGGTGATCGGCCGGATCGTCTGCCAGCAGGCCTCGCAGACAGGGCCGTCCGACGGCCGATCGAGCGGCCGCCG
>Ga0307373_10015419_pt1 | contig 10400 bp, 9 predicted proteins | sample OX2MG_FD_202534 | JGI IMG/M metagenome (GOLD analysis project Ga0307373, IMG submission 202534) | Soil microbial communities from Risofladan, Vaasa, Finland - OX-2 | ecosystem: Environmental > Terrestrial > Soil > Coastal area > Acid sulfate soil | place: Finland: Risofladan, Vaasa | collected...
TTGCGCAATTGCTGCGCCCCCGAACACCAAGAGCAGGCCCATCATCACAAACATCATCAGTTTTCTGCGCATTAGTTTCTCCCCTCGGAAACTGTTTTCCTCGATCGTGTTAATCGGTTGACAATCTTGTAGCGATCCGCCCGATAGACCGACTTGACGAATTCCACAGGCTTCCCGCTATGAATGTATGACGTCCGTGTAAATAAAAATACCGGGCTGCCTTTCGCAATGTGGAGCAGCCGCGCTTCCTCGGCCTTTGCCAAACCCGCTTCCGCCACCTCATCGGTGATGGCGATCTCGATTCCATAGCGGCTCGCCAGCACGCGGTAAAGAGAAGTCCGCGGATCGAAGTTTTCGAGGAGGCCCGGGCACAGGCCGGCGCGGATATGGCTGCATTCGATTCCCAGAGGCAACGAATTCGCCATTCGTATGCGCCGCAAGCGGATTACGCTCTCCGCCGGCGAAATGTGCAGGGCCTCCGCCGCTTCCGCACCCGCGGGGCAAATCTCGAAAGCGAGAACTCTCGATCTCGGCCGCGCTCCGCGCTTCTGCATCTCTTCGCTGAAGGACAAAACCTGCCGAAAATCCTTCTCCAGCTTGATCGCCGAAATGAAGGTGCCTTTTCCGCGTTGGCTGTACGCAACACCCAGTTCGCAAAGTGACTTCAACGCTTGCCGCGCCGTCATGCGGCTCACGCCCAAACGCGCGGAGAGCGCCTGCTCGGAGGGAACCGGCTGGCCCGACTTCAGCGCGCCGGAACGCACTTGCCCGAGAAGGTGCTGCCGAATTTGGTAGTAGAGCGGCACCACACTGTGCCGGTCGAGTGCTTCCAAGATCACAACACCCCTATTTGTCTATACAACTAGCCTATCTATCTAGTCGTCTAGCACGGGCCTGTCAAGATATTTCTTGCACGTTTCGGTTGCTGGACTTCGAACACCACGAGCTGGACGATAGCGCGGTATCCAATTTCGCAGGGCGTCACCGTGATGTACACTCTCTGCCTGGAAATGCTGGGAACTCCGGCTGTATGAAAAGAGCTAAACCAGAGCCGTGACGTGATACGGGAGAGGACTCAATCTTATGAAACCTTCTAACATTGACCTGCGAAGTGCTTCACGGCAGGAATGGCCGTTTGTGAGGTCATCGTTGTATACATTGCTGTGCTTAATTCTCTGCTCCCTGGCTTTCGCTCCTTTTGCCGCTGCGCAAACCGCGCCGCCCAACATCACGGGATTCTGGATCTATAAGATTCCCACGGGAGATGGGAACTTCCGCCAACTGTTTTTCGAGTTGAAGCAGGACGGCGAGAACGTGACCGGGAAGGTGATGTTCGACCCGCGCCGTGAAACTCCCATCAGCGACGGAACGTTGCGCAATGGAACTCTGCATTTCACCGTGACGTTTGGACGGCCGCCTCGGACGCGTCAGGTAACGTATGACGGGACAGTTGAAAGCGACAAGATTTCTCTGACATCCGTATTTCCGGGCCGTGAGCCCATTAAAGGAATTGCGGAGCGCGGCGATCCGAAGGCCATGCTGCCTCCGGCTCGTATTCCTCCTCCCGCGCTGCACGACGTTCCGGACAACGGACTGGCTCGCACGCCGCCCATGGGCTGGAACAGCTGGAACAAATTCGCGGGCAAAGTGAACGACGCGGACGTCCGCGGCATGGCGGACGCCATGGTCTCGAGCGGCATGAAGGATGCGGACTACATTTACATCAACATTGACGACACGTGGGAGGGCCCGCGCGACGCGAATGGCAACATTACCAGCAACCGGAAGTTTCCCGACATGAAGGCGCTGGCGGATTACGTCCATTCGAAAGGCTTGAAAATTGGCATTTATTCTTCGCCCGGTCCGAAGACTTGCGCCGGCTACGAAGGCAGCTACGGGCACGAACAGCAGGACGCGAATACGTACGCCGCGTGGGGCTTTGATTATCTGAAATACGATTGGTGCAGCGCCGACCAAATCTACAAGAACGAAGACATGCAAGCGGTGTATCAGAAGATGGGCGATGCTCTGCTCAAGACTGGACGTCCGATCGTTTTCAGCTTGTGTCAATACGGCGAAGAAAAAGTATGGACGTGGGGCGCGAAGGTCGGCGGAAATTTATGGCGGACAACCGGCGACATCAACGACACCTGGAAAAGGATGTCGGAAATCGGATTCAATCAATTCGACATCGCCCCGTATATTCGGGTGGGCCACTGGAACGATCCGGACATGCTGGAGATCGGCAACGGCGGCATGACGAATGATGAATACAAGACGCATATGAGTCTCTGGTCGCTGTTGGCGGCGCCGCTGCTTGCGGGCAATGATTTGCGGACGATGTCCGCGGAAACGAAAGAGATTTTGACCAACCGCGAGGTTATCGCGATTGACCAGGATCCTGATGGCAAGCCGGCCAAGCGCATTTCCGATGCTGCAGCCACGGCGGTTGTGGTGACGCGCCCGCTCCACGGTGGTTCAGTGGCCGTGGGCCTCTTCAATCGAGACGATCAACCGCAGGCTGTGACGGTGAAATGGACCGACGTGAATCTGGCGGGACAAAGATTGCGCGTGAGGGATTTGTGGAAGCATGCAGACGTGCCGACGTCAGGCGACGGCTACACGGCGACCGTGCCCGCGCATGGCGTTGTTCTGCTGAAGGTGACGCCCGCTCAATAATCTACTGAATTGGCGTAAGCCGCTTAAGCAATTTCCTCGACGCCATCTGACGCGCGGCAAACGTATACGTCCGGCTTGGTGCGGGTTTTTTCCTCGTAGGATTTCGCGAGCCTAGCGGCGAATTCGGCGGCGGCGTTCGGCTGGACCAAATTTATTGTGCATCCTCCAAATCCCGCTCCAGTCATGCGCGCACCCAAAAGCTCCGGGATTTGTTTCGCCAGTGCCACCATCAGGTTTAATTCAACTGAGGAAACTTCATAGTCGTTGTCGAGGCTCACATGCGCTTCGGAGATAAGGCGGCCCAACTCGACGAAATCGCCTTTGCGCAACGCAGCGGCGGCAGCGCGCACGCGGATCATTTCAGTTGTGACGTGGCGGGCGCGACGGGGAATGTTATCGGGCCACGTGGACGCAAGCTGCTCAATCTCCGGCCATGAGACATCGCGCAGGGTTTTCACGTCCGGCCGCAGGGCGCGAATTCTTGCGACAGCTTCGTCGCACTCGGTACGGCGGCGATTGTATTCCGACGAAGCGGCGAGGGCGTGCTTGACCATCGTGTTTGCGACAACGACGGCGACGCTGGATTCGTCGAAAGGCACGGGCTCAATTTCGAGAGTCCGGCAATCAATCAGCAAGGCATGGGCGCGGCGTCCGCAGCAAGCGACGAGTTGGTCCATGATTCCGCAACGCATTCCGACATATTCGTTCTCCGCTCGCTGACAAATGCGTGCGAGCTGCACATGATCCATTTCCAGGCCTGAGAGGCGCAACAGCGCGAAGGCCGCGGAAACTTCGAGCGCAGCCGAAGAGCTGAGACCCGCGCCCATGGGAACATCATTCGAGATAAGGAGGTCCGCGCCTGCGATGGATTGACCAGCTTCACCGAGCGCCCACGTAACGCCGCGCACATAGTTGCTCCAATGATGTTCTGGTGGCCGGGGATCATCCAGGTGACACTCAAACGTCTCTTGCATCTGCACAGAATGGATTCGCAGGCGGCTATCATTTCGAACTTTCGCGGCCACAAAGCAGGAGCGGTCAATTGCGATCGGGAGCACCCATCCTTCGTTGTAGTCGAGGTGGCCCCCGATAAGATTCACGCGGCCGGGCGCACGAAAGATGCGCGGCGTGGCGCCGAACATATCGCTGAAAGCTTTTCGTGCGGCGTCCGGAGAAGTCATTGCGGGTAACTAGTCGAGACGATAAGGCTGACGCCGCTGTACCGTGATCATTCGAGTGCGCAGTAAGGAACGGTGCACGTCGAACGCGCTCATGACGGGCGCCGGCCGGCGCGAGCGCCACCCCAAATCATCCCCAGGCCAAATGCAGTCATGATGATGCCCCACCAAAGATTCAGATTGATTTGCAGGCCCCACAAATCCGTGCGGCTAGCTGAAAATATGCCGTATGCGGCGACGGCTACTCCGATTGCGAGGAACAGCAATCCGATGGGCCAACGAATATCGAGTCCAGATTCGGAAGCGCTCATCGGAATATCCAATTCAGCGCGATCGCAATCACGGCTACCGCAATCGCCAACGTCAACGGCCTGCGCAGCATCGGCAGATGGCCGTAATCTTGTCTTTTCGTCAACGAATACACCAGTCCGCCGAGTTCAGCTTCCGCGCGCGGTTGCGTAAAGAAACTAACGATGATCGTCACAACAAAACATACCCCCCAGGCATAGATTGCCCGGTCAAAATTCGCGGCCATCTCGCTTCTGTAGACCACCCAACCGTGCAGCGTCGCGAAATAATGCAGAGCGGCAGCAGCGGTACCGCTCACCAAGCCAAAAAAAGCTCCGTTGGACGTGGCGCGCTTCCAGAACATGCCGAGCAGGAAAGTCGCGAACAGCGGCGCGTTCACAAACGAAAACAGCAACTGCAAATAATCCATGATGTTGTGGAAACTCAGCGCAACGTATGCCGCGGCAACGCTAAGCAGGACACCGCCAACCGTAGCAATGCGTCCCATGGCCAGGTAGTGCGCATCACCCGCGGCCGGCCGAATGTAGGACTGATAGATGTCGTATGTCCACACAGTATTAAATGCGGTGACGTTGCCCGCCATTCCGGACATGAAACTCGCGAGCAAGGCCGTGATGCCGACGCCGAGCATTCCTGGCGGATAGTAGTGCGCGAGCAGAAGCGGAAGGGCCATGTTGTAATCGACTTTCCCCTCGACGAGAAAGGCCGCCTTCGGCAGCAAAACCCACGCTGCCATGCCGGGAATAATCACGAGAAAGGGAATAAACATTTTCGGGACGGCGGCGATCAGAGGAGTTTTTTGCGCGGCAGTCATGTCACGCGCGGCGAGCGCCCGCTGAATCACGAGAAAATCGGTGCACCAATATCCGAACGAGAGAACAAAACCCAGACCGGCGACCAATTGGAACCAATCCACGCCCATCGGATTGGCAGTCGCGTGCCCCAGGTTCGCCCACATGTGCGTGAAGCCCGGTGGCATGCGCGCCTCCAGACCTCGCCAGCCTCCCGCATAAGTCACACTAACCACCGCGAGCGGCAAAATACCGAAAACGATCAGAAAGAATTGCAGCACTTCGTTATAAATCGACGATGTGAGGCCGCCAAGAAACGTATAGACGAGCACAACAATCGCCGACAGCAAAATCGTTGCGTGAATTGACCAGCCCAGCATGAGTTTGAAAACAAGAGCCATCGCGTACAGATTGATGCCACTGGCGAGGATGGTCATGACAGCGAACGTAAGTGCATTGAAGGCGCGCGTTTTCTCGTCGAAGCGAAGCCGCAAGTATTCGGGTACGGAACGCGCGCGACTGCCGTAATAAAACGGCATCATGCACAGGCCCACGAAAATCATGGCCGGAATTGCGCCGAGCCAGTAGAAGTGCGTCGTGAGCATGCCGTACTTCGCGCCGCTGGCGGCCATGCCCATCACTTCCAGAGCGCCCAGGTTTGCCGAAATGAAGGCGAGACCCGTGATCCATGCAGGAATTCGACGGCCGGAGAGGAAGAAATCCATGCTCGTGCGCATCGATTTCTTCAGCGTGAATCCCACGCCGAGAACAAACGCGCAGTAAACCCCAATAATTACGTAATCGATCCACTTCAGGTGCATGGTGGCCGGCGAACCTCAAATATGACGATGCTTCAAATCTCCGCAGTACCTACGCGGAATAGCAAACGATATCATTAGGTCGCGTTTTTGCCTTACGATTTTGCGTTCGACCGAGAATGCCAATAGGATAATAGTGCGTTGGCTGTGGACAGCTTGTGCTGGACTGCGAAGGAAGGAGAAGTGAACGACAGGCGTACGTGTTGCTAATTCTATGAGCACTGCAAAGCAGGATCGCCGTGACTCGTCTTCCCGCGATCGCGGATCATCGACCGAAATCCGCAAGGCGGTGATTCTCGCGCGTGGCCTTGGGAAAAGAATGCGGTCGCCGGACGCGACGGCGCAGCTCGCCGCGAATCAGGTGCGGGCCGCCGATGCGGGAATGAAGGCGATGATTCCGATTGGGCGTCCGTTTCTCGATTACGTGCTGAGCGCGCTGGCTGACGCAGGATTTAGCCAAGTATGTTTGGTAGTGGGGCCTGAGCATACCGCGATTCGCGAATACTACCAGAGCATTTCTCCGCGGCGAATCGGGATCAGTTTTGCAATTCAGGAGGAGCCGCTGGGAACCGCAAATGCCCTGCTCACCGCGGAACCCTTTACTGACGGCGAAGAATTTTTGGTGCTGAACTCGGACAACTATTATCCGGTCGCGGTTTTTCGTGCGCTAAGGACGCTTGGGGAGCCTGGCTTGCCGGCCTTCGAGCGAGAAGCCCTGGTACGCGAAAGCGAAATTCCGCGCGAGAGAGTCCTTCGGTATGCGCTGCTGCAAATCGGCGATACAGGCTACCTTCAAAACATTGTCGAAAAACCTGATCAGATGCCGGACCGCCCTGTTGATGACGGCGAAGTGTTCATCAGTATGAATTGCTGGCGATTTAGCCCAGCCATCTTTCGTGCCTGCGAACAAGTCGCCCGGTCGGCACGCGGAGAATATGAGCTGCCTGAGGCAGTGCAGTTTGGACTGAGCTTGCTCGGTTTGCGTTTCAAAGCGATCCCCTTCCATACAGGCGTGCTTGATCTTTCCCACCGGTCCGACATCGCCCATGTGGCTAAGCGCCTTGCCGGCATTCACGTGGAACTATAACCGCATCAGGGATTCGGCCTCGCAGGAATGGTGAGAAAAGTGTAACCAATACGGACAAATTAGAAGCCGCTATACGGCGTGATTCCCTTCGCCTCAACGCATTGGTAAAGCCTTCCACTTGCCAAGTTCTTATAGTCTTCCGTTCTACCGTTCGGCCATTCGATTACGACGCGGTCCACGCGATCCCATTTGCCGACTCCAAACGTCACAGGAAGTTCGGATTGCGAAAGATAGCTCGATCCACTTTTCACGAGGCGGGATTGGCTGGTTTCGCCATGAAAGATTCGAACATGCGCCCCAATTGCGTCCCGATTCGATTTGGTGCCAACCAGACGGAAGCGAATGGCTCGATTCCCTAAAAACTGATCATTGCGATAAAGGTAGGCGGGGCCATTGTTCGTTGAGATCAGAAGGTCAAGATCTCCATCGCGATCGAAATCGCCGTAGCACAAGCCGCGCCCAACTTTTGGCCGCGCGAACGCGTCGCCAACTTCGGAAGCTACGTCACGGAATTTGCCCGCACCATCGTTCAAAAAGAGCTGCGGCGGCTGGGCGTATCCCACGTTCCCTCGAATGTTGCGCACAGTTTCGTCAATGTGGCCATTCGTGACGGCCAGATCGAGCGCGCCGTCCAGATTCATGTCGGCGAATGCACATCCGAAACCCAATGTATTTTTCGAAGGCAGTCCAACTCCACTTTGCACCGCAACATCCTCGTACAAACCTTTGCCAAGCGGCCGGTAAAGACCAATCATCTCATCATCGAAATTGGTGATGGCAATTCCAGGACGGCCTGAATCGTTGAAATCGCCTATCGCAACACCCATTCCTGCGCGGGCCTTTCCGTCGTTACTGAATGCGACGCCCGCTTCCACGGCCACGTCTTTGAATGTGCCGTTGCGCTGGTTGCGGTAGAGCTTATTCGGTTGCGTGTCATTTGCAACCATGAGATCTGGCCAGCCATCTTCGTCGTAATCGAGCATAGCCACGCCCAGCGATTTGGAACTTGTATCAAAGATCCCGCTGGTTGCCGTGACGTCCTCAAACGTTCCATTCCCGCGATTGCGAAAAAGCCAGCACGTTTCACCGCGATAGGCCTCGGGCGTGCAGTACGACTTATGCTTTCCGTCCAAACTGCAAAACACATCTTCCGCCGAAGACCATTTCACGTAATTACACACGAACAGATCCAGAAGGCCATCCCGATCAAAGTCAAACCACAGCGCCGAAGTGCTGAATCGTTCCCTGCCCGCCAGCCCACTCTCGCGAGTAACGTCGATAAAAGTCCCTCGTCCTGTGTTTTTGAAAAGGCGATTTTGTCCGACACATGTGATGAAAATATCGGGGAAACCATCGTTATTATAATCCCCAACCGCAACGCCCATTCCGTACATCTCGACATCAAGACCGGCGTGGCGCGTAACATCCGTGAATGTCCCGTTCCGGTTGTTTCGATACAGCCGCATGGTGCTGCGGATTCGCCGGTGCCCTGGCCAGTCCATACCGTTGATGAGAAGAACGTCCTGCCATCCGTCTCCGTCGTAGTCGAGAAACGCGCACCCAGAACCCATGGTCTCTGGCAGAAACTTTTCTCCGTACGCGCCGCTATTGTGGCTAAAGTGAATGCCTGACTGCGAAGTGACGTTTACTAACCGAAATCCTGCACTTGACGTTTTTGGCGGAGACAGCGCCCCTGCGTTCTCCCCCCGCAATTGCGCGACAGCCGCCAAGCTAGCCAGCCCTCGAAGGAACGACCGCCGGTTCACGAGATGTTCACCAAACCGTTTCGAATCGCGTAGACGACCAGGTCGGCGGTTTTGTGGATCCCCAGCGCGTCCATAATGTTGGCGCGGTGAACTCCGACTGTGTTCACGCTCAGGTCAAGCTGCTCCGCAATTTCCTTGTTCGACTTGCCGTTCACGATAAGTTGCAGAACCTGAAGCTCCCGCGTCGTGAGTCCAGAGTTGCGTTCGCCCTTTAAGGCGTCGGAACGTGAAAGCTGCGGAGACAGCACGATTTCGCCGGCCACGACGCGGCGGACTGCGGCCGCCAGTTCGAGATCCACGGCGTTTTTGAGAATATATCCTCGTGCGCCGGCCTCGAGCGCTTGGCGTACAAGCGTATCTTCCGAGTGCATGCTCAACATTAAAATTGCCGGCTGGGGAGTACTCGCGAGAATTTGCCGCGTTGCCTCCAGGCCGCTAACTCGGGGCAAAGCGGAATCCATCAAAATCACTTGAGGGTGAAGGTCGCGCGCAAGACGAATCGCTTCGTCTCCGTCACTTGCTTCTCCCACAACAGCAATGTCCGGCTCATCTTCGAGCATCCGCCGGAAACCTCGGCGCACCAGAGAATGATCGTCCACCAGCAAAACGGTGATTTTATCTGGCATATTAGTTCGGCGTGGCCCGCGGAACTCTGAGGCGGACTAAAGTCCCACTGCCGGCAGGTTGAGCGAATTCAATCGTGCCGCCCAGGAGCTCCGCACGTTCCCGCATTGCGACCAATCCTATTCCCGGCTTTGCTGCGCCGCCGGCGAACCCCGCGCCGTGATCTTCCACTTCAAGCTCCAGCGCATCGGGCGAGAACCGCAAACGCACCCATGCTCGCTGCGCTCTGGAATGCCGCGAGACATTGTTCAACGCTTCCTGCAATATCCGATAAATGTGAATGGGCGCGGCGCCGTCCAACGCGAAAGACGTGCCGGACTTTTCGTACGTAATGGCAAGACCCGTTTGCTTTTCAACCGTGGCGATATACCAATTGACCGTGTTTTCCAGCCCGGATTCATCCAACATGACCGGATGCAGCGCCTGTGAAAGGCTGCGTACCTTATCGAGCGCAGTCTGCGTAATGTCACGGACTTCGCGCAAATCGCCGCGCAGGGACGAGCCCTCCGGAGCGTATTTTTCCGAACGGCTGAGCATCGAGCCGATTGCCGTCAGTATCTGTCCGAACTCATCGTGCAACTCACGCGAATAGGCGGCGGTTCCAGTAAATCAAATACAGGCTGGTCAGCAATATCGCAATCAGCGTTGCGGTCAGAAACAGATAAACCTGGCGCTGCACACGATCGTAGATTTCCGCAATTTGCCGCGCGGCATCTTCCTCGCCTTCATTGTTCTCGACCAATTGACGCGCCACGGCGGACGTGAGCGACGCTTGCCGGGCTTGCAGCGAGATGCGGATTTGCTCCCGAGCATCTTTGTCCTTGCCGCTTTCCGCAAGAACAAATGTGCGGGCCACTGCGTCCCAAAATTGAGCGAACGAATGCGCCAAAGTTTGCATCTGCTCCGGCGTTCGACGGGCGACTGCAAACTGCTGTTCACGACGGAGAGCATCGTTCAGGTCAGTATGGATTTGTTGAAATTGCGCTGACCATGCAGTCAAGGGATATGGTTCGTCGTTGGCAAGCATATCGCGCATCGCAAGACCAAGCGAGTTCAAATCATTCTGAATGCGCAAAAGCTGAAGCGAATCTTTCCGGTATCGATCGGCCAAATTGTTTTGTAGCTCGCGCAAGCCGGAGATTTGCCGC
>Ga0307373_10015420_pt1 | contig 10400 bp, 7 predicted proteins | sample OX2MG_FD_202534 | JGI IMG/M metagenome (GOLD analysis project Ga0307373, IMG submission 202534) | Soil microbial communities from Risofladan, Vaasa, Finland - OX-2 | ecosystem: Environmental > Terrestrial > Soil > Coastal area > Acid sulfate soil | place: Finland: Risofladan, Vaasa | collected...
GCTGCGGGACGCGCTGAGACGCTCAATGGGAGAAACAACACTCACTGAGGTTAAATCCGAGCTCGAGAAACGCATCAATGCAGGTGAGTTCATAGGAGTAGAAAAGAAAGCGGGCGCACCAGGCCGGGAATTCACCACCCGAGAGATGGTTGATTACGAGCGCCGCACAATCCAGGCGATGCGTGCAGGTCAGAACCAACACGCTGCGCTCGCAAGCTTCGAGATGCGCCGAGAAATTGAGAAAGAGCATCCGCATCTAAGCGAGAGCCAGCGTACGGCGGTCGAGCAAATCCTGGCAAGCCGCGATCAGGTCACGGCACTGGAAGGCGTCGCCGGCACAGGCAAGACAACTTCTCTGACCGCAATACGCGAAGCTGCAATGCAGGAAGGCTACAAGGTCGAAGGGTTCGCCCCAACATCACGCGCGGCTCAGAAGCTCGGGGAGGCGGGAATCGAATCGAGTACGTTACAGCGGCACCTTGCACGGACCGACGAAGAACACGACGGACAAAAGCGCCTCTACGTTCTGGACGAATCTAGTCTGGCGAGCACGAAGCAGATGAACGAGTTTCTGCATCGACTCAAAGATAACGACCGCGTCTTACTGGTGGGCGATGTACGCCAGCACCAGGCTGTCGAAGCCGGAACGCCGTATCAGCAGTTACAGGAAGCCGGAATCCAGACAGCACGGCTTGACGAGATCGTCCGGCAGAAAGACCCGGTGCTCAAAGAAGTAGTGGAGCATCTCTCGCGAGGCCAAGTACGAGAAGCAATCGGGAAGCTCGACACCCAGGGCCGCGTGCATGAGATTCCCGACCACAAGGAGAGGCTTGCAGAAATCGCCCGCGAGTACGTGAAGAAACCGGAAGGCACATTGGTGGTGTCGCCTGATAATCAATCGCGGATGGAAATTAATGTAGCGATCCACGAAGCAATGCAGAGCACAGGCCAGGTGGATCACAGGGAGTACTCCGTGAAAGTGCTAATCGCGCGGCAGGAAATCACAGGAGCAGACCGAAAATGGGCAGAACAATACGAGCCGGGCGACACGGTGCGCTACACCAGGGGCAGCAAGACGCATGGCATCGAACCAGGAGAGTACACGCGAGTCGAGCGCGTGAATGCGAAGGACAATCTGCTCACCGTCAAACGAGAGAACGGCGAGCAACTCAGTTACGATCCGCACCGGTTGTACGGCGTAACGCTCTACCGCGAGGCAGAACGCGCATTCAGTGAAGGAGAACGCATACAGTTCACCGCGCCGAATCGAGAGCAACACGTCGCCAACCGCGAGCTTGGCACAATCGAGAAAATCGACGCGAGCGGCGATCTGCAAATCCGCCTCGACTCAGGCCGCGCGGTTGCGTTCAACATCAGAGAGAATCCGCACCTCGACCACGGCTATGCGGTCACGAGCCACAGCAGCCAGGGGCAGACTGCCGACCGCGTGCTCATCCACGTGGATACGGAGCAGGCCGGAGAAAAACTCGTAAACCAGCGCTTGGTTTACGTGGCAGTATCGCGTGGGCGCGACGATGTGCAAATCTACACGAATGACAAGACGCATCTTGCCGACCAACTCTCCCGCGAGGTGTCACACCGATCCGCGATGGAGCCAGCCGCACAGAATATCGAGCAGAATTCCACTCCGGCTCAGGCAGTACAACAAGCCGTCGCACAAGGGCAAAGCATCGAACGTTGAGGCGAGTCCCCTTCGTTCTCGCCGCCGTCAAGAGGGATGCCCGCTGACGCGGCTCACTACGTTCGCTCTTGACAGCGGCTTGGCCGCGGGAATGCCCCGGCTATGAGAGGCATGCTGCCTCTCTGCACTTGAATTTCCGAAGTTCAGTAGAAGTAAATATTGCAGGTTGCTCACCATGACTCAGCACAGCCGTTAAGAGCCACCACGATTGCGATGGAACCGAGGCGCGCACCAAGATCATCCGCACCGAAAATTAAGCAGCTTTCTCTCTTCCAAATGGCAATCTGGAGCATCTCAGGAACCAACCCGAGTGCTCTGACAAGGCGGATTCGGTGCCGTGGAGCAGTCGTGCTAGCATGAAAGTTATGAGGCGCATTCAAGCTGCGAGTTTAATCATCGCGCTACTGGCAGTGCCGCTGACGCTTGTGGCCCGCGCCTATGCTGCTTGCGCGCCGCAGAAATGCACCATGATGTGCTGTCTGCCGCACGGCGGACATGCGGCGCATCCGATGAAAATGGATTGCCAGCATTCAGCCTCCGGCGCTTCGGCGTGCATGATGCGATGCAGCTCCAGCGGCAAAGCAATCGATTACGGACTGGCTTCGCCGATCGCGCCGACGCAGCGATCGGCAGCGCCCGCGCTGCCCACGCCCGAATTGGCTCGCGCAAATCCCACTGTGATATTTTCCGGGATTCTGAGCGGCTTTCCGCGCATTCCCTTTGATCCTCCACGGCTGTAATTCCCAAGCCGATTCATCTTGAAAACAAAACGGGCTTAGGAGGCCATGCTATGCGTGTATTCCGAGGTTTTGTGTTGTCTGTTTCTTTATTTTTGTGCGCGGGAGCTACGCGCGCAACGATATTCGGCACCGTGCAAGGCATCGTTCACGACCCGGACCACAGGCCGATTGCCGGAGCGACGGTGACGGTGAAGTCGGCAACGTCGGATTGGTTGCGCACGACAGAGACGAACCAGAATGGCGAATTCAGGATTGAAGCCGTGCCGGTGGGCGATTATATCGTCACCGCCGGCAAAGCGGGTTTCGACGCGCTCGAAGAAAAAATCACGGTGCTGTCGGATTCCTCGCCCATACTTCATTTTCCGCTCGAGATTTCCGGCGTGAATCAGAAGGTGACGGTCTCCGCGGAGACAGAAACCGCCGACGCGGAATCGGTGACGCCGACAACGCTGGTGGATCGTAACGACATCGCGCGGACGCCCGGCGCGGACCGCACGAACAGTCTGCAGATGATTACCGATTATGTTCCGGGGGCATACGTCACGCACGACCAACTGCATGTTCGGGGCGGGCATCAAGTGAGCTGGCTGATCGACGGAGTTCCCATCCCGAATACCAATATCGCCAGCAACGTCGGCCCACAGATCGATCCGCAGGACATCGATTACCTGCAGGTGATGCGCGGAAGCTATGACGCGGAATACGGGGACCGAACGTACGGAGTCTTCAACGTCGTCCCGCGGAATGGGTTCAATCGCAATAATGACGCGGAACTTGTCACGAGCTTCGGAAATTTTTATCAGACGAACGACGAACTCAATTTCGGGGGACATACAGACAGGTTCGCGTATTTTGCGGCGCTGAACGGCAATCGAAGCAACCTCGGCGTGCAGACGCCGGTCAGCCAGGCGTTTCACGACGCCGAAAACGGATACGGCGGATTTGCATCGCTTATATTCCACGCGGATCCGAAGGACCAACTGCGGTTCGTGACGTCGCTGCGGCGGGACTACTATCAGATTCCTTACGATCCGAATCCGAACGATTCCGAGAGCCAGCAATTCAATAGCAGCGGGCTGCGCGACGGCCAGCACGAGGCCGACGCGGTGGTGGATTTTTCGTGGGTGCGGACAATTCGCTCGAACATGCTGCTGACCGTTTCTCCCTTCTATCACCACAACAGCGCCAATTATGCCGGCGTCAAGGCCTCTCTAGAGCCTGCGGAATTGTGGTGGATTTTCTAAAGCAGAACAACCCCGACAAGCTGTTTTGGCCGTGTAAAGGCTCGGGCCGGTTTTTTGTCTGCAATGAGGCTCCCCCCGGCACGCTTAGTTGGTCGCCGTACCTGTAGAACTTTCTCGAAAAAAGTTTTCGGTACCGGGCGGAAAACGTTGGCCCCTCAAGCGGACGGGCGAGTTCTCTTAATGGTGTGCACTCCACAAATAGCCGATGAGATGCCAGAATCCGTCCGTGATCTCGCGTTGCGCGAATTCTTGGCGATAAGCATGTGCTGCGGTGGATTGCGCGAGCCTAAATTGCCGACGCTCATAGACTATTCGGTCGTGGTTCTTTATGCGTTACTCGTTGCCGTCGTCGTGGCCAAGTTTATCTGGGGCTTCAGAAAGAACGCCCAATAGTGTTCGTACAACGCGAATTTGCGCGTCGAAAATTGCGTCAGTGAAAGACCCTGACCGCTGTCCTAGCGTACTACGGGTGCAAGATGCCTCCATCATAAGTGCCGTATCATCAATAGCGAATACTGTCCTTTCGGTCAGTCTGCCACCTGTACTAATTCTATACCACTGGACAGTTGGCCACCGACGCGCCCCGATGTATTCTCGGCTTGGCTGTAAGAGGAAAGCCAATTATGAACCACGTGGCCGAAGACATCCTGAGCCTACTATTACCGACCGCAGCGATTGCGACGCCGTTGCTTGTGCGAGTGATTAGAATTCAGAAGAGAACCATCGATGCACTGAAAATCCATGTCCAGGTCCTAAGCCAGTACATTGAGGATTCAAGGCGCTGTGCAGAACTGAGAAAATCCAGGCGGCGCGGTAAGAATCTGGCCGCGTAACCGGCGCGTACCTCACTTCGGCGTTTGGGGCAGTTTTAGCGTTTTTAGCGTTACGTAGAATCAGTAACTTACGCTGGTTCAATGGCGGCAGGCGTTTCGACTCCCCCCGCCTCCCGTCGGCAGCAGGGCGTATCAGTTCTATACGGAATGCTACGACTTCAGCCAACTTAAACCAGGTTATGTCGATATTCGGGTTTAAGGAGAATCCCGCGGCTGGAATGGCGTTGAAAGGATTTCACAAAAGAAAGAGCATGGTTTACAAAATGTTGATTATGCTAAGTGTAGCTAAGCTTTTAGAGTTAGTTTTAAACTTGCGCTTAGTTTAAGAACATGCTATTTTGCTAAGTATGGCTAAGCAAAATGGAGGAAAGCTAAACCATCTAGCACATCATCTGCCCGAAGGGCTCTTGGTGGATGCGGCCTGGCTTAGCAAGGAGGGATATTCGAGCTCACTACGAAGCCAATACGTGGCAGCGGGTTGGCTGGAGCAGCCAGCACGGCAAGTCTATCGGCGGCCTGGGGGCGCGCTGCGTTGGCAGCAGGTGGTCATCTCGTTGCAAACACTCCTTGGTTACTCATTGACGCTCGGCGGCCGCACTGCCCTTGAACTGCAAGGCTACGCGCATTATCTCGCCCATGAAACCAGGGAAGTGCATCTCTACGGCCCTAAGCACCCCCCGACGTGGTTGAACAAGTTGCGGCTAGATGTACGGTTTCTCTATCACAATAGCCAGAAACTCTTCCGCAGTGAGACAGTCACACGGGCTGCTGAAGAACGCAGTTGGGATCCACAGGCTGGTCAGAGTACGGGTCGCGATTCGCCGCATGGCGACTTGACCGTTCAGCCTTGGGGCCAATGGGATTGGCCTTTAACTCTTTCCACGCCGGAGCGCGCGGTGCTCGAACTTCTGGACGAATTACCAGCGCGAGAAACTTTTCATCAAGTTGACAAGCTGATGGAGAGTCTTTCTAACCTCAGCCCACGCCGACTTCAAAAGCTTCTGTCCGACTGTCGCAGTGTAAAAGTGAAGAGGCTGTTCCTATTCTTTGCCGACCGACAGCAACACGCGTGGGCAAAGCGCATCAAGAAGGACGACATCGACTTGGGCAAAGGAAAGAGGATGCTGGTAAGGGGTGGCAAACTAAACTTGACGTATCAGATCACTGTGCCGGAGGATCTCGTTGGCATTCAGTGAGCCCTACCGCAAACAAGTTGAGCTGCTAATCAGAACTTTGCCGCTCATCGCAGAGGAAGATTGCCTCGCCCTCAAAGGCGGGACGGCGATTAATCTGTTCGTCCGCAACATGCCTCGCTTGTCCGTCGATATTGATCTAACTTACTTGCCCGTTCGCCCGCGCGCCGAATCTCTAGCAGCAATTGACGCGGCCATGAAGAGAATCGCTGAGCGTGTGCGTAAAGGGTTCCGCGGTGCTCAGGTCACTGAAGCAGCGATTCAGCCCGAGAAGGCAGTGACCAAATTGTTGATCCGAGTGGGCGGTGTGCAGACAAAGATCGAGGTTACGCCGGTTTTGCGGGGCTGCGTGTATGAGCCGGAATTGCGCGCCGTCTCTCGCTCCGTGGAAGAGACATTTGGATTTGCGGAAGTACGCGTCGTGTCGTTTGCGGATCTATATGGTGGAAAAATCGTAGCCGCCCTTGACCGTCAACATCCACGCGATCTTTTTGACGTACGAGATCTTCTTGCGAATGAGGGTATTGACGAAACGCTACGTCGTGCCTTCCTCGTTTACCTGCTCAGTCACAACCGACCAATCTTCGAAGTGCTGGCCCCGAAGCGAAAATCCATCGCTGCGGAATTTCATCGGGGCTTCAAAGGTATGACAGCAGAACCGATCTTGATCGACGAGCTGACCAGTGCTAGAGAGTTGCTAATCGAGGCTGCCGTTGGAGAAATGCCCGAACAGCATCGACGCTTTCTTATTTCCTTCGAGCGTGGAAGCCCAGAATGGCCCCTTCTCGAATTGCCTGGTGCAAGCGATTTGCCCGCGGTCAGATGGCGGCAGCAAAATCTAGACAAGATGAGTTCGGCGGAACGTGCGCAACTTGTCTCAAAACTCGAAGCCGTTCTAAGTACGTCGAGGAAAAAGTAGATGGACCCAGCGTTCTTCTCACGAAGACCAAGCGGGACGGCCCCACAAGTAGCGTGCCGAAAGCTGAGACCTTCTGCGCGGGTATATCAGCTCTCGGGATGTCGAAAGACAGCAAGTTTCCACCTCAGAGAGCGAACACGTTTTTCCGGATTGTTCCGTGTACCCGCCGTGTACCTCGGTTCGGCGTTTTTGCAGTTTTTCTCCATTTTGTCGTTTCGTAGAATCAATAAGTTACGCAGTATCAATCCCCCGGAGGGGCTCGACTCCCACCGCCCGCACCAATTTTCTCCCACCAATCAAGTCTTAGAGCCCATTCATCAGGGCGCGGTTCACTGCATCCAAATTCTCTTGCGATTCATCATGAAATCACTATGATGTCACTATGAATCGCAAAGCCAGCAATGCGGCGCTCAAGCGCCGCCCTCCGTTGACACGAGTCCCGGTAACGGTCCGCCTGCCCGAAGACATAGTCGAGCAAATCGATCAGGAATTGGGGCACAGAGACATACCTCTTTCCAGAAATAATTGGCTCCTTGAAGCGGCAATTGAAAAGCTTCGCCGAAACGGCTCCCGAGGTTCGCATGGCACGAAGTGACCTTCTTATTTCTCTGGTGAAGGCCGCCAACACTGGCGACAAGCGGACTTTCCGAATTGTCACCGAGGCCATTATTGCGGAGGAACGCGCAAAGCATCATGACGTGCTCGCAGATCGCCTGACGCACGTTATTCAATCAAACGGGAGTGGCGCCGCCAACAGCCAGTCGATCTCGGCAGCGTCGGAGTCATCGAGCCGAGGCAAAGACTTCATCGCAGAAATCATTCCGAAGCGCCGCCTTGAGGACCTCATCTTGCCTGATACGGTCAGGCGTGCAGTAAAAGAGCTTGTTGAGGAGCAGCAGCGCGCTGACCTGTTGCGCGCGCATGGCGTAGAGCCGCGCCATCGCGTCTTGTTTGTCGGTCCTCCGGGTACCGGCAAGACATCACTTGCCGAGGCTCTAGCCGAGGCTGCCGCCGTACCTCTATTCCTTGTGCGCTACGAATCGATGATTGGCAGCTATCTTGGCGAGACCGCTGCACGTCTCAAGCGGGTTTTCGACTATGCTCGCACGACACCCTGTGTCCTATTCTTTGATGAATTCGATGCCATTGGAAAGGAACGCGGGGACCTTCACGAAACTGGTGAGATCAAACGTGTCGTCACTTCGCTGCTCATGCAGGTCGACGAGCTTCCCAGCTATACGATAATCGCGGCGGCAACTAACCATCCTGAACTACTGGATCGTGCATCATGGCGGCGCTTTCAGCTGCGGCTGTCTCTGCCCATGCCTACCACCGCAACTCTGGGTACTTATATCAAGAAATTTACCGAGCGGTTCAGCGACCCGCTCGGCCAGTCTCCGGCGACCATTGCTGCACAGCTCGGCAAACTCAGCTACGCCGAAATCGAGGAATTTTGCCTCGATTTGCAAAGGCGGCACATTCTCTCGCTTGGCGAAAAACCACTTAAGACCATCCTTACGGAACAGCTCACCATCTGGATCGCACGTGCGAAACAACAGAGCCAGGTAAGGAAATAATACATGGCGGAACGGCCGCTATTGGCTCTGCCACAGCCTGAGCTCGTCCTTCCGCCCAAAGGTTCAGGCGGCGGAAGCACCCCGAGCCTTCCGCCGAAGAATGCTCAGGTTAACCGCTTCGGGCCGGAATTTGCTCGCCTCCATGCCGTCCTTACGAACCGTGCAGCCAATCCGATGCAATTACGCGATGACCCCACCAGTCTGGCTCCGGATCGAGTCATCGTGTTCGAGATTGCCGGGACCGTCGGCGATTTCACGCGAGCAGTTTCTCGCGTCCCAGGCCTCGATTTTATGGCCGAGTACGACACGGAAGAACCACCGGATGCCCGATTCGCGGAAAGAGATACGCGGCAAGGCAGGGAAGGTCAGGTCCGCGCCGACAAGAATGTCGCGGGCCGTTTCTATCTCGCCATGCCCGATGTGGAAGCTCTTCGCCAGCTTGTAAGGCTATGGGAACTCTGGCGGCGCGGAGAACCCTTGGGCCGTGGCTACGCGCCTTTCCGGCACGTTTTTGAGCAGCTTCGAACACTCAGGCCTTGGGGAGCCCAGGACCGCATTCCGGATGAGACGATTGAGTATTGGCGTGAAAAGATGGCACGTATGCCCGAGCGTCCCGTGCGAACCGAGGTTGAACTCTGGTTCTTCAGAAACCCGCAGCGTAGACAGCGAGCCGCAGAGTCGATAGCACGACTCGTTACCGCGGCCGGCGGTGCGATCGTCCATGAGGCGGTCATTCCTGAGATTGCATACCACGGCCTGCTTATCGACATCCCCGCGGCACAATTACCAGCACTCATCGAGCGGCGCGAGGTAAACCTTGCACTCGCAGATGACGTGATGTTCCTCCGGCCTCAAAGTCTTCTGGTTGCTCCGCTCGAAATCGAGCCCGTAGAGGATGGAACGCTTGGCGCCAGGAACGGACAACCGACACGCCAAGAGCCCATCGCCGCGTTGCTCGATGGCGTCCCGCTTCAAGCGCACGACCTTCTCGCAAATCGCCTCATGCTGGACGATCCTGATGATTTGCAGGCTCAGGCTCTGGTTTCTCGAAGAATTCATGGAACAGCGATGGCATCTTTGATTCTGCACGGCGACCTGAATGCCCCGGAGGCGGCACTGGAGCGCCTTCTGTATGTCCGGCCGCTCATGATCGCGCCTGCAAATGCAGGCGAGCACACAGTAGCGGATCGGCTTGTCATCGACACCATCCACCGTGCAGTACTGCGTATGAAAGGTAGCCCCGGCCAACCTGCTGTCGCACCCACCGTATTTCTCGTCAATCTGTCGATGGGGGACTTGCGGCGCCCCTTTACGCGGCTCATAAGCCCTCTCGCGCGTCTTCTCGATTTCCTGTCGGAACGGTATGGCATCCTGTTTCTCGTCAGCGGAGGCAACGTCTCAACGCCCTTGACGCTCGAGGGATTCGATACCTGGACGGAATTTGAAAGGGCTCATGCTGGCGCGCGCGAGCGCGCTGTGCTGACTGCCCTGAATGCAGGCAAGCATGAGCGTACGATTCTTTCGCCTGCCGAATCTTTGAACGCGCTCACAATCGGAGCGCATCACTACGACAATGTACGCAATCGCCCCGCAATGGCCAATGCTGTCGATCCTTTCGAAGACAGCGAACTGCCAAATCCCACATCGGCGCTTGGTCTTGGTTTTAGGCGGACAATAAAGCCGGACATTTATTTCCCCGGCGGACGCGAGCATTTGCGAATGCGGCGCTCGGGCGGTGGAATTGAGGCAGGATTCGGCAGCCCGCAACGGCTCTTCGGGCTCAATGCGGCAGCCCCAGACCCGGCGGCCCAAGGTCGACTGAACCAAACTGCTCTCAGCGACGGAACAAGTTCAGCAACAGCCCTCGCCACACGAGCCGCTCACAAGATATTCGACGCTCTGATGGACCGCGATGGCGGCTCACTTCTGGCCGACATGCCTCCTGAATTTTATGCTGTTGCTGTGAAGACCCTGCTTGTACATCGTTCGGAGTGGAACGAAAAGGTCGAGCTCTTGAAGGAGATATGTGGTCCTGCCGACAGGCGTCGCCATGTTGAGCGCGGGGAGAACGCGAGCCGCTTTATCGGATTCGGGATTCCTAATGTGGCAGAGGTTTTAGAGTGTACTGCCAACAGAGCTACCCTGGTCGGCTATGGTGCCTTACGAATAGATCAGGCCCACCGCTATCGCAT
>Ga0307373_10015422_pt1 | contig 10398 bp, 8 predicted proteins | sample OX2MG_FD_202534 | JGI IMG/M metagenome (GOLD analysis project Ga0307373, IMG submission 202534) | Soil microbial communities from Risofladan, Vaasa, Finland - OX-2 | ecosystem: Environmental > Terrestrial > Soil > Coastal area > Acid sulfate soil | place: Finland: Risofladan, Vaasa | collected...
ACCGGCACCAATCTGGCATTCCTGGGCGCCAACGCGATGTTCCGGCACATCCGTTTCGCGTCATCGCCGCTGGGCCCGGACCGGATCGTGATCTGCTACAAGGAGGCGTCGCTGGACCCGATGCACGGGAAGGACAACGCGCAGACCACGCAGGACTGGCGGTACCCGCCGGACCCGCGGCCCGAAAGCGTGATCACCGGGGTGTTCTACGAGTGCAACCCGGTCAGCGCGCCGTATGTGGTCTACGACCCGCGGAGCTGGATCTTCGCTGGGACCGGGGTCCGCAAGGGCACGTCGTTCCCGGGCATGGTCGGGCCCGAGTACGACCGGGTCAACCCGGCGGTGCCGTTCCCGCGGCCACTGGAGGTGCTGGCCCACTCGCCGGTCGACTGCGGCGGGGTGCGCAGCTACTCCGACTCGGCCTACTACACCGTGCCCAGCGGCGCGGGCGTGTTCGCGTCCGGCACCATGCGCTGGGTCTGCGCGATGCGCGGGCCGTCCTGCGGCCACGGCATGACCAGGGCCGCCCGCGCCTTCGCGGACCGGGCAACCCAGAACCTGCTGCGCGCCTTCGCCGCCGGCCCGGCCGGCCGCACCCACCCCGCCCGCAGCAACCTGGCCGCCGTCCACCCCTCCCGCTACCCCACCTACTGACCGCCGCCGGTGCGGTGCCGGACCTGGCGGCTGGTGGAAAGATCGGTGGGTGGCCTTCGACGAACTGGACCAGCGGATCGTGGCCGCGCTGGTGGCGAACGCCCGCGCCACGTACGCGGAGATCGGGGAGCGGATCGGGCTGTCGGCGCCCGCGGTCAAACGCCGGGTGGACCGGCTGCGCTCATCGGGCGCGATCACCGGGTTCTCGGCCACGGTGGACCCCGCCGCGCTGGGCTGGACCACCGAGGCCTACGTGGAGCTGTTCTGCCGGGGCCGGACCTCGCCGTCGGACATCAGCGCGGCGGTGAGCAGGTACCCGGAGGTGACCGGGGCGGCCACGATCACCGGGGAGGCCGACGCGCTGCTGCACATCCGTGCCGCCGATGTGCGCCACTTCGAGCAGGTGGTGGAGCGGATCGGGGCGGAGCCTTTCGTGGTCCGCACCCGGAGCGCCATCGTGCTCTCGCGGCTGGTGAGCCGGGCGGACATCCTGCCGCCCGGGCCGCCGGGGCCGCCCGGGCCGGCCGGGGACGGCACACCCGGCAATTAAGGCTGATTTGGGCGAATCTGCCCGGCTGACCTGGGTCAGCGATTACAGTCGCACGTATGCGCGAACCAGACGAGGCCGACAACTCCGGCAGCACCGCCCAGTTCCGCGCCTTCGTCGACCGGCCGGGTAGCCCGGAGACGGCCCAGCCGTGGGCCATGGCCGCTCCCGGCAATCAGGTGCTCAAGTTCACCCTGATCGTGGTCGGCGTGGCGATAGTTATGGGCATCCTCGCCTTCGTGTTCATCGGCTGACGTCAGCCGTCACCTGCTGGCGCCCTCGGGCCGGGTGCCCTGTGGCCCGTGCGCCGGCCCAGCTCCGTCCGCATCGTCGTCGGTGTCCGGCTGGTAGCGGTATCCCATGCCAGGTTCGGTGCGCAGCCAGCGCGGCCGGGCCGGATCGGGCTCCAGCTTCCGCCGCAGCTGGGTCATGTACAGGCGCAGGTTGCCGGTCGCGTCGGCGTAGCCGGGACCCCACACCTCGGCCAGCAGCTGACGCTGGCTGAGCAGCTTGCCCGGATGCCGGACCAGCACCTCCAGCAGGTGCCACTCGGTCGGGGTCAGCCTGATGTCGGTGCCGTCCGGCCTGGTGACGCGTTTGGCGGCCAGGTTGATCGTCAGCTCACCGAGCCGGACCTGTGGCGCCTCCTCGGCCGGTGCGGCCCGCCGGGCGGCGGCCCGCATCCGGGCCAGCAGCTCGTCCATGCCGAACGGCTTGGTCACGTAGTCGTCGGCGCCCGCGTCCAGCGCCTCCACCTTGTCGGTGCTGTCGGCACGGCCGGACAGGACGATGATCGGGGCGCTGGACCAGCCCCGCAGCCCGCCGATGACCTCCACCCCGTCCAGGTCGGGCAGGCCGAGATCCAGGATGACCAGGTCCGGCGGGTACCGGCCGGCCACCTCCAGCGCCCCGGCGCCGGTCGCGGCGGTGTCCACCTCATATCCGCGCACCCGCAGGTTGATCCTCAGCGCGCGCAGGATCTGCGGCTCGTCGTCGACCACCAGGACACGCGTCACCGGACCAGCCTGCCACCTTCGGGTGAGGCCGGGGGCGGGGACACGGCCGGGGGCGGGGAGGGGGATGGGGCGGATGCGGCGGCCCCGGCCGGGGCCGCGTCCTGGCCGCGTTCGCGGCGGCCCGGCTCACCCGGGCCCGGGCTGTCCGGCCGCGGCGCGGCCGGCAGCGACAGGGCCATGGTCAGCCCGCCACCGGGGGTCTCCTCGGGTTCGAGTGTGCCGCCCATCGCCTCGGTGAGGCCGCGGGACAGCGCCAGGCCGAGCCCGACACCGGCGGTGTTGTCCGTATCGCCGAGCCGCTGGAAGGGCACGAAGACCCGGTCGCGTTCGGGTTCGGGAATGCCGGGCCCACGGTCGGCCACCCGCAGCTCGACCCGCTCACCCAGGGCACTTGCGGACAGCAGTGGCGGCTGGCCGGCCGGGGAGTACCGGATCGCGTTGGTGGTCAGGTTGACGATGACCCGCTCCAGGATCGCGGGGTCCACCCGCACCTCGGGCAGCGAGTCGGGGATCTCCACCCGCACGTCCCGGCCCGCCGGCCCGAGGTCGTCGAGCGCCCGCGCGACGATCTCCTCCAGGCCCGCCGGGCGGGGGAAGACCGACAGCGCCCCAGCCTGAAGCCTGCTCATGTCGAGCAGGTTGTCCACCAGGTGAGCCAGCCGGTCCAGCGACTCGTCGGCGGTGGCCAGCAGCTCGTCCCGGTCCTCGTCGGCCCACCTGATGTCGGGCGAGCGCAGGCTGGTGACAGCCGCCTTGGCCGAGGCCAGCGGGGTGCGCAGGTCGTGGCTGACCGCGGCCAGCAGCGCCGTGCGCATCCGGTCGGCTTCGGCGATCGGCCGCGCCGCCTCGGCCTCTGCGGCCAGCCGCTGCTGTTCCAGCGCGACCCCGGCGTAGGTGGCGAACACGGCCAGCACCCGGCGGTCGGTGGCCGGCAGCGTCGGCCCCCGCAGGGCCAGCGACAGGGTCTCGGTGACGGGAACCTCCACATCGGCGCCGTCCGGGGAGGTGAGCACCGGCTCGCCGGAGTGCGCGACCGCGGCCCATTCCCCGGCCGGCCCCGGCAGGGGCCTGCCGCCCGGGCCGGGCGGGCATTCCAGCAACGTCACCGACTCCATGCCGAACGCCTCGCGTACCCGGTCCAGCACGGCCGCGACGGCCCGCTCGCCGCGCAGCACGCCGCCTGCGGTGGTCGCCAGCAGCTCGGACTCGGCGCTGGCTCTGGCCGCCTGCCGGGTGCGCCGGGCAGCCGTGTCCACCACCGAGCTGACCACGAGCGCCACCACGATGAAGACGCCCAGCGCGAAGGCGTTGTTGGCCTCCGAGATGGTCCACTTGTGGATGGGCGGGGTGAAGTAGTAGTTGAGCAGCAGCGAGCCCACCACGGCCTCGAGCACCGCGGGCACGAAACCGCCCACCAGCGCCACCACGATGACGGCCACCAGGAACATCAGCACGTCACTGATCAGGTTGACCTGGCCGCGCATGGCCACCAGCGCCAGCGTGACCAGCGGCGCGAGCGCGATGGCCAGCAGGTACCCCAGCAGCTGCCGCCGCCGCGGCAGGCCGCCGCGGCTGCTCGGCAGCCCCCGGCCGCGGCCCATGTGCGGGTGGGTGACGATGTGCACATCGATGTCGCCGGAGCCGCGGATGGTGCGGGAGCCGATCCCAGGCCCGGTGAGCATGGCGGTCAGCCAGGGCCGGCGGCTCGCGCCGAGCACCAGCTGGGTGGCGTTCTCGGCCCGGGCGAAGGTGAGCAGCGACTCCGGGATGTTGTCGCCGACCACCTGGTGGTAGCTGCCGCCGAGCGACTCGGCGAGCCGCCGCTGGGCGGCCAGCGCCGCCGGGTCGGCGCCGGTCAGGCCGTCCGACCGGGTGACGTGCACGGCCAGCAGGTCCCCGCCGGACGAGCGGGCGGCGATCCGGGCGGCGCGGCGGATCAGCGCGTCCCCCTCGGGCCCGCCGGTCAGCGCGACCACCACCCGTTCCCTGGCCTCCCAGGTTTCCCGGATGTGGTGCGCATCCCGGTAACGCTGCAGGCCCTCGTCCACCTTGTCGGCCAGCCAGAGCAGGGCGAGCTCGCGCAGGGCGGTGAGGTTCCCGGTGCGGAAGTAGCTGGTCAGCGCGGCGTCGATCTTCTCCGGCGGGTAGACGTTGCCGTGTGCCATCCGGCGGCGCAGCGCCTCCGGCGTCATGTCGACCAGCTCCACCTGGTCGGCGCGGCGGACGACGGCGTCGGGGACGGTCTCCTGCTGGCGCACGCCGGTGATCTTCTCGACCACGTCGTTGAGCGATTCCAGGTGCTGGATGTTGACGGTGGAGATGACGTCGATGCCGGCGTCGAGCAGCTCCTCCACGTCCTGCCAGCGCTTGGCGTTGCGGCTGCCCGGGATGTTGGTGTGCGCGAGCTCGTCCACCAGCGCGATCTTCGGCTTGCGGGCGAGGACGGCGTCGAGGTGCATCTCCTCGAAGAACGTGCCCCGGTAAGGGAGCCGGGCACGCGGGATGACCTCCAGGCCCTCCACCAGCCTGGCGGTCTGCGGCCGCCCGTGCGGCTCCACGAAGGCCACGACCACGTCGGTGCCGCGCGCGGCCCGGCGGTGCCCTTCACCGAGCATCGCGTACGTCTTGCCGACCCCGGCGGCGTTACCGAGATAGACCCGGAGCTGCCCGCGGCCTTCCTGGCTCATCGTCTCCCTGCCAGCGAAGTTTGTGCCTGCTGATACCAGTCTGGCGGCAGCGCGGGACCACCTGGAGCACGGGTGCCCCGGCGGGGCCGAACCCTAACAAGATCCATGCGCGTGTCCGCCGGGTGGCTCTAGGACACCGGGTACTGCTGGTCCAGTGCGATGTTCAGCATGAGCACGTTCACCCGCGGCTCACCGAGGAACCCGAGTGTGCGTCCCCGCGTGTTCTGCTGGACCAGCGCCCTGACCGCCGCCGGGCTGATGTGCCTGGCAGCCGCCACACGGTCCACCTGGATGGCGGCGTTCTGCGGCGAGATGAAGGGGTCAAGGCCGGAGGCGGATGCGGTTACCGCGTCCGGCGGGATGCTGGAGATCTTGACGTGGTCGAACGCCGCGATCTGCTGCTGGCGTTGCCTGATCAGTTTCACCAGGACCGGGTTGGTCGGGCCCAGGTTCGACGCGCCGGAGAACCCCGGGTCGCAGCCGTAGTCGGTCGTGACCGCCGGGTTGACCGCGGCCGATGGCCGCGGCTGGAAGTACTGCGGCAGCGGGTTGCCCGTGGCGTCGGTGAACTCCTGGCAGAGCAGGCTGGAGCCGACCACCCGCCCCTTGTAGCTGACCAGCGAGCCGTTGGCGCGGGCGTGGAAGGCCACCTGGGCGATGCCGAACATGACCACCGGGTAGGCGATCCCGCAGATCACGGTGAAGATCAGCAGCCCGCGGAGCGCGGCGATGAGCTGCCGGGCGGTGCTGGGAAGACGGTTCATGGCGGGTCAGCCACCAAATCCTGGGACGAACTGGATGATGAGGTCGATGGCCTTGATCCCGATGAACGGGATGATGAGCCCGCCGGCACCGTAGATCCACAGGTTCCTGCGGAGCATCGACGACGCCGAGGCCGGCCGGTAGCGCACGCCGCGCAGCGCCAGCGGGATCAGCGCGACGATGATCAGCGCGTTGAAGATGATCGCCGAGGTGATCGCCGACTCTGGGCTGTGCAGGTGCAGGATGTTGAGTCTGGCCAGGCCCGGGAACGCGACCGAGAACATGGCCGGCAGCATGGCGAAGTACTTGGCCACGTCGTTGGCGATGGAGAACGTGGTCAGCGCCCCTCGCGTGATGAGCAGCTGCTTGCCGATCTCCACGATCTCGATGAGCTTGGTCGGGTTGGAGTCCAGGTCCACCATGTTCCCGGCCTCTTTGGCGGCCATGGTCCCGGTGTTCATGGCCACGCCGACGTCGGCCTGGGCGAGCGCGGGGGCGTCGTTGGTGCCGTCCCCGGTCATCGCGACCAGCTTGCCGCCTTCCTGCTCCTTGCGGATCAGCGCCATCTTGTCTTCCGGCGTGGCCTCGGCGAGGAAGTCGTCCACGCCGGACTCGTCGGCGATGGCCTTGGCGGTGAGCGGGTTGTCACCGGTGATCATGACGGTGCGGATGCCCATCCTGCGCATCTGCGCGAACCGCTCGGCGATGCCCTCCTTGACGATGTCCTTGAGGTGGATCACGCCGAGCGCCCGGGCGGTCCCGTTGGCCTTTTCGGCGACGACCAGCGGGGTGCCCCCCGCCGAGGAGATGCCGTCCACCAGCGGGCCGAGCTCGTCGGCGGGGGAGCCGCCGTTGGCCCGGATCCACTCGCGGACCGCGCTGGAGGCGCCCTTTCTGACTTGCCGCCCCGGGCCGAGACGGCCGCCGTCGGTGTCGATCCCGCTCATCCGGGTCTGCGCGGTGAACTCGACGAACTCCGCGCCGCGCAGCTCGCCTTCGTGGCGCTCCCGCAGGCCGTACTTCTCCTTGGCCAGCACGACGATGGAGCGTCCCTCCGGCGTGTAGTCGGCCATGCTCGACAGCTGTGCCGCGTCCGCCAGCTCGGCCTCCGTGACGCCGCCGACCGGGAGGAACTCGGACGCCTGCCGGTTGCCGATGGTGATCGTGCCGGTCTTGTCCAGCAGCAGGGTGTTGACGTCGCCGGCCGCCTCGACGGCCCGGCCGGACATGGCCAGCACGTTGCGCTGCACCAGCCGGTCCATGCCCGCGATGCCGATCGCCGACAGCAGCGCCCCGATCGTGGTCGGGATCAGCGCGACGAGCAGCGCCACCAGGATGACCAGGCTCTGCGGGGCACCTGAGTAGAACGCCATCGGCTGCAGGGTGACCACAGCCAGCATGAAGATGATCGTGAGCGCGGCCAGCAGGATGTTCAGCGCGAGCTCGTTCGGCGTCTTCTGCCGCTCGGCCCCTTCGACGAGCGCGATCATCCGGTCGATGAAGGTCTCGCCGGGCTTGGAGGTGATCTTCACGACGATCCGGTCGGACAGCACCCGGGTGCCGCCGGTGACAGCGGATCTGTCGCCGCCCGACTCCCGGATGACCGGCGCGGACTCGCCGGTGATCGCCGACTCGTCCACCGAGGCGACTCCCTCGACGACGTCGCCGTCGCCGGGGATGATCTCACCGGCCTCCACCACGACGAAGTCGCCGAGCGTGAGCTGGGTGCCCGGCACCTCCTCCTCGCGGCTGTCCGCCTGGCCGGGCTGCCAGCCGATCAGCCGCCGGGCCACGGTTTCCTGCTTGGTCCGGCGGAGCGTCTCGGCCTGCGCCTTGCCCCGGCCCTCGGCCACGGCCTCGGCCAGGTTGGCGAACACCACCGTCAGCCACAGGAAGACGACGATCGTCCAGTTGAAGACCGACGGCTTGGTGATGGCCGTGTACGTGGTCAGCGCGGCGCCGGCCTCGACGACGAACATGACCGGGTTCTTCAGCTGGACCCGCGGGTCCAGCTTCGCCAGCGCGTCAGGGGTCGACCGCCAGATCATTGTGGGGTCGAGCAGGCCTCCGCCGATCCGGTGCGCAGTGCTGGCCCGGGGGGACACGGCGTTTCCCGGGGACACCCCGGACCCCGATGGCCCGGAGCCTCCCGCTCCTACCGGTACTTGTGCCACGGACATCAGTGCAGCCCTTCCGCGAACGGGCCCAGCGCGAGAGCCGGGAAGTAGGTCAGGCCGACGAGGATTCCGATGACGCCGACGAGCATGCCGACGAACAGCGGCGTGCGGGTGTCCAGCGTGCCCGCGCTCGCGGGCACCGGTTGCTGCCGGGCCAGCGACCCGGCCAGCCCCAGGGCGAAGATCTCCGGCGCGAACCTGCCGAGCAGCATGACGATGCCGCCGAGCGTGTTGTACCAGGGGGTGTTCGTCGTCAGGCCGGCGAAGGCGGATCCGTTGTTGTTCGCTTCGGACGCGAACGCGTACATGATCTCGGTCAGGCCGTGCGGGCCCGGGTTGAGTATCGATGCCTGCGGAGTCTTCAGCGCGATGGAGAGTCCCGCCGCAGCCAGGGTGATGGTGGGAATCGTCAGGAAGTACAGCGCCGCGTACTTCATCTCGGCAGGCCGGATCTTCTTCCCGATGTACTCCGGCGTCCGGCCGACCATCAGCCCGGCGACGAACACCGTGACCATCGCCAGCACCAGGATGCCGTACAGCCCGGCGCCGACGCCGCCAGGGGCGATCTCGCCCAGGGCGATGTCGAACAGGGCGATGCCGCCGCCGAACGGGGTGAACGAGTCATGGAACGAGTTCACCGAGCCGGTCGAGGTGACCGTGGTCGAGGCGGCGAACAGCGAGGAGCCGGGCGTGCCGAAGGCGACGTTCTTGCCTTCCATGGCTCCGTGCGCGAGCTGCGGGGCGATCCCGGCGTGCTGGGCCTCGAAGAAGCTGATCCCGCCGACGGCTGCCAGCCAGATGACCATCATGACCGCGAGCAGCGCGAAGCCCTGCCGGTTGTCCTTGACCATCTTGCCGAACGTGCGCGGCAGCGCGAACGCGGTCAGCAGCAGCAGGAAGATCTCGAACCAGTTGGTGAACGGGTTCGGGTTCTCGAACGGGTGGGCGGAGTTCGCGTTGAAGAAACCGCCGCCGTTGTTCCCCGCGTCCTTGATGACCTCCTGCGAGGCGACGGGGCCACCGACGATCGTCTGGTGCGCGCCGGACAGGGTGGTCACCGTGTGGTAGGAGGAGAAGTTGTCGATCACCCCGCTGGCGGCGAGGATCAGCCCGCCGACGATGGACAGCGGGATCAGGTACCGGATCGTGATCCTGGTCACGTCGACCCAGAAGTTGCCGAGCTTGTCGGTCCTGGACCGGATGAACCCTCGGACCAGCGCGATCGCGACCACGATGCCGACCGCGGCGGACAGGAAGTTCTGTACCGCCAGGCCGCCCATCTGGGTCAGGTAGCCCATGGTGGACTCGCCGGAGTAGTTCTGCCAGTTGGTGTTGGTCACGAACGACGCGGCGGTGTTCCAGGCCAGGGCCGGAGGGACGTTGGCCATGCCGACCGAGAGCAGCAGGTAGTGCTGCAGCCGCTCGAGCCCGTACAGGAACAGCACGCTGATGAAGGAGAACGCCAGCATGCTGCGCAGGTACGCGCTCCATTTCTGGTCCGCGGCCGGGTCGACGCCGATCAGCTTGTAGATGCCGCGTTCGACCCGCCAGTGCTTGTCCGTGGTGAAGATGCGGGCCATGTAGTTGCCGACCGGCACGTAGCACACGGCCAGTGCGGCGACTAGCAGGGCGAGCTGCAGCCAGCCCGCGAGAGCGCTGCTCACTAGAACCTCTCAGGCAGGACGAGGGCCGCGAACAGGTAGATGGTCAGCAGGATGCCGGCGATCAGGCCGATCCAGTTCTCAGCGCTCAAAGCGCTCGACCCCCTTGACCAAGAGGAAGAGCGCAGCGAAGACGACGATCGTCAGGCCGATGTAGACGAGGTCGAGCACGGGTCCTCCTTGTGTCCGGGGCATAGCGCACCCCGATGGCACTCGATGACCTCAGTGAAACCCCTGGAAACAGGCATAAGCGGCATCCATGCGGCACCCATGCGGGCCCGCGGCGGTTCCTGACAGACCCCATGCGGGACCATGATCACCAGCTCCTGGTGCCAGCCGCAGCCAGCCGCCCAGCCTGCGGCTGGGAATGATGCTGGCTGGGGCTCAGCTGCCGGGTCAGCCGGGCGGCACCAGCCCACGCACGCCGACCTCGTCGGCGCGGGCGAGCAGGTCGGCCGGGTCGGCGTAGACCCGGTAGGCGCCGGCCCGCTCCAGCTCCTCCCGGCCGTAGCCGCCGGACATGACGCCGATCCCGATCGCCCCGGCCCGCCTGGCCGCGAGCAGGTCCCAGACGCTGTCCCCGACCACGAAGGCGCTCTGGGGCTCCACGCCGAGCAGGGCCGCGGCGGCCAGGAACAGGTCCGGGTCGGGCTTGGCGTGCGCCACCATGTCCCTGGTCACCATCGGCGCGTCATCGGGCAGGCCGAGCATGGCCAGCGCGTGGTGGGCGGTGGCCCGGTAGCCGCTGGTCGCGATGGCCCAGGCCACCTTGCGCTCGGTCAGCAGGGCGAGGAGGTCGGCGGCCCCGGGCAGTGGCCGGACCGAATCGGCCTGTGCCAGGTACTCGTCCCGGTGTGCCTCCTGCAGCATGGCGATGTCGTCCGCGGACAGCGT
>Ga0307373_10015425_pt1 | contig 10398 bp, 9 predicted proteins | sample OX2MG_FD_202534 | JGI IMG/M metagenome (GOLD analysis project Ga0307373, IMG submission 202534) | Soil microbial communities from Risofladan, Vaasa, Finland - OX-2 | ecosystem: Environmental > Terrestrial > Soil > Coastal area > Acid sulfate soil | place: Finland: Risofladan, Vaasa | collected...
GTTCGGAAGTTGATGGCTGCCGCCGGCTCAGCCCTGCTGGATGAGCGGCGGCTTCTACGCCGGGACGAGTTGGCTGCCCTGGCCGTGGTACCCGACCGCTCCGTGCCGGCTCTGGCCGCTCTGGCCCACGAGGTGCGGCTGGCCTGGTGCGGTGACACGGTCGAGGTGGAGGGCATCCTGTCGGCCAAGACCGGCGGCTGCCCGGAGGACTGCCACTTCTGCGCCCAGTCCTCCCGCTTCGATACGCCGGTCAAGGCCACCCCCTTCCTCGACACCGATGAGGTCATGGCCGCGGCCCGGGAGACTGCCGCCCTCGGAGCCACCGAGTTCTGCATCGTCCTGGCCGTGCGCGGCCCCGATGAGCGCACCCTGTCCCGCATCCTCGAGCTCGTTCCGCTCATCACCGAAGAGACGGGGCTCAACGTGGCCGTCTCGTCCGGGATCCTCGGTCCCGGCCAGGCCCAGAGACTGGCCGAGGGCGGTACTCACCGCTACAACCACAACCTCGAGACGGCCCGCAGCCACTTTTCCGAGATCGTGACCACCCACAGCTGGGATGAGCGGTGGGAGACCTGCCAAGGGGTCAAGGCGGCGGGAATGGAGCTGTGCTGCGGGGTGCTGCTCGGGATGGGGGAGACCGACGCCCAGCGCCTCGAGCTGATCGGACAGTTGCAGGAACTCGATCCCGATGAGGTGCCGGTCAACTTCCTGGACCCCCGGCCCGGTACGCCCCTGGCCATCCGTCGGCCGGTGCGGCCGCTCGACGCCATTCGCTGGATCGCCCTGTTCCGGCTGGGTCTTCCCCGCACCATCCTGCGCTATGCCGGCGGCCGGGAGATCACACTCGGGGACCTGCAGACCATGGGCATGACGGCGGGCATCAACGCCTTGATCGTGGGCAACTACCTGACCACGCTGGGCCGGGCGCCCCAAGCCGATCTGAACATGCTGGCCGACCTTCGTATGCCGATCGGCTCCCTGTCGGCCGCCATTTGATTGGCGCCGGGTCCGGGGCGGCGTTCTGCACCGGCTGCGGCCGTGCCGTGACGTCGTGCTCCACGGCCGGGACGTGCCAGGGGCCATATGAGCCCCCGCGGTACTGCGCGTCCTGTGGCGTGCGGATGGCGGTGAGGGTGACCCCGACGGCCTGGACGGCCCGGTGCCGGGATCACGGGGAGACGAGCAGCTCCGAACCCCGGTGAGGCCGCCTACTCGTCCTCATCGCTCTCCGGCTCCGGTGAGTCCGCCGCCGCCGTGTCTGGCTCGGCCCAGGCCCCGGCGTCCTTCTCCAATTGACTCTTGGTCACACCGCCGGCCCGGGCCAGCGCCTCCAGGGTGAGGGCGCCGGACCCGTCCGTCGTCAGCCCGGCCGCCCAGCGGGAGAGGTCGGAGCGGGCGTCCAGGTCCAGGGCCGTCACCGACGCCCCCGCTCCCAGGGCCAGGGCGTGGGCCCGGCGGGCGGCGTCGGAGACCAGGGCGGCCAGGCCGGCCGGGCTGAGCCCGGAGCTGGGCGGGGGATCGGCGGTCAGGGGCAGGGGTGCACCGGGGTGGGTGGGTGGAAGCGGCGGCGCCGGCAGGGCCGGCCGGCCCCGCTCCTGGGCCCGCCGGTAGGCGGCGGCGGCAGGGAGCCCGGCGTCGGTGGCGCCTTCTTCGGCCCGGGCGGCGGGTCCGGTGGCCCGCCGGGCCCTCAAGCCGGCCATCACCTCCAGGCTGGAGCGGCCCCGGAGCAACATCACGGCAAAGGGATCCGCATCCAGCACGTCGGCCACCAGGTAACAGACGGCGGCGGCGTGCTTGCACGGATCGGCCCAGTCCGGACAGGAGCAGCGCGGCGTCAGGTCGCCCGGACCGGGCAGGAGGTCGACGCCGGCGGCCCGGGCCTCCTCCACCAACTCGGGCGGCAGCTCCCCGTCGAGAAGGGCGGCGGCGTGGCCCACCTGGGCCGAGATCATGTCCAACAGCCGCTCCCACTCGGCCTGGTCCAGCTCCCGCACCCGGATCCAGACCCGGTAGGCGTCCACCGCGCTGCCGGTCACCGAGGCCTCGATCCGCCCCGGCGCCACGGTCAGGGGGCCGACGTGTCCCCACCGGGCGTAGGTCCGGCCCCGGGGCAGGCGGTTGGGATCGAGGCGGGCCCGGGTCTCCAGGGCGTTGACCCAGGCCGCTCCCCAGGGGGTCTTACCGAATCCCCGCCGGGTGCCGGGGGCCAGGCCCCGGCTCGGCTGGCGTGGGCGGGCCGGCCGCCGGGGGGACGGGCTCACCGGGCCGCTCCGAGCGAGACCAGTTGGTCGAGGTCGTCATTGGTCAGGTCACTCAGCCAGCCTTCGCCCGAGCCGACCACCGCCTCGGCCAGGGCCCGCTTGGCACTGAGCAGGGTCGCCACCCGGTCCTCCACCGTCCCCTCGGTGACCAGGCGATGGACCTGGACGGGGCGATCCTGGCCGATGCGGTAGGCCCGGTCGGTGGCCTGGTCCTCCACGGCCGGGTTCCACCAACGGTCGAAGTGGATGACGTGGGTGGCCCGGGTCAGATTGAGACCGGTGCCACCCGCCTTGAGAGAAAGGAGGAAGACCGGCGCCAGCCCGGCCTGGAACTCCTCGACCATCGCCTCCCGACGCCGGGCCGGCACCGAGCCGTGCAGGAAGCGGGTGGTGATGCCACGGCTGTGGAGGTGGGACTCGATGATCCGGCCCATCTCCACGTACTGGGAGAAGACCAGGACCGAGTCGCCCGCCCCGGTGACGATGTCGACCAGCTCGTCCAGTGCGGCCAGCTTCCCCGACCGCCCGGGGATGGGCCCGGGTTGGTGCAGGTACTGGGCCGGGTGGTTGCAGATCTGCTTGAGGCCGGTCAGGAGGGCCAGCACCAGGCCCCGCCGGGCGATGCCTTCCTGGGAGCGGATGCGCTCCATGGCCTCCCGCACCACCGCCTCATAGAGGGTGGCCTGTTCCCGGGTCAGGGGGACCAGCCGATCGGTCTCGGTCTTGGCCGGCAGCTCCGGGGCGATCCCGGGGTCGGTCTTGCGCCGGCGGAGGAGGAACGGCCGGGTCAGGCGGGCCAGGGACTCGGTGGCCTCCGGATCCCGGTAGCGCTCGACCGGGACCGCCACCCGGGTGCGGAACTGCTCCAAGGGACCGAGCAGGCCCGGGGTGGTCCAGTCCAGGATGGCCCACAGGTCGGACAGCCGGTTCTCCACCGGGGTGCCGGTGAGCGCCACCCGGGCGGCGGCCGGGATGGCGCGCAGCTCCCGGGCCGTGCGGGCCAGTGGGTTCTTGACGTGCTGGGCCTCGTCGGCCACCACCAGGCCCCAGCCGACCTCCGCCAGCGCCGGGCGATCGCGGCGGACGACCCCGTAGGTGACGAGGACGACTTCGTCGGGGGCGACTTCCTCCAGGTGGCGCCCGGCGCCGTGGAAGCGCCGGACGGTGACGTCGGGGGCGAAGCGGCCCAGCTCCCGCTCCCAGCTGCCGAGCAGGCTGGTGGGACAGACGACCAGGGTGGGACCGGCGCCGGCGGGGCGGCGGGCCAGATGCAGGGCGATGACCTGGATGGTCTTGCCCAGGCCCATGTCATCGGCCAGGCAGCCACCGAGGCCGGTGGCGCACATCTCCTCCAGCCAGGCCAGGCCCCGGGCCTGGTAGGGGCGGAGGGTCCCGGTCAGTCCCGCCGGGGCGGTGGCGTCCCCGGGATAAGGCCGCTCGCCCGGTCCGTCGGCTCCGGCCAGGCGGCGCAGGCGCTGGGCCAGGTCGGCCAGCGGCCCCTCCACGGCCAGCTCCACCCGCTCCCCGTCCAGCTCCACCATTCCGGCCAGGGCTCCGGCCAGCACCTGGGCGGCGGTCAGCCGGCGGGTGGCTCGGCGCCGGCGGGCCTTCTCCAACAGGGCCGGGTCGGCCGCCACCCAGCGGCCCCGGAGGCGGATGAAGGGCCGCTTGGCCTCGGCCAGGGCGTCGACCTCCTCGGCGGTGAGGACCTCATCACCGATGGCCAGCTCCCAGCGGTACTCGACCAGGGCGGCCAGGTCCAGGCTCGACCCCGCCACCGGCGCCGGGGTGGGCGTGGGACTGGCCACCGCCCGCAGGCTCAACCCGGACTCCATCAGCTCGGCCGGCCACAGCAGCTCGACTCCGGCCGCGGTCAGGGACTCGGCCGCCGGGCCCAGGAGGTCGGTCACGTCCGAGTCGCCCAGCTCGACCCCCCAGGGGGCCCGCTGGCGCAGGGCCGGCTCGAGGGGGGGCCAGGCTCGGGCCGCCTGGCGCAGGGAGCGCAGCAGATCGGCCTCGGCCCGGGCCCCGAAGCGGGACAGGACGGTGGCCGGGGCCCGCCAGAACTCGGCGGCGTCGACCACCAGGCTGGGCTCGGCCCGGCTGCGGACCTGGAGCACGGCCCGGGCCCCGTCATCGGCCTCCATAGGCAGCTCCAGGCGCAGGCCGAGGCGCCCCCCGGCGTCGGTGCCGGCCGCGCACTCGGCCAGCCAGTCGGCCAGCGCCCCGACGGCCACCGGCTCGGCGGCGGTCAGCACCCCGGTGGAGTCACCGGCCCCGCCGGCCCCGCCGGCCCCGCCGGCCCCGCCGGCCAGGGCGGCCATGACGGCCGGGGCCGCGGCGGTGCGGACCATGGTGTCGGCCACCGCGTCCCAGCAGGCCCGGATGAGGGCCTCGGGCGAGGCGATGGCGAGGGGTCGGCGGTTGGTGGCGGGCAGGGCGTGGGCCAGGGGCGGGAAGGCGCCGGCCAGGGCCGTCAGGTACCCGGCGTCGGCCGGGTCGAGCGGTCCGATCCTCCAGGTGTCCCATCCCCCCGGGGTCAGGCCAGGGGACAGGCGGCCCCGGGCCAGGAGGCCGAGGGCGGCATTGAGGGCGGCCGACCAGGCCCGGGCGGTGTCGGTCACCTGATGCTCGTCCAGGTCCACCAACTCCTCGAGGGCCTGGGCCACGGTCAAGGTGCGGGCCGGGACCTGCCGGCGCCGGACGGACCGGCCGGCGGGGAGTACGAGCTCGATGGACTCATCCGCGGGCGTGTCGGCCTCCGGATCGCCCTTCCACAGGGCAAAGCGGCCCCGCCGGGGCGGGTCGGCGGGGAGGAAGACGACCTCACATTCGCTCACCGCCATAGGCGCTCGAACGTACCGAGTTTCGCCTGGCCGCGGGTCAAGCCGCGGGTTCAGGCTTCGTAGTGATACCGGGCCTGGAGGACAACGATGTCCTCGCCTTCCGGCAGATAGACAAGTCGGTGCTCGTCATCGATGCGCCGGGACCAGCAACCGGCCAGAACGTGCCGTAGCGGCTCGGGCTTGCCGATACCCGCCACCGGATCTCGGAGGACATCAGCGATCAACCGGTTCAGTCGGTTGAGCTTCGCCCTGTCCGTCTTCTGCCAACGCAGATAGTCCTCCCACCCATGGGGGGTGAAGACCAGACGCATCAGGCGAGGTCGTGGCTTTCGATCCGGCCGGACCGGGCCTGGGCCAGGCTCTCCAGCAGTCTTTGGGCGTTGGCGGGCACCCTGAGCAGGAACGCCGTTTCGGTCAGGGCGTCGTAGTCGGCTCTGGACATGAGCACGGCATCACCGTTCCTGGAGGTGATCTCCACTGGCTGGCGGTCATCGTTGACCTGGGCGATGAGCGGAAACAGGTTCTTGCGGGCTTCCGATGCGGTGACGGCCATGGCGCTCCTCCGGGACCTTATGGTACCAGATACCGTACCAGACGCTAGGGGCCCTGGAGTGGGGACCCACCCGGGAATAGCTCTCCATACAGGACGTTGATACGGAGGCACTCAAGTTTGCTAACATTCTCACGTACCAGGAATCGAAGGAGTCAGCTAAATGCCCAAGGCTGTAGGTATCGATCTGGGCACGACCAACTCGGTCGTGTCCGTGCTGGAGGCGGGCGAGCCCGTCGTCATCCCCAACGCCGAGGGGGGCCGGACCACCCCGTCCGTGGTCGGCTTCGCCAAGGGCGGGGAGGTCCTGGTGGGCGAGGTGGCCAAGCGCCAGGCCATCACCAACCCGGACCGGACCATCCGCTCGGTCAAGCGCCACATGGGGACGTCCTGGACCACCGACATCGACGGTAAGGCGTACACGCCCCAGGAGATCAGCGCCCGCATCCTGATGAAGTTGAAGAGGGACGCCGAGGCCTACCTGGGCGACACCGTCAGCCAGGCCGTGATCACTGTGCCGGCCTACTTCGATGACGCCCAGCGCACCGCCACCAAGGAAGCCGGCGCCATTGCCGGCCTCGAGGTCCTCCGCATCATCAACGAGCCCACCGCCGCCGCCCTGGCCTACGGCCTGGACAAGGAAGGGGCCGACCAGACCGTTCTGGTGTTCGACCTCGGCGGGGGCACATTCGACGTCTCGGTCCTTGAGATCGGGGATGGTGTCTTCGAGGTCAAGTCCACCTCCGGTAACACCCACCTCGGTGGTGACGACTGGGACCAGCGCATCATCGACTGGCTGGTCACCCAGTTCAAGAACTCCGACGGCGTGGATCTGTCGGTGGACAAGATGGCCACCCAGCGCCTCAAGGAGGCGGCCGAGAAGGCCAAGATCGAGCTGTCCTCGGTAATGGAGGCCAGCATCAACCTGCCCTTCGTGACGGCCACCAACGAAGGTCCCAAGCACCTTGACCTGTCACTGTCGCGGGCCAAGTTCGATGAGCTGACGGCCGACCTGGTCGATGCCTGCAAGGGCCCCTTCGAGCAGGCCATCAGCGACGCCGGCCTGACCAAGGACAAGATCGACCATGTGGTGCTGGTGGGCGGCTCCACCCGGATGCCCGCCATCCAGGATCTCGTCAAGGGCCTGCTGGGCAAGGACCCCCACAAGGGCGTCAATCCCGATGAGGTGGTGGCCGTCGGCGCCGCCATCCAGGCCGGCGTGTTGAAGGGCGAAGTCAAAGACGTCCTGCTGCTCGACGTCACCCCTCTCTCCCTCGGCATCGAGACCAAAGGCTCGGTCATGACCAAACTGATCGAGCGCAACACCACCATCCCGACCAAGCGCACCGAGGTCTTCACCACCGCCGATGACAATCAGCCGTCGGTGGAAATCCACGTGCTCCAGGGCGAGCGGGAGATGGCCATGTACAACAAGACGCTGGGCAAGTTCCAGCTGGTCGACCTGCCCCCCGCCCCCCGCGGCGTGCCCCAGATCGAGGTCACCTTCGACATCGACGCCAACGGCATCGTGCACGTGTCGGCCAAGGACCGGGCCACGGGCAAGGAACAGTCCATGACCATCACGGGACAGTCCTCCTTGGGTAAGGACGAGATCGACCGCATGGTGCGTGACGCCGAGTCCCATGCCGAGGACGACCGCCGCCGCAAGGAGGAGGCCGAGGTGCGCAACTCCGCCGACAGCCTCGTGTACCAGACCGAGAAGCTGCTCAAGGACCAGGGTGAGAAGTTCACCGGGGATGAGAAGGAGACGGTCGAGTCCGCTCTCACCGGCCTCAAGACCGCCCTGGAGGGCAGCGATGTGGAGGCCATCCGCACCGCCACCGAGACGCTGATGAAGGCCAGCCAGAGCTTCGCCGAGCGTCTTTACGCCCAGGCCGGCGCCGACGCCAGCGCCGCTTCGGCTTCGACCGGGGCATCGGGTGACTCCGCTCCGGCTGACGATGAGGTGGTCGACGCCGAGATAGTCGACGACCAGTCGGCATGAGCGGCCAGGACCCCGGCCCCCCTTCCGATCCCCAGCCCGACTCTTCCCTCGCTCCGGCGGAGGAGTCCAACGACGCCGCCTCCGGTATCCCAGACCCGGAGGCCGGCGTCGGTGCGGCTGCGCCGACAGACGATGAGCCGGGGGGTGGAAACGCACCGACCGATGATGAAGCCGCGGGTGGAAATGCGCCGGCCGACACCGGCGATGTGGTTGAGCCCGAGGGGCTCGAGGAGGTGCTCGACCCGCTCACGGCCATGACCATCGAGCGGGACGAGTACCTCGACTCCCTGCGCCGGGTCCAGGCCGACTTCGAGAACTACAAGAAGCGCATGGTGCGCCAGCAGACCGAACAGCTGGAGCGGGCCGCCGAGGGCCTGGTCAACAAGTTGCTGCCCGCCCTGGACACCCTGTCCCTGGCGCTGTCGCACTCCGACGCCGACAGCGACGCCGGCAAGGCGCTGGCCCAGGTGTCGGCTTCGGTCTGGGAGGTGCTGGGCAAGGAGGGCCTGGAGACGGTCGATCCCCTGGATCAGGAGTTCGATCCCAACGAGGCCGAAGCGGTCATGCACGAGCCGGCCGAGGGCGACCAGACCGGTTCGGTGGTGGTCGAGGTGTTCCGTCCCGGCTACCGGTGGCGGGGCCGGGTGTTGCGCGCCGCCATGGTGAAGGTCCGGGGCTGAGCGGTGGCGCCCCAGCGGGAGTGGTTCGAGAAGGACTACTACAAGGTCCTCGGTGTGGCCCAGAGCGCCACCGATAAGGACATAACCCGCGCCTACCGCAAGTTGGCCAAGCAGTACCACCCCGACGCCCATCCCGGCTCGGAGGACAAGTTCAAGGAGATCTCCGCCGCCTACGACGTGCTCGGTGATGCGGACAAGCGCAAGGAGTACGACGAAGTTCGCCGTCTCGGTCCGGCCGCCGCCGGCTTCGGCGGCTTCGGCGGCGGGGCCGGGGGAGCCGGCGGTTTCCATGTCGATGACCTATCCGACCTGTTGGGCGGAATCTTCGGCCGGGGCAACCGGGGCGGCGGGGGCGGCTTCGGCGGGGCCGGATCAGCCGGAGCCCGGGCCCCCCGCAAGGGCTCCGATCTCGAGGCCGAGCTGCACCTGACCTTCGAGGACGCCGCCAACGGGGTGACCACCAGCGTCAATGTCATCAGCGAGGCCCAGTGCGCGGTGTGCCGGGGCACCGGGGCCGAGCCGGGCACCAAGGCCACGGTCTGTCCCACCTGTGGCGGGCGGGGAGTCAAGGATGAGAACCAGGGTCTGTTCTCCTTCTCCCAGCCCTGTCCTGATTGCGGAGGCTCGGGGGTCAAGATCGAAAAGCCCTGCCACCACTGCAAGGGCAGTGGAGTCGAGATGCGCCAGCGCCAGGTGCGGGTGCGCATCCCCGGCGGCGTGGTCGGCGGTCAGCGCATCCGCCTCAAGGCCAGGGGCGCCCCGGGCCGCAACGGAGGGCCACCGGGAGACCTGTTCGTGACCGTGCACATCTCTCCCCATCGCATCTTCGGACGCAAGGGGAAGGACCTGACCGTGAATGTGCCGGTGACCTTTGCCGAGGCGGCGCTGGGGACCGAGATCAAGGTGCCCACCCTGACCACCCCGGTCACGCTCAAGGTCCCCCCCGGCACCAAAGCGGGCCGGACCCTGCGGGTGCGGGGCCGTGGTGTGCACGCCCCTACCGGCGTGGGCGACCTGCTGGTGACGGTGGAGGTGGCCGTGCCGGAAAAGTTGAACGAGGAGCAGCGCAAGGCGGTGGAGGCCCTGGCCTCGGTGCTGCCCCCCGCGCCCCGGGAGGGCCTGGGGGTATGAGCGATTCGGTGAAGGACGGTGATGAACGTGGCTGATGGTCAGTCAGACCCGGTCGGCCGGGAGGATGCTCTGCGCCGGCAGATGGCGGTGTACGTCATCTCGGTGGCGGCCGAGTTGGCCGGTGTCCATCCCCAGACCCTGCGCATCTACGAGCGGAAGGGTCTGCTGGACCCGGCCCGCACCGTCGGTGGCAACCGGCGCTACAGCGATGTGGACATTGATCGGCTGCGCCGCATCCAGGAGTTGACCAACGCCGGGCTCAATCTGGAGGGCGTACGCCAGGTCATGGCCCTGGAGGAGGAGAACGAGCGCCTCCGACAGGCTCTGGCCCAGGCCCGCCTCGAAGCCCGTCAGGCGGTGGAGGACACCCACCGCCATTACCGGCGCGACCTGGTTCCGGTCCGGAGCCTGCCGGCCCAGTTCCGCCGCTGAGGCAGGGCGCAGTCACTGCGCCTTCCTAGGGTCGGAAGTTGTGAGAGACCGGCTGGGAGGTGAGATCGCCGACTTGAGGGCGAGCCTGGCCGACCAGTTCAGGATTCAGAGCTGGCGGATGGTGAGCGTCGTCACTGGAGCAGTGGTGGTTCTTTCCGCTCTGGTCGTAACCCAACCGCATCTGTGAGGCCGGGCGTCACAGCCCCGACTTAATGTCGTTGACGCTGAACCCGTTCGACCTGGAGGTGTCACATGGCTACGGAAAAGGAGCTGAATGGGCTGTATGAGAAGCTCAAGGAGGTGTTGGGCCTCGAGCACGCGCTGACCCTGATGGAGCTGTTGCGTCCGATCGGCTGGTACCCCCCGGCCGCCGACCTGGAGCGGGCGGGCCGGAGCGGGGCGTTCAGGTGAGGCTGAAAACCCCGGGGCCCTACGGCCTGACCTCGTAGTAGAGGTTGGCCGGGTCCTCGAAGTCATGGATCCGGAACCGGGT
>Ga0307373_10015426_pt1 | contig 10397 bp, 10 predicted proteins | sample OX2MG_FD_202534 | JGI IMG/M metagenome (GOLD analysis project Ga0307373, IMG submission 202534) | Soil microbial communities from Risofladan, Vaasa, Finland - OX-2 | ecosystem: Environmental > Terrestrial > Soil > Coastal area > Acid sulfate soil | place: Finland: Risofladan, Vaasa | collected...
CGAGGACCACCTGATCGTCTGCGACCTGGACGGCCCGGAAGCCCTGGAATCCGTCCATGCCGCGCATCTGGTCGGCGAGTTCCCGCTCCGCTCGTGGGAACAAAGCCGGGTCGACTGCATCCTTGAAACGGAGTGTGTTGATGACAGCGTGCATCCGCGGAAGGATAGCGATCCGCGCGGAGAAACCCTAGACATCGCGTTTGACGAGGAGCACCGCCGCGGCTGCGAGTGCTGCGAATGCATACGCGGCGAAGACACCAAGCCCAACCCACGGCGTCAGCGTGTGCGCCTGTGGAGCGATGTCCATGATCGCTTGACCGGCATTCCCGGGCAGGTAGGGGCTGATGGTGTTCGACAGGCCGGCAGGCAGGATGAACGAGATCACGGGCAGGACGAAGAGGATGACGGTGAGGCTCGTGACCGCCGCCGCGGTACTCCGGAAGATACCGCCGAGACCGAGCCCGAGCAATCCGGCGATCGTCAGGTAGAGCGCCGACCCAATGACCGCTCGCGCAACGCCGGTATGCCCGAACGCAATCTGAGCATGGTTGCCGGAGAGGATCGCCTGCGTGCTGAAGAAGGCGATCAGCATTGCAGGCACCGTCACGGACATCGCGATGGCGGAGTACACGGCCGCCTTGCCCCACAGGACCGGCAGGCGCTTCGGCACTGCGGCGAACGTCGAGCTGACCAGCCCGGTGGCGTACTCGCTCGTCATCATCAGGACGCCGAGGACGCCGATCACCATCACGCCGATGCTGGCGCCGACGAGACTCACGTTGAGCGGCTGGAACGTCGCCTTGTTTGCCGGCGTCATCGTGGCCCACTGCGTGGCGACGAGAACCGCTGCAGCGAGCGCCAGCCCGACCGTAAGGCCGACGGTCGCCAGCAGCGTGTAGCGCGTGGACCGGAGCGAACGGAACTTCGTCCACTCGGAGACGATGACTCTCAGCTGCGTCACGCGACCGCCGCTCGCCGTCCTGGGTAGCGTCATTGGTACGAATGATGCAGTGCTCATGCTGCTACTCCTGCGGCGTCGGTGACGCCGGCGTTGATTGACGCGTTGCGGTATTCGACTTCGTCACGCGTGAGTTCCATGAAGGCGTCTTCAAGCGATGTGGTCTGCGGGGTGAGCTCGAAGAGCACGATGCCGTGCGCCGCCGCGATGCGCCCGATCTGTTCCGCGGTGAGCCCGTCGATGTCGAGGAGATCGTGTGCCTCGCTCGTGATCGTCGCGTCGTGCGCGACAACCAGAGCGCGGAGCTGCGTCGCCTGTGGTGAGCGGACTCGGACGATCCGGGTCGACGACTTCTGCACGAGTGCATCCATGCTGATATCGCGGATGAGGCGTCCCCTCCCGATGATGATCAGGTGGTCCGCGGTGAGTGCCATCTCGCTCATGAGATGGGATGACAGGAACACGGTGCGCCCTTCCGCCGCGAGCGTCTTCAGGAGGCCGCGCATCCAGTGAATACCGTCCGGGTCGAGCCCGTTGATCGGCTCATCGAGGATGAGCGTCGCCGGGTCGCCCAGAAGCGCGGACGCGATGCCGAGGCGCTGTCCCATGCCGAGCGAGAACTGGCCGGCGCGCTTCTTCGCCACGTCCTGCAGGCCCACGAACTCCACCAACTCGCTCACACGCGCACGCGAGATCCCTTGGGTCTGCGCCTGTGCGAGGAGATGGTCGTATGCCGAGCGACCTGGATGGATGGCGCGTGCTTCCAGGAGGACACCGACGTCGCGCAGCGGCGCCTTGCGTGCCGCATAGCGGGTGCCGTTCACTGTCGCGGAGCCACTGGTCGGGGCGTGCAGGCCGAGGATCAGGCGCATGGTCGTGGACTTGCCGGATCCGTTCGGCCCGAGGAATCCGGTGACCATGCCGGGCCGCACGGTAAACGTCAGACCATCGACTGCGGTCTTCTCGCCGTACCGCTTGGTGAGGTTGTCGACGACGATCACGTGTCTCTCCTTGATGAATGTCGCGCCTGCGCGGAGCCCGGCCGAAGCCGAGCTCCGCGTGATGGCGCGCGGGATGAATTGATTACGCGGCGACCACGGCATCGATCGGAGAGCCGACGTCCACCCGGGCAGCGGGACCTTCCGCGCCGATCACGACGGACCGAAACCCCACGATCGGGACCCACAGCGCCAGGAACGCCTCCCAGAGGATCTCGGGGATGGTCATCAGGTGCTGCACCGTGGAGCCGTCCGGGATCACGCCGAGCAGCACGGCTGCGCCCGACACCGCAAGCATTGGGCCGCCGATCACACCCAACAGCGCGACGCGACGCGACACGAGGCCGGACCGGTACATGAGCCATCCGAGCATGAGCCCAGTCCCGATGCCGTCCATGAATCCGGGGCCGAGCAGGAACGTCCAGTTCTTGATGGCGATGAGCGACTTGCCGGCCACGACGAGTGACGCCGAGTCTCCGGGGGCTGCATGCTGGCGCAACGTCACGACCGCGAGAACGCTGAGGACGCCGATCAGGATGAACGTGCATTCAACGAGTCGAGCGACGACGTAGCCGAGGGCGATGGTCTCGTTCTGCTTCTTGAGCAGCGGGAACAGCACGATCGCGCAGCCCATGTTGGCGATGATCAGCAGCAGGTCGAGGAACGCACCCACGAAGACGCGCGTGTCGGCGCCTGCACCGATGACGTAGTTGGGATCGGTGAGCACCGGTCCGTAGAAGAACACTGCTGCAATCGACGTGACGAACGTGAGGAAGAACAGCACTCCCACGATGAGGGCGATCCTGCGTGTTGGGTTCACCTTGACTTCTCCTTTGGACCTGGTTGTTGTTGTCGCTGCGGTTGTCGGATGCATCTGCAAGCTCCTTGTCGTTTCCTTGTCGTTTCCTTGCAGCCGTCGCGATTGCGACGACCCACTCCTGTTGCTCGAAATCGAGGTCACCGGTACGCCATCAGCCACCTCCTCGCTCGTGACCGAGTGGCGTTCCATGCGGGCCCGCCTCGGCGGCTGGGAACGCCGGCGTGGTGGTCAGACCGATGACCTCGTACCCGTGCAGCGCTTCGAGAAACGGCTGAACGCTGCCGCTGACGAGGCAACGCACCCGGCTGCCGTCAACCATCACCTCGGTGACACCCGACGCTCTCGATATCTGGCGGGTCGGTGGGTGACCGACGAACGTGATCTCCACGCGTCGGCTCGGAAGCTCCTCGTTCATACTGGCCAGCGTGGGAGAGCAGCCGGGAGCGAGACATCGACAGGATTGCTGATTCGATGCGTAGTCACCCGGTGACGAGGGATGGCCAGACCTAGGCAGCGCTCAGGGAACCTGCCGGCGGAGTCGACCACCTTTGTCGGGCGGCGCGGAGAGCTTGGCGAGATCAGGAAGAAGCTCGCGACAGCACGCCTGGTCAGCCTCGTCGGCCCGGGCGGTGTCGGGAAGACGCGGCTCGCCGTCCGTGCGGGAACGGACCTGGCTCGCGGTTTCACGGACGGGGCCTGGCTTGTCGAGCTCGGCGAAGTCAGCGATACAGCCCTGGTCGCGCATGCGGTGCTTGCCGCTCTCGATCTCAGAGACCAGGCGGGGGCGGAGCCCATCGAGATCCTGGCGTCCTACCTGCGAGAGCGGCAGCTGCTGCTCCTCATCGACAACTGCGAGCACGTGCTCGAGCCCGCCGCGCAGCTCGTGAGCGAGGTCCTCCGCACGGCGCCCGCGGTACGGGTGATCGCCACCAGCCGCGAGCCGCTGCAGGTGACGGGTGAGTACGTCGTTCCGATCCCGCCGCTGGAGCTGCCGTCAGAGGATGGCTCGGAGCCGCTCGCGCAGCTGCTGCAGAACGAGGCCGTGATGCTCTTCGTCGAGCGCGCAGCGGCAGCATCGGGGTCGTTCGAACTCACCGGCACCAACCGGGGGGCGGTTGTCGCACTCTGCCGGCGGCTCGACGGGCTCCCGCTCGCCATCGAGCTCGCGGCGGTGCGGACGCGCGTCCTCAGCGTCGAACAGATCCTCGACCGGCTGAGCGACCGGTTCGCGCTCCTCACCGGGGGAGGGCGCGAAGCACTGCCGCGCCATCAAACGCTCCGCATGGCGATCGACTGGAGCTTCGATCAGCTGACCGAGCTCGAGCGAATCCTCTTGCGGCGCCTGTGTGTCTTTGCGGCGCGCTTCACGCTGGAGGACGTCGCGGGAGTGTGCATGCCGGAAGGCACCCCTGGATCAGCGGCCCTGGATCTCGTCGCGTCGATTGTTGACAAGTCGCTCGTCACCAGGGAGGACGTCGGGAGCGCGGTCTGCTACCGGCTCCACGAGACGATGCGTGAGTACGCCAGCCTCAAGCTGCACGATGCGAACGAGGAGGAGCTGCTGCGGGAACGCTGTCTCGAGCACTATCGCGGGGCGTGTCTGCGGCTGGCCGGCAGCGCGCGATACCACCTCGTCGAGTCGCTGGCGTGGGCGGACCTTGAGATCGACAACCTGCGAGCGATGCTGCACCAGTGCATCGGCCGCGCAGACGCCGCGCGCGGCCTCGATATCGCCGCGTCGCTGCAGTACTACTGGATCACGCACGGGACCACTGAGGCGCTGCGGTGGCTCGACCAGCTCCTCCCCAATGCCGAAGCCCCTGCGCCAACGATGGTGCGTGCGCACTACCTCCGCGCGTGGTTGAGCATGCTGCAGGGCGACCCTGCCGCGTCCGCGCCGTGGATCAAGCGCGCGGTGGCGCTCGCCAGGGACGCGGGGGAGCAGGCGCTGCTGTCCGAGTCGCTGTCGATGGGCGCGAGCACCTCGACTGTGGCGGGCGACCCGGAAGCTGCGCGGCGCTACCTCGACGAGGCTGAGGCGATCACCCCGGGTCTCGATGATTACCCGGCCACGATCGAGTTGCTGCTGTCCCAGTCCATTCATGCGATCTATCAAGGGGATGTCGAGACAGTCACCGCCCTCGCCCTCGAGGGCGTCACCCTGAGCGGCGATGCGGGTGACCTCTACCAACTGGAGAACATGTTCCGGAATCTCGGCGTGGCGGGAATGATGTGCGGCGACTTTCCGACGTCCCACAAATGGTTCGACGAAGCGCTGCAGGTCGCTCGTCGCGTCGACAACCGGCTCGGCCAGTACTACGGCCTCTCCGCCGCAGGCTGGTATGCGGCCATCGCCGGCCGTGCGCGAGCAGCTGCCCAGCTGCTCGGCGCGGCGGACGCGCTGCGCATGCAGACCGGTGGGGCGCTGGGGGAGCCGACGATTCCCTTTGTCGTGGGAGCGCAGCAGGTGGCGACGGAAGCGTTGGGACCAGCTGCGTACAACGCCGCTTTCGAGATGGGTCAGCACATGAGTCGCGAGGCGGCATTGCGGCTCGCGCTCGGCGAAGCCGAACCGGGTGACGCGACGGATGCCGAACATGCTGCGCCCGCACCACTGGCCAAGCGCGAGACCGAGGTCGCCCGCCTCGTCGCGGAGGGGCTCAGCAACAGACAGATCGGCGTGCGCCTCTTCATCTCGGAGGCGACGGTCGCGAGTCACATACGGCACATCATGGACAAGCTCGGCGTCAACTCACGGTCCCAGATCGCAGTGTTGATGGCGCCTCGCGATTGACCATCGAACCTCGGGTTCACCGACGCATTGCGTCATCCCTCCGAGAGGGCCACACTGACGCGTGGCCGGAGTGAACTACGCGGCCGTCGCCGAGGATGCGCTCCACCCCAAACTCAGGGTGGCGCCGAGAGTGGGATGGGGGTTCATCGCCCTCTACATGCTCGCTTTCATGAGCGTCAACCTGGTCTTCCTCGCGCCGATCCTCGTGACGCTGCCGCTGAAGGTGAACGCGCTCGTTGGGATCAAGGCCGCGCCAGGCAGCCTCGCGCTCGTCTCGGGAATCGGCGCGTTGGTGTCCATCTTCGGCAATCCCTTCTTCGGGAGGATGAGTGACCGCACGTGGTCGCGCCTGGGCATGCGACGCCCGTGGATGGTCATCGGACTGATCGGCGGCACCATCGGCGTCGCGATCGTCTCGGTGGCACCGAACATCCCGGTCGTGCTGCTCGGATGGTGCATTGCGCAACTGCTCTTCAACGCGTTGCTGGCGTCGCTGGTCGCGGTGCTTCCGGACCAGGTGCCCGCCGTCCAGCGCGGCATGGTCTCAGGGGTGCTCGGCGTCTGCCTGCCGGTCGCGGCGGTGAGTGGAACCTTCATCGTGAAGCTCCTCAGCGGACATGGGATCGCGACATTCCTCGTCCCGTGCGCGGCGGGGGGATTCTTCATCCTGCTGTTCGCGCTGGTGTTGAAGGATCGCCGGCTCGCGAAGGGCGACAGGCCGGCCTGGTCGCTGCGGGAATTCGCAAGCACGTTCTACGTCAAGCCGCGCACAAGCCCGGATTTTGCCTGGGCGTTCCTCAGCCGCTTCCTGTTCCTTATGGCGTACGCGCTGCTGACGACGTACGAGGCCTACTACCTCCTGCAGAAGATCGGCAGCACCGTCGCAGATGTCCCGCAGCAGATCTTCCTCGGCACGCTCGTGCAGTCGGTCATCATCGTCACCGCGTCATTGATCGGCGGGCACCTCTCCGACCGGAGCGGCCGCCGGAAAGCCTTCGTCTTCACCGCTGCGATCGCGTACGGCCTGGCGCTGTTCGTGATCGCGATCGCCACCAGCTTCAACGGGTTCCTCGTGGGCATGGCGATCAGCGGACTCGGTTTCGGCGTCTATGCAGCCGTCGACCTCGCGCTCGTCGCCGACGTCCTGCCGAACCCAGGTCAGAACGCCAAGGACCTCGGCGTGTTCAACATCGCGGGCGCGCTTCCGTTCTCCATCGCGCCTGCACTGGCGCCTGCCATCCTCGCAATCGGCGGCGGCAGCTATGGCGTGTTGTATGCGGTCGCCGGCGTGTGCGCGATCGTCGGTGCCGTCGCGATCCTCCGCGTCAAAGGGATCCGCTGAGCCTCATTCGCCTTCGCGGCTTGGCGCGCGGGACAGCGCCGCGTTCTGCTCGCCTCGCTCGGCGTGGGCGACGGTCTCGCGTCCACGCTATCCGATCTCGATGGCGGAGAATGACGATGATCTCGTCCAGGCGGTCGGGCGGCCGCGTAGCTCCGGAGGTGACCATGGCGTTCTGCACGATCGTCGAGTGGGACCACGACCTCGGCGCGGAGCTGAGCAAGCTGCAGGGCGACGACGCGCCGCCTCCTGGATCGCTGGTTCGCGTCTACGGGTCGACCGGCTCCGGCACCTATGCCATCGAGGTGTGGGAATCCGGCGAGGACGCGCGGCGTTTCGCCGAGTCGACCGCGCCGGCGCTCGCGGCATCGTCGCTGCCGCGGCCGGACAGGGTGGCGGGGTTCGCGGCCTCCAAGGCCTTCATCCGCGGGGAGCAGTAGCCGGCGCGTCAGGCTGAGACGGGCGCGACCGCGGCGAGCTCCGCGAGCGCGTCCATCGCCATCGTCAACTTCACGCGCGGGGCGCTGAAGCACAGGCGGATGTGACTCGGCACGCCGAACGCGATGCCCGGCGTCAGGAGGACGCGCCGTGCCGCGAGCGCGTCGATGAGCTGCAGCGCGTCGGGCCACGGGCTGCGCAGCCAGAGGTACAGACCGCCCTGCGGTTCGGCAGCCTCGAGGCCTTCCATGCGGATCCGGTCCATGACGATGTCGCGCCGCTCGACGTACGGGACGGCGTTGATCTCCCACGAATCGAGGTGGACCAGCGCGCGCTGCGCGGTGGCCGGCGCGTTCACGAACCCGAGCGCGCGCAACGACTGCGCAAGACCGCGGTGTGTCTCGGCGCTGACGAGTGACGGGTGGAGGACGAGATACCCGATGCGCTCGCCGGCAACGCCAAGGTCCTTCGAGAACGAGCGCGCCAGCACCGTGTGCTCGTACGCCGCGAACGGTTCGACACGTTTGTGCGGCGCATACGTCAGGCGTCGGTACACCTCGTCGACGATCAGCAGGACCCTGCGGTCGTGCTTGCTGTTGTGCGCCTCGAGGATCGCCCCGAGACCAGCCAGCTCCCCGCCGTCCAGCACGTGGCCGCTCGGGTTGCACGGGGAATTGACGATCACTGCCGCGGTGTGCGCGGACAGCGCACCGCTGATCGCGTCGAGGTCGAGGCGAAGGTCGGGACCCGTGGGCACCGGCACGAATCGCGCGGAGGCCGTCTCGCAGTAGAGGCGGAACTCCGGGAAGTACGGCGCCACGCCGATCACGTCATCGCCGGGATCGACAAACGTTCGAATCGCCGTGGTGATGGCGCATGCCGCACCTGCCGTCATCGCGATGGAGTCGACGGAGATACCCGGAAAGTCCACGTCCTCCGCGGCACGCTCGCGCACGTCCGCATAACCGAGATTCGGCATGTACCCGAAGCGACCGCGGAACCGTTCGCGACTCGCGGCGGCGTAGGCCTCGACGATGGCCTCCGGCGCCTCGAGCGGCTGACCGATGGAGAGATCGGCGACCGTGCTCTCACCGAACTCCGCGCGGAGGCGCTCGCCCTCCATGAACATCCGCCGGATCCAGCCACCATCCTGGAGCTGCGCGCGCGACCACCGGGAAATGGTCATGTCAGGCCGGCGACGGCGGCGATGTCACGCAATGCTGGTGGTACCGGAGATGCCGCCGGTGTGCCAGCTGAACGGGTAATCGCGGTCGAAGATCTGGCGCGCGATCGCGGTGCGGTGCAGCGGGCGGAAGGTGTCCACCATGACCGCGAGCTCGTCGGTCTCACGCGCTCGGTCGAGCGAAGCCTCGAGGGCGCCCGGCTGCGGGCCATGGGGGAGACCGCCGACGTGGTGCGTGAACGAGCCGTAGCCGATACCGCGACGCGCCGCGTAGTTGCCGGCGACGTAGTACAGCACCTCGTCGGAGTCGAGATTGCTGTGGTGGTACGGGAGCATGATCGCGTCCGGGTCCCAGTCGAGCTTGCGCGGCACGAACGAGCAGACGACGACGTTGTGCGCCTGAAACGTCTGGTGGATCGGCGGCGGCACGTGGAAGCGACCGGCGCGGGGCTCGAAGTCGTGAATGTTGAAGGTTACCGGATAGATGGTGCCGTCCCAGCCGACAACGTCCCACGGATGATGGTCGAGCACGTACCTGCTCACGTGGTTCGCGCGCTTCAACCAGATCTCGGCAGCGCCATCACCGGTGGCGAGCGCGTCGGGACCGTGAAAGTCACGCTCGCTGTACGGGGCGATCTCCGTCAGCTGACCGTTGCGCGCGCGGTAGCGATCCGGTACGTCGACGAGTCCCGTGACCTCCATGCAGAGGATGCGCACGCCGGAGAGATCGTCGAGATCGATGCGATAGATGGTGCCGCGCGGGATGACGATGTAGTCGTGCTCCTTGAACGGGAGATGCCCGAACTGGCTCAGCATCGCCCCGCTGCCCGAGTGCACGAAGAGGATCTCGTCGGCTGATCCGTTGACGTACAGCACCTGCTGCGCGCTCACCGGTGCGACGAGCCCGATGTGGATGTCGTCGTTGACGAGCAGCCAGCGGCGGCCGGTGATGATGTCCCCCTGCGGGGGCAGGTCGAAGCCCTTGAGGTGCGCGTTGGTGTGCACCTGCTCGTGCTCCGGGGTCATCAGGTCGGCAGGGCCCTCGCTGACGTCCTGCGCGCCCTCGGGCAGGTTGCGGTGATAGATGAGCGATGACGGTCCGCTGAAGCCCTCGCGGCCGAAGAGCTCCTCGTAGGCCACGTGCCCGTTGCTCGAGAAGCGCATGTGGCGCTTGCGAGGAATGTCACCGAGTTGCTTGTAGGGTCGCACCCGGTCAGCCTACCGGTTTGCCGGCGCCCGCCGAGGAGATCTCGACGATCGCCTCGAGCTCGACCGCGGCACCGAGCGGCAGCTGCGCCACACCGATGGCGCTTCGAGCGTGTGCTCCCCGTTCTGCGCCGAGCACCTGGACGAACAGGTCCGACGCGCCGTTGATCACCGCTGACTGCTCGGTGAAGGCCGGTGCGCTGTGGACGAACCCGGTGATCTTCACGAGTGCCACGTCGTCGAGCGAACCGAGCGCTGCCTGGATCGTCCCGAGGATGTCGAGCGCGGCCAACCGTGCGAGCTCGTATGCGGTCTGCGTGTCCACGTCATCACCGACGGTCCCGGTCCCGATGGTGCCGTCACGCTTGCCGAGGTGGCCGGAGACGAAGAGCAGGTTGCCGCTGCGCCGCGTGCTGACGTAATTGGCCACCGGTGCGGTCGTCGCCGGAATGACGATGCCGAGTTCCGCGATGCGCTCGGCGACGGTCATCTCAGTAGTCACGCAGATAGTCGCAGTTGTCGGCGAAGCTCATGGCGTCGAAGCCGAACGCGACACGTACCGAGTCGACGCGCGTGATGTTGTTGCGCGAGAGCATGCGCAGCTGGTCGCGCGTCACCGGCGGGTTCGGCAGCACCTTCTCCATCATGAATGCGAGCGGCA
>Ga0307373_10015432_pt1 | contig 10396 bp, 10 predicted proteins | sample OX2MG_FD_202534 | JGI IMG/M metagenome (GOLD analysis project Ga0307373, IMG submission 202534) | Soil microbial communities from Risofladan, Vaasa, Finland - OX-2 | ecosystem: Environmental > Terrestrial > Soil > Coastal area > Acid sulfate soil | place: Finland: Risofladan, Vaasa | collected...
AGGTGGCGATTCCGCTGCCGGGTACTCCGGTGCCGATCACCCTCCAGCCCCTGCTCGTGGTCCTGGCGGGGATGATGCTCGGCCCGGTGACCGGCGCGGTGAGCATGCTGGTGTACCTTGCGGCCGGTGCCCTGGGCCTGCCCGTATTCGCGCCCATGGGCGCGCCAGGCATGATGCGCTTCTTCGGCCCCACCGGGGGATACCTGCTGGCGTATCCGGTGGCGGCGTACGTGGCGGGCGCGATGGCGCTCCGCGCGCGGACCTTTGGCGGTCGGGCCTTGGCCGCCGGCGCCGGGGTGCTCGTGCTGTACCTGGGCGGACTCTCACAATTGGCCCTGCTTACGGGCAGCTTGCCCCGGGCCGCGGTGCTCGGCGTGCTGCCGTTCGTGGCGTTCGATGCCGCCAAGTCGCTCGTCGCGGCCGCCGTGACCCGATCGCCCGCGCCCGATCGGGCGGATTGAACCACTCTCCATTCCTCTACGCGCCCAACGGCGCGCTCCGGGCGCCATGGCGCATCGCGATCTTCGTTGCGGTGACGTTCGTGGCGTGGACGTTCGCCGCCGCGCTGGCGGCCCCGTGGTTGTCGACGCTCACCGCGCGCGCCGGCGTGCCGGGCGCCGTGGAGAGCGACGTCGGGGTTGTCGGTCTGTTGTGCGCGCACCTGGTGTGCGTGCGATGGGTAGACCAACGCCCCTGGTCGGCCGTGTGGCTGGGCCGGAACGCGGCGCGCCCCACGGCTTGGCTGGAAGGGTGGGGGCTGGGCGCATCGGCCATCGGGATTCCGTGTCTGGTGCTCGTGGCGGCCGGGGCGCTCCACTTCGCGCCGGCGGCGCCCGGGTCCTGGGTGGGCGCTGCGGTGCGGGTGACCTGGTTCCTGCTGCCCGCTGCGCTGCTGGAGGAGCTGCTCACCCGCGGGTACGTGTTCGCGGTGCTCTGCGAGTCCGTGCGGTGGCCGGTCGCGCTGGGCGTGATGAGCGTGGCGTTCGGCCTGATGCATCTGCCCAACAACGGCGCCACGGTGGAGTCGATCACCATGGTGACGCTGGCCGGCGTGATGCTGGGGGCGGTCATCCTGGCCACGGGCAGCCTGTACGCCGCGTGGATGGCGCATTTCGCGTGGAACTGGGTCATGGCCGTCCCCTTCCACTCGCCGGTGAGCGGATTTCCGCTCGCCACACCAAATTACCAGTTGCTCGACGCGGGACCGCGGTGGCTCACCGGCGGCGCGTGGGGCCCCGAAGGGGGCCTGGCCGCGGCGGTGGGCATGATGGCGGCACTCACGTATCTCTATGCGCGACGCGGGCGTCGCGAGGAGTCATAGTATGACGGATCGGATTGCGGTGCTCGGTGCCGGCCAGATGGGCAATGGTATCGCGCATGTGTTCGCCCAGGCCGGATACCCGGTGGCGATGATCGACATCTCCAAGGCCGCGGCGGCCAAGGGACGCGAGACGATCGCCAAGAACCTCGACCGGCAGATCAAGAAGGGCGCCCTCCAGTCGGCCGACAAGGACGCCATCCTCGCTCGCATCACCGATCACGCCGGGCTGGACGCCGTGGCCGGCGCGTCGCTCGTGATCGAGGCGGTGACCGAGAACCGGGAACTCAAGGCGAAGATCTTCGCCGAACTCGACGCCAAGGCCGACGCCGGCGCCATCCTCGCCACGAACACCAGTTCGATCTCGATCACCGAGATCGCCGGCCGCACCAAGCGCCCCGATGCGGTGATCGGCATGCACTTCATGAATCCCGTGCCGGTGATGCAGCTGGTGGAGATCATCCGTGGCCTGGCCACCAGCGACGCGACCGCTGCCAGGGTGGTGGACCTCACCATCGCCGTCGGCAAGACGCCGGTGCAAGCCGCCGACTACCCCGGGTTCATCGCCAATCGGATCCTGATGCCGATGATCAACGAGGCGGTGTACTGCCTCATGGAAGGCGTCGGCACCGCCGAAGCGATCGACACGGTGATGAAGCTCGGCATGAACCACCCCATGGGGCCACTCACGCTGGCCGACTTCATCGGGCTCGACACCTGCCTGGCTATTCTTGAAGTCTTATACAGCGGTCTCGGCGACCCCAAGTACCGGCCCTGCCCGCTGCTCCGCAAGTACGTCGCCGCCGGCTGGCTGGGGCGCAAGTCCGGCCGCGGCTTCTACCAGTACTGACCGCATGACCTGGGCTCTCACGCCGCTCGACGAGCAGCAGCGGGCGATTCAGAAGGCGGTGCGCGACTTCGCGCTGGCCGAGCTCGCGCCGAACAGCGCGGCCTGGGACCGCGACGCGTACTTCGAGCCCGCGCTCGTGCCCAAAATGGGCGCGTTGGGGCTTCTCGGCATGATGATCCCCGAGGCGTACGACGGCCTGGGGCTCGACACGCTCACCTACCTGCTCGCGCTCGAGGAGATCGCCGCCGTCGACGCGTCGGTGGCGGTGATGATGAGCGTGCACAACTCGATGCCCACGCAGATGCTCCTGCGATGGGGGAACGAGGACCAGAAGCAGCGATACTTGAAACCGATGGCGCGCGGCGAGATGCTGGGCGCCTTCGCGCTTTCGGAGCCCGACGCCGGCTCCGACGCGGCGTCGCTGCGCACCCAGGCCGTGCACGACGGCGACCACTGGGTCCTCAACGGCACCAAGGCATGGGTGTCGAGCGGGACCAGGAGCGACGTGGTCCTGGCCATGGCGCGCACCGATGCGCCGGGCGACCGCCGCGGCGCGCGCGGCATCAGCACCTTCATCGTCACCCCCGACATGCCGGGTTTCAAGGTCGGCAAGAAGGAGGACAAGATGGGGCTGCGCGCCTCGCCAACGGTGCAGCTCGTGTTCGACAACCTGCGCGTGCCAGCGGCCAACCTGCTGGGCGAGGCCGGCAAGGGCTTCATCTACGCCATGCAGTCGCTGGACAACGGGCGCCTGGGCATCGCCGCCCAGTCCGTGGGGATCGCCCGCGCGGCGCTGGCGCACTCGGCGGCCTATGCCGCCGAGCGGCGGCAGTTCGGCAAGCCGATCAAGGAATTCCAGGCCATCCAGTTCAAGCTGGCCGACATGGCGACCCGCGTGTCGGCCGCCCGGGCGCTCCTCCACGCCGCCGCCACGGCCAAGGATCGGGGGGCCCACGTGACACAGTTCAGTTCTATGGCCAAGTTGATGGCCAGCGAGTCCGCCATGTGGGTGACCACCCAGGCGGTGCAGATCTTCGGCGGGTACGGATACGTGAAGGGCTATCCCGTCGAACGGTTGTTCCGCGACGCAAAGGTGACCGAGATCTACGAGGGCACTTCGGAGATCCAGCGCATTGTGATCGCGCGTGAGTTGTACTCCCAGCATGGTTCCACTTCCCTCTGATTTCGAGCCAGCCAATGAAACTCTTCGACACGATCGCCGGCATGGGTCACGAACAGCTCGTGCTCTGCCAGGACGCGGCCTCGGGATACCGCGGCATCATCGCCATTCACAGCACGACCCTCGGGCCCGCCCTCGGCGGCACGCGGTTCTGGAGCTACGCGTCCGACGACGACGCGATTGTCGACGCCCTGCGCCTGGCTCGAGGTATGACGTACAAGAACGCCGTGGCCGGTCTCAATCTGGGGGGCGGCAAGTCCGTGATCATCGGCGACAACAAGACGGCCAGCCGGGAGATGCTGTTCCGCGCCCACGGTCGATTCGTGGAGTCGATGGGCGGGCGCTACATCACCGCCGAGGACGTCGGCACGAGCACCGCCGACATGGACTTCGTGCACATGGAGACCGACTACGTGACGGGCCTCGCCGGCCGGTCGGGCGATCCCAGCCCGGTGACGGCGCACGGCGTGTTCCGTTCCATCCAGGCGGCTGCCAAGGAGAAGTGGGGCTCGGACGACCTGAGCGGCAAGACGGTGTCGGTGCAGGGCTGCGGCCACGTCGGCTATTACGTGTCCAAGGAGTTGCACGAGGCCGGGGCCAAGCTCATCGTCACGGACATCGACGCCGAACGCGTGAAGCGTGTGGTCGGCGAATTCGGCGCGCGGGGGGTGGATCTGAACGACATTTACTCGGCCCAGGCCGACATCTTCGCGCCGTGTGCGCTGGGCGCGGTGATCAACGACAAGACGATCCCCCAGCTCAAGGTCGAGATCGTGGCCGGCGCCGCCAACAACCAGCTGCTCGAGGAAGAGAAGCACGGCACGGCGCTGGAGAAGAAGGGCATTCTCTACGCGCCCGACTACGTGGCCAATGCCGGCGGCGTGATCAACGTGTACAGCGAACTCGCCGGCTGGACCCCGGAACGCGCCTTCCGCAAGGCCGACGAGATCTACGATACCGTGCTCCGGGTGTTCCACATCGCCAAGCACGACAAGGTGCCGACGTACGAGGCCGCCGACCGGTTGGCCGAGATCCGCATCCGGGCCGTGGGCTCGATGATCCGCACGTGGCCCCAATGGCCCAATAAGTAAATAATAATGACCGACGCCAACCGGATCGCCATCGCCGCCGATCACGCCGGCTTCGAGCTGAAGGAGAAGCTCGAAGCCGTGCTCGCCGGCCTCGGCTACGTGGTGGACGACCTGGGTACCGATTCCGCGGCGTCCACGGACTACGCCGATTTCGCGCATCCGCTGGCGGCGCGGGTGTCCGAGGGACGGGTGGCGCGGGGCGTGTTGCTCTGCGGCACCGGCCTGGGCATGAGCTATGTGGCCAATCGCTACCAGGGCGTGCGGGCTGCCGTCAGCTGGTCACCCGAAATCGCCGAACTGGCGCGGCGCCACAACGACGCCAACGTGCTCGTGCTGCCGGCGCGGTTCGTGGACGACGACGCAGCGGTGGCGATCCTCAGAACCTGGCTCGATACCCCGTTCGAGGGCGGCCGCCACCACCGGCGCGTCGTCAAGATCGAACGGGGCTCACCCGAAGGTGGAACCACACCATGAATGACTGGGTCGATTGGGACCGCTGTCCGCCGGGCGGAGCGCTACGCATTGCCGATCCCGACATCGCCGGCCTCATCATGCAGGAGATCGCACGGCAGAACGACGGCCTCGAACTGATCGCCAGCGAGAACTTCGTCTCGCCAGCCGTGCTCGAGGCGATGGGCTCGCCGCTCACCAACAAATACGCCGAAGGGCTGCCCGGCAAGCGCTACTACGGCGGGTGCGAAGTCGTGGACCAGGTGGAACAGCTGGCCATCGACCGCGCCAAGCAGCTGTTCGGCGCCGAGCACGCCAACGTGCAGCCGCACGCCGGCGCCCAGGCCAACATGGCGGTGTTCATGGCCGTCCTCAAGCCCGGCGACACGTTCCTCGGCATGGCGCTCTCCAACGGCGGCCACCTCACCCACGGGTCGCCGGTGAACTTCTCGGGGCTGCTCTACAACGCCGTGTCGTACGGCGTGACCGAGGAGGGCCTGATCGACTACGACGACATGCGCGCCAAGGCCCGCGCGCATAAACCGCGTCTGATCATCGCCGGGTACAGCGCGTACTCGCGGATCGTGGACTTCGCGGCGTTCGCCGACATCGCGCGCGAGGTGGGCGCCCTGTTGATGGTCGACATGGCCCACTTCGCGGGCCTCGTTGCCGCCGGGGTGTACCCGTCGCCGGTGCCGCACGCGGATTTCGTCACCAGCACCACGCACAAGACGCTGCGCGGCCCGCGCGGCGGACTCATCTTGTGCCGGGCCGAGCACGCCAAGGCGGTCGACAAGGCCGTCTTCCCCGGCACGCAGGGCGGACCGCTCGAACATGTGATCGCCGCCAAGGCGGTGGCGTTCAAAGAAGCGCTCGACCCGTCGTTCAAGACCTACTGCCGGCAGGTCGTGCGCAACGCCCAGGCGCTGGCTGCCGCGCTCCTCGCCCGTGGCTTCCAGATCGTGTCGGGCGGCACCGACAACCATCTGATGCTCGTGGACCTGCGCAATCGCGGCGATACGCTCACCGGCAAGGTGGCCGAGTCGGCGCTCAACGCCGCCGGCATCACGGTGAACAAGAACACGGTGCCCCGCGAAACGCAGTCGCCGTTCGTGACCAGCGGCATCCGCATCGGCACCAGTGCCGTCACCACGCGCGGCATGAAGGAACCGGAGATGGTACGCATCGCCGAGCTGATCGACCGCGTGCTGCGCGCGCCCGGCGATGCGGCCACCGCCGACGTCGTGCGCGCCGAGGTGCACGCCCTGGCCGGCGCCTTCCCGCTCTATCCGGCGCCGGACGTCCCCGTGCTGGCATGACCGGATCCACGGAACGCAGCGCGCTACCGAGGCGGTTGGGCTTCTGGAGCGCCGTCGCGGTTCTCGTGGGTTCGACAATCGGGTCGGGCATCTTCCGCTCGCCGGCCGGCATCGCCGACCGGCTTCCCGGCCCGTTGCCATTGGCCGGCGTGTGGGTCACGGGCGGCCTGTTTGCGCTGTGCGGCGCGCTCACGCTGGCCGAAGTCGGATCGGCCTTTCCCGAGACCGGCGGCGTGTACGTGTTCATCCGCGAGGGGTTCGGGCGCATGCCGGCCTTTCTGTTCGGATGGTCCGAGCTGACGGTCATCCGCGCCGCGTCGCTCGGCGCCATCGCCATCACCTTCGCCGAGTACGCCCTGCGCGTGGCAGGGTACAATCCGGCGCTCGCCCCGTACGACGCGTACGCCCACTACCTGGCAGCGGCGGCCATCGCGCTGCTCGGCACGGTGAACATCGTCGGGGTCAGGTGGAGCGCGCTGGTACTCAACGCGACCACGCTGGCCAAGTACGGCGGGTTGCTCTTCATCATCCTGTTCGCGCTCGCCATCGGGCTACCGCACACCGGCGGCTACTATACGCCGGTGGCGCCTGCGGGGAGCTTCACGCTGCCGGCGTTCGGGCTCGCGCTCGTATCGACGCTCTGGGCGTATGACGGTTGGGCCGATCTGAGCTTCGTGGCCGGCGAGGTCCGCGATCCGCAGCGCAACGTGCCGCGTGCGCTCATCACGGGCACGCTCGCCGTGATCGGCATCTACCTCCTGGCCAACATCGCGTACCTGGCGGTCATGCCGGTGAGCGAGGTGCGGCAGTCGCCGCTGGTCGCGGCCGACGTGGCCCAGCGCCTGATCGGCCAGCCCGGCGTGGTGTTCGTGGGCGTCACGGTGATGCTCTCCACCTTCGGTACCCTCACCGGCTCGCTGCTCACCGCGCCGCGCATCTTCTTCGCGATGGCCGAGGACGGGCTCTTCTTCCGTCGCGTGGCGGCGGTGCACCACAGGTTCGAGACGCCCTACGTCGCCATCGGACTGAGCAGCCTGCTCGGCATCATCTTCGTATTGCTGCGGAGCTTCGAGCAGCTGGCCGACACGTTCGTCACCGCAATCGTGCCGTTCTACGCGCTGGGCGTGGCCTCGGTGTTCGTCTTGCGGCGGCGCGCCGGCTACCAGCCGCCGTTCCGCGTGCCGGGCTATCCCGTGGTGCCCGCGCTGTTCGTGCTCTCGACGGTCTACCTGCTCGTCAATGCCCTCTGGTCGCCGTCCAGCCGGTGGGCCACGGCCGCCGTGCTCGGTGTGGTCGTGGCGGGTATCCCGGTGTACTACGCCTCCGTCGGTCGGCGGCGAGGGTAGTTCGGAGACAGTGTCAACATATCGGGCCCTGTATCGCACCATGTCAAGAGCGCCGGGGAGTTGTGATTGCGAAGCAAACGCCGCATAATGTCCACGTCGGGCATGGGGCCCGGCACGATCCTGACCGCCTGAGATCCAGTGGCTGAACTGACCTTTCGCGACGGCATCATGGACCGCATCCTGCTCTATGAGCGGCGGTTCGACGAGCGAGCATACCTCTTCGTGCTCGCGGCGCTCGAGTATTGCCAGCAACGGCTGTCGGAGCGACGCCATATCACGGGGCGCGAGTTGTCCTGGGCCTGCCGTGACCTGGCGCTCGATCGGTTCGGCGTGATGGCGCGTCCAGTGCTGGAACACTGGGGCGTGCGCACGAGCAGCGACATCGGCGACGTCGTGTTCACGCTCGTCGACCTCGGCTTCCTGCTCAGCCAGCCCAGTGACACGCGCGACGAATTCGCGGGCGCCTTCGACTTCGATGAGGCGTTCGAACGCGCCTACCCGTGGTGCGGGGCGATTCCCGCATGACCACGGCCACGGTGGAATGGCCCGCCTGCCGCAAGTGCGGCGCCGGTGTGCTGCTGCCGCTCAGCGACTACGGCCGCGACGGCGCCCCGATCATGTACAAGGCCTGGGCCTGCAGCAATCCTGACTGTGGGTTCAACCTGCGCATCGACAACGGCGAATTGAGCTACGGCCGCACCGTCGGTACGTCCCAGAAGTAGGCCCGTGACGCCGCGCGGCGCCGCCGGCCTCCGGCACGCCGTATGACCGATCCCCGCCTTCTCGTTCGTGTAGTCACTGCCGCGCAGGCCGCGGCGCGCGATGCGGCGGCCATCGCGGCGGGCACTCCGTCGGCCGCGCTCATGGACCGCGCCGGCACGGCCACGGCGCACGAGATCCAACGCCGCTTCGGCCCGCTCGTCGGACGGCGCGTGCTCGTATGCTGTGGGCCGGGCAACAACGGGGGCGACGGCTGGGTGGTGGCGCGGGTGCTGGCCGCCGGCGGCATCGAGGTGGATGTCTGCGAGGCGGCGCCCGGCAGATCGCATGACGCGATCGCCGCCCGCGCCCGAGCGCGCACGGAGGGTGGACGCACGCTGCACGAGGTCGCCGTCGACGCGGCGCGCACCGCGGCGTATGACGTGGTGATCGATGCGCTGCTCGGCACGGGTTCGTCGGGTGCGCCGCGCGGCGCGATCGCCGAAGTGGCGGCGATCGTCACCGCGCAACGAGCGCGCGGCGCCAGGGTGGCCGCGGTGGACCTTCCCACCGGTCTCGACGCGACGACCGGCGACGCGACGCACGCCCTCATTGCCGATCTCACGCTCACGTACGGCAGCGTGAAACGCGGACAGCTCGTCTCGCGTGGCGTATGCGGCGACCTCGTGGTGCTCGACATCGGACTCGGGGCGCACGCGGCGCTCGGCGACGACGCGCCGCTGCTCGTGGACGAGCCCTGGGTGGCCGCGCAGGTTCCCGTGATCCACGCCGACGCGCACAAGGGTACGCGGTGCAAGGTGGCCGTGATCGGCGGCGGCGAGGGCATGTCGGGCGCGGTCATCCTGGCGGCGCGCGCGGCCCTCCGCGCAGGCGCCGGCCTCGTGAAGGTGATCGCCGATGCGTCGTCGCTCGACGCGGTGCGGCGCGCCGAGGCCGCCGTGCTCAGCGCCGGCTGGCCCGCGACGGGGGACGATGTGGAACGCGAGATCACCGGCTGGGCCGATGCGGTGGCGGTGGGGCCGGGCCTGGGGCACACACCGCGCTCGCGCGCCCTGGTGCATCGCGTGCTCACGGACTGGCGCGGTCCCGTGGTGCTCGATGCCGACGCGCTCAACGTATTCGCAGGAGCGCTCGATGCGCTGGCCGCGCTGCTCGGCGGCCGGAACGCCGTGCTCACCCCCCACCCGGCGGAGTTCGCCCGTCTCACCGGTACCACGGTACCCGAAGTTCTCGACCACCGCTTCGATATCGGACGCCGCCTCGCCGTGCGGCTGGGCGCCACCGTGCTCCTCAAGGGCACGCCCACGGTGATCTTCGCATCGGATGGCGCCGCGCGCTTCGTGAGCGCCGCGGGCACGCCCGTGCTCGCCACCGGCGGCAGCGGCGACGTGCTCACCGGCATCACCGTGACCTTGCTCGCCCAGATGGGCGCGTCCGCGCCGGCCGCCGCCTGCGCCGCCTGGGTGCACGGCCGCGCCGCCGAACTGGTGCAACTCGGTCCCGCACACGGCGAGGCACCGTTCGACGCCGACCTGGACGAACCGCTCGATGACGGCGACGATCGCTCCGGTGTGCGCGTTGCGGGGGCGCGGGTGCCGCCGCGGCGCGACGCGCGCGGCCTCATTCTCGACGACGTCGTGGCGGCGCTCCCCGACGCCTGGCGGTTGAGCAGTGCCGCACCCCGGCCGCCGGTGCTCGTGGAGTTGCCGGCGGTGGAGCACCGCGCGTGAGCAATCCGGGACACACCGGCATGGGGCCGGGCGCGGAGTTCGACGCCATCCGCCGGCTCCTCGAGCAGTGGGGCCCGCACAGCGCCGGCGCCGGCGACGACGCGGCCGTGCTCGACGTTCCGCCGGGCGAGCATCTCATCGCGAGCGTCGACACCGCGGTCGAGGGGGTGCACTTTCGCCGCGGCTGGCTCACCCCCGCCGAGATCGGCTATCGCGCCGTGACGGCCGCGCTCAGCGATCTCGCCGCCATGGCTGCGCAGCCGTTGGGCGTGCTCACCGCCATCGTGCTCCCCGAGCCGTGGCGCGACAAGCTCTCCGAGATCGCCGAGGGCATCGGCGTCGCCGTATCGAATGCCGAGACGAAGGTTCTGGGTGGTAACCTTTCGGCGGGC
>Ga0307373_10015435_pt1 | contig 10396 bp, 9 predicted proteins | sample OX2MG_FD_202534 | JGI IMG/M metagenome (GOLD analysis project Ga0307373, IMG submission 202534) | Soil microbial communities from Risofladan, Vaasa, Finland - OX-2 | ecosystem: Environmental > Terrestrial > Soil > Coastal area > Acid sulfate soil | place: Finland: Risofladan, Vaasa | collected...
GCCGGAACGAATCAGTTCAACGACCCGGGCGCATTTATCAACACTTAGCTGTTTATTTACGATACGCGAAGACAAAGAGGTTTCCCTGATGGCGGATGATGGAGGGACGAACGGTCGCAAACCGGGCGTTCTGGAAGCAATAAAGGACAAGACGCGCGATCTCGGCGAAGTGCTGAAGGTCAAGGCTCGCGAGCAGGCGAAAGAGCTGAAGAAGCCGGAAGAGACTCAGCTCTATCGCTCGATTTTCCGAATTAAGCACAACGACGAGCCGCGGAATCGCGCGCTTTCGACGCTCAACAATTTTTTCCTCCACATACACCCCGCCAAGGTCAATCGCGACGCCACGCGTTACGGTTACACCTGGGGCATGGGCGGCATCACGTTCTATCTGTTCATCGTGCTGGTGTTCACCGGCGTGATGTTGATGTTTTATTATCACCCGACGAAAATTCAGGCATTCCGCGACATTCTGTATCTCGAGAACGACGTTCCCTTTGGCCGCCTGCTCCGGAACATGCATCGCTGGGCCGCGCACTTGATGATCATGGCTGTATGGCTGCATATGTTCCGCGTATTTATGTCTGGATCCTACAAGCGGCCGCGAGAGTTCAATTGGTGTGTCGGCGTGCTGCTGATGGTTTTGACGTTGCTCCTCTCATTCACCGGCTATCTGCTTCCGGACGATCAACTGGGCTTCTGGGCCGTGACCGTCGGAACGAATATGGCCCGCGCAACGCCTTTGCTTGGCAGTCAGGGGCCATTCGGCCCTCAGTTAGGCATGACGGCGTACAACGACGTGCGCTTCGGATTGCTGGGTGGCTCGATCGTGGACGCCAACGCCCTGCTTCGCGCCTATATTTGGCACTGCATCGCGATTCCGCTGATCGCCGCGATTTTCATGGGTGTGCACTTCTGGCGCGTCCGGAAGGACGGCGGAATTTCCGGGCCGTCGCCCGTCATGCTGGAATCGGAAACCAAGGCGTAGAGTTCGCATTCTGCTGGCATTCTGCGGCGCAGGGGTTTGAGCGCATGCAAGGAGCGGGGTTGACTAACAGCAATGCTCGGTAATTGGCATCAGCTCTGGATCATCGTTTCCACTCCAGACAATATCCCTATTGTCGCGATGCTCGTGCTCGTGCCATTTTTTACCTGGTATGCGTTCCACAATGCCCTGGCCAATGACCGCTTGATCGCCCAGCTCGAAGCGGATCCAGAACTGGCGCGCACGCACCACCGCACAACGTATCCTTACAACTCGCGCTGGGAACGCGAACTGCACACAAATCCGTTCCTGATGCGCAAAGAGCTGCTTGCCGCCATCATCATCACCATAATCCTGATGATCTGGGCGCTGACCATGAACGCGCCGCTCGAGGAGCCCGCGAACGCCAGCGTCACGATGAATCCGGCCAAGGCTCCGTGGTATTTTCTGGGCCTTCAGGAAATGCTCGAGTACTTCGATCCTTGGATCGCCGGCGTAATTATCCCCACTCTGATTATCGTCGGCCTGATGGCCATCCCGTTTATCGACGCGAACCCGCTGGGAAACGGCTACTACACCTACAAACAGCGCCGCTTTGCGATCTGGACCTATCTGATTGGCTTTGAAGCCATCTGGCTGGTGCTCGTCTCCATCGGAACGTTCATTCGCGGGCCTGGTTTCATGTGGTATTGGCCCACGCAAACATGGGACCCGGACAGAGTGGAGTTCAACGTCAACCGTAACCTCGACCAGATATTCGGCATCAACGGAAGCTGGCTGTCGCACATTTTGCCGGTGACCTGGAGGCCGGAGGCGACGATCATTGCTCGCGGCTTATTCGGAATTATCCCGATGATTGTCTATGGCGTTGTGGCCGTCCTGTTTATCCACTGGATTTGCATGCGGACGGAGTATAGCCGCAAGATTTACCGGAAAATGAGCCTGTTGCAGACGGTCACGATGTACGTCCTGCTGATCACCATGCTGTTCTTGCCGGTGACAATTTTTCTGCGGCTCGTGTTTCGCATTAAGTACATCTGGGAGACGCCGTGGTTCAGTATCTAGCGTTGAGTAGCCATCTCGCTCTGTTGACTAGCCTACGTGGCACAGGCTTTAGCCTGTGTGCCTTTGCCTTCGTAGGGGCGAGGTTAATCCCCGCCCGTCGGCGCGAAGCGCCGAGTCTTCGTTCTCTAGAGCTGCCACGCCTCCGTCTCCGTCAGGGCACGGCTTCAGCCGTGCCGAAAAGGCCCAAAACCTCAGGGGTTTTAACCCCTGAGGTTGGCACGATACTTTTGAAGGAGATCGCGTTTGCCTGAGCTTCCGCCCGATGATCCGATAAAAAGCCGGTCCTACGCGAACGTGATTTTGATCGCGATGTTCGTGCTGCTGCTCTGCGTCACGGCGTCGCTGTTCAAGGAGTTCGTCATTTTGCAGCCCTGGCGCGCGTATCAGCACCGGTTTGCCGAGTCTTACTCGAAGTACCTGAAAAAGCAGATTCGCACTCGCGAGGCGGCCGAAAAAACGGTCGACTCGGCGCCCGAGTATCAAAAACTTGCGGCGGATCTTCAGCAAGCCGAAGCGGCAGCCAAGCCGAAAGACGCGGAGATCAAAAAACAGATTGCGCTGGTCGACGCGCAGCGCGCCGCCATGCTAGAATCGTTTCAAACGGACCGCAGCCTTGTCGGTTCGCTCATCTACGATTACGAAGTCGTTCCCAATACACCCTCCTACCGGCATGAGAAGCAGAGCAAGTTGAAAGATGTGCAGGAAGCCGAAGCGAGAGCGTACAAAGTCGATTGGCCCCAGGCGGACGGAAAAACCGTCACTCGCGGAATGAATTACCACCAGCTCAATGATATGTTCAACGATTTGCTCAGCGCGAAGGCGCAGCTCACCGCAAAAGAAGGCATCGCCGATAAGCCGGTGAAGGACGCGCAAGCCGCGATGACGAAATACGCGGGCGACAAGCTGCCCGGTCTGAATTCATCGCAATTGAATGGATTGCTCAAGACGGTCCAGTCGATGGACGTTTCCCTGGTGCAAATCAACGTCAATCCTCCGGGCACTCAGATCAACGACGTTGGCGGCGTCGGGCTTACCGACCGCTGCCAATCCTGCCACGTGGGCATGAATCCCACGTACGTCCCTGCAGGATTCAAACTGACGAAGGCCGATCTGGGCCTGCAAAAAAACAACAATGCGCCATTTTCGAGTCATCCAGACCGGCAGCTTCTTGTCTGGCATCCGCTGGACAAATTTGGATGCTCGCCCTGCCACGGCGGGAACGGTCGCGCCCTCACCAGCGTGAAACAAGCTCACGGCCGCTACGAGCACTGGCTGTGGCCGCTCTATTACCCCGAAAATTACGATGCGGGCTGTCAGCAGTGCCATGCCTTGGACGCCCGGACCGAGCATGCCCCGGTGCTCAACGAAGCGAAGATTCTTTATCGCCAACGGGGCTGTATTGGCTGTCATAACTACGCGGGATTCGATGATCAAAGCCAGAAGCTCGAGGACACCGTTCGCGAGATCGCCAGCCTCGAAAAGACCAAGGCGGCGGACAACGAGAAGATTCCTCAACTCAATAAAGCCGGCGATCAGGCGCCGGATAACGCCAGCGCCCAGAAGTTGTACGCGGAGGCGACGAATCTCACCGTTCGCGTTAGCAAAATTGACGCCCGCGTCGAGCAGCTCGACGAATTAAGTCACAGCCTTCAGCAGGAAGTGAAACGCGTGGGACCGGATCTGAAGGAAGTCCGGATGAAGCTCAATCCCAACTGGATCCCCTATTGGCTGGGACATACATGGCAATTCGATCCCACCACGAGCATGCCGCAGTTCCGCTTGCAGCCCGATGAGATTCAGGCCATCTCGGCGTTTATTTGGCAGCAGGGACTTAAGGGGCCGGCTCTCGACAAGCAGCCGCCCGGGGACGTTGCCAAGGGAAAGGACCTGTTCTATTCCGTTGGATGCCTGGCGTGCCATTCCATCGGAGAGGGCGCGCAAAAGGTGGGCGGGGATTTTGCGGCGAATTTAAGCCGCGTCGGCGAAAAGGACAATTACGATTATTTGGTCCGCTGGATTCATAATCCCCGGGTTCGCACGCGGCCCTATTGCCCGTACGAGCACCGCGACCTGGGTCCTAAGGACTACGCCAAGCACGGTCTGCCGTTCGTCTTCGGCATCAATCACTCTCGCTGCCCGAACGATGGCCACGAACTCGTCGTCGAGCAGCAGACCGTCATGCCCGACTTCCGCCTGAGTTGGGAAGAAGCGCGCGACATTGCCAGCTTCTTGATGACCCAGAAGGATGCGCACGCGCATTATGACGAGGCGACTTACATCAACGATCCAAATCTCTTTGCCAAGGGGAAATCTCTCGTCGAGCATTACGGTTGCGCTGATTGCCACGAAATCACTGGATTGGAAGATGCCGCGCGCATCGGCACGGACCTCACCACGGAAGGCAGCAAGCCAATCGGACGTTTCGATTTCGCCCTTCTCTACACCAAGGCTCAGGATGGGATTTTACCGGACGGCCAGAAAGACCCGCGCGGCTCGTGGTATGACTTGAAAGGCTTCTTCGACGAGAAGCTCGCGAATCCAGCAATTTTCGACGAGGGAAAGTACAAGCCGAATCCGCTCGACCGGCTGCGCATGCCGAAGCCGAACATCGACCATCAGCAGCTCAATGCGCTGAGTTCTTTCCTGCTGGGCAGCACGGTATCCACGCTCCCGCCGAGCTACCAGTACAATCCAACGGATCAGCGCAAATATATCCAGCAGGGCTGGTGGATCGTCACCAAATATAATTGCATGGGCTGCCATCAAATCGACATCGGCCAGAAGAGCGTCCTCATGGGTCTGCCGATGTATCAAGGCGACAATGCCATCAATTTACCGCCCGTGCTGACCAGCGAAGGCGCCCGCGTCAACCCGGAGTGGCTGAAACGCTTCTTGGCGAATCCGGCCCTCAGCACGACGGATACCGATCGCAACGGCGTCCGCACATACTTAAAGGTCCGCATGCCGACCTTTTTCCTGTCTGATGACGAAATTCGCAAGCTGGTGCTGTTCTTCGGCGCACTGTCATCGCAACAGCAGCCCTACATTCCGGAGAAACTTGCGCCGTTGACCGGTGAAGAGGAGGCCGTGGCGCGCAGCATCTTCACCAGCCCTGCGGCTCCCTGCTTGAAGTGCCATGCCACGGGTAACCCGGCTCACGATAAGAACGCCACGGCTCCCAATTTCCTGCTGGCGGGCCAGCGCTTGCGCGCTCCCTGGACCGAGCGGTGGATCACCGAGCCCGCAACCATCATTCCGGGCACGGCTATGCCTTCTGGGCTGTTCGTCCGGCAGAAGGGGCGATGGGTATTCAACGGCCCGCTGCCCGCGATTGCTCATCAGTATACGGGCGATGAGGCCAATCTGCTCGTGCGTTACCTGTTTCAATTGACGCCGCAGGAACAGGCCGCGCTTTCCGGTCGCACCCCTGCCGCGCCGAAATCAGGTACCTCCGGGGCCAAAAAGTAATATCCTAGTCAAGTAGGCCTGCGGACAGGCCGCATGCCGGGATTCTCGGGCGAATTTTAAATTTAGGAGGAATAATTTCACCATGAATAGGAAATGGATTTGCTGGACGGCCGCCGCCGCGCTTGCGGTTGTGGTAAGCGGATGCAGCAAGAAGCAGAGTCAGGAAACCGGGCAGGAGCAGCCTGCCGCAGCCTCCGCGGCGACAAAGACCGTGGATATGTCCACGGTCGGATCAATCAGCGGTGTAGTGAAGCTCGACGGAGCGCCGCCAAAATTCCGGCCCATCAACATGAGCGCGGATCCCTACTGCACCAAGGCCAACCCGAAGCCGGTTTTCCCGGAAGAGGTGGTTACGGGCGCGGGCGGAACTCTCGCGAACGTTGTCATCTACGTCAAATCCGGTGCCGAAGACTATTCCTTCCCCACGCCGGCCGAATCCGTGACTCTCGATCAGAAGGGCTGCATGTACGCCCCGCATGTCCTGGCACTGATGGCCGGGCAGCAGCTTAAAGTGGTCAACAGCGACGACACCACGCACAACATTCACCCCACGCCGGCCGACAATCGCCAGTGGAATAAATCGCAGCCGCCCAACGCGCCTCCCATTCTCGAGAGTTTCGCGCGGCCCGAGGTCGCCATTCCGGTCAAGTGCAACGTTCACCCGTGGATGCAGGGATACATTGCCGTGATGGCCAATCCGTATTACGCCGTGACGTCCAAAGACGGCAAATTCGACCTGAAGAATTTGCCTCCCGGAACGTACACCATTGAAGCGTGGCAGGAGAAATACGGCGTGCTCGACCAGACGGTAACGATCGGGCCGAAGGAATCGAAAACCACGGACTTCACGTTCAAGGCATCATCGTAGGGAGACGTAGCGGAGACTCTTTCGCTGTTCGTGCCGGCTCGGGCTTCGCTCGGAAACGAGCGAAGCCTCTTGCCGGTAATCCCTGCGTCCGAAAATCTGTGCTGGTCCGCAAACACGTGGGAATAGTTCGGGCGTTTTTTATTCTCGGTCCCGCAAAGAGGATTTGAGTTTTGAGAGAAGAAGGGAATCGCGCGGTTCATCGTTTCGCCGTTTTCACGGCCGGTTGCACGTTTCTGCTGCTGATTGCCGGCGCGCTGGTCACCAGCAACGATGCAGGACTCTCCGTACCCGATTGGCCGCTTTCCTACGGCTCGCTTCTGCCTCCCATGGTCGGCGGAATCATGTATGAGCACGGCCATCGCATGATCGCCACATTCGTCGGCATACTCACCATCATTCTGGCCGTCTGGATTTGGCGCAAGGAATCGCGTCCGTGGGTGCGAACTGTGGCCTGGTCGGCTTTGGGCCTGGTAATCGCGCAGGGCATTCTCGGCGGCATCACGGTGCTATTTCTCTTGCCGCCGTCAATTTCGTCGGCCCATGCGACGCTCGCTGAGCTCTTCTTTGTCACGATAATCAGCCTTGCGGTGTTTACCAGCCGCTGGTGGTTGAGCCCCTTGCCACAAGTCGAAGACCGCGGCTCGCCCAGCTTGCGTACCCTCACGGTTTGGACTTCGGTGCTGATTTTGCTCCAAATTGTCTTGGGCGCCGCGTTTCGTCACAACGCATTTGGCATCATCCCGCACATCATTGGCGCGGTCATCGTCACGGGAATGGTCTTCTGGACCGTTCTCGCCGTCAGCCGTCGTTTCCGTGCAGTGAAAGACTTGCGCCTTGCCGCTCGCTACCTCGAAATCCTGCTCGGCCTTCAGCTCGTCCTCGGCGGCCTTGCTTATTGGGCCGTCTTGACTGCGCGTGACGCTGTGCAGCCCACGCCGTCCTATGTCACGATCACCGTGGCGCACGTGGCTGTCGGTGCGCTGACGTTCGCCGCCAGCGCCATCCTGATGCTCGCTTGCTATCGCATCCTCACGCCCGTTCACGCGGCGCGTCTCGAATCTCCTGCGGAGAAAGTGCTCTCATGAGGCTTGCCCGATGAGCGCCACAGGCGCCACACCGGTTCCCGTAGCCGCCGGATCGTTGTCTCGTGCGTTCGCCTGCGTGGCTCTCGTCAAGCCGGATGTCACCTTCCTCGTCGTTTTGACCACCCTGGCGGGCTTCTACCTCGGATCCACCGGGCCGGTTAGCGTACTCGCGATGTTCCACGCGGTTTTCGGCACCATGCTCGTTGCGGGAGGCACGGCCGCGCTCAATCAGTATATCGAGCGGGCCAGCGACGCTAAAATGCGCCGCACCAGTTTGCGGCCTTTGCCGATCGGTGTCTTGCGCCCGTCCGAGGCGCTCGCATTTGGCGCGGGATTGCTCGTGCTCGGCAGCGTGTATCTGGCGCTGCTCACCAATTGGCTTGCGTGTGCGTTGGCTTTGCTCACCGCCGCGCTGTATCTCGGCGTGTACACCCCGCTCAAGACGCGCACCACGCTGGCCACGGCCATCGGCGCGATTCCGGGAGCGATACCGCCGCTCATCGGATGGGCCGCGGCCCGGGGCTCGCTGCACGGAGGCGCTTGGCTGCTCTTCGCGATTCTGTTTCTGTGGCAGTTCCCGCATTTTCACGCCATCGCTTGGATGTATCGTGAGGATTATGCCCGCGCGGGAATCCGCATGCTTCCCGTCACGGATCGGAACGGCTCCGCGACCTTCGGACAAATTATCTTCGCGGCGGCGGCGCTTGTGCCCGTCAGCCTGCTTCCGTCGGTTACGGGACTCGCGGGGCTTCGGTACTTTTTCGGAGCTTTGATGATTGGCATTCTGCTGGTGCAGGTTTGCCTGTGGGCTGCGCGCTCGCGGACGAATCTTCGCGCCAAGTGGCTGATGCACTCGACCGTCGTGCATATTCCCTTGCTGTTCGGTTTGCTCATGTTCGACAAAGTGATGAGGTAACAAATACGATCCTGCGAGATACCTTATGATTGAAGTCGCCATATTCGCGGTTCTCATCGTGATCCTATCCGTGCTCGGCATCATCTGGGATGTTGCCAGCGGATTGCTGGCCAGCGGCATCGATGGCCTTCTGCTCCTGCTCATTTGCCTGATGATGGCGGGCATATTTTCTCTTCAGCTTCTTCTGCTCGCCAGGGAGCGCGGCCTGCTCGGCCGCCGCCGCTCGGACGATTCACCGCGCGGGGGGGCCGGAAAATAAGCGCTTTCCGCCAAAATGCTGTCGCTTTCCGTCTCGTCGCTTCCTCGCCTGAACGCTTGCCTGAACGCCGCCAGCGCTGTATTCCTCGTCGCGGGCTATTCGTTTATTCGTAAGCGCAAAATTCTGCTGCATAAGACGTGCATGCTTTCCGCGGTGTGTTGTTCCGCGGTTTTTCTTACGTCCTATATTTATTTCCATCTGCACGCCGGAATAATTTATTTCCAGGGCCATGGCTGGGTGCGCCCGGTTTATTTCACGATTCTCACCACGCATACGATATTCGCCGTGGCAATTCTTCCGCTGGTCGTCACCACGCTGTATTTTGCGCTGCGCGGCCGTTTTGAGAGCCACAGAACCATCGCGCGCTGGACGTTTCCGATTTGGCTCTACGTCTCCGTCACGGGAGTTGTAATCTACTGGCTGCTTTATAGTGTGTATGCCGCGCCAGCTTCCGCATCATCGGTGCACGCGCTGCTTGGCGCCATGGCACATATATGACGGACGAACAATTGTCCGCGAAGCAGGGAAGCGAGAACGCGCCACCGGCGAACGCCGCCGGCAATCCCGCCCCGCCACGAAAGCCGCTCGGCGCGCGATGGACGTACATCATTCTCGGGGTTACGCTGGCCTTTGTTTTGATGCCTTTCCTGCTGTGGCGCGCCACGTGGTTTGGCCAGCCGCTCTCGAACCCGCAGCTCGCGCATGCGCTTGTCGACACGCAGAGTCCGCGCGACATCCAGCACGGCCTGTCGGCGGTGGCCGATCGCATTATTCGCCAGGATCCCACGGTAAAGCAGTTTTATCCCCAAGTCGTCGCGCTCGCCTCGAATCCCAGACCCGCAATCCGCACGATGGTCGCCTGGGTGATGGGCCAGGACAACACTTCCGCTGCCTTTCACTCCGCCTTGCTTCGGCTGCTCAACGATCCGGACCTCATGGTTCAGCGCAACGCCGCGCTGGGTCTCGTCCGCTTTCACGACGCCGCCGGTCACGCCGTGATTGTCTCGATGCTGAAGGCGAGCGTCATCGATTCGCCCGCGGCAGGACGTTTGCAGGCGCGCCTCAAGCCGGGACAAACCGTGAATCCGAACACGCTCATCGCGGTCGTGGATGCGCCGGGCGGGAAAAGGGAAGTGCGGTCGGAGGTTCCGGGAACGATCGACCGATGGCTCGCTCCTAGCGGCACGAACGTTTCCGCCGGCCAGCCCATTGCCTCGATTTTTCCCGCCGACGATGTGGTATGGGAAGCGCTGCGTGCTGTTTACTTGATTGGGACTCCCGCGGATCTTGCGGCGATCGCGCCCTACGCGCGAGGGGCGCGCGATCTTCCACAGCAGATTGCGGAGCAAGCGCGTTTAACGATGCAGGAAATTCGCGCGCGCGCCAGCGCGCCGGCCGCTTCTACAGCGCCGCGATAATGGCGCGTGTAAATTCCGCCGTCGTGGCGCTGCCGCCCACGTCTCGTGTAACCGTCCTCCCTTCGCGATATACGCTGCGCAGCGCGCGGTCGATCCGCCCCGCGGCGCCAGTCTCGCCGATGTGCTCGAGCATCATAATTGCGCTCAGCAGCAGCGCCGTCGGATTCGCGATTCCTTTGCCGGCGATGTCCGGCGCTGTCCCGTGAACAGCCTCGAACAGCGCCATGGTGTCTCCCAGATTCCCGCTCGGGACCACTCCTAGCCCGCCCACCAGCCCTGCGGCCAGATCGCTCATGATGTCGCCGTAAAGATTCGTCAGCAGCAGAATATCGAAC
>Ga0307373_10015436_pt1 | contig 10395 bp, 8 predicted proteins | sample OX2MG_FD_202534 | JGI IMG/M metagenome (GOLD analysis project Ga0307373, IMG submission 202534) | Soil microbial communities from Risofladan, Vaasa, Finland - OX-2 | ecosystem: Environmental > Terrestrial > Soil > Coastal area > Acid sulfate soil | place: Finland: Risofladan, Vaasa | collected...
GCCCATACACCTAAAAACATAGTTGTCAACCGCGTAAATGACTTTGAGGAAACTATTTACGTCAAGTGATATGACCACTTAGGCGAACTCCGCGGCACCAACGGCTTCCGGCCAGGGCCGCGGTACATCTGGCTGCCTGGCGACGGTTTTGCCGGCGGCTTCGGCATTATTTCGCCAAATCTTTATGAAATACTCAACTAAAGATTTGTCTTTGAATCAATCTGAAATACTATTTAATTGTTAATGAAATCTACGGAGTTTAGAGAATCTACGCAAGGATCCATGACCACGCTACTCGCAACCATCTGGCTCGTCGGCGCCACCTACGGCGCCTACTCGTTTCTCTCGCCGAGCGGCCCCTACTAATGGCCGTTCGCGAGGTCTGAGAAAGCGCACTCGTTAGCACGCCACGCCACAGCACCTAGGATTAGCACCATGTACGACAGCTTTGAACTGGTCACACCGGACGATGAGGGCGCCGCAATCGCGGGCGATTACAGCGTTGCAGTCAGCGATTGCGAAGACGGCTTGGCCATCGCGGGCCAAAGCGGCGTCGCAATCGCCTGCGAGGATTACGGCACGGCCGCCGCGGGCGAAAACGGAGCGTTCATTCTAGGATATTGGGACACTGACGCGCATCGGATGCGCTTCAAGATCGCATACGTCGGCGAAAACAGCATCTTGCCTGACGTCGCCTACGGGCTCGACGACAACCACGAGTTTTTTGCGCTGTAAGCCGTAATCGGGCTAGCAGCACGCGCGCCACACCACAGCACTAGGAGAGGTACAGCATGACATCATAGAGAAACCTTGATGCTTCGTTTTCTGATGCTGGCCTGCGCAGTTAGCGCAGGCCAGCTTTGCGCGCTTGCGTATCGCCCGGCCGTTGGGTTGGCTGGGCGCCTCTGCGCCCCGCCGCTCGTCAGCCCTGGCGCCCGCCGCCAAGTTTCGCACGCTCGCCCGGCGCCAAGTTTCGCACGCTCGCCCGGCGCCAAGTTTCACACGCTCGCCCGGCGCCAAGTTTCGCACGCTCGCCCGGCGCCAAGTTTCGCACGCTCGCCCGGCGCCAAGTTTCGCACGCTCGCCCGGCGCCAAGTTTCGCCGCTCGCCCTGCGCCGAGTTCCGCCCGCTCGCCCTGCGCCGAGTTCCGCCCGCTCGCCCTGCGCCGAGTTCCGGCCGCTCGCCCTGGCGTCGAGTCCCGCACGCTCGCCCTGGCGCCAAGTTCCGCACGCTCGCCCTGGCACCGAGTCCCGGCCCCTTGCCGTGGCGCCAAGTTCCGCCAATCGCCCGGCGCCGAGTCCCGCACGCTCGCCCGGCGCCAAGTTCCGCCAATCGCCCGGCGCCGAGTCCCGCACGCTCGCCCGGCGCCAAGTTCCGCCGCTCGCCTGGCGCCGAGTCCCGCCGCTCGCCCTGGCGCCGAGTTCCGGCCGCTCGCCCTGGCGCCGAGTTCCGGCCGCTTGCCGCTTTCGCCCGACAACCTGGACAACCCGGACAATCCCAGCCTACGACCCGCACAGCCGCTACGACGGTTACAACCGTGCCCTGCCTGTCCGCAGCCAGTCCGGTGGGGCGTTCAACCGTGCTGACAGGAGTTGGTGGGGATTTTCCAAAATCCAAAACCAACCAACGCCACCTCGCAACCTAAAGGGCCACGACACCATGAAACGCACAGTCAAGAAACTCGAAGCCGCCGATCAGACGTTCGCGGAGAACGTCGGCCAACGTCTGCGAATCAAGGCCGCCCCACTCACGGCTGCGGGCGAATACATCCTGATGATGCCCGTAGGCGGTCTGCGCGTTCGCGTTCGCCAGAATTGGATTCTCTGCCAGATTGTCGGCCCGGTCGGCGACCGACTGACAACCGGCGTCGCAAGCAGTCCGTACACATGCACAAGGAACCATCATTTCAGCGACGATGCCGCAACGCTAACCGAGCCGCACGCGTCGCGGGCCTTCTCGCTGTAACTCGACCACTTTCAAGACCTCCAGCCGACGCCCAAGCAGCAAGAGGCGATCGACGCGAACCTGGCGGCCATGCGACGCGAGGCCGTGAAGCTTGACGCGTTCTTTTCGCAGTGCGACCGGCGAGCCGCAAGCCAGCGATTGCCGGCAAGAGTTAGCCAACACCAAGCGAACATCGACGCTGTACCCGAGGCCGGCGACCAACTGGCGCAAGCCTCCCGCAACAAGTTAAACGCCGCGAACGATGCGCGGCCAAAAATGTCGCGGCCGATTTTGGGAAAGCAAAGGGCGGCGGAATAGACCCCGCCGGATTTGACCCCACCCCTCGGCGTCAAGTCGCACGAGCGGGGGCCGCCGTCCGATACCGAGCGAGCAAACGGGCGATCGACGATCCGCCCTTGAGTCCGCGCAGCCCGTGGCGCAAGGCGTTGTCAACGGAGCACCAGTTATCGCCCGGTTCGCCGTCGATAGGCCCGGATTTGCACCCAGGCCAACGTCCGTGCCGGGAGAAATGTTCGTCGGCCCAGGCGAGGATCAGCTTGACGGTCAGCGGCTTGATCGAGTGCAGGTTGCGCACGCCGCGGTGTTTCGCCAGCAGCTTGCCGATCGTTTGGCCGGCGCCGAACCCGCGTTTTCCTTTACGAAGCGCGACATCGATCTTGCCCCACGTTTTGCCAGGCGCTTGCGGAATCGGGCCGGAAGTCTGGTTCGGCCATCGGCCGGTGCGGCGGCGATGGGCGTCGGCCCATACCAGGATCGTTTCGACGTCAAGCGGCGGTTGGCGGCGGTGCTTGATCTTCACGCGGCGGCAGCGATGGAGCAACTTCGGCAGCGACGTGCCGCCGCGCAGGCCGCGGCGTCCGCTGCGCAGCGCGCGATCCACGGCCAGCCAGGTTTCGCCAGGGGCGTCCGCGACCGGACCTGATTGGTGAGTCGGCCACAGGCCGGTGCGCTCGCAGTGCGCCTCGGCCCAGGCAAGAATCTGCTTCACGCTGTAGGGCGGCGGCACACGACTGTTCCGCACCCCGCGACGTTCCGCCAGCAGTTTGGCGATCGAGGAACCGCCCGGCAAGCCCCGGATGCCGGCCCGCAACGCAGCTTCGACGGCGCGCCAATTTTCGCCAGGCGCACCGGCCACCGGCCCGGAGTCGCTCTGGGGCCAGCAGCCGGTACGCGACCGATGCGCATCGGCCCAGGCCAGTATCTCGTCGACGGCATACGGCCGCAGCGCCTTGCGGTTTCGCACGCCGCGATGCTCGTTCAACAGGCGCGCCAGTGATGAGCCCGGCGTCAAGTCGCGTCGGCCGGCTCGCAGCGCCTGGTCGACCGATTGCCAAGTATCGTCCGCGGCTTCGCGGATGCGGCCGTCTTTGGCGATCGGCCAGCGGCCGTGGCGATCGAAAAAGGCGTCCGCCCAAGCCAGAATCTCGGACATGCTGAGCGGCGGCTTCGGTTTGGCCCGCAGGCGCTTCGGGCGGCGGCGCGGCGGGCGGACGTTTTCGGTGGTCATGCCGATAGCCTAAACAATCAAGCGGCTTTTTCCAGCGCGTCGGCGAGTTTTTCGACGCTCGCCCGCCGGCCACGCTAGCTTCGTTTGGCCAACGACACTTTGAAGTCAATGTGGATGCCCGACTTGGCATGAACCTTTTCCGCAAGGTGCTGAAGCGCGGCTAAGATCGCCTCGCTGACGATCCACACCTGCGTTTCGCTGTCGATGGCGCCGGGTGGGATCAGGAACTTCAGATAAGCGCCAAGACTTATGTGAAATGCCCCAAGCGCCTTTCGCAAAATCTCAAGTCGCGAGCGTTCGTCCGCTCTGGCGGCGTGGAGGCATCGCCAAAAGCATTCGTGGAACGCGGAACGTCGCTTGTCCAAGGTCGCTAAAAGCTCGTTCAGCGGCATGTCCTTGCTCAGTTGCTGGCTCGCCATCTTGAATCGCAATTTCCCAATGGCGTCGTCTTTCTCGGAGATGGTCGCTTGCAGCGCGGCGATGGCCGCTTGGTCCTTCGGGTCGCTGCGATACACGACCTCGGTGATCGTTTTGGGCTTCGTGACCTCCAAGATTTGCCGAAGGATCGGTTCGATCTTAGCTTGAGTTTCTGCGTCGAGTTGTTGCCTTACCTGTTTCAAGAGTTCTTTGACTTCTTTGGTTGCGCTCATGGTCGCCGCCGATTGAAAGTGCGCATGAAAAGGCCCGACCAAGCAGGGCAGGCAACTTGCCGGGGCTGCTGTGCGAGCCTGATTCTATCAAGACGACTTCCTGATTCGCAGCCATATTGCCCCGCCTTTGGCTGCGTGGCGGCCTCGCCGACCGTGCGCGTGCTCAATTCCGTAATCTCGCTGTCGCCGGTGATCTCGTTGCCCGCGTCCTTGATTAAGACGGCGCTTGACAAGTGGCCAGCGCGCCGTGACGTTGGGGCCGAGACGCTTTTTTAGACCGCACGTCCCAGAGGAGCCCGCAATGAGTTTCGTTTTCCGGCCGTGGCAACTTTTCGCGCTCGCTGCCGTCGGCGCCGCCGAGCAGGATTATCAACGCGCGATCGACTATCTCGTGGCCGAGAACCGCATCCTCAAACAGAAGCTTGGCAAGCGGCGGATCCTGCTGACAGACGACGAGCGGCGCGTGCTGGCCGTCAAAGGCAAAGCGCTCGGCCGAAAGGCGCTCGAACAACTGGCCGCGATCTGCACGCCCGACACGATCCTGCGCTGGCATCGCGAGCTGATTGCCGCCAAGTGGAACCACAGCGAAAAGCGCAACGCGACGGGCAGGCCGAAGATCGCCGCCGAAGTGGAAGAAATCGTGCTGCGGATGGCCAAGGAAAACCCGACCTGGGGCTACGACCGGATTGCCGGCGCCCTGGCCAATCTCGGGCAAGAGCTTTCCGACACGACCGTCGGCAACATCCTGAAGGCGCACGGCATCGAACCGGCGCCCGCGCGAAAGAAGACCACGAACTGGAGGACATTTGTCAAGTCGCACTGGGACGTGCTCGCCGCCGTCGACTTTACGACGGTCGAGGTCTGGACGACGCGAGGGCTCGTGACCTTCTACCTGTTGTTCGTGATGGAACTGGCGACGCGGCGGGTGCATTTCGCCGGCTGCACGGCAAATCCCCACGGCCGTCCTGTACAAAAATGATGTCGGACGGAACCGGGGGCGGGTCTTGAGGTTGCTGGACGGCTACGAGCCGAGCGATTGTCGCGGCAAAAAAGCGTCGCGAGCCACCTGGAGATCGCTGGCGGGCGCATTCTGGCGGCCAGACGGCGAATGCGGCGCAGCGGCGAACACCGCTCGTGAAGGGAAAAACCGTCGAACCCGGACTCAACCCGCTTGCCGATGGTAGTGCTTCAGCAGCCCGCCCAGCCGCTGGCGACAAACGATCGCGCCTTCGGCGACCTCCGTGGGCGGTTCTTCCTCGCCGACGCGGCGCAGCCGCGCATTGCCGACGCCTTGATGAGGCCGCTCCTCATTATAATAGGCGACGTATTCGCCGAGGATGTGCCGCAGGTGGGCTTCGCCGAAGACGATGAAGTGCTCCAGGCATTCTTGCCGAACCGATTGCACCCAGCGTTCCGCGTAGGCGTTCAGATTCGGCGCCCACGGCCCGACCTTCTTGGCGTCGAGGCCCTCGGACTTCAGGATCGCGTCGAACTCGGCCGTGAACTTGGAATCGCGATCGCGAATCAGCAGCGTCGGCCGCTCGGGCAATTCGTCGAAAAAGGAGTTCATGTTGCGGGCCTGCTGCGCCATCCAAGCCGAGTTCGGGTGCGGCGTCATGCCGGCGATATGCACGCGACGCGTGGCGACGTTGATGAAAAACAGCACGAAGAACTCGACCAGCCCGCTCTTGGTCCAGACCTTCTTCGAAAAGAAGTCCGTAGCCCACAGCGTTTCGGCGTGGCGCTTCACGAACTCGTCCCAAGTTCCCTCAACGCGCTTGGGCCCAGGATCGAGGCCGTGCTCCTTTAATATATTGACGACCGTCGAGCGCGAGACGCGGTTGATGCCCAGCTTTTTGAGTTCGCCCAGGATCTTCGTGTAGCCTGCGCCTGTCTCTCGGGCGATCTTCAAGATCAACTCGCGAATTTCGTCGGCCGTGCGCTTGCGGCCCACCTGGGCTTCCTTGCCCACCGACTTCGTTTCGCCGCTGGCCCAGCGCGCGAAGGTCCGCGGCGAGACGATCGTGATGACCTCGTTCAGCTTCTTGCCCAGCGGCTTGCCGTACTTCACTAGCCGCTGCCGTTCCTGCGCCGTGAGCCGCAAGCGACCGGGGACTCGTTGCCGCACGATCGCCAGTTCTTCCTTTTGGAACTGCACGACCTTGGCCAATTCGTTCTCGGTGAACTGGGCCAAGCGCATCAGAAACGCGCTGTACAGCTTGTTGCTCGGTCGCATCGTGCTAAAATCCGCAAGTCCATGCTAGCATCCAAAATGACAATGTTTTTGCACACCGCAATCGCACCGTCAAGCCGCCGACGGCCGCTGAATTCCCGAAAAGAAATGACTTCGCCCTGGCCCACCGCCGCCGGGCGCCGTTAACCCAACCGTCCGCGCCCAGCGGCCGCCGTCAGCTCTCCCCGCCGCCGCCGTTAACTTCAGTGTCGCGGGCGTTTCGCACCCATCTCTCCTCCCCGCCGAGAGTTCCGCTCGAAGAGAGTTCTGCACAGGGAGGTAGTTCGAAGAGGGTTCCGCACGGGGAGGGCTTGCTCCGCGATTGATGGAGCCGGTCAGGGCTGCAGAGAATCGACGCGCGTCAGGGATGCGCCGGAGTATTCCTGAGAGCCGATGATGGCTGCAATAACCGATTCGTCGCGCTTGCCGTCGGCCAGGGCCGAAGCGTAATACGACGCGGAAGCGCTTTCGGGATTGCGGCTCAAAAAGGCTTGATACCAACCGTAGGCCACCCAGCCCGCGAATCTGCTGCTTGCCGCGGAGCCGGGCGCACTGACTAGATCTCGATAGAATTCCTGGCCGCTGAAGACGGCATCGACGGCTTGAACCGGAGCCGTCTCGACCCTGAAATCCTGCTCGGCGTACGATTGCACGGCGGCTTGATCGGGGGCGCGGAACAGCGTGTCGGCATACAGTGCTTGCAAAAAGCCGTGATTCGTACCCCCGCCGCGTCTGCGGAAGTATTCCGCCGAACTGACGATCGCTGCGGCCAGTTGCTCGGACGTCCCGCCGTCGCTCAGGAATGCTTCGTCGGCCGCAAGCCCGGATGCGTCAGCCTCGCGGTGCAAATACCGCTGGTAAAGTCCCTGGATCTCGGCAAGCCGGTATTCGCCGGAACGCTCGATGCCCAGGACTGCGGCGGTTCGGCTGCCGCCGCCATCGATCTGCTGCGACCAGTACTGCAAGCCCTGAGTTTCCGGCTCTCGATGCAATAGGTTCCGGTACGCCTGGGACACGAAGATTTCCGTGGCGCTGCCGACGGTCGCTGTCTCGGCGACCTGTTGCACGACTCCCCCTGGTCCGTGGACCGTCACCTCGATATCCCGCATCCCGGCGCCCTGATAAGCGTGGCTGCCGGTCACCGTGAAGCCGTTGCCGGACGCCGAAGCGGCGACCGTGCCCGCCGAAGTCGAGCCGTCGCCCCAGTCGATGGACGCCGCGAATTGGTTGGCCCCGCTTCCGCCCGGCGATCCGCTGAAGCGCGCCACCGTCACGTTGGCCGCGAGCGTGCCTTGCGTGGCGACCACCGGGACTCCGACAAGCGACAAGGTCGAGGCGGCGACCGTCGCGTTCGCGATTGCAGTGGCGACCGCATTTCCGGGAGATTTTTCTGTCAACGTCGTCTTGATCGGCTGCGATCCCGGCTGGCTGTAGGCGTGGCTTCCCGAGACCGTGAAAAGGCCGCTGCCGCCCGTCACCACGCCGGCCGTGGCGCTCGTGCCATCGCCCCAATCGATCGTGGCCGTGAAATCGCCGGCGACCGCCGAGGCATTGCTGTCGGCGAAGGTGGCGACGGCGCCGCTGAACGTCAGGCCTTCGGTCGCGGCGAGCGAATGGCCCTCGGGCGACAGCACGTCGGAATCGGCGACCGTGGCTGTGGAAGTCGCCGAACCGCTCGCCGGGCCGGAATCTTCCGCCAACGAGATCGAAACGTGGAATGTTCCTTCGTCGGCGAATGCGTGCGATCCGCTGACCGTGAACACGCCGTCGGCCAGCGTAATCGAGCCGGCGGAAGCGCTCGATCCGTCGCCCCAATCGATCGCGGCCGTGAAATCCGCGGCGCTGGCGGCCGCATTGCTGTCGGTGAAGGTAGCGACCGCCAACGCCGCCGAAACGCCCTCGGCGGCCGACAACGTCGCGGGAGTCGTGGTCAGCGTATCGGCGTCGGCGACTTGGGCCGCAAGGGGAATCGCGCCCACGGCTACGGCGCTGGAGCCAACGCCTTCGATGATCGCGATCTGTCCCGAGAATTCGCCTTCGTCGGCGTAGCGGTGCTGGGCCGTGATCGTGAACTGTCCGCCGCTGCCGCGGATGCTGGCGGAACTCGCATTCGCGCCGTCGCCCCAACTGACCAGCGCCGTCAAATCGCTCGGCAGATCCACGCTGTCGGGGTCGCTAAATACTTGGGTCAGCGTCGCCGCCGCGCCCTCCGTCTCGGAGAGCGTTTGGGACGTGGCGCTGAAATCGGCTTCCGCGACGCGGGCCGTGCTGGCGACGGCGCCAGCCGCCGTCCCAGGAGCAGCTTCGGAGAGACGGACCGCAATTGCGTACGCGCCGTCGTCGGCGTAGGCGTGGCTCCCCGCGACGGTAAAATTGCCATTGCTTCCGCTCACCTGCCCCGCGCCGCTCGTCCCGTCTCCCCAGTCGATCGCGGCCGTCAAATCGGCGGCCGTCGTCGCCAGGTTGCTGTCGGTAAAGGTCGCCACGCTGACGCCGCTGAACGCCCGACCTTCGGTGGCGTTGATCGAAAGAGCGGCGCCGGCGAAGCGATCGGCGTCGGAAATCGCGGCCGCGCCTGCGGCGGTCCAACTCGCAGGGTCAGGGCCGTCTTCGCTCAACGTCACGCTAATACTGTACGGGCCGTCATGTTCGGCATAGGCGTGGCTTCCCGAAACGTTGAACGTTCCGTCCGAACCGCTCAGGCTGCCGGGCGCGGCGCTCGTGCCGTCTCCCCAATCGATTGCGGCCGTAAAGTCGCCTGCCGCGGCCGAAGGATTGCCGGCGTCGATAAACGTCGCCACCGCCCCGCTGACGGTCTGGCCCTCGACGCCGCTCAGAGTCGCGCCGCTCAGAGTCGCGCCGCTGGAGGTCATCTCGTCGGCGTCGGCGACGACGGCCGTAGTGACGCTCGATCCGGCGACGGCCGGATTCACGCCCGTCTCCGACACGCTCACGGAGACCGTGAAAGTTCCTTCGTCCGCATAAACGTGATTCGACAGCACCGTGAAGCGGCCGCCTGAAGAGATGATCGATCCGGCGCTGATGGAGCCGTCGCCCCAGTCGACGCTCGCCGCATACGCGCTCGCTGCGTCGCTGGCGCCCGGATCGGCGAACGTCGCCACGGCGCCGCTAAAGCCGTGGGCCGCGCCTTCCGTCGCCGCGATCGTCGCTCCGCTGACGGCCAGATCGTTCTCGGCGACGCTTGCTTGACTGAGGACGGTCGCGGCATGCCCGCTCGGGTCGGCGACGGCAATCGACAGCCGCCTCGTCGCGGCGTCTTCGGCGTAGGTATGCGCGCCGAGCACGTTGAAACCGCCGCTGCCGTTGGCCGCCAAGGAGCCGGGAGACGCCGTGCCGTCGCCCCAGTCGATGTTGATCGTGAAAGCAGACGCCTGGGCGTTCGGATCGCTGTCGCTCAGCGCGGCCGCCACCCCGTTGAACGCCGCGCCTTCGGTGGCGCTGATGTTCGTGCCCACGACCGTCAGCGGCGAACTCTGGGCGTCGACGAGCTTGCCGAATAACCCGTGCTGTCCGCCCGCCGGGTCGGCGGTGAAGTACAACGCGTTCGAATCGCCCGAAACCCCGTCGCCGAACGCCAGGCTGCGGAGCCCATCGATGGCGACGGCTTGGCCCTGGGTATTGTTCAGGGCGCCGAGAAAAGCGCCGGTCGCGGGATCGAAGGCGTTGATGCGGCCGTCTCCCGAGTTCGCCACCAACAGATCGCCGCCCAGTCCGGCGAATCCGCTCGGCGCAATCGCCATGCCGTAAGGGGCGTCGAGCGGGCTGTTCGCTCCGGCGCCGACGAGTTGCGTTTGAAAGTTTCCATTGCTGTCGAAGACCGCCACCACGCCGGCGCCGACGCCCGGCACGGGGTTTTGCCCGGCAGCATCCTGTTTGGCGTAGGCGACGTAGAGGCGGCCGTTCATCACGACAAGGTTGCTGACTCTATCGGATTGCGGGTGTGACTTGAAAAAGCCGGGTTTTCAGTGAACGCCTGATTCGTCATCCTTCTGCTGACCAAAGTAGGAGGATGCGAGAAT
>Ga0307373_10015438_pt1 | contig 10395 bp, 7 predicted proteins | sample OX2MG_FD_202534 | JGI IMG/M metagenome (GOLD analysis project Ga0307373, IMG submission 202534) | Soil microbial communities from Risofladan, Vaasa, Finland - OX-2 | ecosystem: Environmental > Terrestrial > Soil > Coastal area > Acid sulfate soil | place: Finland: Risofladan, Vaasa | collected...
ATGCGTTCATTGCTGATTTGAACGGTCTTGTCCGGCCGCATCGTGCCGATCACGATCGGCGGTGCCTCGGCACTATCGGCCGCCTGGGTGGCGCGGGTAACGTCCTCGATCTTGTCCGGCGTGGCCTTGATCTCGGCGCGCCGGCGCTGCAGTGCGCTGCGCAGCGCCAGGTTGGCGATCGTGGTCTGACCGCCGGTGTCGATGATGGCCTGGGCGCGCACGTCGCCGACGTGGGCCTCGACGTCGATCAGCCGGTGCCGCAGCATGCGGAACGGAATCGTCACGTAGCCCGCCGGTGCGGGCCGGCCGGCTGAGCGCGCGATCGTGATCAGATCGTGGTGGAAGTCGATCAGGATGCGTTGCCCGGACATGCCGTTCGTCGCGAGAATGCCATCGGCGCCGCCGAGCGCATCGGTCACGACCGGAAGCTCCCGGGTGGAGAATGATAGATCTCCGGCGGTGAAGCTGTGAACGCTCACGAGCGGTACGCTCTGCAAACCGACCACGCCGCGCAATAGCACATGGCGCGAGCCGTTCAACGGCAGCCCCAGTGTCTGCGCGACCTGCCGCGTGATGCCGGAGGAGCTGGCGCCGGAGTCCAGTACCAGCCGGAAGGGGCCGCGGCCGTTGATCATGACCGGCGCCCAGATGCGGCCGATGCGGTCGCGCCGCGTCGGGGCCACGAATCTCGGCTCGGGCGCCGAGATGATGATAGGTTCGAGCGGCTCTTTGTGGGGTGCGGCTACCGTGGGTGAGCTGGCAGCAGTGGGTCCCGCAGGCGCGCCGGCACTATAAAGGAACGCCGCCAGCGCGGCCGCCGCAGTCGCGCCTCGGACCCATGGGTGGTGCCGCGGGATCGTCCTGCAAGGTAACCGAATGCTCAACTTGCCGCGATTATAGTGCTCCTGCGGCTACCGACGCGCCCTAATCGAGCCAGCATCGACGATGATGCGGTGCACGACGCGGCCGCCGTATGCCGCGTGGGCTCAGCGGACCGCGTGGCTTCCGCGGACCGGTTGGGCTCAGCCGGAATTCTTCGCCTTGTAGGCGCGCAGCTCGTCGTTGAACTTGGCCGCCAGCTTGGTGTCTTTGTCGACCTGTTTATTGGTGAGCTTGGCGTACTTCGCGTTCAGCTTGTCCTTGTTGCCGCCGGCGGCCACCTTGGCATTCTCGTCCTGCTGCAGGCAATCGCTGTACGTCTTGACTGCCGTGTCGTACGCCTTGACCGCTTTCTGCGCCGCGACCATCTGGTTGAGGGTGGCCGTGGCGCCGTCGGGAATCTGCACGGTGTCCGGCGGCGGCGTGCAATCGGCGAATGCAGGACCGGCCGCGAGTGCAACCAAAAGGGAAACAGTCAGCATGGCTCTCATTATGGAATCCTCACCCTTTAAGACTTATGAATCGAAGCTTATGAGTCGACGCGGCTCCCCATGGGGCCGGCCCCGAGGGGGCAATTTGCGCCTATGATATCTTGGTTCGCGCTATAGGGTGAAACCGGTTAAATCGTGGCATGACGACAGGCGCCATCGAGCTCTCCCTCATCGGAATCGGCGTGGTCGGTGTGCTCGTGGGGGCGTGGGTGACATGGGTGCTAGCCGGCTCCCGGCTGCGGCGCGAGTCCGAGCGGCGCATCCAGGCCGAGGCGGCTGCGGCGCGCGTACCGGGGCTGGAGGGGAAGCTCGAGGCCAGCGCCGAACTGTTGCAGGGTCAGCGCGGCCGCATCGCCGAGCTCGAAACGCTGCTGGGTAATGAGCGCCGGCTCGCGCAGGAGAAACTGCAGCTGCTGGCGAACGCCGAGAATGCACTGGCCAATTCGTTCAAGGCGCTGTCGGCCGAGGCGCTGACGCAAAACAACCAGAGCTTCATGACGTTGGCGACCGCCACGCTGGAGAAATTCCAGCAGGGCGCCCGCGGCGATCTGGCGGCCCGACAACAAGCGGTGGATGCCATGGTGCAGCCGCTGCGTGAGTCGCTGCAGAAGGTCGACGGCACTCTCGGGGCCATCGAGCGCAGCCGCATCGCCGCGTATTCCGCGCTGAGCGATCAGCTGCGCGGGTTGGTGGAGACGCAGATACCGATGTTGCGCAGTGAGACCGCCAACCTGGTCAAGGCGCTGCGCCAGCCGAGCGTGCGCGGCCGCTGGGGCGAGATGCAGCTGCACCGCGTGGTGGAGATGGCCGGCATGCTCGCGCATTGCGATTTTGTCGAGCAGGCCAGCCGCGCCACCGAGAACGGCGCGCTGCGTCCGGATATGGTGGTGAAGCTGCCCGGCGGCAAGCACATCGTGGTCGACGCCAAGGCGCCGGTGGCCGCATACCTGGACGCCGCCGAGACGAGCGACGATGACGTGCGGCTCAGCCGCCTCGCCGATCACGCTCGTCAGGTCCGCGACCACATGGTGGCGCTCGGCCGCAAGGGCTACAGCGAGCAGTTCACGCCGTCGCCGGAGTTCGTGGTGATGTTCCTGCCGGGGGAGATGTTCTTCAGTGCAGCGCTGCAGCACGATCCGGGCTTGATCGAGTTCGGCGTCAACGAGAAGGTGATCCCGGCCACGCCCACGACGCTGATTGCGCTGTTGCGCGCGGTGGCTTACGGCTGGCGCCAGGAGGCGCTGGCCGCCAACGCACAGGAGGTCGCCGATCTGGGCAAGGAACTGTTCACGCGCATCGGCGTGCTTGCCCGGCACTGGAGCGAGGTCGGCGAGCGCCTAGGCAAGGCTGCTGACGCCTACAACAAGTCGGTCGTCACGCTGGAGTCACGGGTATTGGTAACGGCCAGGCGCTTTCGTGACCTGAAGGCCGCGCCCGAGGACACCCAGATCGTCGCGCTAGAGCCGATTGAGGTGCTGCCGCGAGGGTTGCAGGCACCGGAGATGATAGAGACCCCCTGACCCATCGTCCGTCCGTCCGGCCGGGCCGCAGGCGCGGTACCGGTCGGACGGACGCCAGCTGATTGCAGCGTCGTTGCAGGCGCTACCGTGTGCTGCGGATAAATTTCAGCACCGGACCTGAGACGGTGGTATCCGCGGTGCCGATCGAGAATACCTCCGACATATGGCTGTGGCCCTTTTCGACCGACAGCGTCGGGCAACGCGAGCGGTTCGCGGCACACAGCGCATCGTCGAGCTTCTTGTTGAAGGTCGTCAGACCGTGAGCGTCGGCGGCGTGATCGACGCCGATATCCATCTGTGCATTCGCGAGCATGATCCGCACCGAGGTGCGCTCGAGCTGCGGCAGACTGGAGCGGGCCAACTCGGTCGCCGCATCGGGCGGGCGCGGAAAGGCCATCCGGTTGCCTGGCAGCGGCGGGCCACCGGGGCCGCCGGGGGCAACGCCAGGCAGGGCGCCGGCGGTGCTCATGGCGCTGGCCATGCCGGGGGTCATGCCGCACTGCTTGCCGGTGGTGGCCATGATCGCCCCCATATCGGCCCGGTTCATCGCCGGCATGCGAACCGGTGCGATGTCGAACGCGGCGCCCGACATGAAGATCACGCCCTTGACGCCGACGCCGTTGGGTCCGTACAGCTCGGGCCGGCCGATGTAGGTTCCCAGCGGCACATTGCCGGCCGAGTGCGCCCAGATGAACATGCGATCAGGATTGCCGTGATATTGCGCGATGTGCGCCTCGACCCATTGCAGCATCGAGGAGATGTCCTTCGCGCCGCCGTCCCAGGTCGGGCTGGCCTTGCGTTGCATCAGCACGCCGACCATGCCGTTGCGAGTCGCCCAGCGGCCGATGTTGTCGTAGAACGCGTTGGCTTCCTTGTCCTGGATCTCGGTCTTGTCGCCGGCGCCGCCCGGCACGAAGATCAGTACGGTGCGCTTTGCGGCGCCGTGATCGGCGGAGAAAATGTCTACCACGTCTTTCGGGTTCGGACCGAATGATTGGTTGCGGACCACGTCAATGCCGGGGTACGGCTGCGCAATTCCACTGGCGATGTCATTGGCCGGCATCAGCGGGCGGTAGAGCTTGGCGGTGCAGGGCGGATCGACGATCGGGCCGATCTTGATGAGCGCCGCCTCGATGTTCGGCGGCACCGCCGCCTGTGCGGCCCCGCACGTCAGCGCTGACAGCGCCAGCAGCGTCAATCCGCGCTGCACGAGCGGCAGCCGCCGCGTGCGCGCCGTCGGAGAGGACGTGTGCGGCGATCCGTCCAGACCAATGTGTGAGTCTCGGAATATCATGCTTGGCTCCCTTGGTTGATTATGGGATCGATTATGTCATCGTGAAAGTGAAGACGAGTGAAGGCGAGTGAATGCGAGCAGTTCCTGCGCGCCGCCCCATAGATCGCGCACCCGTGTCGCGGCTGGCTGTGCCCGGGCCAGCGATGCGGATTGCCCAGCCCAGGCCTGCATGCGCTGCAGATCGTCCCCCTTCAGGGCTGCCGAGCGCATCGCGGCGCTCAGCGCGCGCTGCACCGGGTAGGGCGCCACGACGGACTCGTCTGTCACCGCACGGGTGTAGTCGGTGGCGATGCTGCGGCCGGCTCGGCCGCTGAAGGCGCGGGTGACCATCGTATCCTCGGGGGCGGTGCGGCCCAGCGCCGCGGCCCAGGCCGGATGAATGCCGGCCTCCGGGCAGCGCAGCAAGCCGGTGCCGATCTGCACCGCGCTCGCGCCCAGCACCAGCGCGGCCGCCACACCGCGCGCGTCGGCGATGCCGCCGGCGGCGACCACCGGCACCTCTACGGCATCGACCACGGCCGGCAGCAGCGCGAACAGGCCCACCATGCGGCGCTCGGCCATCGCGGCATCGAAGCAGCCGCGATGCCCGCCAGCTTCCATCCCCTGGGCGACGATAACGTCTGCGCCCGCGGCGGCGGCCGCACGAGCTTCCTCCACAGTGGTGACGGTGGCGAACCAGTGGATGCCGCTGTCCCGCAGGCGCGCGGTGAAGCCCGGCGGGTACAGTCCCATCACCGAGGAGACGATGCGTGGATGCGCCGCCAGGAATGCCTCGCACTGCGCGGCAAACTCCGGCAGCGCTGCACCCGCACCAGGCGCCGCATCACCGGCCTCGGGCGGTACCGCCGGGCCCCAGTGCGACAGGAAGTCGCGTGCGCGCTGTTCGCGCTGCGGATCGCGTTGAGGTGGGGGGTCGGGAATCCACAGGTTGAGCTGGAACGCGTCGCCGGCGGCCTGGCGCAGCTCATCCGCCCAGGCGCTGATCTGCTGCGGCTGCATCGACAGGGCGCCGCAGGCTCCCAGGCCCCCAGCCTGCGCCACCGCAATCGACAGTGCCGGCGGACAGGCCCCGGCCATCGGCGCCAGCAGGATCGGCACGCGCAGGCCGAAGCGCTCGCAGAACGCCCGTGCGCGCTCGAGCGGCGAGGTCATCGGCACGGATGAGGGCATCGGAGGCGCGGCTCAGCGGTTGGGTTGCAACGGCAACAACGAGACGCGCGTACGGCCCGGCTCCACGGTCAGCAAGGCGCCCTGGGCGAGTTCGGAAGCAAGCTGCTCGAGTGGGGCAACAATGTGAGCGCCGATGACAGCGCGGCTCAGCTGATCGGAGCGAATCTGCACCACGCTGGGCTTGCGGCCGCCGGTCGCCGCCATAATTTGTCCCACGATCATGCCCACCGTGACCCGCATACCTCGCACGCACGGCTTGCCGCCCATGACGTCGGGCCGTTGGGTAATGCGTTCTATGGTTTCCATAGGCTAATTCCACCGTGTGGCCTGACCCGATCATGCCAGATGGCGCGGCGCCCGCCACGGGGATGGGGCGGCGTCGGATCAGCGCCGGCGACATAATTAACATGAATGGCATGATAACCATAACGAGGCTACACGCCGATGATCCTATTGCGCGCCGCGAAGGAGCTGACCGCGGCGACTGGCGCTGGATCGGCTGAAGGTGCAGCTGCCACGGTTAGAGGATTGAAGACGTTCAGCACTGGGTTCGCGGCGCACGCCGCGATGCAATGAATCTATCGCGGCGTTCGTGCCGCGAGCGCAGCCGCCCCCGGGGGTGCCGGGCCGCTGACCGCGAGCGTGCCCGTGGCTGGACCGGCGAGTGTTCCGGCCGTGTGCCGAATCAGGTTCACGAGCGGTGATGGATACACCCCCAGCACCACCAGCGCGACCAGCAGCACTGCCATCACCGTGCCGCCCAGCGCGCCGGTGCGCTCGCGCTTGGCGGGGGCTGAGGCGGTCTCCAGCCCCGGCCCCACCGCGGCCGCTGGCCGGATCAACGCCACGATCAGCCGCAGGTAGTAGTACAGCCCGATGATGCTGCCGACCACCAGTGCGGTGATCGGCGCGGTCAGGTGGGCGGCAACGCCGGCGGTCAGCGCGTAGAACTTGGCGATGAAGCCCAGAGTCAACGGGATGCCGGCCAGCGACAGCAGCATCACCGTGAACACCGATGCCAGCGCCGGACGCGTCCAGAACAATCCCTGGTAGTCGTCGATCGAGTCGGCGTCACGTCCCTGTCTGGGCCGCGACAGAAGTCCGACGACGCCGAATGCGCCCAGGGTAGTGATGGCGTAGGCGACCAGGTAGGCGCTCACCGCCTCGACCGCGAGCGCGCCGCCGGCCATGAACGCAACCAATACATAGCCCATATGCGAGATCGAGGAGTAGGCCAGCATGCGCTTGACGTTATTCTGCAGCAGCGCCAGCAGGTTGCCGACGATGATCGACAGCACCGCGATCACGCTGATCACCAGGGTGAGCGTGCCGGCCTCGAAGGCACGCGCTGCCAGGAAGTAGCGCAGCAGCAGTGCCACGACCGCGCATTTGGATACCACTGCGACGAAGGCGGTCACCGGTGCGGGCGCCCCCTGGTAGATGTCGGGCGCCCACAGGTGAAACGGTACCACCGAGAGCTTGAAGCCGATGCCGACCAGGATCAGCGCGACGCCCGCCAAGGCGGTGAAGTCACGCGGCGCGGCAGTGCCCAGCGCCCCCAGTGTGCCCAGCGCCCCCGGCGCCAGCGCCGAGAACGACAGCGTCCCGAGGTCGTTGTAGACCAGCGCGATGCCAAACAACAGCAGCGCGGAGGACGTGCCCGAGAGGATCAGATACTTGATGCTGGCCTCGGTGGGAGCGGCGGTGGCGCGCGGATAGCCGATCAGGCCCAACAACGAGATGCTCAGTGTCTCCAGTCCCAGGAAGAACGAGGCGAAATGATTGCTGGCCACCATCACCGCGGCGCCGAGCGTCGCCAGCAGCAGCAGCGCGTAATACTCTTCGAGCGGCTGGTCGGTGCGCTCGCGCAGATAGCCATAGGACAGCAGTGCCACCGCCAGCGCCGAGAGCACCAGCAGGCCGGTGAAGAACAAGGCATAACCATCGATCACCAGCAGCGGTGTGACGGCGCGCGGGGAGCGCGGCGCGGCCACGAACAGCGCCGCGAACGCCAGCGCCAGTCCGAGCGCGCAGATGCAGGCGCTGGCCGCGTGATTGCGTCGCCAGGCGATCACCAGCAGCTCGATCACCGCGGCGGCTGCCAGCACCAGGTAGGGCAGCAACGCGAGCAGATCGGTGCGGCTCATTGGACCGGCTCCGCCGGGGTCGGCGGCGCGGCTGACATCGCGGCCCTGGCCGGTGCGGCCTGTTGCAGATGGTCCAGGCCGCCGGCGGCCGCATTGAACAGCGGCCGCGGATACACGCCCAGCCATACGATCGCCGCGGTCAGCACCGCCAGCACCGTGGTCTCGCGCACTCCCAGGTCCAGCAGCGCGGCGCGGTTGGGCCTGGGCTCACGCGGCGGTCCGTGCAGCGCGCGCTGGATCAGCGCCAGGGCGTAGGTGAGCGAGGCCACCAGCCCCACGGCCGCGACGATCGTGAGCGAGCGGTTGATCTGGAAGCTGCCGAGCAGCACCAGGAACTCGCCGACGAAGTTGCCCAGCCCCGGAAGCCCGAGCGAGGCGATCGCGAACAGCATCGTCAGCGCCGACAGGCGCGGCAGGTCGGCGGCCAGGCCGCCCAGGCGGTTCAGGTCGCGTGTGTGCACCCTCTCCTGCAACATGCCGACTACGATGAACAGCGCGCCGGTGCTGATACCGTGCGCGACGATTTCCACCACCACCCCTTGCAGCGACAGCGTCGTCCAGGCGAACACGCCCAGCAGCACGAAGCCCATGTGGCTGACGCTCGAATAGGCCACCAGACGCTTCATGTCGCTCTGCGCGAACGCGAGCGCCGCCCCGTACAGGATGCTGATCGCGCCGAGCAGCATCGCGATCGGCGCGAACGCATGCGCGGCCTGGGGAAACAGCGGCACGACGAAGCGCAGCAGCCCGTAGGCGCCGGTCTTGAGCATCACGCCGGCCAGGATCACACTGCCGGCGGTGGGCGCCTCGGTATGCGCATCGGGCAGCCAGCTGTGCAGCGGCACCGACGGCAGCTTTACCGTGAAGGCGAAGAAGAACCCGAGCATGATCCAGAACGCGATCCGCGGGGACAGGGCCGTGCCCTGCAGGGCGAAGTAGTCGAAGGTGAGCACACCGGTCGAGCGGCGGTGCGCAAACACCAGTGCCAGGATCGCCACCAGCATGACCAGGCCGCTGCCCTGGGTGAAAATGAAGAATTTGATCGCCGCGTATACGCGCCGCTCGTGGCCCCATATCGCGATGATGAAGTACATCGGCACCAGCATCAGTTCCCAGAAGAAGAAGAACAGGAACAGATCGAGCGCCAGGAATACCCCGACGACGCCGGTGAGCGTGAACAGCAGGTTGGAATGGAACAGGCCGATGCGCTCGCCGATCTCGGTCCACGAGACCGCGACCGCCGCAAGGGTCAGGCCGATCGCGAGCAGGATCAGTATCAGGCTCAGGCCGTCCAGGTCCAGCCGGAACGAGATGCCCAGCTGCGGTATCCAGCGTAAGTTGGTGTGCGCCAGCCAGTGTCCGGCCGGTGCCGTCAGCGCGATGGTCACCGTGAGTGCCAGCTCGACCGCCAGCGTCGCGAGCGCGATCCAGCGCGGCGCATCGCGGCCGGCGCGTTCGCCCAGTGCGGTGAGGAGGCCGCCGATCACCGGCACGACAATGAGCCAAGTGAGCATCATGCGAACATCGCGATCGCGAGGGCCGCGAGCGAGCCGGCTGCGATCCAGCCGACGTAGCGGCGCAGCCGGCCGCTCACGGTGCGGCTGAGCAGATGATTGGCGAGACGGCTGGTTGCGGCGATCAGCCCGTAGATGCCATCGACCACGTCGGCGCGGTTGATACGCGTGATCCACACGAACGGCCGCACCAGCAGCGCGTCGTACACCCAGTCGAAGCCCCAGCCGGAGAGCCAGAAGCGACGCAGGGCAAGCGCCGCCGGCGTGCCCAGGATGCGCGCCGGCAGGGGTGCGCGCCGAGCGTAGATCCACCACGCGATCGCCACCCCGAGCAGCGCGATCACCGATTCCACCGCCATCACCAGCTCCTGGATGCTCGCGGTGGCCGATACCTGCTGACGGGCCGGCAGGATCGGATCGAGCAGGCGCGAGAACGCGGTGACATTACCGAGCGCCGGGGGAATCTCGACGAACCCGGCCGTGAGCGCCAGCGCCGACAGCAGCGCCAGCGGGATCACGATGCGCGCGCCATAGCGGCCGCTGACACGCGCGTGTGGTTCGCCGTAGAACACCACGAACACCGCGCGGAAGATATAGATCGGTGTCAGCAGCGCCCCGAGCAGGCCCGCTCCCCACAGGATGGGCCCGCGCGGTCCGGAGTTCCACGCCCCCCACAGGATCATGTCCTTGCTGTAGAAACCGGCGGTCACCAGCGGCAGCGCCGCGAGCGAGGCCGCGCCGATCAGGAAGCTCCAGAACGCCACCGGCACCTCACGGCGCAGGCCGCCCATGCGGAAGATGTCGTGCTCGTCGTTGATGCGCATCATCAGCGCGCCGGCCGCGAGGAACAGCAGTGCCTTGAAGAACGCATGTGTCATGAAATGAAAGATCGCCGCGCTCCAGGCGCCCACCCCCAGCGCGAGGAACATGTAGCCGATCTGGCTGATGGTGGAGTAGGCGAGGATGCGTTTGAGGTCGTGCTGCGTGAGCGCGCTGAAGCCGGCCAGCAGCAGCGTGGCCGCACCGATCACCGTCACGGCCAACTGCACGCTCGGCGCCAGATTGAACAGCGCGTGCATGCGCGCAATCAGGTATACCCCGGCCGTGACCATGGTGGCGGCATGGATCAGCGCCGACACCGGAGTGGGACCGGCCATCGCGTCGGGCAGCCAGGTCTGCAGCGGCAGCTGCGCCGACTTACCGACCGCCCCGCCCAGCAGCAGCGCGGCCGCGGCCGTCGGCAGCACGGAAGCCGCCGGCCACGCCGTCTGCGCGCGCTCGAGCACTGCGGCGATATCGAGCGTGCCGAGGTGCGTGGCCAGCAGCAGCAGCCCGACCGTGAAGGCGGTATCGCCTATCCGGGTGACGATGAAGGCCTTG
>Ga0307373_10015439_pt1 | contig 10393 bp, 7 predicted proteins | sample OX2MG_FD_202534 | JGI IMG/M metagenome (GOLD analysis project Ga0307373, IMG submission 202534) | Soil microbial communities from Risofladan, Vaasa, Finland - OX-2 | ecosystem: Environmental > Terrestrial > Soil > Coastal area > Acid sulfate soil | place: Finland: Risofladan, Vaasa | collected...
CAGCATATCAGGCAAGGACGCTGCGGCGATCAATCATGCCGGTCAGTTCTTCATCGCCCAGATTCCACTTGTTAATGAGGCTCTGGTACGTGCCATTGGCTCGCAACTGCTGGAAAGCGGTGTTGACGGCATTAAACATGGACGTATCGCCCTTGCGTATCACGATGCCCTCCGGGCCGGCATTGATGACCGAGCCGCCAACAGTAAATTTTCCTGGGTTCAGCTTGATGTAGTAATCCGTCACCGGCGAGTCCTGGTACGTCGCCACGACACGATTTGTTGCCAGCAACTGGATCACATCGGTCTGGTTGGTCAGAACGGTCATTTGAATCGCCTGCTTGCCGGCTTTGGTGCAGGCCGTGCTGGCGGTTTGCAGGTCGCTCTGTTCGATGGTACCATTCTGCACGCCGACTTTCTGGCCGCACAGGTCGGAAAGCTGCGTGATGTGGTCAGGGTTGCCATTCTGCACGAGCAGCGATTCGCCGGCGTTGAAATATGGCACGAAATCAACCTTCTGCTCGCGCGCTGGCGTGACGCTCACCGCGGAGATGACGACATCGAAGCGCTTCGCCACCAGACTGTCGATGATGGTGTCGAAACTGGTCGTAACGACATGAACTTGCAGGCCCATGCGCTGTGCAATGGCAGTAATCAAGTCAATATCGAACCCTGCCGGCTTATTGGTAGTGGTGTCGATGTACTCCTGCGGCGGATACGTAGTGTCGCTGCCAACAGTGAGGGTACCGGGCGTCAACAAATCATTGGGCGGAGTGACCGTCGGCGTGGCAGGGTTGGCCGTGGGCGTGCTGCCACTGCCCGTCGTGCTGCCGCCGCCGCAGGCCGCCAGCAGCAACAGCACTGCCAGGAAGCACCCTGCGAGCGCCACGGCGCGGCCCTTACCTGATCGAGAGAAAAATACCATGAAAAACTACCTCCTTGCAAAGGATGCACTGTGAAATACATACACCGCTGTGTGCCTAGTTTATCACAGGCTGGGCAAGGTTACAATAAGTTATGTAGAGGCTTACCGCGAGTGATATACTAATTTAGAGCTATGCAGCCATTCATCGCTATTCTTTCCAACAATATCACAGGAGCTTATCTATGAGATTTTCAAAATTGCATCTTGAGAACTGGCGCAACTTTACGCGTGTGGACATCTCGCTGCAACAGCGTATGTTTCTCATTGGCCCCAATGCGTCAGGCAAATCTAACCTTCTGGATGTTTTTCGTTTTTTACGTGATCTGGTACGAGTTGGAGGAGGCTTAGAGAAAGCTGTTGCAGACCGTGGGGGAATATCACACATCCGCAGTTTAGCGGCACGGCGCTATCCCGAAATTGTCGTTGATGTTCTCATTGAGAATGGAGACGACATCTCCTGGAGATATCGTATCGGCATTTCACAGGATAACAATTCTCGGCCCTATTTGAAAGAGGAGCGCGTCTGGAAATCCGGCCAGCTTATTCTAGCAAGGCCGGACGAACAGGATTCTCAAGACCGAGAATTACTGCGCCAAACTCACCTGGAACAAATCAATACTAATCGTGAATTTCGAGAAATCGTGGATTTTTTCAACACGATCCGCTACTATCATATCGTGCCGCAGCTTATCCGCGACCCAGAACGATCCGTGGGTCGTAAATTTGATCCGTATGGTGGAGATTTTCTAGAGCAAATAGCGACGCTCCCGAAAAGAACCCAGGAATCGCGTCTGCGCCGTATTGAGAAAGCTTTACGCATTGCCGTACCGCAACTTCAAGAACTCACTCAGTATAAAGATGAGCGCGGCGTCCCTCATCTCAGAGCAAAGTATGATCACTGGCGCAGTCAAGGAGCCTGGCAAACAGAGGCCGATTTTTCTGATGGAACGCTCCGATTGTTGGGATTGCTATGGGCCTTACTTGACGGGAATGGCCCTCTGATCCTGGAAGAGCCAGAACTCTCGTTACACGCGGAAGTAGCCAGCTATATTCCAGCGATGATGGCCTCCATTCAAAAAGCGCAGAAAAAGCAAGCGCGCCAGATATTGGTAAGCACGCATAGTAGTGATCTTCTCCGCGATCCGGGTATCGCTCCTGACGAAATACTTCTGCTGCGTCCAACCAGTGCGGGTACAAATGTAGAAGTAAGTCTCAATATCGCAGAGGTCAAGCAACTATTAGATGCGGGCATCCCTGTGGCTGAGGCAGTTTTTCCGCAGATTCGCCCACCAAATGCAGACCAACTCTCTTTCTTTGGGGAATAAGATCTATACTGGGGGAATACAATACATGATGCCTGTTAATGTACTCATCGAGGGGAGAAGCGACGAATCTGTCGCAAAGCACTTGTTGCGACATGTGGGATTAGAAGTCGGCGCAGTTTATGGCAGTAAAGGAAAAGCCTATTTGTTAGAACGATTACCGAACTATAACAGGGCTGCACAATTTACTCCCTGGTTTGGTATTATCGATCTGGATACAGAACCATGTGCAGCACAAGCTATCGGCCTCTGGCTACCTCAACCAGCAAAAGGAATGCGCTTCCGTATTGCTATCCGCGCTATAGAAGCATGGCTAATAGCAGACAGAGAAAGAATGGCAACATTTCTAGCAGTCAGTCCATCCAGGCTACCACCTTATCCAGAGCTTGAGGCTAACCCAAAGGAGATCCTTATCAATATCGCGCGCCATAGCCGCAGTAGCAGTATTCGAGAAGATATCATACCACGTCAAGGCAGCGGCGCGAAGATAGGGCCACTTTATGTTGCTCGTTTGAACGAGTTCATAGAGAAACATTGGCGGCCAGAAGTAGCCGCGCAATGTTCTGATAGCTTGCTAAGATGCATCCGAGCTTTGTCCGCTTTCGAGGCATGGAACGCCGAAGCCGCTCCATAGATTTTCTTACTCGATGCGCGGCGGGCCTTGCTTGATGCGCGCGCGCATCCCCTCGATGCCGCCGTTCGTCTCTGGCGTACCCCAGACGGCCTCCAGCCACCATGTCATGCCAGCCTCGGCGAGCGGGCGCACGATAGCCGCCGCTTTCTCAGGATCGTCGCCTGGCGTTTCGTCCTCCATGATGATATCGAACGGCGCGGTCAGCGTGCGCCGCTCGTCGATGTAGGTTTTCATGGCGCGCAGGTCGTCCGGCGTCATATCAGACATGGCGCGCGTGGCGTCCATCTTGACGGGCAACACGCCATCGCAGCGCAGGACGCGCCGCATCGATTTCATGCGCGGCCACGCGCCGACGACCCAGATGGGAACGCGCGGCCGCTGCACCGGCACGGGCGAAAATTCCACGTCTCGCAGATGATAGTGCGCGCCGTTAAAGCTGAATGGCTTGCCGCTCCACAGCCCGTCGATGATATCCAGGCTCTCGTCGAGCATCTCCGCTCGCACCTTGCGATCCGTCTCTTCGCCCACCTGCGCGAACCAGTCATGCACATGCTCCTCTCCCACGGCTCCCAGGCCGACCGGCAAGATCACGCGCCCATTGGAAAGGTGATCGAGCGTCACAACTTCGCTGGCGACCTTCCACGTCCGGCGGCGCGACAACGGCGTGAGCATTGTGCCGAAGCGTATGCGCTCGGTGCGCATAGCGACAGCCGCCAGCGCGACCCATACATCGATGCCCCAGATACCATCCCAGACAAACACACCGTCCCATCCCGTCTCTTCCGCGTCGCGAGCCAGACCAGCCAGCGTATGCGGATCAAGCAAAGGGAACGTAACGCCATAACGCATAGAAGTATCTCCTCTCGATGACAGCATTCTTTTGTTCGCCATGAAGAGTATACAGAATATATCTTGACATCTGATGTCATATTTTCACTCATCATTCCGCGCGCGAATATCGTATCATGAAGAAAACAAACGAGACTATAGAGGATGTAGAACAAGGAGACAATTATGCACGACCCAAATAACTTCTACGAACTCCCCGCGAACCTGCCCGTTCCCGTTGACGATGGCGCGTGCAGCCACCTGAGCGGGCTGCGGCTACCTGATATCACGCTCCTGTCAACAGCAGGAACAATGGTGAATCTAGCGGAGCTGCCGGGGCGCACGGTGGTTTACTGCTATCCGCGCACGGGTCAACCCGACCAGCCAGTGCCTGCGGGATGGGATATTATCCCCAGCGCGCGCGGCTGCACGCCGCAGTCCTGCGCCTTCCGGGACCATTACCAAGAACTCCAACAAATGCAGAGCAACGTCTATGGCCTGAGTACGCAGGATAGCGATTACCAGCGCGAGGCGGCAACGCGCCTGCACCTGCCATTCCCTCTGCTCAGCGATGCCGATCTTGCTCTTACGAAAGCGCTGCGCCTGCCAACCTTCACCTTCGACGGTATGACCTTGCTCAAGCGTGTAACCTTGATCATCGAAGATGGGCAGATCGTCAAGGTCTTCTATCCAGTCTTTCCACCCGATCAGAATGCAGCGGAGGTGATGGCGTGGCTATCACAACATCAAGAGCGCCAGTAGCCTTGTCAATTTGCCCATTGCCAAAATTGGTGTTACAATAGATACATCTTGTTCCGTTCATTGGAACAGAGAGAAGCATTTCAAGCAGTCTGATAACGCAAACATCAGGATACCAACCGTGACAGCATTGCAGATAGAGGTACGGGCAGTCGCCGGGCAGCACGACACGCGGGCGCGGCGACTTGCACGCGATATTGTACAATTACCGCAGGGACAGTTCCCGTCGCTTGCCGCCATTGCCGCCAGTCAGCAGCCTTTTTCCCTTCGCAGCGCGCAGCTCTATCATCTCACACCCCACCTCGCATCTCCCCAGATTGACCAGCTTATCAACAATTTGCTCGTCGATCCCGTTGTGCAAGAGGCGGTTGTTTCGGATAAACCCGTTAAAAATGAGGATTACATTGTTGACATCTTTTTTCATGCTGGCGTCACCGACACGCTGGCGGAAAGCGTCATTACCGGCGCGGCCATGCTGGGCATCACAGGATTGGAGCAGGTGGAGACAGGTACGCGCTATCGTTTCGACGCCCGCCTGAGCGAGGCCGAAGTACGCGCGCTCACCGAAGCCCTGCTTTATAATCCGGTCATTCAACGCTACACCCTACATACGCCTGATCATGTGAGGGCAGAAACGGATGTGGCGGCGCAATTCATTGCGCCATCGGCATCGGATATGGGTGATGATGAGACAGGCACAATTATTACCTCTCCCCCGGAGAGGCTGTGCGCCGTCACATCTACACCTACCTCTACATATACCCCAACCTATATTCCCGTAGGGGCCGATGTATCGCGCCCTATGACCGATGAGCAATTACTGATCCTGAGCAAGCAGGGGATGCTCGCCTTAAATCTGGACGAACTGCAAGCCATCCAGCAGCATTACCGCGTTCAGGGCCGCGAACCGACGGACGTGGAGCTAGAAACGCTGGCGCAAACGTGGTCGGAACATTGCTCGCACAAGACGTTCAAGGCGACGATTCGCTATCGTGAAGTCGCTGAGCAGGGCCAGAGCGGCGCAGAGGAGACCATTCATGGCTTGCTCAAACAGTATCTCATGCGCGCGACCGAAACTGTCAAGCCATCCTGGCTGGTTTCGGCCTTCAGCGACAATGCCGGCATCATACGTTTCACTGAAACGCATGATATCGCTTTCAAGGTCGAGACGCACAACCATCCTTCGGCGATTGAACCCTTTGGAGGGGCCAACACGGGTGTGGGCGGCGTGATCCGCGACGTGCTGGGCGTCTCGGCGCAGCCCATCGCCTGCACGGACATTCTCTGCTTCGGCCCGCCTGATACGCCCATTGACAGCTTGCCTGCTAGCGTTCTCTCGCCGCGGCGCATAGCCGACGGCGTGGTCAACGGCGTGCGCGACTACGGCAACAAGATGGGCGTGCCGACGGTAAACGGCGCGATCCTCTATCACGAGGGCTACATTTATAACCCGCTCGTCTTCTGCGGCTGCGTCGGCCTCTTACCGCACGGCAGCCATCCGCGCGACGTGCAGCCAGGCGATCATATCGTTGTGCTGGGCGGGCGCACCGGGCGCGACGGCATCCACGGCGCGACCTTCTCGTCCGGCGAGATGAGCAGCGCTATCAATGCCCAGGCAGGCAGCGCGGTACAGATCGGCGCGCCGATTACCGAGAAGAAAGTCGCCGACGTGATTGTGCAGGCGCGCGACCGCGGACTGTATCACGCCATTACCGACTGCGGCGCGGGCGGCTTCTCTTCCGCCATCGGCGAAATGGGCGCGGAAACCGGCGTTTCTGTGGCATTAGATAAAGCTCCGCTCAAATACCAGGGACTGGCTCCCTGGGAAATCTGGCTTTCCGAGGCCCAGGAACGCATGGTACTGGCCGTTCCGCCTCAGCATCTCGACGAATTGCTGGCCCTGTGCGAGATCGAAGAGGTTGAAGCCAGCATCATCGGCACGTTCACAGACACACATCATCTTATCGTAGCCTATCGCGGCGCAACGGTAGCCAACATAGACATGGCGTTTCTCCATGATGGCAGGCCGGACAGGACATTGGACGCCGTGTGGACGCGCCAGCCTGAACGATGGGATAGCATCCCTTCTTCCGGGACAGCAACCTATCAACATGACGATCGCGGCCCAACGCATTATGCCCCGACGCTGCTGGCTCTACTGCGTCATCCAACCATCGCTTCAAAAGAAGACGTGGTGCGCCGCTATGATCATGAAGTGCAGGGCGCGACAGTTCTCAAGCCGCTCGTCGGCAAAAACGGCGACGGGCCGGGCGATGCCGCCGTGCTGCGTCCCATTCTCGACGAACCAACACAAGCGGGTATCGTGATCGCCAACGGCATCAATCCGCTCTATGGAACGTTCGATCCCTATCACATGGCGCTCAACGCCGTCGATGAAGCTCTGCGTAACCTGACCGCCGTGGGCGGCGACATCGCACGCGCGGCCATCCTTGACAACTTCTGTTGGGGCAATCCCAACGATCCAGAACAACTGGGGATGTTGGTACGCGCCGTCAAGGGCTGCCATGATGCCGCCGTGGGTTTTGGCGTGCCGTTTATCTCCGGCAAAGACAGCCTGAACAACGAATATCGCGACGGCGACAAGCGCCTGCCCGTCATTCCTACGCTGCTCATTTCAGCCATCGGCGTCATTGACGACGCGGCGCAAACCGTTGACATGTCGCTCAAATCTCCCGGCAACCTGCTCTACCTCGTCGGCGCGACACGCGAGGAGATGGCCGGATCGCATTACGCGGAAGTAGTTGGAAGCGAAATATTCGAGCAGTTTTTCCCTTACGCGGTCGCTCCAAAAGTGAATATCAGCCATGCCTACGATATCATGAAGGCCGTAGGCTCCGCGATACGCAAAGGGCTGGTCTGTTCCTGCCACGACCTCTCCGAAGGCGGCCTGGCGGTGGCGCTGGCGGAAATGGCGATTGCCGGGGCGCTGGGCGCGCGTGTAGACCTGGGTACTGCCCCGCCGCAAGATACACAACGCAACGTCTGGAATATCGCGCGTTTATTCAGCGAGTCGCCCTCGCGCTTCATCGTCGAGGTGACACCCGACCGCTGGCAAGCGTTTGAACAGCATATGCGCGCCAGCAGGATAGACGAGGTGAAACACATCGGCGTCGTTACCACTAGCGGCTATCTCGACGTCTATGATCGTGACGAGTTGATCTATCTGCCTATAGCGCAATTGCAACAGGCATGGACCCATCCCCGTAGGGGCGTGGGCTTGCCCCGCCCTGGTGAGCTGGATTTTGGGCGGGGCAAGCCCACGCCCCTACGGAGTTCCGATGCAATAATGAAAAACCGGAAAGGAGAGCAGGCATGAGCCAGTCAATGCAGCCACGCGCCCTTGTCTTACGAGCGCCCGGCATCAACTGTGACCGCGAGGCGGCCCATGCCTGCCGTTTAGCGGGCTTCGCAACAGATTTGCTGCACATCAACCAGTTGATCAAAGAACCACAGAGGCTGCTCGACTATCATCTCCTGGTGATCCCCGGCGGTTTCTCCTATGGCGACGATCTGGGCGCGGGGACGCTGCTTGCCAAAAACCTGACCATCCACCTCGGTAAGCAGTTGGGGCAGTTCATCGAGGATGAACGTCTGATCCTCGGCATTTGCAACGGTTTTCAGGCGCTGGTGCGCGCGGGCTTGCTGCCCGGCCACATCAATGATGTACCATATAACGCGACGCTGACCGATAACGCTTCCGCGCAGTTCGAGTGTCGCTGGGTCACGCTGACCGCGCTGCCAGGACGCTGCATCTTCACGCGCGGCATCATCCATCCTATTCAATTGCCGGTAGCGCACGGCGAGGGACAATTCGTTTTGCAAGGCGATGCTACTCACTTGTTGGCACTACGGCAGGTTCCACTCGTATACAGCGAACCAGAACCCGTATACAGCGAGCCAGGGCGACCGCCACAATTTGACCAGCCAGGGCGACCGCCTGAATTTGACCAGCCAGGGCGACCGCCTGAATTTGACCAGCCAGGGCGACCGCAAGGGTCGCCCCTACCCTCATCATTTACCGATCAACGCAATGATACGAGGGTAGGGGCGACCCTTGCGGTCGCCCTGGAATACTCTGGAAAACCGGAATACTCTGGGAATCTGGAAAACGCGCCGTACCATACATTGCCTTATCCCTCGAACCCCAACGGCTCTCTCGAAAATATTGCCGGTATCTGCAATGAGGCTGGCAATATTTTTGGCCTGATGCCTCATCCCGAACGCTATGTATCGGCCCTGCAACACCCGCAGCGCAAAGGAATGCCCGATGGCACTGGCGATGGTCTGCTGATCTTCAAAAACGCCTATGAATATGCATCAAAGCATGTGGCGGCGCAATTTATTGCGCCAGGATCAATCCCGGTTGCTTCTGACTGGCGCAATGAATTGCGCCGCCACACACCGACGGAGCAACCAGCATATGCCGCGAGCGGCGTCGATATTGACGCCGCCGATCAGGCTAAAGAGATGATGAAAGAGGCGGTACGATCTACGCATGGGCCGACGGTGCTGGCAGGCATGGGCGCGTTCGCTGGGATGATCGATATCGCGGATGTGCAGCAGATGCGCAAACCCGCGCTGGTCGCCTCGACAGACGGCGTCGGCACGAAAACGCTGCTCGCGGCGCAGGCGGGACGCTACGATACCATCGGCCGCGATCTCGTTCATCACTCGGTGAACGATCTGCTGACGCAGGGCGCGCGCCCGCTCTTCTTCATGGATTACCTGGCAATGGGCAGACTCGATCCAATGCAGGCGGCGGCCATCGTGCGCGGCGTGGCCGCGGCATGCCGCGGCGTGGGCTGCGCGTTGTTGGGAGGCGAGACGGCGGAGATGCCGGACGTCTACCTGCCCGGCGCGTTCGACCTGGCCGGAACTGTTGTGGGCGTCGTCGAGCAGGACAGCATTATCAACGGCAGCGCGATCCGCCCCGGTGATGTGCTGCTCGGCCTGCCATCGAGCGGCCTGCACACCAATGGCTACTCACTGGCAAGAAAAGTCTTTGCTCACTATCCATACGATACCATGTTCCCTGAACTTGGCGAAGCCCTGATCGATGCACTCTTACGTCCGCATCGCTGCTATCTGCGCGAGATACAGGCATTGCAGGAAGCTGGCATTGCTCTTAAAGGTATCGCGCACATCACAGGCGGCGGTTTTCAGGGCAACATCTCGCGCATCTTGCCCGCCGGCGTCGAGGCCGAGATTGATACGTCGTTGTGGGAAATCCCACCGCTCTTCGCCTTGATCGCCCGCCTGGGCAAAGTGAGCCGCGAAGAGATGTTCCGCACGTTTAATATGGGTGTGGGCATGGTACTGGTTCTCGCGGCGGATCAGATCGAGCAAGCGCACTCAATTGTACCAAAATTATTGCATGTGGGATATGTCAGAGAAGGCAATAGCGTCACGATTCTATGAAAGGACAATCATCAATGGCAAATCAGCCAGTTTTTGGCCCTATGCTGGCCGAAGGCAAAACCAAAATTATCTATACAGACCCGGAGGATAGCAGCCTCGTCTACATGATCAGCAAAGACCAGATCACGGCTGGCGACGGCGCGCGGCGCAGTGAACTGGCGGGCAAGTCGCGCTGGAGTACCATTACGACAGCCAACGTGTTTCGTCTGCTCAACGACGAGGATATCGCCACGCATTTTGTCGAGCAAGTCGATGACACGACGCTGCTGGTCAAACGCTGCACGATGCTGCCCGTCGAGCAGGTCATGCGGCGCATCGCCACCGGCTCGTATCTCAAGCGGAATCCGGAGGTCAGCGAGGGAACGCGCTTTGACCCGGTGCTGGTCGAGACATTCCTGAAAGACGACGCGCGCCACGATCCGCAAATCTGGCCTGAAGACATCGTCAACATGGGGCTGGCGTCGCTGGCGGAGATTGATTGGATGGCCG
>Ga0307373_10015440_pt1 | contig 10393 bp, 10 predicted proteins | sample OX2MG_FD_202534 | JGI IMG/M metagenome (GOLD analysis project Ga0307373, IMG submission 202534) | Soil microbial communities from Risofladan, Vaasa, Finland - OX-2 | ecosystem: Environmental > Terrestrial > Soil > Coastal area > Acid sulfate soil | place: Finland: Risofladan, Vaasa | collected...
TGCAGATCATCGATCAGCAGCACTCTGCCGTCCTGCTGTTCGTGTTGGGCCAGTATCCCGTGCCGGATGTGTTCGAAACCGGGCTCAAGGCTTACAGTCCGCCGGGTGCGCCGGCTCCCGCGCCGGCAGCTCCCGCGCCGCGGCGCGCTCCGGTTCCCGCGCCAGTCCAAGACCCATCGTAATGTAAGGTTAGGAGCGGAAAAGAGACCTCCGGGCGTTTGTCCCGGAGGTTTCTTTTGTTGGATGTGTATGAAACATGTATGTATCTGGGCGTTCGCCGCGGCCATGCTGCTGAGCGGCCTGGCCCCAACGGCCGCGTTCGCTGCCGCGGCTCCGCCGGCGGACTACGACCTTCCCAGCGGCCACTTCTACACGCAGACGAACGGCGCCGCCTCGGACCCGAGCGCCGGCTACAGCGTGACCGACGAAGGCGGCATTCAGATGTGGTCGGAGTTTCAGCGACTGGGTGGCGTGGCGGCGCTTGGTTACCCAGTCTCGCGGCGCTTCCAAGCGAACGGCTTCATCGAGCAAACCTTCCAAAAGAACATCCTGCAGTGGCAGCCCGACCAGCAGAAAGCTCTGCCGGTGAACGTGATGGACCTGCTGCACGACGCCGGCGCCGATGGCGTGCTGCAGGCTGACAGCCAGATCCCGCCGCCAAGCGGCGCCCCGGCCGATGCGGGCAAGAGCTGGCAGCAGGTCCAGCAGGCGCACCTCAAGCTGTTGGACTTTCCTAATGCCGGTTTCAAGACGGCCTACAACAGCGTGCCCGACCCGCTGGCCACATTCGGGCTGCCCACGTCGGCCATCACCGACGAAGGCGCCAGCTACACCATCCGGCTGCAGCGCACAGCGATGCAGCTGTGGAAGTCGGACCAGCCGTGGGCCAAAGCCAACACCGTGACGCTGGTGAACGCCGGCGATCTGGCCAAGCAGCACGGCCTGGTGCCGGCCGGCGCGATGCAACCTGAAAGTGGCCGCATCACGACCGGCGCGGCCGCCCGAACGCCGTGGTCGGGCTGGTGGTGGCCGTCGCTGGACGGCGGCAACGGGCCCCACCTGTTCGATGCCGGCGGCCCGCTGGCCAAGTACGACGCCTACGTCCGCGCCCTCGGTCAGCCAGATCCACACACCCGCCAATGGGAGCTGGACCACTTCCAGTTCAATGACGCCAAGCTCGATTGGGCGGGCAAGTGCAACGGCTGGGCGGTGTCGGCTCTGGCCGAGCCGGAGCCAACCAAGCCCCAAACAGTGAACGGCATCACCTTCAGCGTGGCCGACCAGAAGGCTCTTCTGGCGGACTATTACTTTGCCGATCCCGCCGCCTTCCTGGTGGGCCGCAAAGAGACGGGCGGAGTAAAAGCGGCGGACTTCCAGCGCACCATCTTGGATTACGTCGGCAACCAGCACCAGGGCCTAGTCATCAACGCCTTCACCGGCGCCGACCAAGTCGCCAGCTTCGCCGTCTACCGATTTCAGGCGACCTACCTGCCAGATCCGGCCGACGCAAATAAGACGCACGTCAGGATGACCATCTGGGCCGCCGACTACCACGTCGATCCCAACTTCGTGGGGCTCAAGAACTGGCCGGACAACCACCTCAAGACGTACACGTACTTCATCTTTGGCGACCGGGCGAACCCCAGCGGCGGCGAATGGGAGGGCGACAGCGTGGCCGGCACGTTTGCCCACCCCGAAAATCTCTGGTCCCCGGACCTCGCTCCGGCTGATCGAAACAAGTTCGGCGCCTTAACCAGCCCCAACCTGGACTACAGCGTCATCCAGAAGATCCTGAAGGGAGCTTAGCCGGCCTCCTTCTTGAGGAAGCGGCGCGTGCCCTGTCGCAGCTCTTCGCCGCCCATAAATGCGCCGCGAATGCCGCGGGCAAAGTCGATGGCCGCGTCATAGTCCAGTTCCGCCATGCGGTAAAAGGCGTGCTTGCCCAGGCGCATCGAGCGCGGCGGCTTGGAAGCCAGCTCGGCCGCCAGCGTCTGCGTGGCGCCGGCCAGCTCGGCATCAGGCACCACCCGGTTCACCAGGCCCATCGAAAGGGCCTCGGCCGCGGTGATGGACCGGCCGGTGAGGCACAGGTCCAGCGCGTGGCGCTGCCCGACGGCGCGAATGAGCGCCGGGAAGATGAACAGGGGGAACAGCCCAATGTTGATTTCGGGCGTGCCGAAGGTCGCGTTCTCGGCGGCGATGGCCATGTCGCACACGGCCACGAGCCCGCAGCCGCCGGCCAGCGCATGGCCGCGCACCGAGCCCAGCACCGGCTTGGCCAGCGCGGGTACCAACCGGAACAGGTCGCCCCAGGCATCGCCGGCTGTCCAATGCTCCACCGAGCCAGCGTCGATGCTGTCCAGGAGCTCCTGCAGATCGGCTCCGGCGCAGAAGCTCTCGCCGGCGCCGGTCAACACCACGGCGCCCACCCTGTCGTCGATGTCGCATTCGCGGAAGATCCTGGCCAGCTCCACCACCACCGCCGCGGTCAGCGGGTTGCGCTTCTTCGGATTGTTCAAGGTGACGGTCGCAATGCGCCCTTGGACGGACAGCTCGACGAGGCTCATAGGGCGATGGTAAGGCTTCTGTTTCCTCGCCCGCCGCTGGCAGGGGAGGGAGGATGGCTACGCCGGGACCGCCTCTGCGAACTGCTGCTGGTGCAGCCGGTAGTAGGCGCTGCGGCGGTCCAGCAGGTCCTGGTGCCGGCCGCGTTCCACGATCTCGCCGGCATCCAGCACCAGCACCTGGTCGGCGGCGCGGATGGTCGAGAGCCGGTGAGCGATGACCAGCGAGGTCCGGCCCGCCAACAGCTTGTGCAGCGCCTCCTGCACCAACTGCTCGGTGCGCGAGTCGATGTTGGACGTCGCCTCGTCCAGGATCAGCACCCGCGGGTCGGCCAGCACCGCCCGGGCGATGGCGATGAGCTGCCGCTGGCCCAGCGACAGGTTGGCGGCGCGCTCCATGACCAGGGTTTCGTAGCCCAGGGGCAGGCGCGCGATGAAATCCTCGGCATTGGCGGCGCGGGCAGCCGCGGCAACTTCGTCGTCCGAGGCTTCGGGCTTGCCGAAGCGGATGTTCTCGCGGATCGTACCGGCGAACAGGAAGTTGTCCTGGAGCACGAGCGCGATATTCCCGCGCAGCGTTCCGAACGACAGCTCGCGCAGATCGTGTCCGTCGAGCAGGACCGCGCCCTCGACTGGGTCGTAAAAGCGGGTCAGCAGGCTGGCGACGGTGGTCTTTCCAGCGCCGGTGTGGCCCACCATGGCGATCATCTCGCCGGGCTCTGCGTGGAAGCTCACGCCCTGGAGCACCGGCTCACGGCCGTACGAGAACGCTACGTTCTGGAACTCCACCTCGCCTCGAACCGCTGGCAGGGTGAGGGCATCCTGCGGCTCGGTGATCGTCACCGGCTCGTCCATGAGCTCGAAAACCTTCTCTGCGCCTGCGGTCGCCGCCTGGAGCTGGTTGTAGAACTGGGTGAGCGTGCGGACGGGGGCGAAGAAGCGCGTGATGTACGCCAAGAAGGCGACGATCACGCCCAGCGTGACACCGCCTTGGACGTACAGCAAGCCGCCGTAGCCGATCACGGCCACAGTGGCCAGGGCATTGTCGAACTCGACCACGGGCATCAACGCCGAGGACAGGCCGTTGGCCCGTATGTTGGCCACGCGGTTCTCGTCGTTGATCACGTCGAACTGGCTCCGGCTCGTGCCCTCGCGGGCGAAGGCCTGGACCACGCGCATGCCGTCGATGGATTCCTGGAAGTCGGCCGCGACAGCGCCGATCTTCTCGCGCGTGACGCGGTAGGCGACCTTGGCCTTCTGGGTGAATATCCAAATGGCGATGCCCATCAACGGCAGGGCGGCGAATGTGACCAGCGCCAGCCGAGGGCTCAACACCACCATCATCGCCAGGGTGCCGGCAAGGGTCAACACGTCGCCCAGCAGGGTCAGCAAGCCATTGGTGAGCAGGTCGTTCATGACCGATACGTCGTTGACCACCCGAGACACAACCACGCCAGTGGGATGCTTGTCGAAGTACGTCAGCGGCAGGCGCTGCAGGTGGTCGAACAGCTGCTGGCGCATGGTGCGCAGGATTTTCTGGCCTGTTTCCGAAACGATCAGCGTTTGCTGGGCAGTCGAGACAAAGTAGGCGAAATAGACGACCAAGGTGACGGCCAGGACAATGGTCAGGCCGGTCAAGTCGCCGGTGGCGATGTGGGCGTCGATGGCGATTTTGATGAGGTACGGGCCGAGCATGTTCATGGCGCCGGCAAAAAGGGTCAGCACGATGGCGAGCGTGACCTGCCGGCGATAGGGCCGGAGGTACGCGACGGCGCGGCGGGTGACGCGTGGGTTGTAGGCCGCGCCATCATCGTCGGACAAGTCACGGAGGCCTGGCCCCATGCGCCAGCCGCCGGGCAGGTCCATCATTGGCGCACCAGGCTTCCCTCTTCGGCGCCCGCCGTCCGCATAGGACTTTCCACGAGCTGGCTGGCGTTGATCTCCTTGTAGACGTCGCTGCCGGCGAGCAGCTCGTCGTGCCGCCCGGCAGCGACCAGCCGGCCGCGGTCCAGCACGAGGATCAGGTCGGCGGCTCGAACGGTCGAGAGGCGGTGGGCGATGACGAACGTGGTGCGGTCGCGCATGAGCTCCTGCAGGGCAGCCCGGATGAGGCGCTCGGTGGCCATGTCGACACTCGAGGTGAATTCGTCCAGGATCAGCAGCCGCGGATCCATGACCAGCGCGCGCGCGATGGCCACGCGCTGTTTCTGCCCGCCGGACAGCGACACGCCGCGCTCGCCCACGATGGTCTCGTAGCCCAATGGCAGGCGGTCGATGAACTCGCTGGCTCGCGCGGCTCGCGCCGCATCTTCGATCTCGCGCTCGCCGGCGTTGGGCCGGCCGAAGGCGATGTTCTCGCGGATGCTGCCGGAGAAGAGGGTGGTTTCCTGCATGACGATGCCAATCTGGCGCCGCAGCGATTGCAGTTGAACGTCGCGCACATCGTGGCCGTCCACGAGCACCTGGCCGCCGGACACGTCGTAGAAGCGGGGGATGAGGTTGGCGACGGTGGTCTTGCCCGAGCCGGTGACGCCCACCAGCGCGACCACTTGGCCGCGCCGGGCTTCAAAGCTGACGTTCTCCAGCACCGGACGGCCGGGATGGTAGGCGCACGACACGTCCCGGAACTCCACCCAGCCCGTGATTTCAGGCAGCGCGAGCGCGCCGGCCTTGTTGGCGACGGTCACGGGCGTGTCCAATATCTCGAACACGCGCTCGCTGGCAGCGGCGGCGCGAGAGCCCATGGCCATGAGCCAGCCTCCACGGCGGATCGGCGCTACCAGCTGCAGCAAGTAAGCGTAAAAGGCTACGAGCTCGCCGGAGGTCAGTTGATGGCGGATGACCAGGAAGCCGGTCAGCCACAGCATCACCAGCGTGCTGGCGTTGGACAGGAAGTCGATGAACGGCGCGTTCACAGCCTGTTCGCGGGCGGCGTCCAGGTAGTCCCGGTAGAGCTGCTGGTTGCCGTCATCGAAGCGCTCGATTTCCTGGCGCTCGCGGCCAAATGCCTTGACCACTCGCACGCCGGAGACGTTCTCCTGGATCAGACCAGCCACGCGGGCGATCTGGTCCTGCACGCGGCGGTACATCGGACGGATGCGCCGGCTGAAGCGCTCGGTGCGCCAGGCCAGTGCCGGCAGCACCGCCAGCGACAGCAGGGCCAGCTCCCAGTTCATGCGCAGCAGGGCAAGGGTGACGCCCACCAGCAGCAGCAGCAGAAAGAAGATCTGCAATGTGCCACGGCCGATGAAGGCACGCAGCGCTTCGACGTCGGCCGTGGCGCGGGCCATCAGCTCGCCGGTCTGCGCCTGGTCGTGGAAGCTGAACGACAGGTTCTGCACGTGCGAGTAGAGCGCCTTCCGCAGGCCGTAACTGACGCCTTGGGCGGAGGACTCACCCTGGTAGCCCTGGCAGAATGCCGTCAAGCCGCGCAGCGCGCTGACCAGCAGGATGAACAGGCCATACCGGATCAGCGCGGTCAGGTCGTGCCGGAGGATGCCTTGATCCACCGCCAGGCCGATCAGCGCCGGCACCACCAGGGTGGTGCCGGCGTTGAGCACCACTGCCAGGTAGGAGATCGTGACCACGGCCCAATAGGGCCGAAAGTAGGGGCGCAACCGCAGCAGTGTCTTCACGGCTGGAGCTCCTGGTAGATGGCGAAGAAGCGATCGATGCGGGTCACCTGGCGGCGCAGCCGTTCGGCGCCGCTTCGGAGCTCGCCGCGGCCCGCCTCCGTGAGCTGGTAGTAGCGGCGAGCCGGCCCGGTCTCGGCGATGTCCCAGGTGGATTCGATCAAGCCGGAAGCCTCCATTTCTCGCAGCAGGCGGTAGAGCGCGCCGCGATCGGCCGCGTTTTCGTAGCCGAACTCACCCTCGAGGCGGTGCCGGATGCCGTAGCCATACGACCGCTCCTGGGCCAGGATCAGCAAGATGAACGACTGGGCGCCGCGCCCAAACTGCACCGCCTCACGGGGCGCCGTCCCTATAGACAATTCACACTTAGATGTGAATTGTAACCGTATCCCGTCTGTTAGGTTATGCGGGCCTTGGGAACCTCTCGGTGTTTCTCACCAACCGGAGGAGGGAAGGCCAGGTGAAGGCGCCCACCCACGGCCGCCGGCTCCTGCCTGCCGCCTGGATCATCGCGGCGCTGGCCGCGGTCGTCGTCGTGGCTGCTGCCGGCGTGGTCCTCGTCCTGCGCCGCCAGACGCCGCCGGGGCTCAACGGCGGCGTCTTGAGCGACATGCCCCAGGCGCCCGACTTCTCGCTGCGCGATCAGAACGGCCAGACCGTGAGCATGAGCCAGCTCAAGGGCAAGGTGGTGGCGCTCACCTTCCTGTACACCCACTGCCCCGACGTGTGCCCGCTGATAGCCAGCCAGCTGGCCGCCGCCGACCAGCGCCTAGGCGCCGACAGCAAGAACGTCGAGATTGTGTCCATCAGCGTCGATCCCGCCGGCGACACGCTGCCCGCAGTCAAGAAGTTCACCGAGGATCACAACCTCGCCGGCCAGCCCAACTGGCACTACCTCATAGGCTCGCCCGGCCAGCTCAAGCCCGTCTGGGATGCCTACCACGTCGGCTCCAGCGCCAGCAGCGAGGGCGCCACCCAGGGCGTCGATCACTCAGCGCTGGTGTACCTCACCGACACCACGGGCCGGCTGCGCGTCATCTTATCGTCCAACTTCACCGTCTCGGACTTTGTCCAAGACGCGGAGGCGCTGCTGAAGGGCTAGGCGGCAACCAGCGGATCACCTGGCCTGCCGAGAGCGCTTCGGAACGACGCTCGCTAGGCGCTTGCGCTCCAGGGCGGTGGGGGGGAGTGGCACCAGCGGAACCCTATTGGGCCGGACGTGGGCGGCGATCTCTTCCGCGACTGAGTTTGGATCGCTGAGAACCGTGCTCTCCCAGTAGCGCAACACCCGCCATCCTTCCATGGCAAGGCGCTCGTTGACACGAGCGTCGCGCTCGATATTGGCCGTGATCTTATGAGTCCACCATTCGGTATTGGAAGGAAATTGAGCCTCTAGGCTCTGAAGTCCACGAACCCGCCAACTGTTGCCGTGCCACAGGTCGCCATCGATAAACACAGCGATCCGCTGCCGAAGAAAGACGAGGTCCGGCTTTCCGGGCAACGCGGTATTCACTCGGAATCGCAAACCATTGAGCCAGAGGCGCCGTCGAATCGCTATTTCGGCCACCCCGCCTCGGTGCTTGACCGCGGACATAATCCTGTAGGTTGTGGCCCGCTCTCTCAGGGTGCCGGTGGCGCGCCGTTCGCTCGGACTAGTCCTCTCGCTCACGCACCTGTTCGGCGAGACCAGCAAGTTCGTCCCTGCCGCCCTGAAGGGCATCAAAGTACTCTCCGATGCGAGCGACGGCCTCTGCGCGCGTTCGAGTCTGAGGCATTCCGATCGCCCATCTCCTGCCGGCATGAAGCGCGTCCCACCATGGGATTCTGCCACCCTCTCGGTGCAGCCCGGGTCGGTGATTGCCGAACCCATCCAGGAACGTGTTCCAAAGAGGTGTGTAGCGCGCCAGCAGCAAGCGTTCAGCCCAGATGATCCAAACCGGCTTCATCACCAGATAGCGGCAGGAGAACTCGCTCACGTCGATATCACTGGCTGCTTCGATCGACTTCGCGTGCTGGCGCAAGCGCCCGTACAAGGCCTTGGAGCGCCGCGACGTTTCATTGAGCTGCCAGGGCGTCATCCCCTTCCGCCCACCGGGAGGCATCGCGCTGCCGATGTAGATGGGGCTTGTTCCACTCGCGGAACGAACCCGTCGGTAGGGCGGAAACTCGCCGTCAAAGAACAACATGTAGACCCCGGCTCCCTCGAATCGCGCAAGATCGGTTAGAGGCACCAGAGTACGCCCCATAAGTTCGCGGACGCAGTCTTCGACCAGGTTTGCTTCGTCAAGGGGGTTGTACTCCTCAACCATTCGAGCTGAGAAGGTAACGCGACACTGCGCGAGCAACGGCCGCGCCAAGTTCCACCGGGACTGCGTTGCCTAGCTGCCTCATTGTTTCTGACCAAGGGCCCTCGAACACCCATTCGTCGGGGAAAGTCTGAATGCGAGCCGCCTCGCGCACCGTGTAGTAGCGAATCCCGACCTCTGAGCGGACCGTGTTCTCGCCGCCAGGGACGCCGTGGTCGCCCGCCTTCAGAGTCTTCGAGGGCATGTCCAGTGAGCTGCCTGTGTGGCCGGGGTATGCTCGAGCGCCGGCCATCAGTCGATGGTTTGCGACAACCGCTGAGTCTCGGTCGGTTGGTGCTGGCAGGTCACCAATGACATCACGAACCGTTCGCCAAGGCCGACCCTCGGGAGGGGACAGGGCGAGGCCCGTCAAGCGACGGGCAACCTCCGCGGGAACATTGGGCTCCGCGACGTCGTGACGACGCCAGTACTCCCCGGAGACGTACTGGCTGAAGAGGAGCGCGTCCTGGCTGTGTGTACGTTGTGGAAAGGCAAACTGCTGACCAATGTCGTCTCGCAAACCGACTACGAAAACCCTCTGCCGAACTTGTGGAATTCCGTAGTCAGCAGCATTCACTAGGGCAGTGGTAACCCGGTAGAAGGGGGCGCCTCCTGGCGTGTCGTCCGAGAATTTGACGAGCCTCCCTGAGTGCGTAACCCAGGACTCGTCCGGCAGGCGTTGGCAAAACGGGTAGCGTAGACCCCGCACCACATACTGGAAATACGGTTGGAATCCGGGCCGAAGCAGTCCCCGAACGTTCTCCAGGATGAACGCCTTGGGCGTGGTTTGCCGCACAACCTCCGTGAAGTACGGAATCATGTTGCGGTGGTCGTCCTTGCCCCGGTGCTTCCCCCCGATGCTGAATGGCTGGCAAGGCGCGCCCCCGGCGACAACGTCTATTCCCATGCAGTCGCGGGTTCCCAGGCCGCGAATGAACTCACGAACGTCGCCTTCGACTACTCGCCAGTGCTCGATTCCGGGCACTGAATTTCGCTGGATATTGCAGCGCAGTGTCCGGCAGGCCTCCGCATTCCATTCGACAAGTGCCTCGTGTCTGAAACCGGCCGTGCTGGATCCCAATGCCAGCCCGCCGGCTCCCGTAAACAGCTCCAGGGAACGGAACGCGGCGGTGGGCTCGGCGAATCCGGTGTGAGCCTCGGTGGGCAGGCGAAGCTGATAGGCAGCTGCCGGCCCGGCCAGGAGCAACGTTGCGCTCTCTACCACTCTGCCTGATGTTAGAGCATCTGTTCTCGGATCGCCAGCTCCATCGAGAGAGAGCGTTAGCGAGCCCCCATAGGAGATGCCACGCTTGGCAATCCCTTTAAGGCCCCAACCAGCCGGTCGAACGTGCCGGCGGGCAGCAGGTCCAGGCTGGCTGCGTCGGCGTCGGCGAGGCCGGTGAGGGCGTGCACGCCGACGGTCTTGATGCCGGCTTCAACCGAGCCGCGGATGGCTTCCGGCGCGTCCTCCACCACGACGCAGCGTTCGATGGGGACGCCAAGCTTGGCCTCCGGCGGCGAAGTTACACCTCCGGTTGGGCTTGCCTTTGGCCACATCACCGCCGGTGACCACGGCGTCGAAGTAGGCGCGCGTCCCGGTGACGTCCAGCACCAGGTCGACGTTGACCGCAGGGGCCGGGCGCGCGATCCATGAGCTCACGCCGGGCAACAGCTCCAGGCCCTGCTGGCGCACCCGGCGGCGATAGTCCTCTTCCTTGGCCGTTTCGACGCGGCGGATGGTCGGGTCGGTCACGTCCTCGTCCAGCAGCATGCGTGCCGTCCACGTCCCAGATGACGGCCCGCGGACGCGCGCCAGGTGGACGGCGAGCCGCGGGCGGCAGGTTCACCCTGG